>Ga0194120_10000347_pt1 | contig 86224 bp, 61 predicted proteins | sample TA2MahCa65mmetaG_FD_148642 | JGI IMG/M metagenome (GOLD analysis project Ga0194120, IMG submission 148642) | Freshwater microbial communities from Lake Tanganyika, Tanzania - TA2015019 Mahale Deep Cast 65m | ecosystem: Environmental > Aquatic > Freshwater > Lake | place: Tanzania: Lake...
TTTTCTTTCATTTCTTTTGGTGGAACCCAATTGTTCATTGGTCCTGCATCTTGTTTTCGCAACGAACAAATGTATGTTCTGTCCTCTACGCGCGCGACATCACCGACATCGGAGCGAGCCAGAAAACAATTCGGTCGTTTTTCCGGATTGAGTTTGATAAACGTTCCTGATGCGATAAGTTGTTCGCAAAGAGATTTGTATTCTTCTTCCGAGCCATCGCACCAGTGAATAGATTGTGGTTTGCAAAGTTTTTGCGCTTCTTCGACCCAACGAAGAAGTTCTTGATTTTTGATTTGAGTTTGTGTAAGCATTTACTATTTTTTTTTATTACTTAACTAAGATGAATAAAATAGAACACAGATAACACGGGTTGAACGGATATATCACAGATTTTTTTCCGTGAAAATCAGTTGCATCAGCGTAATCCGTGTTCTATTACGAAACAAATACTAACATACTACTTTAAATAATCTTTCAACCAGCCAAACACTTGCTGATGCCAATATTCGCTGTTAAGCGGTTTTAAAACCCAATGTCCTTCATCGGGAAAGTAAAGAAATTTTGATGGAACATTTTGTCGTTGTAATGCGGTAAATAATTGCATTCCCTCTGAAACAGGAACTCGGAAATCAAGCGCGTTGTGAATGATAAGATTCGGCGTTGTAAAATTTCCTGCAAAGTTATGCGGAGAGAATTTTTCGTACTCGTCTTTTTTCTCCCACGGAGTTCCACCGTGTTCCCATTCATCAAACCACACTTCTTCCGTTGTTCCGTACATCGAAAAGAAATTGTACACACCGCAATGCGTTACGAGTGTTTTAAATTTCTTCGTGTGTCCTTGAAACCAATTCATCATATATCCGCCGTAACTCGCTCCCGCTGCCGCCATGTTATTACCATCAATGAAAGAATATTTTTTCGTAACATAATCAACCCCGTTAATCAAATCGGTGTACACTTTTCCTCCCCAATCGTGCGAAATATCGTTCGTGAACTGTTGTCCAAAACCCGTGCTTCCTGTTGGATTGGGACACACGACAACATAACCTTGCGCCGCCCAAAGTTGCGGATTCCAGCGATACGACCAACCGTTCATCCACGCACCTTGCGGTCCACCGTGAACTAAATATACAAGCGGATATTTTTTATTCGAATCGAACTTCGGCGGTTGCACAAGCCACGCTTGAACTTTTTGTTTTGCACCATCCCACCAAATATTTTCCGGCGCATTCATTTCAATTCCGGAAAAGAGTTCATCATTCATTGTAGTAATCTTCACCTCATTTTTCCCATCGGATTTTGATGAATATACATCTGCGGGTTTCATCATTGTTGCGCGTGTGTATGCTAACATTCCATTACCCGAGATAGAAAAAGCAGAAATCACACCTTTTGTTACAATTTGTTTCGGCGTTTCACCTTCGATAGAAACAGACCACAACGGCTCTTCCGCTTTATCCTCCGCGGGAAAGAAAAGTTTTTTCGAATCACCCGACCATGCAAACGCGCCGACAACATAATCCCATTTTTCTGTCAAACTTTTTGAAGAATTATCCTTTCTATCGAAAAGAAACAACTCCCACTTATCCGCTTCAAACATCGGAGTACGTTGCGCGCGATACGCAATATATTTTCCATCGGGAGAGTAACGCGGAAAACCATCGGCAGCGAGGTTTTTTTCCGTAAGATTTTTTCGCTCACCTGTTGTTACGTTCACCGTATAAACGTCGTGATTAGTAACCCACGCTTCTTCACGAACATTTGCCGGTGTTGCAGTGTATGCAATTTCTTTTCCATCGGGAGACCACGCATAATCATCGCCGGCAGAAAATGTTGAAGAGTTCGGAACGGCATCGCGATTTCCCGGCGTTAAATCTTTTGGCTCTCCGCCGGTAATCGGTTGAACAAAAATATGCATTCGTTTAAATTCCGTCCACGAATCCCAATGGCGATACAAGAGTTGGTCGAATACCATTGCTTTCACTTTGCTTTTTTCCGTTGCTTCGTCGCGCTCGGCATTTTTCTTGTCGCTTTCTTTGAATGGCAATTCGGAAAATTGCGGATAGACGGAAGAAATATACGCAAGCCATTTTCCATCGGGAGAAAATGTTTGCTGCGATGCTCCGGTAGAAATTGTGGTGAGTTGTTTTGCTTCCCCGCCGCTTAAACTCAGCACATAAATTTGCGGCATTCCGCTGCGGGTGGAAACAAACGAAAGCATTTTTCCATCAGGAGACCAACGCGGATTGTTATCACCTTTCGGAGAAAACGTAAGTTGCCGCGATTCACCACCGTTCGATGGAATAAGCCAAATGTCGCTGTTGGAATTGTTCGCTTCTTTGTTCACGTTGGCAACGACGTACGCAATCCATTTCCCATCGGGAGAAATTTGCGGGTCGCTGACACGTTTTGCGCGAAACAAATCTTCAATCTCCATCGCGCGTTTTGTTTGTGCGTGAAGCGGAGAGCAAAGAGCGAAGAGCGTAGAGTATAGAGCAAAAAATAAAATTGCTCGGGAAAGTTTTGAGAGTGAGTTGTGCATAGCGGTTTATCTATTTGTTAAAAAAATACTAGTCGCGAATTGTTGGGGTGTAAGAAAAATGAAAGAATAATTTCCTATCGTTCCGAGAATATTTAATTCCTATATAAACATCTTTTTCCGTGTGAATAAAAGTTGTTTCTGCTTTTGCCGAAGAGTGTGGGATTTCAACCGAAAGAGAATATTGACCGGGAGCCTTACTTACTTTGTTCATCTTTGCAAGCGAGATTGTGTAATCAGTTGTAATTTCCCCTGAAAAAATAGTTTCCCCATTTATTTTCTCAATTACAAAATCAGAATCGTAATCGTTCTCTAAATCCGTTTGAATGATATAAGTTTTTTGCTGATTAACTTGCATCTCTTTGCAATTGTGGTTCAAGCATATTAAAAACAAAATTGCAAATATGGGTTTCATGATAGTTGCCTTTCTATGTTAGTTGATGATATTGTTGTTAAAAAATAATGGAAACTTTGTGTTAAATTTTTTTTCTGCGTTCCATTGCGCTTTACTTTGCGGTTAAACAACAATGCTTTTAAACCGCAGAGAACGCAAATGGAAAAATTTTTTCTCACAAATAATCTTCCAGAATGATTATTTTTATTTCTTCATTTTGAATAAAAAAATTTTTGTTGTCATAAGTTACATTGAAAAAGTTTTAGAGAAAAATCTTCTCTCGTTTCTACAAACCTTCATAACATTAAATGCCATAGAGTTTTCTAACTTTATCACATTATTCTCGAATAAGGTGATAAGGTTAAGAATGGTTGTACGTTCGGTTGCTACTAAGGTTTTCTGTTTCATAAAAATTATTTCTCTACGATTTAATCAACGGTTCATTGAGAAGATTGCTTCGTCTTCTTCACTTTGTTCAGAGTCCTCGCAATGACACTTAGCTTGATTTTTTTCAATTCGATATTCGTTTCAACAAACTACGAATCACTAATTACGAATGACAAATTACTTCAATCTAAAATGTAAAATATAAAATTACTAATATTACAAATCTCACATCTCAAATTAAAAGGAACATTCCCGTAACCACAATATTCGCCAACGCAAGCGGAAGCATCACTTTCCAGCCGAGATTCATTAGTTGGTCGTAACGAAAACGCGGAACAGTCCAGCGCACGAGAATAAAGAAAAATAATATCGCGGCAACTTTCACCGCAAACGCTCCCACTTGCATCAAACTCACAACGAGTGGAGAAAAGCCAAATGTTTCAACGTACGGAAATTGCCAACCGCCGAGATAGAGCGTGGTAATCACTGCGCTGGAGACAACCATATTGCAATACTCGGCGAGAAAAAACAAACCGAATTTCAAACCGGAATATTCCGTGTGATAACCGCCGACGAGTTCCGGTTCCGCTTCGGGCAAATCAAACGGCGTGCGATTGGTTTCCGCAAACGACGCAACGAGAAACGTGATGAAACCAATCGGCTGCAAAAAAATATTCCAACGCAATCCATTTTGCGCTTCGACAATTTTATCGAGTTGCAGCGAACCGGCAAGCATCACCACGCCGATAATCGAAAGTCCCATCGAAAGTTCGTATGAAATCATTTGCGCCGAAGAACGCATTCCGCCAAGCAGCGAATATTTATTGTTCGACGACCAACCGCTGAGCGTAAGTCCATAAACACCAATCGAAGCGAGCGCAAGAATGTAGAGAACGCCAATGTTCACGTCGGCTATTTGTAGTTTGATTGTTCGTCCGAAAAGTTCAATCGTGTTGCCGAATGGAACGACAGCGAATGTTGAAAGTGCGATGAACACGGAAATAATCGGTGCAAGGCCGTGAAGAAATTTGTTTGCCGCTTTCGGAACGATTTCTTCTTTCGTTACGAGTTTGACCAAATCGGCGAGAGGTTGCAAAAATCCTTGCCAGCCAACGCGATTTGGACCAATGCGATCTTGAACTGCCGCGCTGATACGTCGTTCTGCTAATACTAAATATGCCGCAGTGGTAAGCAGCACGATGAGCATTACGGCGATTTTGATGGTGGAGATGATTAATAATTCTAACATAGAGTTTTAAAAATCTAAAGTTCAAAAATCAAATGACAAAATGAAAAAATAGAACACTGATAACGCGGATATGACTGATTGAACACGGATTTTTATCCGTTAATATCTGTTGCATCCGTGTCATCAGTGTTCTATTCATTGTTTCAAAGTAGTAAAATTGAAATTTGTCATTTGTAATTTCAAGCAGTTACTTTTTCTGCAACAGATTTTCCTAATTTCTTCCCCTTATTTCCCAACTTAAAATAACTCATTCCGCTAAATGATGGAATCGAGTTCGCAATTTCTTTGAACACATCTTCGGCGGAATTGTATTTCCACTTCGCGTTCATCGCATTGGCAACGCCGCAAATAATTTTCCATGAAGGACGAGCGTCGCGTTTTTCGCCTTTCATCCATCTATCGAATTGCGAACCGAATTTATCCAAACGGCTCATCGCAAATCCATCGAGCGCGCGTTCGTGTTCCAGCGTTGCAACTGCAGGACGAATGCGCTGCACGTTTCCTTCAAAGTTTGTGAACGTTCCATTTTTCTCTGCATACGTTGATGCAGAAAAAACGACATCGGCGAGTTTTGTCGTTTCGTTATGATTCGATGAATGAACAACGAGAAAATCTAATTTTGAAAGCGCATTTGCAACATCGGGAATTTCCGCAATGTTATCTTCAAGAACGTACAACGCTTTGATTGTTCCGTTTGCTATTGATTTCAAAATATCATTCGCATTTCCATTTCCAACGCCAACTTCTTTTGTTCCGAAACTATTCGGCGTTTTATCTGCGCGAATCAATAAATTGTCTTCGTCGTTTTCTTTTATGTGCTGAAAGAAATCAATGTTCTTCGTTTCCAAAATTTGTTTCGCAAATTTTTGCAGAAGAAAATTATCTTCATTCGTACCAAACGAAGAACCAAACACCGCAATTTCATTTTTCTGAAATCGCCGCAACTCCGATGCAACTTTTGCCATTGCTTCATCCCAACCGACTTCGACAAGTTTTCCTTCGCGGCGAATCATTGGCGCTTTGATACGAGTTTCGGCATTGACATTTTTGAACGAGTTCAATCGTCCGTTGTCGCACATCCAATAATCGTTCACACCATCATTGAAGCGCGGAGTCAAGCGAAGAATTTCATTGTTGCGAACGCCGATGGTTGTGTTGCATCCGCGCGAACATCCAACGCACACGCTTTCCGTGAACGACATTTCCCACACACGTGCTTTGAAACGAAAATCTTTACTCGTCAACGCGCCAACGGGACACAAATCAATCGTGTTCATCGAATAATTATTGTCGAGCGAAGTTCCGGGAAATGTTGTGAGCTCAACGCGGTCGCCGCGATTGGTGAACGTGAGCGATGGTTCTTTCGCAACTTCATCGCAGAAACGAACGCAGCGGGAACACATAATGCAGCGTTCCGTATCGAGCATAACGTTTGGTCCGATATCCACGCGCTTTGGTTTGCGAACTTTTTCAAATTCAAATCTGCTGTATCCGACGCTGTGTTTATATGCGTATTCTTGCAGTTTACATTCGCCGGCTTCATCACAAATCGGACAATCGAGCGGATGATTGATGAGCAAAAATTCCATCACCGCTTCACGCGCGTTGATTACTTTCGGCGAATTCGTTTGCACAACCATTCCGTCTGCCGCCAATGTTTGACAAGCGATTTGCAATTTCGGCGCGTACATAATTATCGGATTCCCGTTTGCGTCGCGTTCGATTTGTCCTTCACGCGTTTTCTTCGGCAATCCGGAATCTACAAGACAAATTCTGCAATTGCCTGCAATAGATAATGCGGGATGCCAGCAAAAATTCGGAATCGCAATTCCGTTATCGCGCGCGGCTTGTATAATTGTTTTTGACGAATCCGTTTCGAGTTGTTGTCCGTCAATGGTAATAGTGATGTTCATTCGGTCAGTTAAATTTATTTTCTCTTACTTGCATTCAAAATTTTTTTTACTTCTTGTTTCATTTTTTTCTCTCGCAAAGTCGCCAAGATGCAAAGTAAATTCTCTTTTGCGACTCTGCGTCTTTGCGTGAAAATTATTTCCCCGGTTTCATCACCACCGTCGAAAACTTTTTTATATCAATTACTTTTTGCGCTGTTTCTAAAACACTTTCTACCGTAACTTCATCAATGCGTTTGCGAATTGTATCAAGCGGAGTTTGCGCGCCGAAATACAGTTCATCGCTTCCGAGTCGCATCATTCTGTTGCTCATACTTTCCAAACTCAACATCATCGTTCCTTTGAGTTGCGATTTTGTTCGCGTTAGTTCTTGTTTGGAAATCGGTTTCGTCGCAAATTTTTCCAATTCTTTTTGCACTAACTCGCGCGCGTTTTCCATTTTTTCCGCATCGGTTCCGATATACACGCCAAACGTACTCACATCGCTCATAAAATTGAGAAACGAATACACCGTGTACGCAAGTCCATATTTTTCACGAATGTTTTGAAACAAGCGTGAACTCATTCCATCGCCGAGCAACGTGTGCAAAACGAGCAACGAATATCGCAACGGGTGATGAACGCTGAACGTCGTTGTTCCCGTACAAATATGCGCTTGCTGAATCGGTCGTTCGAGAATTTGTGTTTTCGCTTTTGATTTTGTTATCGGAGAAATTCTTTTTGCTAAATGTTTTGTTGAAAATTCTGTATCAAAATATTTTCTCGCAAGCAGAACGAGTTCACTATGTTTCAAATTTCCCGCGGCGGCAATTACCATTTTCGACGGAACGTAATGTTCTCTCGCAAACGAAATCAATTTCTCACGCGAAAAATTTTTCACGCTTTCCATTGTGCCAATTACCGGCACGCCAAGTTGATGATGGGGAAATAATTCCTTCTCGAGCAGTTCGTGAATAAAATCTTCGCTGTCGTCTTCGGCATCTTTCAATTCTTCGAGCACGACAAATTTTTCTTTCACCAATTCTTTTTCGGGAAACGTCGCGCGCTGAACCAAATCCGCAATCACGGCAATCGCTTTTTCAATATGCTCGTCCAACATTCTCGCAAGAAAACACGTTTGTTCTTTCGTCGTGAACGCATTCAAATATCCGCCGAGCGATTCCATACTTTGCGAAATTTCTTTGATGGAATAATTCTTCGTTCCTTTGAACACCATGTGTTCGAGAAAATGCGCAATGCCGCTGTTGGAATTATGTTCATCACGCGAACCGACATCAAACCACACGCCAAGCGAAGCGGAATGAACCCAAGGAATTTCCTCCGTTACAACGCGAATACCGTTTTCCAAAATCGTTTTTTGATAATGCGAATCGAGTTGCTGTGCAGAAAAATGCGGAGAGAGTTTTTGTATAAGTTTATTCAAGATAAATCAATTTTTTGTGCGGAAAATATACCACTTTGGAAAGAGTGAAAAAACTGGGAGAACGAAATTGTAAAAGAATTGAAAGGATTTCTCATTATCCTTGATATAAAAATTTTTATGCTTCTATAATGAGTTGTGCTTTTTTGTGTGCTAAATCCTGAAACCCATTACTTCGTAATAAAATTTTCGTTGCAATTTTTGAAAAACTTTCAATAATGAAGTATCTTCACCTCGCTTTTTATTCAACAACAACAAATTTTTCCGTATGAACATATTACAATTTCTATTTCCTCTTTTTTTTATTTACAGCGCAGTTGCATTTTCACAAAACTCAACTCAAAAAAAATACTCTGTATTGCTCACCGATGCGTTCCCGAATATTTCCGCATTTACTCGTCCCGTTTATCTTACGCACGCAAACGATAACAGCGAGCGTGTGTTTGTAGTAGAACAAGCGGGAAGAATTTGGTCGTTTCAAAGTAGCGATACAGTGCGCACAAAAAAATTATTTCTCGATATTCGTTCTCGCGTTGATGACAGCGGAAATGAAATGGGCTTACTAAGTGTTGCATTTCATCCGAATGTTTCGCAGAACAAATTTTTCTTTGTGAATTACACTGCAGGAAATCCGATGCGAACAGTTATTTCCCGTTTTACAATCAGCGCAAATGATAGCACCGTCGCGGATACTGCAAGTGAATATAAAATTTTGGAAATCAATCAACCGTACAGCAATCATAATGGCGGACAAAATCTTTTTGGTCCCGATGGATATTTGTATATCGGAATGGGAGACGGAGGGAGCGGTGGAGACCCACAAAACAACGCACAGAATTTACAATCGCTTCTCGGGAAAATGTTGCGCATCAATATTGATTCTGCAAGCGCGCCGCTTCATTATTCTATTCCATCGGATAATCCATTTGTAGATTCTGCAAATGCGCGAAAGGAAATTTGGACATTGGGAATGCGAAATCCGTGGCGTTTTTGTTTTGACCACGTTACTAATTTTTGGTATTGCGCCGATGTGGGACAAAATGCGTGGGAAGAAATTGATATTCTTCAGAAAGGAAAAAATTACGGATGGCGCTGTTACGAAGGGAATCATACATACAATACAACAAATTGCGGCAACAGTTCGTTGTACACAATGCCGATAAAAGAATATCCGCACGCCGATGGACAATCTATTACCGGTGGTTTTGTGTATCGTGGAACTTCGGTTACGGAACTTATCGGCGCATACATTTATGCGGATTATGTGAACGGAAAAATTTGGTTTTTACGATACAATGGTTCTGTCATTACCGAAGAAGGATTGTTGTTGGATTCTCCGTATAATATTTCTTCCTTCGGCGAAGATGAAAACAGGGAGTTATATCTTTGCGCATTTAATGGAAGAATTTACAAATTTCAATCGCCAACGAATATACGAGATGAAGGAGCGAATGTATTTTTGAACAACGCATTTTCGCTGTCGCAGAACTATCCCAATCCTTTTAATCCGCGAACCGTGATTCGATATTCCTTATTCGTGAAGAGTGTTGTTACGCTGAAAATTTACAACATACTTGGTCAAGAAGTTGCTACGTTGATACACAGCAGAATTATGGATGAAGGGGAACACGAAATAGAATTGGACGCAACGACGTTGACAAGCGGGATATACTTTTATCAACTTACGGTGGGTACGAATTCGACGAGTAAAAAATTTGTGGTGTTGAAGTAGTACATACGTTTGGTTACGAGATGTAGGATTGAAATCCAACACGATCCGATATTTTCGATTTTTTGGCATAGAGTTTGCTTTAAACAACTGTTCAGCGATGTATAAATACTCGCGGATTCTTTTTTCTATATTTTTGAAAATTTTTTTCGCTATGAATTCAACGATACTATCGAAACATCTTTTTCTGTATGTTATAGCGTTTGCATTTTCAACGTCTGTATTTTCTCAGAGCATCAACGGAAGGTTTTCCACTTCGTTCTATGCATGGGAAAAATTTGACACGGTGAACGTTTCACAAACAATTCTCCGCGCATATCAAACGGCGCAATTGGATGTTGCGCAGAACGATATTTCGCTTCATTCATATTTTATCGGCGCAGGAAGTTCTGCAAAGAATTTCGGCGACGACGGAAGTGTGCGCATCAATAATCTGTTTCTGAAATACAAAAATATTGCCAATGTTGCGGACATCAAACTCGGTCGGATTCCGTATTTTGCAGGAGTCGGAAACGGCATTGTTGATGGTGCAATGATGAAAGCAAACGTCAGTGAATATTATTCGTTTGCGCTGTACGGTGGTGCAAACGTTCCTTCTTCTCTTTCTTCAAAAACGTTCAGCGATTTGGATAAAAATTTTGTCATCGGCGGTCAAATTGTTTCAACACTCATCGAAGATATGCGCGTGAGCGTAAGTTACGTGAACAAAAATGTTCAGAGAAAGAATTATACTTCGCAACAAACCGATTCTCTGTACAATCTCGTTAATATTCTTGCGGAACCTTCATTTCGTTATCAGCAAGCGGCAAGTTTTGATATGTCGCATGCAAGCGGTGCATATTCGGAATATCTGCGATATGATTACGATATGAATATGAAACGCACGTTACGATTTCAATATGGAATGCGCTACGATGCGACAGAGCAACTTTCCGTTACTGCAGAATTCAATTTCAGAAAGCCGCGCATTCCGTACAATTCATTCTTTGCAATGTTTCCCGTCAATACGGTAAGAGAATACGAAGGCGGCGTTGAATACAAACTAACACCCAACCGACGTTTGTACGGGAAATTTGCCTTCGTGAAATTTACTGACGAGAACAGCAACCGCATTTCCGTTGGATATGTTTGCAATTATGTGAACGCATCGTTTTCCAGCAACGGAGGATATGCGGGAACAAAAAATTCTTTTTCACTACAAGGAACATATTCGATGCTTGAACGAACATTTATTCCATCGCTCGGAATTTCGTACGCGGCATATACACTGGAAGAAAATGGAACGCAAAAAAAAATGTTCGCCGGAATATTCGGCGCGGTGATTCGTCCTTTCCCGTCTCTTTCTTTTGATGCGCAAGTGCAAATACTGAATAATCCCGTTGTGAACAGCGATATTCGATTTCTTTTCAAAATCAATTATTGGTTTTATGAACATCTCAATTTTTTTTCTGCACAGGAATAATAATATGATACAACGATATTTGTACTTTGCTGTTTTACTTGTTGTTACGTTTGTTATTTCCGTTGCAATGAAAGAACCGGCATCGGGTTTAAATAATGATGACAATTCACAGTATATAAAATTTTCGCATCAGAAACATTTCAGCGAACAAAATATTGCGTGCGCCGATTGCCACACCATTGCGAAAGAAAGCAAACGTTCTTCCGATAAGTTAATGGCGAATCACGAGAGTTGCACTACTTGTCACGAAGAACAGATTTCCAATGATTGCGCATTTTGTCATACCAATCCCGAAGAGATTGTTCCGATGCAACCGAAGGAACGTGAAATAATTTTTTCCCACGAACTTCATTTTACAAAAAACAGTATTGTGTGCGAAACGTGTCACGAAGGTTTTGAAACAGTGATGTATGCCTCGGGTTCGAATATGCCAGCAATGACATTATGTATGAATTGCCACGAGAAGAAAAACGTTTCAAGAAATTGCGAATCGTGTCATACGGATTTTGTGAGTTTGTTTCCGGAAAATCACCGCATCGCAGATTTCAAAAAAGAGCATAAAAAATATTCTCGAGTCGGCGAAGGTGATGCGCTGTGCGCAACGTGTCACGCGGAAAACTTTTGCGAAGACTGTCACGCAGGAACGGAATTGAAATCGTTCGGAACAAAACGCGATTTGATGACGGAACCTTCATCGAAAACCTCTGTGAACGATTCTCCCAAACAATTACGATTGCAAAATGTTCACGAGTTGAATTATCGTTTTTCGCATGGAATTGACGCGCGTTCACGATTTCTTGATTGTTCTTCGTGTCACGACCAAAAAACATTCTGCAACGAATGCCACGACGCGGGGGGTAACGTTACGCTGCAAAAAATTAAACCGGAGTCGCATTTTTCTGCAGGGTTTGCCACGCTTCCGGGCACAGATGGCGGAAGACATAAAGAACTTGCGCGCCGCGATATTGAAAGTTGTATGAGTTGCCATGATGTTGACGGCAAAGAACCACTTTGTGCAATGTGTCATCAATAAGGAGTTAAAAAAATGATTGCAAAGAAATTTTCACGTTACAGAAAAGAGATTGTAAGAAGTGCTGGAATTGTTTTGGCAGTTCTTTTTTCGGGATGCACCAAATTGAAAGACGATTTGCCATCTCAGGTGCAAAGCGGTTCGCAAATTCATTTACCAAGTTGGAACGATACAACGAAAGCGGATTTTCACGGAAAATTTTTGAAGTCGAAACATTGGAAACTTTCGAGTTGCGAACAATGTCACGCAAAAAATTTTGAAGGTGGAAAGAGTAACGTATCGTGTTACAAATGTCATACATTTCCACATTCGGAAATGTGGGATACAACATTTGTCGGATTTCGTACGAGTGAAAAATTTCATGGAACATATTTACGAGAAAATAATTGGCAACTGGAAAAATGTCAATCGTGTCATGGCGTTTCATATATGGGAGGAAGTCGCGCCAATGTGAGTTGTTCAAATGTTGGATGCCACGAAGATTTTATGGGAATGCAAAAAACACCCGAAGCGTGCAACACGTGTCATGGTGATTTCCGCGCAATGGAAACTGATATAATTTCCTTTGCGCCTCCGCGGGCAATCAACGGAGATACTTCTACAACAGTTGCTGGAGTTGGCGCGCATCGTCGTCATCTCCTTGCAGATTCGGTTGCGACGGCGATTCGTTGTTCGGAATGTCATTCAGTTCCTGATGCAGTTTCCAGTCAATATCATCTTGACGGCGATAATATTGCCGAGGTGAAGTTTCTTGATACGCTTTCAGGAATAGTAACTGCAAACGGATTACATATTCCGAATCCGACGTATGATTCCGCGACTAATAAATGTAGCAATGTTTATTGTCACGGCGATTTTGTTGCGCGGAAAGCAACTTCTACATTTCAATTCGGTTATACTGATACGGTAATGTTGGGTAATATTTTTTCTCCGAAATGGACGGATGGAAATTCTCAAGCCGCGTGTGGAACATGTCATAATTTACCGCCCGTTGGACATATTCCATCTACGATACAAAACTGCGGAAGTTGTCATACCGGAATTGTTGATAATACAGGGAGAATTATTGACAAAGTTAAACACATCAACGGAAAGAAAAATATTTTGGGACAAGAACTGAATTTCTAAACTCTTGAAACAGAAATTTTCCAAAAGCAAAGGAAGAAAATACGTTTGCTTTTTTTCATTACTGAAATCAAACGCTTTTTTCTATTGCACGAATGAGAATATAAATTCGTAATAATACTTTATCTGTTGAACGCATCTTATATTTCTTGATTATTCAGTGAAGAATTATGAAATTTTACGGTACTTTTTTTGTTTTTTTTCTTGATGCACACTTTGAACTTGGCATAAAATTTGTTTTGACAATTGAATATCTGATTATTTAAATTATAAACTTCTATACAAATGCGACGTACTTCAATTATTCTTTTCATTGTTTTTCTAACAATAACGATTCCATCGTGTAAGAAAGATGATAATAACATAACGCCTCCAATAGATTACGGAAACATTGATACGATTAAATACACAAAACATGTGCAGGCGTTGTTCAATGATAAATGCGCTACGTCGGGATGTCATTCTTCGGCGACGAAAAGCGCGGGATTATCACTTGCATCGTGGAGTGGAGTTGTTCACGGTTCTTCGATTGGCGAAGTAGTAATTCCGTTTCGAGCGGATAAAAGTTTGCTTACGTATTTATTCGATGGAACTTCATTGAGAAAAAATCATCGAGCAGTAGAAAAGAAATTAACAACAGCAGAAATAAATTTTCTAAAACGTTGGATAAACGAAGGCGCAAGCAACGACGCGAACGAAATACCGTTCACTAATTCTACAAACAAACTGTACGTTCCCAATCAAGGCGAAGATAACGTAGCGGTGATTGATTTGGATAGTATGCGCGTTATTCGTTATGTAAATGTTGGTGAATTGCCGACAAATGAAGGTCCGCATTTTGTAACTGCACGAAGCGATTTTTGGTATGTTTCACTTATAGGAGCCAAACAAGTGTGGAAATTTGATACGCACAATGATACGCTTGTTGTCGGAAAAGCAAATGTTCCCGGTTCTCCCGCATTGCTTACGCTTACACCCGACGGAAGCAAATTATATGTTTCGCAATTTATGACTTCGGCTATCAATAAAGTGTATGTTATCAATACGAGTACTATGACTGTCGTAGATACGTTAACCGTTGGGAAAATGCCGCATGGAATACGCATCAATCATTCGGGAACAAGGTTGTATTGCGCCAATATGATGTCGGATAATGTAACCGTTGTTGACGTTGCAACGAATGAAGTGTTGGAACATATTCCGCTTGCGTGGGATGCAAATCCGGTTCAGCCGAATTATTTACCGATTGAAATTGCTATTTCTCCCGATGATAATTTTTTTGCTGTTTCCTGTTCGAAAGACACCAAGAATGAAGTGCGAATTTTCAACACTTCTGCACACGCGCTTGTGGATTCGTTTCACGTTGGTGTTCAGCCGTGGCATTTACAATATTTGCGCGATGGAAGTTCTATAGTTGTTACCAATAGAGTTGGAAATTCCGTTTCACAAATTCATATTGCCGCGCGCCATGTGAATACCATACTATCCGCATCCAATTTCGATTATCCGCATGGTTGCGTCATTTCGCCGAATGGAGGATATACGATTGTTTCCAATGAAAATGCGTATCATCGTTATCTTCCGCGTTATTTGTCGGAGTATGTCGGCAACGTATGTATTATAGATAATGCGCTGGCGCAAGTTGTCAAAGTTATTGAAGTCGGGAAAATTCCTACGGGAATTTCGGTGATTGAATAAACAATTCTGTTTCGCAGATTTTAAAAAAAATTCAACTATTTGTTTTTATGAAACGTACTATCTTCATCATTTCTGTTGTTATTCTTGCAATTTTTTCCAGTTGTAGAAAAGACGATAACACACAACAACCGCCGCCGTCCGAATATAAACTCACAGATTTTGAATCCTCGCAATCGTGTTCGACGTGTCATCCACAATACTACGAAGAATGGAAAGGTTCGATGCATCGCTATGCAACGAACGACCCGATTTGGATGCTTGCGGCAAATTCACTTCAACAAAGCACGAACGGTAAATTGAAAGACTGGTGTTTTCAATGTCATTCACCGATAGCATTTCTTACAAAAACATCGCCAAAAATGATTGATATTTCAAAATTACCGGAAATCGTTCGCGAAGGAGTGAACTGCGATGTATGTCATACATTGTTACCGCCTCATAAAACCACTGACCAAAATATCTTTTACAACATCAAACCTGGGAAAACAAAATATTCTACGCTCAAAAATCCTGTTCCTGCCGGCGCGCACGAAAACGGTTACGACGCATCCCAAGACCGTTCAGAATCGTGTCGTCAATGTCACGATTTGATAGTGAATGGTATCCCGTTGGAAATGACATTTACCGAATGGCAAAATAGTCAATGGGCAATGTCGGCGGAATTTGATTGTCAAGATTGTCATATGAAAACCTATACAGGTCGCGCAGCAACCGGAGGACCTATTCGTGAAAATTTACATCGTCACGATTTCATCGGCGTAGATGTTGCAATCACCGATTTTCCGAATAAGCCGCAACAACGTGCCGCTATTGATTCGCTTTTAAAAAATGCTGCGACGCTTACTGCAAATATTCCTTCTTCTGCCAATCTCAATGATTCCATAAACATCGGAGTTACTATTATCAATGACAAAACGGGACATAATTTGCCGACGTCGGTTTTTTTCAACAGACAAATGTGGATAGAAGTAACAGTTTCCAAAGGAAGCGACACGGTATATCGTTCCGGTCATTTCGATGCAAACGGCGATTTGATGGATAACAACAGTGCAATTGCTCCAAATGCAGATAAAGATTTGGTCATTTTCAACGGTTCGCTGTATAAAGATGGACACCCGTCGAATGCATTCGAACTTGATTCTGTTGTGAATAAAACCATTCCTCCGTTTGCTTGGCATACGGCAAATTACAAGTTCAAAGTTCTCTCTTCCGGAATATGGAATGTAAAAACACGCTTGCTCTTTCGTCCGTTTGGACCGTATTTATTTCGGAGTTTAGGCGCAAGTCAATATGTGTCCGAACTTCCTGTGTTCGAGATGAACTCGTACGAAACGAATATCAACGTTCAATAACCATACTGTTGCAGAGTATAAGGGTTTCAATTTTGAATTGAAGATGCGACACGATTTCTTTTTTTCTTTCAAAATGGGAAAAAAGAAAATGGCATAAATATTGTAATAAGATAATTTGAATAATAATTCGAGGTTTTTATGTCAACAATATTTAGTAAATCTTGTGAATATGCACTGCAATCAATGCTGTATATTGCACGCAAAGCAAAAAATCAGCCGATTTTACTCCGCGATATTTCCACTGAACTCAACATTCCTTATCATTTTCTCAGTAAAGTATTGCAAAATCTTGTGCGCGACGGTTTAGTCGTTTCGCATAGAGGAATCAACGGCGGATTTTTCTTAGGGCGCTCTGCGGAAGAAATAACGCTGTTCGATATTATTTGCGCTATTGAAGGAAAAACATTTTTCGATAATTGCATTCTCGGTTTTCCCAAATGCAGCGACGAGTATCCATGTCCTGCTCATTTTCAATGGAAGGATGCAAAGTCCATTCTTCTCGAGGTCTTTCAGAGAAAAACCGTTGCAGAATTATCCATAGCACTTGACCCGAAACTGGAACTTGTTCACAAACTTTCAGGTATGAAGTAGGGGAATTTTCTATTTCGCAATTATAAATAATAGTAAAAAGCAAGTCGGATACTTCTCATTTCTGATACAAGTATCCGATTTTTGCTTTCAATTGTGAAACCATAAATAAGATGCGTGATTTATTCACATCAAATAAGGAACTCATTTTCTTTTTTTACATATTTATCATTGGCACATTTTTTGTTTTATGAAATGCACGATGCTACGAAATAATAAAACCCGAAAGAATGGAACAACCTATTACACAAATAGATATTGATTTTCTAAAGAAGTACGACAAAGCAGGGCCGCGCTATACAAGTTATCCTCCTGCTCCTATCTTTACTGTGGAATACAACGAGAAACTTTTTGAAATTGACATTATAAAAAATAATGATGAAAATTACGCCCCGTTGTCACTGTATATTCATATTCCTTTTTGCGATACGTTATGTTATTTTTGCGGTTGCACAACAGTAATAACAAACAATCGCCAACAGATAACACGCTATATATCAGCATTGAAAAAAGAAATAGAAAACATCGTTCCATATCTCAACAAGCGACGGCGCGTAGTACAACTCCACTTCGGCGGAGGAACTCCATCGTACCTTGAACCGAAAGAAATCGAAGATGTGTTTTCATTCATCGGTGAAAAATTCCGCTTTGCGCCGAACGCGGAAATTAGTGTAGAAATTGACCCGCGAGGATTATCGTACGAACATTTACAGGCGTTTCGCAACGGAGGAGTAAATCGCATCAGTTTAGGAGTGCAGGATTTTGACGAAAACGTACAACGCACCGTCAACAGAATACAACCAGAAGAAATAACAACGCAAACGATTGCATGGGCGCATCAACTTGGAATAGACAGCATCAACATAGATTTGATATACGGATTACCGTTGCAAACAGAGGAACAATTTTTAAGCACATTGAAAAAAATAATTCGCCACGCGCCGAATAGAATTGCCGTGTTCAATTTTGCGTATGTTCCTTGGATGAAACCACATCAAAAACTCATTCACGCAGAAGATTTACCTTCGGCGGAAACAAAACTTGCGTTGCTGAAAACTACGATAGAACAACTAACGGGCGCTGGATACGAATATGTTGGAATGGATCATTTTGCAAAACCCGAAGATGAACTTGCGCGCGCGCGAAACGAACGAACACTTCACAGAAATTTTCAGGGATATTCGACTAACGCGTATGCTGATTTGTATGCATTTGGAATGTCTTCCATTTCTCATTTTGGAACTACGTATGCGCAAAATTGTAAGACATTGCAAGAATACTTCGATGCAATAGAACGGGGAAAATTTCCTATCAGTGTCGGTTACCGAATGACGCGCGACGACATTGTTCGTAAGTACGCTATTATGCGATTAATGTGCGATTTAGTTCTGGATAAACAAGAAATGGAAGAACGATTTGGAATTTCGTTCAACGAATATTTTGCAGAATCGCTTGAAATGCTGGAAGAATTTACGGAATCTGAACTTGTGAAAATCAACGAAGAAGAAATTCGCATAATCGGAATGGGACGTTTTATTCTCCGTAATATTGCAATGGTTTTTGATGCATACTTAAAAAAAGAAACAGAGGGAAAGAAACTCTATTCGCGAACTATTTAAAATGATGAACCAATGTTGAAGAATTCACAAAAAGCAAAATATGTTGTTTTAAAAAAATACAAGCATAACGTATTTTGTCAACAAGATGTTCACTTGGTACACTTTTTGAAGATGCCATTATCATTGAAGATGTATGAACACGGCATTTTCAGAGATACAACGAAGCGGAAATTATTATAGCAGTGTGATGAGTTTTCATAGCGATCCGATTGAAACATTAGTCAAAGAACACGATGACGCTTTGAAGCAACTGAATATTTTAAACAATGCGGCAATGTCCATTAAAGTGAACGGTTTTTCTGCCGAAGCGTTTGAAAAAATTGCCAAAACGATACGGTACATCGGAACTGAAATGCGCAAACACGACGAGAAGGAAGAACGATTTCTTCTTCCATTGTTGGAAAAACATGTAAGCGGACCTTCCTCAGCGATGCGCAACGAACACAGGGAGTTATGGGCGGCATTTTCGCAATTGTTGCAATTAGTTCACAATGCCGAAGAAGGAAAAATTACCGGTCGTTCCATTTCCGATTTAGTGCGTTCATCAATTTTTATCGTCGAACTCTCTACTACGCATATCGCAAAAGAGAATAATGTTCTTTTTCCAATGGTGAAGCAAGTTCTTTCCCAAGAAGAATATGAACAACTGAAACGAGATTTTGCAACAATAGAACAATAGAATGCTTTGTTAAGAGTAATGAACGGCATGAGTCAATACGCGGAGGCGCTCCGTGTAACAGTTTGCGTGCAATGTGTTTTTCGAAAGTCGAAACTTACGATGTGAAAGAGAAATCGAATGTCCGATGTTTTGCTACTTACCGGAAATGGTAAAAATTGTCAACGTTATGGAATGTGATGCATTAAGTGAGTATCTTGATGTATTGCGTCCGATTATCTGTGAAAATTGTAATGAAAGTACCGAAGGTTTTTGTTTTAAGCGCAGTGAAGATGAATGTCCTTTCGAAATGTATTTCTCGTTATTGAAGTTGTTACATTCATAAATTTTCCGTAAATCTTATCGAGTTTTTTTTAAGTTAAGGGAATATATTTTTATTACCGAACCAATTGAAAATCACTTACATCAAATTTCATAGATAATCATACGCCGATGAGCAACATTCCAAAACAATACAAAAAATTTTCTAAAGATTTTCCTGAGGTAATCCACGCATACGAAGCATTAGGAAAAGCAGTTCATTCTGCAGGTCCGTTAAATGAGAAAACACGTGCGCTTATCAAACTCGCTATTTCCGTTGGCGGGAAATTGGAAGGCGCAGTTCACTCGCATACGCGCAAAGCGCTCAATGCCGGCGCATCTCCCGATGAAATTCGACACGTTGCTTTGCTTGCGCTTCCTACCATTGGTTTACCTTCGATGATGGCGGCAATGAGTTGGGTAAACGATATTCTCGACGAACGAAAAAAATAATGCCGCTGGTAGATTTATTCGGAAGAAATCACGAGTATTTACGCGTCTCTGTTACTGACCGTTGCAATCTTCATTGCCGATATTGTGTTCCTTCCGAAGGAATAAAAGTTCAGCGACGCGAAGAAATTCTTTCCTTTGAAGAAATAGAATTGCTTGCGCGCATTTTTGTTACATTGGGAATAAAAAAAATACGGATTACCGGAGGCGAACCGTTATTGCGCGATGGCTTAGAAACATTATGCGCTTCTCTCTCTTCCATTGTCGGACTTCGTTCGCTTGCACTTACAACGAACGGCGTTTTGCTTACAGAAAAAAGTTCTGCACTGAAACACAGCGGAATTCAACAACTCAATATTTCACTTGATACACTTCAGCAACGGCGGTTTGAACACGTTACGAAACGAGCATCGTTCAACGAAGTTCTGCGAGGTATTGAATCAGCAATTCTTGCCGGATTTGAAGAAGTAAAAATCAATACTGTCGTAATGCGCAATTTCAACGATGATGAATTACTGGATTTTGTAGCGTTTGCGAAATCGCTTTCGCTCAATGTTCGCTTTATCGAATTTATGCCTTTTTTAGGAAATGGTTGGAACCACGGAAGATTTGTTTCATTTCTCGAAATGAAACAAATCATTGAAACACAATTTACCTTAGTTCCAAAATGGAACGAACAAATTCTTCCAGGACCGGCAAAAGAATTTTCGGTGGATAATAGCAATGCGACGATTGGATTTATTACAACCATGAGCGACCATTTTTGCAGCGATTGTAATCGCTTGCGAATTTCTGCAATGGGAATCATTCGAAACTGTTTATTTGCCCAAAGCGGTATTGATGTAAAAACTCCATTGCGCAATGGTGCGACAATGAATGAACTGGAAATGCTGATTCGTTCTTCCGTGCTTTCTAAATGGGAAAAACATCCCGAAGAACATGAACTCGTGCAACTTCAGCAACAATCTATGATAGGAATTGGCGGATAATATTTTTTCGATGCAACAGCGAACAGACATAACAGGGATTATACTTGCCGGCGGAAAAAGTTTGCGAATGGGTAGTGACAAAGCGCTTCTTTCCTTAGGAAATAGAACGTTATTGCAATGTGTTGCAGATGCGATGAAACAGGTTTTTCACAATGTGATAATTATTTCTGACAATGGTGAGTGTTATACGGAATTACAATTGCCCGTATTTCCCGATGTGTATAAATGTTGCGGACCGTTAGGGGGAATTCATTCGGCGTTTGCTCATTCGTCGTCGGAAAATATTTTTGTTGTATCGTGCGATTTGCCATACATTACTCCCGAAGTAATTCAATACATCACGAATATTCATTCAAACGGTGATGTCATCATTGTATCACAAGGAAGAATTATTCAACCACTTTGCGGATTATATCAACGAACTTGTGTTGCTACGCTCGAACAATGTCTTTTCAAGAGCGAATTTTCTGTGCTGAGATTCTTGCGAAAACTCAATACGTATGTGCTTTCGCTTAATACTCTATTCCCTTCTGTAGCAGAACATACGCTAATGAATATCAACACTCCGATAGAATACCGCAGGAGTGTAAATTATTGGTATGGGAATTAATAAAAATTTTTTTTTCATCAATTCGCGAGTATTTTTCTCTCGCTTCTCTTTTACATTTTCAACAACAAGAATTAAATAATATGTTTCAATTAAGCCGCAGCGGTGAATATGCAATTCAAACAATGATAAATTTAGTATCGCAGAAAGATGAATTATCAACAATCGCTCAAATCGTCCAGGAAGAAAGAATTCCGGAGTCATTTGTTCGGAAAATCATTCAGCAATTGATTCGCGGAAAACTTCTGAAATCGAAACGTGGAATTCGTGGAGGAATTGCATTGGCAAAACCCCCCTCTTCAATAACCGTATACGATATTATTGAAATTACTGAAGGTCCTATCTATTTTAACAAATGCATCATCGGACCACGCGAATGTTCCATAACGTCTTGGTGTTCCGTGCATCCTGTTTGGCAAGAAGCGCAAAATAAATTTGTAGAAGTTCTGCAAAAAAAAACGATTGAAGATTTATCAAACGAGCGAAAGGTATTGTTTCGGGATTTTACAACGAAAGTAAATATGAATAAGGAAAAAAGCGACGCGCTTCAAGAATAACCTTCAAGGTTTTTTTGATTTTAAAGGCGGTGTTTCACATGAGTTGATGGCTTTCTTACAAGACCGTAAACGGTCTTGCTGGACGAAAAAAGAATCATCAATGATTCTTTGGTTTTATTCCGATTTATCGGATTTTTTTGTTTCAGCATAACCATGAAATGCAATCTGAAAGATTTTTTCCTCGACAAGAAACAACGCGAAAGCATCCTGGACATCATTCGAAAAGAAAAGAAAATAGAAAATACAAAACTGGAACTGATACGATGCGACGGGAACAATATTCACGTTATCGAAAACGAAGTCGGCATATCAATGAGCAAGGAGAATTAATTCAAACGCACGGATTCATTATTGACGTAACTGGGAAAAAGACACTGGAAAAACAATTCCGACAAGCGCAAAAATTAGAGAGCGTTGGAACGATAGCGGGAGGAATTGCGTACGATTTGAATAATATACTTACCATTATTTTTAGGACATTCATCATTACTGAAACGAACAAAAGGAAATCCCGAAAAAATTTATCAAAAGGATGGAGAAGGAGCCGTTTCGATTTATTGCAAAAATGCTCATACCATTTTGCTTGTGTTGAGCGATTTAGGATTACCAAAACTTGGAGGATGGGAAGCATTCTTGAAAATGAGAGATTTCAATCCGAAAATTAAAACAATTTTTGCAAGCGGTTACATCGCGCCCATAAGAAATCTGAGTATTTCAAATCAGGCGTAAATGATTTTGTTCAAAAGTCATATTCATCAAACGAAATTTTGAAAAAAATTTGTGAAGCCATAGAAATTCCCGAAAGTAAAAAATTTTTTTGAAAACAAAATTTTGTATTTTGAGAGAAATTTTATCACTAATTGAAATTCTATGAGTCTTCTCTTTAGCCGCCAATGTGAATATGCATTACAAGCCATTCTTTTTCTTGCTACAAAACCGCCAAAAGAAATGGTACCAGCAAAAGAATTAGCAGAAAAATTGAATATCCCGTATCATTTTTTGGCAAAAATATTTCAAGATTTATCCAGAAAAGGAATATTGGTTTCCTTAAAAGGACCAACCGGTGGGTTCACTCTTGGAAAAGCCGCCAAAGAAATTACGCTTTTTCATATTATTGAGGCAATTGATGGAGCAAATTTCATGGAAAATTGCGTTTTAGGATTTTCTCAATGTGGGGGAGAGAATCCTTGTGCTGTGCATAATAAGTGGGGAGATTTGCGCGATGAAATACATAGGATGCTCACATCAAAAAATATTATGCAGTTGTCGAAAGAAATGAAGAAACCTGTATTTCAAGAATAAAGTGGGAGTTTCTTAGTAATAGGATAAAATACTCTTCAATGGTATAGTTTTTGCATATAGTTACTCGTGAAGAATTTCATCATACAAAATGTGATGGATTCAACTCAAATTTCTCAAAGCAAACAGATATTTATTTTCACGAATAACAAATATGCGTCAAAGCGATAATGTAGGGGAAAATAATGATGCATTTTCAAAAATATTTCCAACGATATTTACAAAAGAAAATGTATCTCGAAATGTTGCCCAAACTGTAATTTCATCGAATCAAAAACGAGGCGTGCGGAAAATTCCCCGAGAACTTCTCCGCAAGAAAATTCAATTATCACAAGAGCAGCATTTTGCAAAACGATGTTTTGTAAAACTTAGTCAAGATTCTCAATTCCTTCGTTCAACAATTCAATTTGCATTTGCGCTTTTATGCGTGTGGATAGGAATTGAATTTTATTTCTTTATGCAATGGGGGATGTCAAACGGAATGGAAGGTTCGTCATATCGCCCTCCAGGAGTTGAAGGATTTCTTCCCATCAGCGCATTGATGAGTTTGAAATATTGGTTTGCCACTGGTAGCATCAACGAAATACACCCCGCATCCATTTTTATTCTCCTTGCAATTCTCGCAGTAAGTTTATTCCTGAAAAAAGCATTTTGCAGTTGGCTTTGTCCCGTTGGAACATTGAGCGAATCGCTGTGGAGAATCGGTGAGACAATATTCGGGAGAAATGCGCGAGTAACCCGATGGCTCGATTATCCATTGCGTTCTCTAAAGTATGTATTATTGTTGTTTTTCGTGTATTCGATTTGGCAAATGGATGTTCAAAGTTTAGCCGATTTTATTTATAGTCCATATAACAAAATGGCGGACGTGAAAATGTATTTGTTCTTTGCCAACATTACATCGTTTGCATTATGGACAATTGTGGTGCTGATGTTTTTTTCGTTGTTCATAAAAAATTTTTGGTGCCGCTATTTATGCCCGTACGGCGCATTGTTAGGAATGTTGAGTTGGTTAAGTCCCGTAAAAATTTTCCGCAGCAAATCTTCGTGTATTGATTGTGAGTTATGCACAAAAGTTTGTCCCGCATCAATAAACGTTCACAAAGGAAATACGGTGTGGAGCGACGAATGTACAAGTTGTCTCGAATGTGTTGAAGTGTGTCCCGTAAAAAATACGTTGGAAGTGAAAACACATTTTACGAACAACCGTGTTTCGAACGTTCTTTTCGGCGTACTTGTGGTTGGAATATTTGCAGCAATGACATTCGCCGCAATGCTCGCGAACCAATGGCAAAACAAGATTTCCCAGGAAGAATATTTACAGCGATTTCCCAATATCGAATCGTCATTGTATCAACACAATAGAGGAGAAGCGCCGAAAGAAATCAACAAGTAACAACAGCGAAAATGACAGAAACGAAAACCATTGAAGATTTTTATGCGCAACTTGCTTCCGATTACAATACATTCACAGAACCAAAAAAACGATGGTCGCGCGAGATAGACATTTTTCGTTCACTCGTCCAACGCTATAATATTACATCAGCCATTGATGCAGGATGCGGAACGGGATTTCATTCGTTGGTACTTTCGCAACTTGGAGTGAATGTTATCGCCGCAGATGTTTCTCAAGAAATGCTGCGCATTGCAGAAAACCACGCGAAGCAATACAAAGTCTCGATAACGTTTATCAAATCTTCATTTCAACAACTTTCGCAAACAATATCCACTCGTGTTGATGCAGTATGTTGCTTAGGAAATTCCTTCCCCCATTGTCTAACGGAAAAAGAACAACAACATGCGTTGCAGAATTTTATTTCTCTCTTAAAACCGAATGGCGTACTCATCCTTCACTTATTGAATTATGACCGCATTCTTGCAAAAAATGAGCGCGTGCAAAACGTGAAAAAATTGAACGGAAAAATATTTGTGCGTTTCTACGACTTTCTTTCTTCCACTGTACGATTCAATGTTTTAATACTAAAAAAAAACGCAGGCAAAATAATTTCTTCGCTTTCTTCTGTTGAATTATATCCTATCAAAAAAAAAGAAATTCATTCCTTGCTTTCCGATAGTTCAACTTCCTCCGGCGAAAAATTTTCCGAAATACAATTCTACGGCGGACTTTCACTTGAAAATTATTCCGAATCCGCATCGAAGGATTTAGTTGTTATTGCCCAAAAACAGCGCGCCATCGAAAACGTTTTATAACGCAATTCTTCGGTACTGAAAATACGCCGCACACGCGCCTTCACTGGAAACCATCGGCGCACCAAGCGGATGTTCCGGCGTGCATAATGTTCCGAATACTGAACATTCCTTCGGTTTTTTAATACCTTGCAAAACTAATCCTGCGATGCAATGTTCACTTTCTTGCACAACAATATTTTCGAGTTCAAATATTTTTTCTGCGTCGAACATTTCATATTCTTTTTTCAATCCTAATCCACTGGAAGGAATTTCACCAATGCCGCGCCACTTGCGATGAACAATTTCAAAAACTTCGCGAACTAATTCCTGCGCCGGAATATTTCCTGTTCTTCTCACAGAACGCGCATATTGATTTTCCACTTCCGCGCGGCGTTCTTCCAATTGCTTAATGCACAAATAAATTCCTTGAAGAATATCAAGCGGTTCAAATCCCGTTACAACAATTGGAACGTGATATTTTTTTGCAAGTGGAATATATTCTTCAAATCCCATCACCGTGCATACGTGTCCCGCCGCAAGAAATCCCTGAACCGTATTCTGCGACGATGATAAAATTGCTTCCATCGCAGGAGGAACGAGCACGTGCGAAACCAGCATTGAAAAGTTAGCAACATTCTTCTTTTTCGCGTCAAACACTGCCATCGCATTTGCGGGAGCGGTTGTTTCAAACCCTACAGCAAAAAAAACTATGTACTGTGCAGGATTTTCCATTGCAATTTTTACAGCATCCATTGGCGAATACACAATGCGTACATCACCGCCATTCGCTTTCACGGAAAATAAATCCATTTTTTTTCCGGGAACACGCAGCATATCGCCGAAGGAACAAAAGATGACATCGTTTCGCGATGCGATGGTGATTGCTTTTTCTATCAATTCAACGGGAGTAACGCATACGGGACAACCGGGACCATGAACGAGAGAAATTTTTTTCGGAAGCAATTCATCAATACCGAATTTCACAATCGCGTGTGTTTGACCACCGCAAATTTCCATCAGCGACCATGCGCGCGTTGTTATGTCAAAAATTTTTTGAGAAAATTGTTTCGCGCATTTTGCGTCGCGGTATTCGTCAATGTATTTCATATATCTCGTTCATTCAGTTCTTTCAACTCATCTATTTCTTTCAAATATTCGAACACGCGGTTTGCTTCGTCTTTATCTACTTTGCTGATAGCAAATCCTACGTGAACAATCACAAAATCATCAACCGTTGCATCAGGAACATACGAAAGATTTACTTCTTTTATTATTCCGCTGAAATTTACTTTTCCTGTTCGTTGCAACGGTTCGTCGTTCGTGATGCTTTCAATTTTTCCTGGAATTGCGAGACACATTTTCGATTTCAGATTTCAGATTATTGATTATTCATTGCATAATACATTTGACCGAGCGAAATTCCTCCGTCGTTTGTCGGAATTTTTTGATGCCAATATGGTTCGAAATGTTCTTCTTGCAAACGATGGATTGCTCGTTCCAATAAAATTGTATTTTGAAAACATCCGCCGCTTAAAACGATTCTCTGTTCGTCGAATCGTTTTGCAAGTTCAACAATTATCTCTACGAGTGTGTTATGAAATTTTGAAGCAATCATTCCAACGGGAATATTCCTATTCACATCGTCAAGAACAGAAAGAATGATTTGCGACCAATCAATAATGATGTGTGATTTGGTATTTGCTGTGAGCGTTTCAACGTTATAGTATTCAACGCAATGCAATGCACAATCAGCAAGACATTCTAATTCCATTGCGGCTTGTCCTTCAAAATTTGCGCGTTGTCGAATTCCAAGTATTGATGCAACCGCATCGAATAATCTCCCAACGCTTGTTGTTATCGGCGAGTGTATTTTTCGCAAAAGCATATTCTTCAAAAGTTCTTTCTCTATTTCTGTGAACGATGCGACGGAAGAAATTTCCTTCATTGAAAAAACTTTTTCACCGAACAATTCTGCCAATACTCCGATTGCTGTTCTTCGCGGTTCTTTTATCGCTTGCTCTCCTCCAGGAAGGCGAAATTGTTTGAATGTTGCAACTCGTGCAAAACTCTTTTCATTGGCGCATAAAAATTCTCCTCCCCAAATTGTTTCATCAGTTCCGAAACCAGTTCCGTCCCACGCTACGCCGAGAACATTTCCGCGCAAATGATGTTCTGCCATACACGAAAGAATATGCGCGTAATGATGCTGAATTTTTACTATGTTCGAGTTTTTTTTCACCACAAATTTCGTTGAAAAATAATCGGGATGCAAATCACAAATATACGTTGTCGGCGATGTTTCGTACAATCTTTGAAAACTTTCAATGACGTTCGCAAATGCTTTTGTTGCCTGCAACGTTTCTAAATCGCCGATGTGTTGACTGATGAAAATGTTATGCTTCTTTGAAATTGCTACGGTATTTTTCAAATGCGCACCAACAGAAAGAAAAGAATCCTCGCATTGGGTTTCGATGAATATTGGAAGCGGAGCAAATCCGCGCGAACGTCGAATGAGCATTTCTTTTCCCGCAACAACGCGCACAACGGAATCGTCAACATAGCGAATGATGGGGCGATTATGTACAAGAAAAACATCGGCAATATTGTTCAAGCGCAACAGCGCTTCATGTTCATCAATGCAAATCGGTTCATCGGAAATATTTCCGCTTGTTGCAACAACGGGAAATTCTATCTCCCTCATCAAAAGATGATGAAGCGGCGTGTAAGGAAGCATAACACCGAGATACGGATTGTTCGGAGCAACTGCTTTTGAAATTGTTGATTGCAGTTTGTTGAACGCTACACGCTTCAACAAAACAATCGGTGATTGATGCGACGTAAGAATTTTTTCTTCATATTCAGAAACGACACATTCATTTTTTATTTCTTCGAGCGTAGGAAACATCAGCGCCAATGGTTTTTCTTCACGATGTTTTCGTTTTCGTAAACGCTGAACTGCATCGTCATTTCTTGCGTCAACAATGAGATGAAATCCTCCGAGTCCTTTCAGTGCAACTATTTTTCCATTTCGGATTTCTTCTGCAGTTTGAACAATCGCATCGTGGTGAGAAGCGACGAGTGTTCCGTTTTCATTCCATACTTCCGTATGCGGTCCACAACGTGCGCACGCATTGGGTTGCGCATGAAATCTTCTGTCGAGAGGATTATGGTATTCGTTTGCACATTCTCCGCACATCGTAAAAAGTTTCATCGTTGTATTGCTTCTGTCGTACGGAAGCGATTCCATAATAGTAAATCGAGGACCGCAATTTGTGCAATTCGTAAAAGGATACAAAAATCTTCTGTTCGTTTCATCGAACATTTCTTTCAGACAATCGTTGCACGTTGCAATATCGGGAAGCATTAGCGCAGTTTTTTCGTTATCTGTTTCGCTTGAAAGAATTTGAAAATCTGTGAAATTGTTCGGCGCTACAATTGTTGATGAAATATGTTGAATTATTGAAAGCGGTGGTTTTTCTTCGACAAGTCGCTTCAAGAATAATTCCAACGTTCCACGTGCTTGTTCTGCTTCGATAAGAACACCTTGCGAAGAATTTTTTACCCATCCTTTGATGTGCATTTCGTTTGCAAGTCGAAAAACGAACGGACGAAAGCCCACTCCTTGCACTGCGCCGTTGATTTCAATATGAATTCGTTGCTTCATTTCTTAACAATCTTTGAACGAAGCCATTCGCACCATTGGGAAATTCCCTTGTTGTTCATGCACGAAATTTCAAACACCAACAGTCTCGGATTGATGCGCAACGCATTGTTTTTCAGCAATGTAATATCGAATTGCAAATGCGGAAGCAAATCCGTTTTGTTGATGAGCAAAACCGCTGCGGTACGAAATATTGCAGGATATTTCAAAGGTTTGTCTTCGCCTTCGGTTACACTGACGACGACGACTTTGAACGTTTCTCCTAAATCGTACGCCGCAGGACAAACAAGATTTCCGACATGTTCGATGATAAGCAATTCTGTCGTTTCAAAAGAAATATTTTTCAGCGCATCCTGAATCAATTTCGCATCAAGATGGCACGCGCCGTTGGTGACGATTTGCACAACGGGAATATGGTGTTTTGCAATTCGTTGCGCATCGAAATCGGTTTGTACATCTCCTTCTATTACACTCACGGAAATACTTCCTTTCCAATATTCCAATGACTTTTCAAGAATACTTGTTTTTCCCGAACCCGGAGAACTGATGATGTTGATGACAAAAATGTTGTTTGCCTCAAACAACTTGCGGTTTTGTTGTGCAAGTTCATCATTTTTTTCAAGAATTTTTCGTTCAATGGTAATAACACTCATACGTTTTTTTTCGTTTGTTCAAACATTTCGATTTCTACAATGTTCATTTCCGTCCCCGAGAGAATTTCACAATTCGTGCTTGCGCAGAAAGAGCAAACATTCATCCCGAATTCATTGGAAGATTTTTTTTTACACACATTGCAATACACTTCAAACGGAATTTTTTGAATGACGAGGTTCGCGTTGTTCAATGGTGTATTATTCACGATGACGGAAAAAGAAAACGCTAATGATTCTGCGGCAACTCCCGAACATTCGCCAACAACAGTTTTCACATTCGTAACATTATGCAAATCGTTTTCGTGAACGTGTTGATGTATGATTTCTACGATATTCTGTGCAAGCGAAAGTTCGTGCATACGTTGTAATGAACAAGAGTTTCTCTCAAAATTTGCGCTCAATAAAAAAATCTTTTAGCAAAGTAAAAAACGTTTCAATGGTCTCTGTAAAAAATTATACGGCAAATTGTTCTTTCCATCGTTGTAACACTCGCTCTGCACGTTCAACAAATTGCTGGAGCGCGTTTACAACAGCATCGCTTAATCCTTCGCCAAAGTTATACGGGTTTTCGACTTTCATCGCAAGCGCGCAAAAATGTTTTGGAAAAGAAAGTTCGAGAACATCCATCATACGCAATGCTTCGGGAATACCAAGATGATGCGGAGAGAGCGAAAATATATTTTGAAAATCTTCTTTTGATAGTTCCTGTTGGATATTTTCCGGTAAAAATACTATCGAGAATAAGAACAGCATCGTATGCGCTGAGTATTTCAACCAAATCAAATCCTCCGCCGCTAAATTCCACAACTTCCGCTCCCGTCAATTGTTACACTGTTTCCATTACCATCATTACCTTCACCCGCACTTTTCGCCCAAATATAATCAGTGGTTTGTGCAAAGATACTATTAGAATAAAATACTATCGCGCATAAAAGCGCGAGTGTATTCATAAATAAGTTTTGATTCAATATTTTTGTAGTGTACATAATATTAGCATTTCGATAATGATGTTAATAAAATAGATTGTTATTTGAAAATTACTCAAGTAAAAACTACTTCAAATAAATTTGTCCGTATGTAAAAAAACTCGAAAAGTTTTTCTGTGACACCCTAAAAAAAACTGTGTTAAGTAAAAGTTATTTGTGTATAAATTCAAAATACAAATATCAAAAAGGGAAAGAAAAAGCGTGGTGGGAAATTTGATGAGGTTAGTAATTACAACTATAAGTATCTCTTTCTATGTATCAGAATGAAGATATATTGACTGATGTTATGCAGAGTTGTTAAAATTCTAAAATCTAAACACGAAATTCTCAACAAATCACAATTTCAAAATTTTGAAATTATTTTTGGGAATTTGTTTCATAGTAAGAAATTTTGGAATAGTATTTCCATAGTTGTACTCTAAAGAGGTTTGTTTAACATCAGTTATTCAGATGAATTATTTTTCTTTCCATTTTCGGACTTTTTTATAATCAATCGCTCGTTTTTCGTTGAATGCAGAAATTCCTTCTTTAATTTCCGCCGCAGAAGTATGAACCGTTAGCCAATCGCGCAGATGTCCAACAGTAAGCGACCACGAAAAATTTTTCCAGAAATTCAGTTGCTCTTTTGCGTACCGCGAACATTCGGGAAGTTTGTTGAATAACGTTTTCGCCATTTCCTTCGTTGCGGCATCAAGTTTTTTTCGAGGAACAATTTGATTCACAAGTCCCCAATCGAACGCTTGTTTTGCCGGAATTTCTTCTCCGAGCAAAATCATTTGACGCGCACGTCGTTCTCCGATAATAAGCGGAAGCCATTGTGTTGCGCCTGCCGCAGGAACACTTCCTCGCGACGTTCCTACGTGCTTGAAAAAAATATCATTTGCGGCAATTGCTATATCGCAAGACATTTGCAATTCGTTTCCGCCGCCGACTACAATTCCGTTCAAGCGCGCAATTGTTGGCTTTCCGATGTTGCGCAATCGTTCAAACGTTTCGAGAAACACTCCCATCCATTTGTAAAAATCATCGGATGCATCGAGAAAATCTTCGTTCCATTCTTTCATATCGGCTCCGGTGCAAAATGCTTTTGTTCCTGCGCCTGTGAGAATTGCAACGGCAATATTATTATCCCACGCAACATCTTCAAATGCTTCGGAAAGTTCGCGGAGCATTTGCAGATTGATGGCATTGTACACTTCTGGACGATTGAGTGTTATCGTAGCAAGCCAATCATTTTTTTCATAGAGGATAGTTTTAAAATGAAATGCGGTGAATGATTTTCCGGAATATTTTTTTCCCATAATTGCATTGTGATAATTTGTTCTTTAAAAAAATGGAGTTCATGTTTTAAAATGATAAACTCCACAAAAAAATAAACGTTGCGTCAGAATTTATTTTTCTTCCACTTCTCCGTAGAACAGCGTAACCAAATCTGAGGCAAAACTCATCAAATCTTTTGCTGTGGCGCGTCCTTCGGGAGATGCGTTAGAAGCGTTCATTGCGTCTATCGAATCGAAATACATTTCGGCGTGAAGATAATATTTGCTATCACCAATCGGCGCACCGCTAATGCGCGTGATTTCGAGTTTCCGAAGTCCAGGCATTTTCAGCACTAAGGGTGTGTGGATGGAATCGTAATGTTCGTCGAATTCTTTTACGTTTTGTGGCTTTCGATAGAGCGCAATAAATTTTACCATAATTTCTTTGAAAATTTGAACGTGAATATACTCCACTTTATGAAGACATAAAAATTTTGTATTCAATTTATTAATTCTTTTCTTTTGGAAAGAAAATATCAAGGAATTTTTATATGAGTACCTTTTACCGACAATTATTTTTCGTACAATTGATTTTCATTGTATGTGTTTCACTCCCCTTTGCTCAACCGAAAGCAAAAGCGCCTGTGCCGCAATTCAACGTGAACGCAAGCGATTTTGCGTTTCGTATAGCAGGAACAAATTATGCTTCGTGGACGGAATACAAAAAAACGAAACGTCACAAAGAATATTTTCAGTTTTTAGACAGCGTCGCTGCACGATTTACCGTTCGCGTTCCGTTAAAAGATTATTCGTACGACGAGAGAAAAAAACTTTCAACAATACGCACGGAGCCGGCGGAATTTCTTTTTGAAGCAGAAGAAGAAATAAAACTGCGGCTCATCGTGGAACAGTTCACGATTAAAAGCGATTCCTTGCTGATGAATTTAGTCGTGAAAAAAGACGTTCTGACATATCTCAACGTTAGCGGAATATTTGTCAGCGCCGCAATCAGCGAAGTGCAAGCAACACCGCGCGAAAAACGAAAAGTTGTTCGTCTTACGCTGAACGAAGTAAAAGTTGAACAATCGCAGAACACCACGGAAGATTTTTACGTGTGGAAAACGCAATCGCGATTGTTCAACCGCATCGGCGATATTATCGAGCAAAAACGCTGGAGCGATGGATTTGATTTAGCCGGAATGGGTTTTCGGTCGGTTACGGAACGATGATGCTTTTCATATTGTTCTTCTTCCGTCAATAACATAGTTCACTGATGGATTATTCGCACATACATACAATTTTTCTTCAACGGATTATTGATGTTCGCAAGAAAGAAAACCAAACTGTTTTTTTGTTCGGTTTGTTCCTCTTGTTAATTACGTCTGTATGTTCGATCGCGGTCGTATCGCTGCTCGAAGAATTATTTCATTTCGGAACAATCATTCGCGGTATCTTCTTTTTTTCTGCGCTTGTCATTATTCTTGCCATAGCGATAAAATTTTTCTTTCCGCCACTGCTTCGAATGCTAAACATTGCAGAAAATAAAAATGAAGAACTGCTTGCAGAACAAATCGGAAGTTTTTTCCCGCAAATAAGAGACAAACTTTACAATGCGCTGCAATTAATTCAAGAGCGGAAACAAATTTCTGCTCTCTATTCTCCCTTGCTCATTGATGCATCCCTGAACGATTTGTATCAAGAAGTGCAATCGGTCAATTTTCTTCGGTGTATTGATACAACCAAACTGAAAAAAATCCGCAAACAATTTTATCTCTCGCTTGCGCTTGTTTGCGTACTTTTTCTTTCATCGCCAACAAGTTTTCTTTCCGCATTTACACGCATCCTACATTTTCAACAAACGTACGATGCGCCGCCCCAATTTGTCATACGCATTGAACCTGGAAATAAAGAAATCGTGCGCGGCGAAAGTATTCCGATAACTGTTTCCATCGAACAACGGGAAATTTCTTTTACCAGTTTCGAAAGAAAAACACTTACCTTGTTCAAACGTCTGCAAGGACAGGTGAATTATGAATCACAAATTCTCAGAGCAAATGCCAACGGAATGTTCACTTCCGAATTTTCCGTCGTAAAATCGCCGACGTTTTACTTTGCAGAATTTCACGATGTGCGAAGCGATGAGTATGTAATTACAGTTGTAGATAAGCCGCTGATTCGTTCGTTTCGGATAAACGTAACACCGCCGCGTTATACGAAACTTCCAAAGAAAGAACTGGAAGAAAATGTTGGCGATGTTGCAGAATACAAAGGAACGAACATCTCGTTTGAACTAACATCGAGCAAAGAATTACAACACGCAACTCTCCTCTTTTCAGATTCGAGTACGGTTCCTTTGAAAATCAATAGGAAAAAAGCGGAAGTATCATTTCTTTTGTTTGCAACACAAAATTATCATTTCCGCATTGAAGATGTGGACAAACTTTTCAATGATAACCCGATTGAATATCGTCTTACGGTGATTCCCGATGAAATTCCAACGGCAGCAATCATTGTTCCTGGGAAAAATATAGACGCAGATGAATCAATGCAACTCGAAATGCTTTTTCGGTTGAGCGATGATTTCGGTTTTACGAAATTACACCTTGCGCAAAAACTTGTTCATTCGAAATATTCTGCGTCGGAGGAAAATTTTCACTTCATTCCAATTCCATTCTCTTCTTCTGTAAAGCAACGGGAATTTCCATATCGTTGGAATTTTACCGGACGCAACCTTGCGCCGGAAGATGTGCTTATGTATTATATCGAAGTATTCGACAACGATAATGTTTCGGGACCGAAATCGGGAAAGAGCCAAACGTATTTATTGCGTTTGCCTTCGCTCGATGAAGTATTTGCAGAAGCGGAACAGCAACAGAATGAAACACTCGAATCGCTTTCGAGCGCATCGCAACAAGCGCAGCAGTTACGAAAAGAACTGGAGAAACTTCAGCAGGAATTGAAAAAACGTCCCGATAAAGTGGATTGGTTGCAAAAGAAAAAAGCGGAAGAGTTGGCGAAAAAATATGACGAAGTCAAACAAAAAGTCGCAACCGCCGCGCAACAGATGAAGCAAGCGGAACAGCATCAATTACTCTCGCCACAAACGATGCAAAAGTATGATGAGTTGCAAAAAATGATGAAAGAACTCGATTCGCCGGAATTTCGTGAGTTACTGAAAAAATTGCAACAGCAGCATCAGCCGCTTTCTCCAGAGCAAATGAAAGAAGCGATGAAAAATTTTTCGATGAACGAAGAACAATTTCGGAAAGCACTAGAACGAATGTTGGAATTGCTGAAGCGAATGGCGATGGAGCAAAAATTGGACGAACTCATCAAACGTACAGAAGAGGCAATCAAACAACAAAAAAAATTACAAGAGGAAACGCAAAACAGTTCGAAAGAAAAATTGAATGAACTTTCGAAACAGCAAAGCGATTTGGAAAAACAAACGGATAAGTTGGAGCAGGAAGCAAAAGAACTTGCAGAAAAAATGGAAGAACTCGCCGACGAAATGCCTGCGGATAAAATGGAACAGGCGAATGAACATTTCGAAAAAAATAATCCGCAACAACAGATGAAGAATGCGCAGCAGCAAATGAAAAGCGGACAACAACAGCAAGCGCAACAAAGTCAGCAGCAAGCGCGGCAATCGTTGGAACAATTTCTTTCCGAATTGCAACAGGCGCAAAAAGAAATGCGCTCCAAACAACAGCAACAAATCGTTCGAGAAATGCAAAAGCAGTTGGAAAATGTTCTGGCAGTTTCCAAAAATCAGGAACAATTGAAAAATGAAACACAGCAATTGGAATATAACTCTCCGCGTTTTCGGGAAAATGCGCAGAAACAATATGCGATGAATAATGATGTTCAGAATATTGCCAATGCTCTTTCGGAACTTGGGAAAAAATCGTTTTCCATTTCACCGGAAATGGGAAAAACACTTGGCGATGCTATGAAACAAATGGAATCGGCAATGAATGGAATGGAAGCGAGAAATGCGCAATCGTCTACGCAGCAACAAAACGCCGCAATGGGTTCACTTAATCGCGCCGCGGCGATGATGCAAAAATCGTTACAAGGAATGCAAGGAAGCGGAGGCGGTGGAATGGGAATGCAGGGAATGATGCAAGCGATGGGACAAATGGCTTCTCAACAACAGGGAATCAACGAAGGAACGCAAGGAGCGTTGGGACAAGGAAACGGAATGTCAATGGAACAAGCTGCGGCAATGTCGAAACTTGCACAGCAACAATCCGGGTTGCAAAAATCGTTGCAGGAACTTGCGGGAGAATCGAAACGCTCCGATGAAATGAGCAGACTTCTTGGCGATTTGGATTATATTGCAAAAGAAATGCAGGAAGTAGTGCGCGATATGGAGCAAGGAACTGTTAATCCCGAAACACTTCGCAAGCAGGAGAGAATTTTATCGAGACTTTTGGATTCGCAGCGTTCGTTGCGAGAAAAAGATTACGAAAAACGAAGACGCGCGGAACAAAGTAATGTTACTGCACGACCTTCGCCGATAGAACTTGATATGCAGTCGCTGGAAGGAAAAAATAAATTGCAGCAGGATTTATTGAAAGCGTTGAATGAAAAGTATACGAAAGACTTTGAATCGTTAATCCGAAAATATTTTGAGGAGTTGCAGAAACAAGAAAGCAAACCTCAGTGAAATCAAAAAATTCAACGGTAATTTCATTGTTTATGGAAAAAATATTTTATATAATTCTATAAGTTTTTATTCAATTATATTATTTCAACAAGATATTCTTCATTTTTACTTTTTTCTTCTTTTTCGAAAGGAATCTTTTTTATGATGCCGATGATACAGCGTTCTCTTCTTATAGATCTTCACTATTCAAAAATTCTCTCAAGACTGATTGTTATTTTCTTCATTTTCCCGATAATTGTTTTAGCACAATCAACTTCGTGGAAAGGAAACGGAACAACTGCTTGGAATACAGCAAGCAACTGGACCAATGGCGTTCCCAATAGCGGTGTTGATGCTATCATTGGAGATGCAAATATGGTGGGAACAACGCAACCAACGATAAATACCACTTCCGCTTCGTGCAACAATCTAACTATTGGAAACGAAACAGTGCCTTCCACTCTTACAACCGGAAACAACAATTTTTCGGTTTCAGGTAATGTAACGATAGGCGCAAACGGTACACTTGTTCACAGTGCGACAAGCGGAACCCGAATATTATCCGTGAGTGGGAACTGGATTCAAACGGGAGCATATACAGCCGCTAATGCAGTTGCTACTGTTTCATTTGAATTACCAGCAACGATGAGCGGTTCCGGTCCATTTAAAACAGTTGTAACGAATGATTCCATTGCGTTGCTATCCAATATTACAGTTAATACATCGCTGACAATGAATGGAACATTCGAACCAAATTCGTTTGCTGTTTTGGGAAGTGGTTCGCTGAATTTATACGGAACGTTATACATCAATGCTTCCACGTTCGCAGGAAATATTTCTTTGAGCGGAACGAAAACTCTGGAACCGTTGAGTATTGTTCACTATAACGCTTCAACAGCAAATCAAACCATTGATAATTCGTTGAGTTATGCAGTATTAAATCTTGCAGGTGGAATGACAAAAACAGCAGGAGGAAATCTTACCGTTACAGAAGATTTGTATCTCCTTGAAGGAACTCTTAATTTATCAACGTTCACCGCAAATGGCGGAGGAGGAATATTGGACATTGCAGAAAATACTTCTCTGAACATCGGCGGAACAAATTCGTTTCCTTCAGGATATGGAAATATTACCATAGATGTTGCAAGTACTGTTGAATACAACGGAACGAATCAAACAGTTGCTGCACAAACGTACGGAAATCTCACTTTGAGCAACGCCGGCGCGACGGTTACAAAAACTCTTCCTTCATCTTCAACTACTATTGAAGGAAACTTGATTCTAAACAATGGTTCTGGAACTTCACTAACGGCAAACGCAAATAATGCTCTGAATATTTCCGGAAACGTTACAATTGGAAACGGTTGCACTCTGAACGGAAGTAATTATTCTCACAATGTTTATGGTAATTGGACTAACAGCGGCACATATAATTCATCAGCAAATGGTGCAGTAACTTTCAACGGCTCCAATACAACATTGAGCGGGAACGGAACAAATAATTTTTACGATGTGAATTTTTCCGGAAACGGAATTTCCACTTCTTCTTCTACAAATATTTCCGTCTCAGGAAATTTCACTTCCAATCCAGGCGCATCTTTCACCCATATAAGCGGAGGAGTCGGAACAGTTTCATTAACCGGAACTTCAAAAAGTATCAGTGGTTCATTGATTAAATTCAATCATTTATCGCTTTCAAGTTCGTATACCACCTCCAGTTCGTTTTCTATCGCAGGAAATTTAACAGTGAACGGTTCATTTTCTGCTACAAGCGGCGCAGTTACATTTTCCGGAACATCCATTCTTTCAGGAACAGGAACAATCAATTTCTATGATGTAACGGTAAGCGGAACACTTACATTAGCTGCGAATACAACGCTTGGGATTGCGGCGACGCTTTCAACTTCTTCGGAAAATTTTAACGCAACTTCCAATACTCCCAACACGGTAAAATTCAACGGAACAGGAGCGCAAAACATTCCCGCGCTTACAGTTTACAATTTACAATTTGAAGGCGGTGGAACAAAAACCGTAACAGGAAATCTTTCTCTTCACAATGATTTTACAATTGGAAATTCCGTGAGTTTCGACGTGGCTTCCTACGCACATTCCATTGCAGGAAGTATTTCCAATTCGGGAACAATGTTAGAAAATACGTCCACGATGACAATGACAGGTGCAGGAAAAACAATTTCCGGAAGCGGAGTAACTTCGTTTCATTCGTTCATTATCAGTGTTACGGGAAATATTACTGCAACGCAAAATTTTAGTATTACAGGTAATTTGACGAATAACGGAACATTTTCCAATTCTGCAAATACCGTTACTTTCAGCGGTTCTGAAAATGCAAATATCAACGGAACAACTTCGCCGACTTCGTTTAATGCGATAGCAATTTCAAAAATCGGCGGCGCTTCCGTTGCACTGGGAATGAACATTTCCGATTTAAGTTCACTCAATATTTCCAGCGGAATTTTAAAACTTTCATCGTTTTCTGTTTCACAAGCAGGCGGTGGCGGAATACTCACAATCGGAAGCGGAGCAACGTTAACGATTGGCGGTTCCAATTCCTTTCCAACATTTAATGCGTACAGTATTTCAACTTCCAGCACTGTTGAATATAATGGAAACGGTACGCAAACAATTTCGGCAAAAAATTACGGAAATCTAACCAGTAGCAATTCCGGAAATCGTATTCTTGCTTCCAGCGGAATAATCGGTATTGCAAAAGCGTTTGACCCCGGTTTCAATTCGTTCACTATTACCGGAAGCACGATAGAATTTAACGGCTCAGGTACTCAAACAATTCCAGCGTTCAATTATAATAATCTCACAAGCACAGGAATCGGGGAACGCGTGTTTGCTTCCGGCGGAACAATCGGAATTGCAGGTACCTTTACAAAAGGAACAAATTCGTACTCGACAACAAATAGTACAATAGATTTTAATGGAAGTACACAAGTAATTCCTTCTCTTACGTATAACAATCTTGCAACAAGCGGAAGCGGCACAAAAACTCTTAGTGGAAATGTAACAGTGAACGGAACGCTTTCTCTTACTTCCGGAAGTTTCGCTGATGGAGGATTTACGGTAACCGCAAACGGCAATGTTGAAAATGACGATGCGCATACCGGTTCAGGAAAAATTTTGCTTTCGGGAGGAACTGCAGAACATGAAATTTCCGGCAATGGCCCGTTCACTAATCTCCACGTCAATGATACCAATGGAGTTCTTGCGGCTTCCGATATTACAGTGAATGGAACGCTTACTCTCTCAAACGGGAATATTACTACAAATACGAATAAAGTTATTATCAATTCGACCGGTTCTGTTTCGCACACAAGTGGGCACGTCATCGGGAATTTAGAAAAAGCAATTTCAGCAGGAAACTCTTCAAAGACGTTTGAAATTGGAAAGGGTAGCAATTACTTGCCCGTTTCTCTTTCGTTCAATAATGTTTCAACTTCCGGAAAACTTACTGTTAGCACAACCAACGGCGACCATCCGAATATTGCAACTTCTAATGTTCGTTCCGATAAAAGCGTGAATCGTTTCTGGAGTTTGGCAAACAACGGAATTGCACTCACTTCGTACGATGCCGTTTTCAATTTTCTTTCTACGGATGTTGATGCAAGCGCAAACACGAATAGTTTTATTGTTCAAAGTTACGACGGAAGTTCGTGGAATACGCATACTGTTGGAACAAAAACAGGAATGTCAACGCAAATACTTAGCTCAACGTCGTTCAGCGATTTTCAAATCGGCGAACAAGTGGATAATCCAGTTCCATCAACAACAAGTATTTCTCCAACAACAAAAAATGTCGGTGATGCGGAATTTACACTTACGGTAAGTGGAACAAATTTCATCAATGTTTCCGTCGTACGATTGAACGGTTCTGATAGAGCAACAACATTTATCAACAATTCGCAACTTGAAGCAACAATTCCCGCAAGCGACTTGTTGAATCCAGGAAATTACAGCATCACGGTTTTTAACCCGGCGCCTGCAGGTGGAACTTCCAATGCGCAAACGCTAACGATTATAGGCGGTTCAATCAGTGGTGTGAAATTTAACGATACAAACGGAAACGGCGCAAAAGATAACGGAGAAGCGCTTCTTGCAAATTGGGTAATCAATCTTTCGGGAAAGTCAACTGCTTCCGATACAACCGATGGAAGCGGCGCATTTTCTTTCAGCAATCTTTCTGCGGGTTCGTACACTATTAGTGAAGAGTCGCAAAACGGATGGATGCAAACGCTTCCGCTTTTCGGTGGGAATTACAACATCAATGTTGGCGCTTCTACAATCGTTTTTTCCGACTATAATTTCGGAAATTTTCAATTTGGTAGTATGAGCGGAACCAAATTCAATGATACAGACGGCGATGGAATGAAAGAAGTCGGAGAAGTTGGTTTAGAAAACTGGAAAATAAAAATCTCAGGTCCAATGAATGATTCTGTATTTACAGATGCGAACGGAAATTATACGTTTTCAAATTTAATTGCCGGAACATATACTGTGAGTGAAATTGTACAAAGCGGATGGGTGCAAACTTTTCCTTCATTACCGGGGACTCATTCTGTTCTTATCAACAGCGGAACAAATTACACAGGAAAAAATTTTGGAAACTTTCAACTTGGCTCGATTGCCGGCGTGAAATTCAATGACACCGATGGTGATGGAATAAAAGATGTTGGCGAACCTTTGCTTGAAAACTGGCGCATTCGTCTTTCGGGAGCAAAAACAGATTCGATGCTTACGAATGCTTTGGGACAATATTCCTTCACGAGTTTAGGTCCCGGAAATTATACAGTCAGTGAAGCAGTGCAAAACGGTTGGTCGCAAACATCTTCACCAACGTCGTTTTCCATTACGATGTTGAGCGGCGATGTGAACATTGATAAGGATTTTGGCAATTTTCAACTCGGAACAATTTCAGGAAATGTTTTCAACGATATTGATGGCGATGGCGTTCGGGAATTTGGTGAAAGCGGTTTGCAATCGTGGAAAATAAAAATCACTGGTCCTCGCATTGATTCTGTAACAACAGATGCGAACGGAAATTATTTGTTCACAAGTTTATCTGCCGGAAATTATTCTTTATCCGAAGTTGTGCAAAGCGGTTATGTGCAAACAACATCACCGACAACGCTTTCCGTTACAATTACAAGTGGAACTATTTCAACCAACAGCGATTTTGGGAATTTTCATCTTGGTTCCGTAAGTGGAATAAAATTCAACGACGCAAATGGAAACGGCGCAAAAGATGGCGGCGAAGTTGGATTGCAGAATTTCAGAATAAAAATTTCCGGCGCAATCAATGATTCTGTTCTTACGGATGCCAATGGAAATTATTCATTCACAAATTTAAACGTCGGAACGTACACGCTCAGCGAAGTGCAGCAAAACGGATATATTCAAACGATGCCGCCAAATCCCGGTACGTATTCAGTGAATATTCAAAGTGGAACAAATGCAGTGAATAAAGATTTCGGAAACTTTATGCAAGGAGAAATCAGTGGTTTGAAATTCAATGACGTGAATGGAAACGGCGCTCAAGATGTTGGTGAAAACGGACTTCAAAACTGGAAAATAAAAATTTCCGGTCCTCAAAATGATTCCGTTCTTACTGATGCAAATGGAAATTATTCGTTTGTGAATTTATCTGCGGGAACATACACCGTGAGCGAAGTATTGCAAAGCGGATGGATGCAAACGTTTCCAACATCTCCTTCAACGTATTCAGTAAATATAAACAGCGGAACCAATGCAGCGAATAAAAACTTCGGCAATTTTCAATACGGAAGTGTGAGCGGTGTTGTGTTCACCGATACTGATGGTGACGGAACCAACGATGCGGGCGAAAACGGTCTCGAAGGATGGCGCGTTCGTTTGTCAGGAACACGCACGGATTCGACGTTGACAAACGCAAACGGAAATTATTCGTTTGGAAATCTCACTGCGGGAAATTATACGGTGAGCGTTGTAGTACAAAACGGATATGTGCAAACTGTTCCCGTTTCTCCGTCAACATTTTCCATTTCCGTACAAAGTGGAAGCAGTTTTTCGAATAAAGATTTCGGAGAATTTCAACTTGCAACTATCAGCGGAATGAAATTTAATGACCTCAACGGCAACGGTACAAAAGACGGAAACGAAACAGGAATTTCTAATTGGAAGATTCGACTTTCGGGAGCAACATCTGATTCAACATTTACTAACGCCGGAGGAGATTATTCGTTTGGAAATTTAACTGCGGGAAATTACACTGTGAGCGAAGCATCGCAAAACGGATGGATGCAAACTGCGCCTTCACCACTGGGAACTTATTCGCTATCTATTTCCAGTGGAAATAATTTGAGTGGAAATAATTTTGGGAACTTTCAACTCGGAACCATTGCCGGTTTGAAATATAATGACGTTACCGGAAACGGTGTTCGCGATGCGGGAGATTCCAATCTTTCCGGATGGACGGTGTATTTATTCAGTCCCGATACATTGACGCTTATAGATTCCGCCGTAACTGCCGACGACGGATATGTATTCACCGATTTGCCGAAAGGAACATATTTCGTTCGGGAAAAATTACAAAGTGGATGGATTCGAACAAGCGCAAATCCTTCTGCAATTTCGATGACGAGTGGTTTCAATTCGGGAAGTGTGAACTTCGGAAATTTTCAACTTGGAAGCATTAGCGGAACAAAATTTAACGACCTTGATGCTGATGGAACGAAAGATAACGGAGAGCCGGGAGTTGCAAACTGGAAAATTAAAATTTCCGGTATTGTTACCGATTCTGTTCTTTCCAATGCGAATGGAAACTATACATTTGCAAACCTAACATACGGAAATTATACCATCAGTGAAGAATTGCAAGGTGGATGGTTTCAAACATATCCGCCGACACCGGGAACATATTCACTTCTTGTTGAAAGCGGAAGCAATTTAACTGGAAAAGATTTTGGAAATGTAACGCTTGGCTCAATTAGCGGAACGTTATTTAACGACACTGATGGCGATGGAACAAAAGATGGAAACGAAGTCGGTTTGCAGGATTGGAAAATCAAACTTACCGGCGCTAAAACCGATTCCGTGATAACGGATGCCAACGGATACTATATTTTTACGAACATTACTTCCGGCGGTTATATTGTAACGGAAGAATTACAAAACGGATGGACACAAACGCTACCTGCAAATGCTGGAAATTATACATTGAATCTTGCAAGTGGCGAAAATGCAACGGGAAAAGATTTCGGAAATTTTCAAAACGGTACAATTTCCGGAATGAAATTCCTCGACATCAATGGCAACGGAACGAAAGACGAAAACGATGGTGGGTTGTCGGGATGGAAAATTAAAATCAGCGGAGCCAAAGCAGATTCGACAACTACGGATGCAAATGGAAACTATGCGTTCACGAATTTACTTGCAGGAAATTATACCGTGAGCGAAGTTCAACAAGCAGGATGGGCGCAAACATTACCTGCAAATAACGGTTCGTATCTTGCTTCAATTTCAAGCGGAACATCAGTGAATAATTTAATCTTTGGCAACTTTCCCGGATTAGCAAAATACCGAACGTTTAAAGCGACAACGGATATTTCTTCAAAACCGAATAAGATGAAATACAAGGGAGGATTGCTTACGGTAAAACCGAATATTGCAACAGCAGTGGAAAATGTTTTCAAGAAAATCGGAAAAGCAGGAACAACATTTCTTGGTGTTCCACAAGTTTTGAAAGATTCGGCGAAAAAATACGGATGGATATTTTTCAAAAAAGCAGGTGAATTAGCAAAACTCTATACAAGCGCGCACAACGCAACAACCTATCCGATTGACTATCTTCGTATTCCCGGAAAATCGAATAAGAAACTTGTAAAAGCAATCAAACCTTCGCGAGTAATTTACGACAATCCCGCGTGGGAACAAGGCGTGCTTTTCCGTTTGAATATTATTGCTAGTGACACGGGGATTACCGTTGATACAAACGCTCCCGGTCGCCGTTTCGGAAGTTTGATTTTGGATACGTCGCATACGCTATTCGGAAAACAATTGCAAGGAATGGCGCTTCGGGATATTGCCAACTATTTTGATACGTTAATGACGTACTGGGATAGATTGAATATCAAATCCACTACGGAATACACGCAAATCAATAATTGTATTTCAGCAATAATCAAACCGTTAAACGAACGATTTGCAACAACATTCGATAGTACAAATTATATTGTTGATTCTCTCGGTATTGTTGTTAGCAAAAATCCCTATGCTGTGCGAATGACAGGATATAAAACTGCGTCGGAAATCGGAATGGTTAAGGAATTACCGAGTAGCAAATCGAACGGAAATTTTGTTCCTACTGTTGGTTATGATGAAATACCATCGGAGTTTTCTCTCCTGCAAAATTATCCGAATCCGTTTAATCCGACAACCACGATAGCGTTCAACATTCCTGAACAAACACTTATTACGTTGAAAATCTATAATGTAGTTGGCGAAGAAATTGCAATGCTTCTTGATGAAATGGAGTTTGATGCAGGAACGCATGAAATAGAATTTGACGCTTCATATTTATCCAGCGGCGTGTATTTCTATCGCTTGTATGATGCGAACGGAACATTCGTTGCAACGAAGAAATTACTTTTGTTGAAGTAAATTTTTACAACGTTGCGTTAAAAAGGGGAGAAGCATTTTGCGCAATGATGCGGAGTTTTCAAAAAACAACGTGAACTCCGTATCATTGCGAAATCCGTCACCAATTATTTTGGCAATGTAATTCGAAACGTTGTACCTTTTCCGGCTTTGCTTTCAACGAGTTCCAGTTTTCCTTTGTGATACATTTCAATAATTCGCTTTGAAAGCGTAAGTCCCAATCCCCATCCTCGTTCTTTCGTGCTGTAACCTGGACGAAACACTTCTTTTCTGTGTTGCGCAATAATTCCTTTTCCTGTATCAGCGACATCAATGCAAAGTACTTTGTTGTTTCCTTCGAGCGAAAATGTGATGCTTCCGTTTTTTGTTTCAATGGCGTCAATAGCGTTCTTTACAAGATTTTCAAACACCCATTCAAGAAGTTCACGATTGACGCGAGCAAGAGCTTCTCCGCTGTGATGAAGTTGAAACGCAACTTGTTTTCCTGCGCCAAATCGTGTAGAAGTGTTGATACGTTTCTGAAAATATTCAACAATCGTTTGAATAATTTCGAGAATGTTTTCTTCTTTTAAATTCGGCTTCGAACCGATTTTTGAAAATCGTTCGGCAACTTTATTGAGCCGCTGAATATCATTTTCCATTTCGGAAATTGTTTCTAACGCTTTTTCCCGCTCATCCGTATCGCGTTGCAACTGCGATTTGATGATTTCCAACCATCCCATCATACTCGAAAGCGGCGTTCCGAGTTGATGCGCCGTTTCTTTTGACATTCCCACCCAAATACTGCTTTGTTCATTTCGTTTTAAATAACTGAACCCGAAATATGCAAGCAAAACAAACATCGCGCCGAGACTTATTTCGACATACGGAAGTTGTTGAAGTTGCACAATCATTTTTCGAATACTGATAATCGTGTGAGATTCGCTGTAATGAATTTCGCTCACGACCAGTGTTTCTTGATAAACAATTTTGATGGGAGGATTCTGTTCGTCCATTTTCTTCACCAGTTGACGCAAAAAAAATGTTTGGGCAGAATCCGAAAGAGCGGAATCCAATACTACATTGCGATACGATTTAATAACATTTCCCGAAGCATCAGTTTCGATAAGCGGAAAATCAATGGCGGAAATTATTTTATCAAACAGAAATTCAAAATCGGTGGGCGTTTCGCTGTTTGCAACGTGTTCAATCGTTTTGGCGTAGAGATTTGCAACTTTTTGTTCATCGCGCAGAAGTTGGTGAACGATTGTTTGCAAATTTGTTACGATATATTGCGAGTAATAGAGAATGCCAAGCACCAATATAAATGCTACGGCAAGCAAGAAGAATTTGATGTTTGTGGAGCGAAGGCCGCGCATTGTTATAGAAAATTATGACGACGGAATTATGTTAGTCAATCTCGACGACTAAAAATTTTGAACTTTTCCAAAACTCGAGTTCATCAAGGATACGAAGTACGCATTTCTTTTCTTCGGTTTTTTCAATGGTGTACGAAGCGGAAGAATGTGTTGAAAGAATTTTTACGTCGTTAACGTCATCAGCGTCAATGGAAAATTCTTTTGTTGTGTTGATGTCAATTTCCGTAAATCCCATTTTTTCGAGATTTCCTGTTAAAACGGTAGTGCTGCGAATGCCAAGAATTCCACCTTTGCTTTCAATGATTTTTTTCTTCTCCAATTCATCTTCTGTGCCGATTAAATAAAATGCGGTGTTGATGATTTTATTTTTTTCCGCTAGTAATGTTCGCAGCGAAGCAATGGTATCCTGTTGCAACTGAATGAGCGTTGTCGCACTTGCAAGTTGAACACGCAGATTATCGTTCTCTTCGCGTAAGTCTGCATTCGCAGCAAGCAACGAATCAAAACTGTTCAGCAGCGAAGAATATTTCCGTTGAATTGTTTTGATGACTTTTTCAAGACTATCGAGTTTTCGCGACGAGCGGCGAATCAAATCTGTTTGTTGGTCTAATTCGTTGGCAATAATTTGAAGTTTTTGCTGAAACGATATCCGTGTTTCGCCGTGTTCGGGTCTAAGTTGCAGCATAATATTTCTCTTTCGCAACAACGCATCGAGATTTTCATTCATATCGTTGATTTCACTCAACGCGCGCTGGTATGCGGTATCCGATGAACTTTTTTCAACAAGAACGGAATCAATTTGCGCTCTCGTAGTATCAACTGCTTCTTTGTTTTCGTTCGAACAAGCAGAAAAGAGGAAAAGTGTCATTGCAAGTATAAGTGTGTTTTTGTACATAGTGATTGTTTCTGTTCAATTATTTTTGAGGAATAAGCGGCTTAATTTTGAGAGAGTCCGCTTGTAAATTAAAGAAAATAAAATTTTTCAATGAATCGTATTCGCGTTGCAATGCAGTGTTTTGTTGTCGAAGAATACGTTCTGTTTCTAAAAAAGATACGCGCAATGATTCGATCGTTTTCTGATGTTCTTCAAGAGTTTTTGTTTGTTGCCGAGACCATTCGTCTTTTTGTTGCGCGAACGCTTCTAAAGTTCTGTATCTCGTTCCGTAGTTTATCGTATCAGTGCATAATTGTTGAATGGTATCGCGTTTCATTTGAAGATGCGTCGTGAGCATTTGTATGACGGTTTCTTTAAAATCAATCGTATCATTGCGCGTTTGAATCTCGCTTTCCAACGAATCCTCAATGGAATTTTTTCGCGTCTCCAATGTTTGCAACGATTCTTTCAAACGCTTAACTTCCCGTTGCAATTTTGTCTTATCTCCTTGCAATTGTTTAATGAGACGCTGACTTAAAGCAACTTCTTCGCGTAAATTTTTTATGAGAATCGAATCGCGCATTTGCTTTTGCGAAAAGGAATAGAGCGGCGAATGAACGTATCCTATGAACACGATGAGTAAGGAAATAAGTTTCAATTTCATTCTGCGTGAAAATTTTTTAAAGCAAAAAAGTCGTGAGAAATTTACGACTCACGACTTTCAAATAAAAGATAAAAATGAAATCTGAATTTTACTTAACAAGTTCGCCTGCTTTTTTCACTTTCAGCATTGTTGCTTCTGACGTTTTCGACACTTTGTAGTTCACGTATTCCAGCACTACTGAACTTGCAATATAAATAGACGAATATGTACCAGTGATAACGCCAATCGTAAGAGCAAACCCGAGACCGCGATTGACTTCTCCGCCGAAAAAGAAGAGTATTGTCGTAACAAGAAATATCGTTCCGGAAGTTATGATCGTTCTGCTTAACGTTTCATTCAGACTTTTATTCATTACGTCGAACAAATTCATTGTGCGATGAATTTTTTGATTTTCGCGAATACGGTCGAAAATTACAACTGTATCATTCACGGAAAGTCCAACAAGTGTAAGAAGCGCCGCAATCATATTCTGGTCAATTTCAAAGTTGGTAAATGGCGTTAATCCATCAATGATAGAAAGTAATCCGAGGACAACAAGAACGTCGTGAAATAATGCGGTAACTGCTCCAACACCATAGATAAACTTAAATCGGAAACCGATGTATAAAAGTATTGCAACAAGAGAAGCAAATATTGCATACATTGCACCACGTCGAAGTTCCGCGCCAATTTTGGGACCAATTTTTTGTTCCTCCAAAACTTGCGGAATGTCTTGCGGAAACGAAGTCGAAAGAGAAGAAATAATTTTATCTGCGACCGTTGTTCCTTCGCCTTGTTCCGGAGTGCGAATAAGAATACGAGACGCTTCGCCATATTCTTTTATTTCTGCGCGGGAAAAACCTGCGTTAGACATTACCGTTCGTATCTCGGAAACTTCAACGGTGCGGGAAAATTGTACAACGACTTCTGTTCCGCCAAGGAAATCAATTCCCCAACCGATTCCTTTAAATACAAGGGAAATCATTCCAAGAATTATAACAGAAAGCGAAATGGCGAACCACATTCGTCGCTTTCCCATAAAATCAATGTGTGTTTGTTTGAAAAGACGCATTTATAAAGAACTCCAAAATATTTTCTTATCCGAAATTGACGGTTTTTCCGTTACTCATAATGTAATTAAACATTATATGCGTAACCCAAATTGCCGTTACCATACTCACAACAATTCCTATCATCAACGTAAGTGCAAAACCTTGAATTGGTCCGGAACCAAACTGGTATAAAATAACGCCGGTAATAAACGTGGTAATGTTCGAGTCGAAAATTGCAGTGAATGCCTTCTTGTAACCGGCATCAACGGCAGCGCGTGTTGTTTTTCCCGTCGCTAATTCTTCATGAACACGTTCATTAATCAGTACATTAGCATCAACGGCAACTGCCATCGAAAGAATAATTCCCGCAATTCCCGGAAGCGTGAGCACTCCTTGAAATCCCGCAAGTATGACAATAAGAAAAATCAGATTGAGAATGATTGCTATATTGGCAACAACTCCCGAAAAATTGTAATAGACAATCATAAATAAAATTGTCAGAACAAACGCAAGTAACGACGCAAGTAATCCTTTCTGAATAGAATCTGAACCAAGCGAAGCACCAACGCTTTGTTGCTCGATAATATCTACAGGTGCAGGAAGCGCTCCTGCTTTCAACACGATTTGTAAAATGTTTGCTTCGGCAACGTCCATTCCTTCGATTTGCGACATTCCGTTAGGAATTTTTGAACGTACTACAGGCGCCGAATACACTCCTTTATCCAATACAATAGCAATCCGTTTATCGATATTTGCTCCCGTAATTCTTGCCCATTCACGCGCTCCTTCGGAATTCATTTCCATATTGACAACTGGTTGATTCAACACAAAATCTACTTTAGCGTTTTCAATTACACCGCCGGTAAGTTCCGGTTCTTTCCTCGTCATAAACAACGCATAAATTTTCTTTTCATTTTCTGCAATAATCGGTTTTGCTGCCCAATGAAATTGCACATCTGCAGGAATAATTTTTTGGATTTCTGATAATGATAGAATTTTTATGACCGAATCGCGATGTTCTTCCAACACGTATCCTTCTTGTCCTCCTTGTTGCGGTGGCTGAACGATAGCATAGAACGGATTTTCTTTTCGTAGTTGTTCGTCGCTTTTGGTTTGAGACGGAGTTATCGAAGATGATGTATCCGTTTTCGTCTCCAACGAATCTTGTTGCTTCATTGATGTATCGGAAGTTGCCGTTGTTGTTGAAGTATCTATTCCGTGAAGTTTTGCTAGAGTCCCGTTAATCGCTTCAAACGTTTTGGAAACGATCTCCGGGTCTTTGAGCAATTTAAATTCCAACAAAGCAGTTCCTTGCAAAAGCGTACGTACCTGCGATTGATTTTTTACCCCCGGAAGTTCTACAATGATGCGAGTGCTTCCTTGTTTCTGAATAGTTGGTTCCGAAACACCGTATTGGTCAACACGATTGCGAACAATTTCGATGGCGCGGTCAATTGCTGTTGTTGCTTCGGTTTGCAATTTCGAAATGATAGCGTCGTCGTTTTGTTCTTGCAAATCGCCGTAATACACTGCAAGACGAATATTTTGTTCTGAAAAATTCCTTTGTAAGATGGAAACTGCATCTTCTGTGCTTGTACGTGCTTCGTTGCGCACCTTTACAAGAGTGTGTTCAAAGTTTTGGTCTTTGTTTTTTGCAAGGTCATCAAACATTTTTATGATGTCCACTTCAAGCACAACGCGCATTCCTCCCTGTAAATCGAGACCTAATTTAACGGGAAGAATATTTCCGTAACTTGTTGCGTCATCGCTTAAACCCATCGCGCGCGAAATGGGATTCCAAAACAAATAGCCGACTCCCAAAAGAGTACAAGCAAAGATAAATAATACTTTATTTCGATACGGATTCACGAATAATCTCCAGAAATCCTAACTGATGGTAAAATGTGAAAAAATTTGAGGGACAAATATATAGGTTTGAGGGAAAAGAAAAAATATTGTGCGATGAAACCTTTGAAAAAAATGTCTTTTTGCGTACATCCGCGAATGAAAAATTTTCTACGAAAAAAGGAAGAAGCAACAAGTGCTTTTTCCTTTTCGTTGGGGATTGTTTGTGACGGCGCTATGTTTCTTTATTTGAGTACGTTCTCTATTGCCTGCGGTGCTCCAATCACGTCTACAGGAGAGAGAACAATCGTATTACACTTCTACTCAGCATTTTCAGTGCCGAAAAGAATCACAACTTCTTCGAGAATGATGACCCCAAGTCTATGAGATGATTCTCGTACACGCTTGCCCCAAATCGTTTTTTTATTTCTCATTATTCACAACGTGCGTTCCTCCCTCACCTTTCACTGCGCGCAATAATTTATCGGGAGAAGTTATGATTGCTTCTATTCCTCCGTTGGAAAGAAAATCAATCACTGCTTCAATTTTCGGTCCCATATTCCCCGGCGGAAATTGTCCATCGTTCAAGTATTGTTTTGCTTCTGCAAGAGTGAGATTGTCAAGCATAATTTGATTTGGCTCTTTGTAATTCAAACAAACTTTTTCCGCATCGGTGGAAATGATAAAATAATCCGCTTTCAATTTTCTCGCAAGAAATGCCGATGCTCTGTCTTTATCAATCACTGCTTCCACCCCGACAATGCTTCCGTTCTTTCTGATGACAGGAATTCCACCTCCGCCAACAGAAATCACAATGCAATTTTTTTCCACAAGTGAATGAATAATTTCTTCTTCAACGATTTCAATCGGTTTTGGCGATGCAACTACTCTACGATAACCACGTCCTGCATCCTCTTTCATCACCCAGCCCAATTTCCTTTTCTCTTCAACTTCTTTTTCCTCTTTGTAAAACGGACCAATCGGTTTTGAAGGAAACCAAAAACCAGGGTCATTTTCATCAACAACACATTGCGTAACGAGCGTGCAAACATTGAAATGAAGTTTTTTTTTCGCAAGAACATTGTTCATTGATTGTTGCAATAAATATCCCAACATTCCTTGTGTATCTGCACCACATACATCAAGCGGTTCCGGCGAAACATTGGAAAGTTTTTCTCCCGCTTCCACACGCAGCAATTGATTTCCCACTTGCGGACCGTTTCCGTGCGTAATCACCAACCGAAAACCGAGTTTCAACAATTCCGCAAGATATTCGCAAGTTTGTTCTACGTTTGCGCGTTGTTCTTCAATTGTTCCTTTTTGTCCGTTGCGAATAAGTGAATTGCCGCCAATTGCGACAAGGGCAAGTTTGTTCATAACGTTTAGCATTTCGCGGTTAGCATTCAGCGGTCAGCAAACTACGAACAACTGTTGGTGATTGCTAAATGCTTATTGCTGGTTCCTACTTCTAATTATATGATTTAATTTTGTTTATCAATGACGAAAGCATCTTTTTAATTTCAACGACAACAGTACATAGGTGTAAGTATGTTTCTTCGTTTAGGAATTTCAAATCTCGAAAATCTTTCATTGTAATTATTAAAATGAAGATAACACTAAAGTAAAATTATAACTGATTACTGAATGCCGAATGCTAACAACTAATCACGAAGTAATTTATACATAATCGTTTTTTGCACATGCAAACGATTTTCTGCTTCTTGAAACACGACAGAATTTTTTGAATCAATAACTTCATCCGTTACTTCATCATTGCGATGAGCGGGAAGACAGTGCATAAAAAGATAATCGCTTTTTGCATTCTTCACCAATTTCGCATTCACTTGATACGGGAGGAAAATTTTCTTGCGCTGCTCTGATTCACTTTCTTGCCCCATACTCGCCCAAACATCGGTGTAAATTGCGTCAGCATTTTTTACTGCTTCTATGACATCATTCGTAATAAGAATTTTCGCGCCTGTTTTCATGGCAACTTCTTTTGCTTGTGAAACAATTTCTTCATTGGGTTCATATCCTTTCGGAGTAGCAACGGCAAATGTGCAACCAATTCTCGCCGCAAGCAGCATCAAGGAATGTGCAACATTATTTCCATCTCCGACAAATGCGAGTTTCGTTTTCGATACATCTTTCTTGAATTCTGAAACCGTAAAATAATCCGCCATTGCTTGACACGGATGTTCTACATCGGTTAAGCCGTTGATGACGGGAATATTTGCGTGTTCTGCAAGTTGCGTGCAAACAGTATGCGCAAACGTACGAATCATTATTCCGTTCACCATTCGTTCAAGATTTTTTGCAACATCGTAAAATGACTCACGCACGCCGATTCTGTTTTTTTCCGATGAAGCATAAAAAAGCGAATCACCGCCGAGTTGTTTTATTCCGACATCGAACGTAACGTGCGTTCGGAGCGATGGCTTTTCAAAAATGAGCATCAAGATTTTTCCATCCAGTTTTTTTCGATACGCTTTAGGATTTTTCTTCATCGCTTTTGTAAGCGAAAATATTTTGAAAATTTCTTCAGTCGAGAAATCAAGAACGGAAAGAAAATCCCGTCCTTTCAGTTGTTGTTTTGTTTTTGGCATAAAATAATTTGTAGTTTGATTGGGTTACAAAAAATATGTTAGAGTGTTGTATGCACTTCTTCGCAAAAAATTTGAACGTAATATATAACAGTAGGGAAAACTTTCACGAACACATCCGTATCAATCCTAACATCTGTTTTTGTCGCGGCAACGATGAAAAGCGTATCATATTAAAAACTATGATTGCAAATTCGCGATTATGCGTTATTCATACTCGAGAAAATTCTCTCAAAAATTGTTTCACTTCATCTTGTTCATTTTCTTTCAGCGGCATCAATGGCGAACGCGGCGCTCCTCCAAAATATCCGATACAATCCATTGCAAATTTCAATCCAGCAACGCCATATTTTGATGTAACTGCTTTTGCGAGCGGAATAATTTTCCATTGCAATTGTCTCGCTTCTTCCATCTTTCCTCCGTCGAATAATTGTTTAATGTGAATACATTCATTCGGAATTATATTTGCAACGGCAAGAACTCCGCCGCAAGCGCCAAGTGATAACGCTGTAAAGAACGTCGGCGCATTTCCGACAAACAAAGAAAAACTTTTTGGCACGGAAGAAATAATCTCAGCAAACTGCAACATATTTCCCGAACTATCTTTCATTCCGATAATGTTCGGATGTTCCGCAAGTTTCGCAACTGCATCAACAGAAATATTCACGCCGGTATTTGCTGGAACATTATACAGTAAAATTTTTATGTTTGAATGTTCTGCGATTTCGAAATAATGTTTGTAAAAAACTTCCGATGTCAATGACGATTTGTAGAACGATGGCGTAATCACGAGCACGTATTCAACATTCATTTCTGCGACCTTATGGATAAATAAAATCGTTTCTTTTGTTGATTCACTTCCTGCACCGACAAGAAAAATTTTGTTTGTCGGAACAATTTCTTTCGCCGCTTCAACGAGTTGCAGTTTTTCTTTTTCATTCAACATCACCGCTTCGCCATTGGAACCAAGAACAAGTATTCCTGCAAGTTCTGTTTGTAACAACTTGTGAATATTGCTTTTCAATTTATCAACAGCAATCTCTTGATTAATAAACGGAGTTGCAATGGGAGGAATAATTCCACGTAACATAACTTCTCTTGTACTAATTTAGAAAAATTCAAATTCCAAATTTCCAATAACAAATAAATCTCAAATTACGAATTCTGTTACTTGTAATATTTTGAATTTTGATTTTGGAATTTATTTGAAATTTGGTTTTTGTTATTTGTAATTTACTTTCGGAAAAAATTATTCTTCAGATTTAAGAAAACATACTTTTCATTACAAACCACACATTCGCCGGACGTTCTGCAAGACGTCGCATATACCACGGAAACCAATACGAACCGTAACTAATCAACGCGCGAACCTTGTATCCTTCGCTCGCTAATTTCGTTTGCACGGTATTTTTTATTCCGTACAGCATTTGAAATTCATACACATCGTTCGGAATATTATTTTTCTCCGCGAACTTTTTTATTTGTTTGTGCATCGTTTCATCGTGCGTTCCAAAACCAATGCGGCGAATATTATTCGGAATCGCTTTCAGCAACATTTCCGAAAGGAGCATAAAATTTTTGTCAACATCACTCTTTTTATGAAATGCAACTTCGGAAGATTCTTTGTATGCTCCTTTAACTAACCGAATCGAAGGAGAAATGGAAAGAAGTTTTTCCAAATCTTCTTGTGTGCGATAGAGATACGCCTGCAAACACAATCCGACATTTTCAAATTCGCCGCGAATCGTTTTGTAAAAATCAATTGTGCGAGGTACGTATGGAGAACTTTCAATATCGAGCCATAAAAAGTTGTTGAACTCGTTCGCTCGTGAACACAAAGCACGAACATTATTCAACGTTGCTTCTTCATCAATATCGAAACCCAGTTGTGTAAGTTTCACAGAAATTTCTGTAGGAAGTTTTTGTACTGAAATTTTTTCCAACACGTCAAGATAATGGTTGCGAACATTTTTTCCTTCGTTCAGTTCAGAAATATTTTCTCCCAAACACGTCAATACAGTTGTAATGTTATTCAGAGAATATTTTTTTGCTTCCATCAATGCGTATTCAACTTCTTCTCCCGGCATAAATCGCTTTACCGCATTTTGCACAAAACGATATTTCGGTAACGTATTTTTGAGCCACACATTCGTGGAGCAAAAGAGAAGAAAGTTTTTAAGTACGTTCATTTCAATAAAATGAGATTCAAGTAATAAATGCAACAAAATACGGAAGAATGAGAGAACGGTCATAAGTTATTTTCACCATAAAAATGTTGTTTCTCTATGTACTTCTTCGTATGTTTTCAGGGAAAAATAATGAAAGTTTATTCTTAAAGAAAAACAACACTCACGAACACAAACCTATATGATGAAGAACATTCTCCTCCTCTTATTTCTCCTACATTTTTCCGTTCATTCATTTTCTCAGGAATCGCTTACGCGAGGGAAAAATATACTCACGGGAACGTGGCATGGAAATGAAATACGGTACTTTGAACAAATCATTTCTTTTTTTCTGAAGAAAAAAATTCCCCTTGATTCGGCGCTCACGATTGAAAAAAAATACGGCGGCACACTGAAACAATACGATGCTGACGATGGTTATGTTGTTATCGAAATGCCCAAAGAGACCGATATTCTTCAACGCATCGCCGAATTGGAACTGGATTCGACATTGCACGGAGTTTCGCCACTCATTCAAATATTTCAGGAACATTATCGTACAAAAGAACAAGAAAAACAAGCACGAAAAAAAATAGAACAGATACAGAAAAAATTACGAGAGAATCCATCCGCTGTTGATAGCGCAAATAAATCTTCGTTGAGAACTCCCAAGAAAAAAATGCGCCCATCACAACCAACGACAAAACATAACGACTGATAAACGAACAACGGAATGAAAACAGTTTTTCTAGTGTACTGCGTAATATTTTTTTCTCCGTTGAGTACGAATGCACAGCCGTTTCAGCGAGAAGCACATTCTATCACTTGCACAATCAGCGGAAATGCGCTCGCGCTTCCATTTACGGGAGGAATCAATGCGCCGAATCATCAATTTTTCGATGTGGACGGCGACAACGATTTCGATATGTTTATTTTTGATTCCGATTTAACTCTCGATTTTTATCGCAATACAGGAACTTCTTCTTTTCCGCAATTTCAATTAGCAACTGGAGAATTTTCGCTTCCTCCGTTTTCTATGTGGTTTCTTTTCCTCGATTTAAACGGCGATGGATTGAACGATTTCTGCTGCGACGATTTTCAAAACGGCGTACGTTATTATGTGAACAACGGAAGCGCAACAAATCCGCACTTCATCATCGCTGATTCTTCGCTTCACGATATCGAAGGGAATATTGTTTTTGGTGGTTTAAACAGTATTCCTGCATTTGCCGATATTGACCACGACAACGATTTGGATTTTTTTTCCGTGAACAGCGCAAGCGGAACATTGAATTTTTACAGAAACGTCGGAACAATTTCATCTCCAATGTTTCAGTTCATCACTGATTTCTGGCAAGGTATTCAAATCATCGGTGGAAAAAACGAAACGCAAAAACACGGCGCTGCTGCATTACGTTTCGGCGATTTGGACAACAACGGTTTTCCCGACTTGCTCTACGGCGATTTGTTTTCCTTTGGGATGTATTATTTTCATAACGTTGCCGATTCGATGATGCAGATAACGGGATTTTTCCCAGAGAACGACCCCATCACTTCCTTTGGTTTCAATATGCCGATGCTTGTAGATATTGATTCGGATGCAGATTTGGATTTATTTGTTGGCGGACTTCATCCGGGAACTTCGCAGAACAGTTTTACTTTTTATCAAAACATCGGTACCGCTTCTTCCTTTCAATACCAACGCATCACGGATAATTTTCTCACGATGATTGACATTGGAAAAAATTCGCATCCTGCATTTTGCGATATTGACGGAGACAACGACGAAGATTTTTTTATCGGAAGCGTTGACAGAGGAGTTTTCTTTTTCCTAAATACGGGAACACAGACTCAACCGAATTTTCTTCTCGCCGATTCGCATTTCGCAAACGTAACAGGAAATTACGATTACGACCCAACATTCGTTGATATTGATGACGACAACGATTATGATATGTTTGTCGGAAATTTTTCCGGAAAATTTTCTTTCTACAAAAATTACGGAACGCCAACGACTCCTTCTCTAACGCTTACTCCGTCTCCAGCAAGCGATACCATTCGTGTTTCGCAGAGTCTTTCTCCCGCATTTGTTGATATTGACGCTGATAACGATGTTGATCTATTTGTGGGAAAACCAAACGGAACGCTTGCTTTTTATCGCAATAGTGGAAATGCAACAATTTTTCTTCCCGTATTGGAAAGTGTTTCGTATCAAAATATTTCCGTTCAACAATTTGCAAAACCGTTCTTCTGCGATTTCGATGGCGATGAAGATTATGATTTATTCATAGGCAACAGCATTGGGAGCGTTGCGTATTTTGAGAACATTGGCTCTCCTATGAATCCGCAATTCTTTTTGAACACGAATCAGTTCGCAAATACAGATAAAGCATCGGAAGTTGACCCTACGCTTATTGATATTGACAACGATAATGATTGGGATTTATTCCTCGGAAATTTTCACGGAGGAGTACAATTGTACAGAAATAAAAAATTTACCAATGAAGTTCCTTCCAGCAATTATGAAACAACATCATTTGTTCTTACTCAAAATTTTCCGAATCCGTTTAATCCGACGACTGCTATACACTTTACATTATCCACTGCTGCACTTACCTCGTTGAAAGTATATGATATTCTTGGAAAGGAAGTTGCAACATTGATTAACAGGAGAATAATGAATGAAGGAAAACACGAAATCGAATTTGATGCAACGAATCTTGCAAGCGGAATATATGTTTATCGTTTGCAATCGGGGAACCGTTCAGAAATAAAGAAAATGGTATTGCTTCGGTAAAATTGTTCACACACGAATTTTCTTTGTTATATTTACCACAGATTTTTTACAAATCGCAAGGCAATTTTTAAAAAAAGAATTCGGAGGTTTTTTTTATGCCTAAACTTTTTCTCGTTTTCGGAATTTCATTTTCTCTTCTCGTCTTTCCGCATTTACTCATTTCCCAAATTCAAAATGTTCGCGTAAGCAGTCCATCAAGCACATCACCCGAAGAAGTATCCATTGCTATCAATCCCACAAATCCTGATAATCTCATTGCCGGCGCCAATATCCGATTCACATATTATTCAACAAATGCGGGACAATCGTGGACACAAGGACAATTGCCGCAAGGAACGTGGGGAGATCCGTGTGTTCTATTTGACGTCAACGGAAGAGCATATTATGCGCATCTTTCCAATCCTTCAGGCGGGTATTTTATTGAACGTCTCATCATTCATCGTTCAACAAACGGCGGAATACGTTGGCACGATTCCGTTGACATTGGTTACAATCCTCCGAAACAACAGGACAAAGAATGGCTTGCTGTTGATAATACAAATTCTCCGTTCAGAAATTCATTGTATATGACGTGGACAGAATTTGATGATTACGGAAGTTCCAATCCCCTCGATAGTTCACGAATTTTATTTGCACGCTCGTTGGATTCCGGAACAACGTGGACAACGCCGAAAAAAATCTGCGACAAAAGCGGCGATTGTATTGATAGCGATAATACTGTTGAAGGCGCAGTTCCTGCAGTTGGTCCCAACGGCGAAATTTATACTTCGTGGTCAGGACCGCTTGGAATAATGTTCGACAAATCTGCCGACGGCGGAAATACGTGGGGAACAGATGTTTTTGTTGCAACACAACCGGGAGGGTGGGATTTCGATGTTCCGGGAATTTATCGCGCAAACGGATTACCAATTACTGCCTGCGATGTTAGCAATTCACCGTATCGCGGAAATATTTATGTTGCTTGGAGCGACCAACGCAACGGTGCAAACAATACTGATATTTTTGTAATAAAATCTACGAACGGCGGAAATACGTGGGGGGCAATAAAAAAAGTGAACGATGATATAACTGCGTCGCAGCAATTTTTTGTATGGATGACGATTGACCAAACAACCGGAAATGTATATTTTGTTTTTTACGACAGAAGAAATACGACGGGAAATGCAACAGATGTGTATGTTGCACAATCGAGCGACGGCGGTGAAACATTTGTGAACTTCAAAGTCAGTCAATCGTCGTTTGTTCCGAATTCATCCGTGTTTTTCGGAGATTACATTTGCATCGCCGCTCACAACAGAAAAATATATCCGCTATGGACACGAATGGATAATTCAAACTTAAGCGTGTGGACTGCGATAATCACTGATACAACAAATGTTGGCGTGAATGATGAATCACAACTTCCTTCCGATTTTATCCTCTCGCAAAATTTTCCTAATCCGTTTAATCCGCAAACAACAATCCCGTTTGCGCTGAACAATGATGGATTTGTGTCACTAAAAATTTTTGACATCTTGGGAAGAGAAGTTGCTTCTCTCGTGAACGCACACATTCAAGCGGGAACGTATAATATTACGTGGAACGCAACGAATGTTTCGAGCGGGATTTATCTTTGTCGGTTACAATCGAAAGAGTTTTCTACATACAAAAAAATGTTTCTTCACAAATAATTTTACTGAACAAATTTTCGGAGGTTCTTTTTATGCTGTATAAAATTTTACATCATATTTTATTTTTTGCGGTAATTATTTTTCTAACGGAAATCATCGTTGCACAATCGAAAAAAACATTGGTTTCATCGGACGAAAACGAAGCGCTGATTATCCTTTCGCACAATAGTTTTTCTTCGGTGCTGAAAGAAATACCCATTTCGCAATTCCATCTTTATCAGAAACTTGCACATTCGTATTTCCTCGGAGCAAGTAATCGAACGCTCGTTCAAATGCATCATTCGCGAATTCCGTTCACTCGTATTGATGAACATCCGTGGAAAACATCGTATGCAATCGTGGAACAATTTTCTCGTATTGCAGAAAAAAATACCGTGTCAAGATTTGCAGAAGTATTATATTCAGAAAATAATATTTCCTTGGTTGCAGGAAACGCATTACAATTCGAACAATTGCGACAACAGGGTTTTACCGTTGTTGAAATTCAGAAAAAAGAAATTCTTTTTGATTTTTCAAAAACACATCTTCCATCGTTTTCTTTCGAACAAGACGATACCATTACTCAAATCATTGCAAATGTTTCCGACTCGACTATTCGCAACTACATTCAATCGTTGCAAAATTTCGGAACACGGTATTATTCCAAGCCAACACACGATACCGTAGTGCGATGGATAAAAAAACAATTTCAAAATTCCGGAATTGCAGATGTGGTGCTTGATAGTTTTTCTTACAACAGCACTTCGCAAAAAAACGTAGTCGCAACCATTCACGGAACACTTGAACCATCGGCGGAAATTATTGTTGGCGGTCATCTCGATTCGTACAGTTCCAATACGAATCAGGCGCCGGGAGCAGATGATAATGCTTCGGGAACTGCAGCAGCAATAGAAATGGCTCGCGTTTTACAACTTATCAATTACCAACCACGACACACATTGCGGTTTATCGGATTTGCAGCAGAAGAAGCAGGACTTATCGGAAGCGGGGTGTATGCGCAAAAGGCGCACCAGCAAAACCGAAATATAAAAGTTATGATGAATTACGATATGATTGGCAACAGAAATCAATCGCAAAGCGACAGAGATTTTTATATAGTATGGTATCCCGGAAGCGAAGCATTTTCCAATTTACACGCAGTAATTGCGGAAACATATACAACATTAAATCCTCTCTTAACTACGTCGTATCGCAGCGGAAGCGACAGTTGGTCGTTTTATCAGCAAAATTACCGTGCTGTTTTTTGCATCGAGCGCGATTTCAGTCCGTATTATCATTCTCCAAACGATTTGATTCAGTATCTCGATATTCCGTACACCAATGAAATTATTCGCGCTGGACTTGCGATGTTGCTTACACTTGACCAACTTCCTCCTTATTTAAATAAAGTAGAAGTTCGCGACCGAGGAAACGGGACATCTCTTTTTGTCCAATGGAATGCAAGCACAGTGCTTGATTTTTCACAATACAAAATTTCTGTCGGTACAACTTCGGGAGCGTACGACACAAGTTTTTCCACGACGAATACATCATTCACAATACAAAATTTAATTTCGGGAACGCAATATTTTATCGGCGTTTCGATTGTTGATTTAACAGGAAGCGAAAGTATTATTGTAGAAAAAAATGCAACGCCATTAGTTATTCCGCGTGCTCCTTCTGGAATTTCTACGGAAGTTTCTGTTGGAAATATATTGTTGAAGTGGAATAAAAATTCCGAAATGGATTTACGTGGATATAATTTGTATCGTGCGCAAAATCCATTTTCTCCGTTCACAATTTTAAATTCGTTTCCGATTTTCGATACACTTTGGAGTGATAGTTCATTTATTTCAGGAACGTATTACTATTTTGCAACCGCGCTCGATTCTTCAGAAAACGAAAGCGTCCATTCCGATACTGTTTCTGCAACCATTGTCAATGTTTCTGCAACAACAGAAGAACAACTTGGATGTTCTCTTTCACAAAATTATCCCAATCCGTTTAACCCGAAAACAGATTTCAGATTTCAGATTGCTGACTTTGGATTTGTAACGCTGAAAATTTATGATGTTTCGGGAAAGGTAGTAGCAACGCTTGTCAATAAGAATGTTGCTGCGGGCACATATTCAGTTACTTGGGATGCGACTGAATTCCCCAGTGGAATATATTTTTATCAACTGAAAACCAACGATGGAAAACAATCTCTTATGAAAAAACTTTTGTTGCTCAAATGAGAAAAATATTTTTACTATGTACGTTTTGTATTCTCGAATTGCACTCTGTACGTTCGCATGAAGATGAAATTTATTTTTCGTTTCGAATCAAGAACGCATCAGAGTTAACGCAACTCACGCAACTGATTTCGATAGATAACGTGAAATGTGATACGGTTTTTGCATACGCAAATTCAACGCAGTGGAAAGTTTTTTTACAAAAAAATTATGCAACAAAAAAACTTGTTCATCCCGGAAGTGCATTTCTTCACGAAATGTCTAACGTTCCACTTTCAACAACATCGTGGGACAAGTATCCGACGTACGCCGCATATCTTGCAATGATGCGGCAATTCGCTGATAGTTTTCCGAATATTTGTTCGCTTGATACTATTGGTTATTCTGTCCAGGGAAGACAAATTCTTGCAGTAAAAATTTCTGATTCCGTTCATCAAAATGAAAGTGAGCCGGAATTTTTTTACACATCAACAATGCATGGCGATGAAACTGTTGGCTTTGTAATACTTTTGCGATTGATTGATACAATACTGCGGCAGTACGAAAATGATTCGTCGCAAAATTTTCGAATGACCAATCTTGTGAACAACTTAGAAATCTGGATCAATCCGTTATCGAATCCCGACGGAACATATCGTTTGGGAGGCGATACAACGGTGAACAACGCGCGGCGATTCAATGCAAACGGAAAAGATTTGAACAGAAATTTTCCCGATAGAATCTTCGATACAACCAGCACAACGAATGGAAGAGAAATAGAAACACGAGCGATGATGCAATTTACATCGCAGCATAATTTTATTCTTTCAGCAAATTTTCACGGCGGCGCGCAAGTTGTCAATTATCCATGGGACAACGGGGCAAGCAGCGGAACATATTCTGCGTGTCCCGAGGATGCGTGGTTTATTGAACTTTCAAAAAAATATTCGTTGCCGAATCCGGATTTGATGAACGGCGGATTTGCAAACGGAATTACCAACGGTTGCGATTGGTACGCCATTAACGGAGGAAGACAAGATTGGATGTATTGGTGGAAAGGCGGAAGAGAAACTACTATTGAATTGTGGAACGCAAAAAATCCGCAGGGTTCTGTTCTTCCTCAACGTTGGGTGAATAATCAAGAATCTCTTCTTGCATATATGGAAGAAGCATTGAAAGGAATTCACGGAACAATTTATGATGCGCAAAACGGAACGCCAGTAAGAGCAAAAATTGTCGTTCAAAATTTTCCTACAATTGCAGTGTATTCCGATTCGCTCGTTGGGGATTTTCATCGTTTGATTGCGCCGGGAAATTATTCGATTCTTGTTTCTGCTCCGAACTATATTCCTGATACAATGAACAATATCGTCGTGGTTGATACAATGAGCACAGTATTGCAGATTCCGTTACAAAAAATTACCAATGATATTTCTGAAAACGAAAATTTCAGTTCTTCGTTTTTGCTTTTACAAAATTTTCCGAATCCGTTTAATCCGACGACTGCTATACACTTTACATTATCCACTGCTGCACTTACCTCGTTGAAAGTATATGATATTCTTGGAAAGGAAGTTGCAACATTGATTAACAGGAGAATAATGAATGAAGGAAAACACGAAATCGAATTTGATGCAAGAACTGTAACAAGTGGAATATACTTTTATCGTTTGGATGTTACGCATCCCGATAACGCAGAATTACATTTCACAGAAACAAAAAAATTATTGTTACTGAAATAATTTTTCTTTCACAGGTTGTATGCAACCATTTTTTAATTTACTCGCAGAAAATCCGCTACTACTATTATTCACCGTAATCGGATTCGGATTTCTTTTGGGAAATATAAAAATAGGTGGATTCTCACTTGGTGTTGCAGCAGTGTTGTTTGTTGGAATTGCATTCAGCGCAATGGATAATCGTTTGCATCTTCCCGAATCCATCTACATCATCGGATTGGTGATGTTCGTGTATGCAATAGGATTGCAATCGGGTCCGGGATTTTTTGCTTCATTTCAAAAACGCGGCTTTCGAATCAATGCAGTTTCGCTGTTCATTATTTCCGCAGGCGCATTGATAACGTTCGTCGTTGGAACGTTATTTCAGTTATCGTCGTCGGAAATTGTCGGATTATTTTGCGGCGCGCTCACCAACACTCCCGCTCTTGCCGCTACCGTTGAAACAATCAAACAAATCACTGCGAATTCTTCATCAACAACTGCGGAAATAATGAACAATAGTCCCGTTGTTATTTACGGTCTTGTATATCCTTTCGGCGTGTTGGGCGTAATTCTCTGGTGTTTTATTTTCAACAAATATTTTAAAACGGATTTTGAAAAAGAAACAAAAGAAACTGCGGCAGAAACGATTCTCAGTAAAACGTTTAAAGTTACCAATCCCGCTATTGTCGGAAAGACGATAGAGATGGTTTTAAAATTCGTTGAACATGCTGGTTTTACCATCAGCAGAATAAGAAGAGGAGAAATGTTTTTTCTCGTTACGTCGGAAACAACATTAGAATTCAATGATTATCTCATTATTGTCGGAACGGAATCGTCGTTGGAAAAAGCGTATATTTTATTTGGCGACGTTGCGGAGATAAACTTGAATATCGGAGAACAGCCAAGCGAATTCAGTTACCGAAGAATTTTTGTTTCCAATAAATCCGTTGTCGGAAAAACCATTCGCGAACTCAATCTTCAACAATTGCTCGGCGCAACCATAACGCGATTATTGCGCGGCGACGTGGAGTTTGTTCCATCATTGGAAACAACGCTTGAATTGGGAGACAGAATCCGCGTTGTAACAAAAAAAGAAAATATGGAACGCGTTACAAAGTTTTTCGGTGATTCCGTCAAAGCAATTTCGGAAACAGATTTTCTCTCTGTTTCGTTAGGAATAGTATTAGGGGTTTTTCTTGGAATGGTTCCGTTTCCACTTCCGAATGGGATGACGTTCAAACTTGGATTTGCAGGAGGTCCATTAATTGTTGCGTTGCTCTTGGGAAAACTTGAGCGCACGGGACCAATTACGTGGAGTATGCCATTGAACGCAAATTTAGTACTGCGACAACTTGGATTAGTTTTTTTCCTTTCCGGAATTGGAACAAAAGCAGGAAAAGGATTTGCAGAAATTTTTTTACGAGGAGGAATAGAAATCATTATTGCCGGCGCAATCATTACTTCGCTCGTTACCATTTGTACCATTGTTATCGGTTACAAATTTTTGCATCTTCCGATGTCGTCGGTGCTGGGAATACTGTCGGGAGTTCAAACACAACCTGCCGTACTTGCGTATGCAAATCAGCAAGCGCAAAACGAACTTCCGAATCTTTGGTACGCAACCGTGTATCCCGCTTCGATGATTGCGAAAATCATTCTTGCGCAGGTTTTAGTTTCTCTTTTGTTGTTCTCATAGAGAATGCACATTGCTTCTGCAAACATTATTTTTTTTCTTACCACAATTTTTCATCACGAACGAACGAAAGGTATTGCTCTCACTTTCAATGTTCATTGAAAGTGTGTCGTTCTTCGTGTTTGCAAAATATATCCTATTACAACAGCGCTCGTTTATTCCTAAAAAACGAATTCAAAACGATAATAGACTAATACACTATTTGCTTTTGCCGCTTCGTACATTTTCGTTGTACACGTTCCGGACTTTATTCAACTCATATGTTTTCGATGTACTATCGAACACCTTGATAAAGCGCTCTTAAAACTTATGTCCCATAGAAAAATAAGCAAGCGTTGGTGCAAAAAGCACTTTCGTTTTCGGAAACGATTTGATAAAGACAAAACTTTTTCCTACAGCAACAGAAGCAGAACCAATCGGCGTATCAAGTGCAAGTTCCAATCCGGCGCCGTGTTGAAAATTCTGCAATGCAATTTCGCGCACTTCTTTCGAAATCATTCCGACATCGTACCGCGCTTTGAAATACGTTTCGAAAAGAATTTTGAACGGAAGTTTGAAACGGTATTCCATATTCACGACAAATAATTGTCTCCCGCGCTCGTCATCTTCTCTTCTTCCCAAAAACGATTCGAAACCGCCAAGGGAAAACTGTTCGGAAAGTGGAAGCGTTGCATCGGCAAAACCAAACGTAATGCGCGGGCGCAATGTGTGCCTTTGAAATATCGTTACATAACTTTCATACAACGAAAATATTTTTGTGAACGAACGCTCGCTTCCGAAAGATTTCGACGCAAGTTCGTACGAAGCGATAAAACGAATTCCCGATGTCGGAAAGACAAACTCATTTTCCGAATCTACGAGAATACTTCCTTTCAATGAAGCAAGGATAAATCGTTCTCCGAAAAATCCCGCAGAATATTTTGACGTTGCGATTTCTTTTGTTTCGTGATTTTCCACGCGCATTTCAACGTTCACATTTCCGAAACGCGCAACTTGCGAGCCAAAGGAAAATGTTCCACCGTATTTTATTTCGCGGTATTCTCCAATAGCAACGCGGTCCAAATCATTATCCGCTTCCGGATTTTTTTCAAATAGAAACACATCGCGCAATTTGTAATACGATTTGATGTTTCCCGTAAAATAGGTATTAAAAATTCTGTTCACGTTATATCGCAATCGAAACAAACGATTACGAAAACCACCGGCAAAGGTAAATCCCAAATCTTGACCGGCAGAAAGAAAATTTACTTGACGCGCATCAAACAGCAACTGAAAATTTCGCTCGTTATCTAAACGGATTCCCGAACGTAATATTTCTGTGCTTTTTTCCAACACACAAATGGTAACGTTGTTTTTCTTTTTTTCATCTTTCACAACATCGAGATACACTTGCTCAAAAAGTCCAGTGCTGAGAATATTTTTCACACACTCACGCTCATCTTCTAAAGTAAAAATATCGCCGCGTTCGAAAGGAAGTTCGCGAAGAATGACATAGTCCTGCGTATGAAAGTTTCCATTGATGCTGATGGAGTCTATCGTTCCTTCGTCGAGCGAAATGGCAAGCGCGCCGTCATTTGATAACGTAACGGATTCTATCTCTGCGATGGAAAAACCGTTTGCGCGATAATACTTGAGTATTTTTTCCCGAAGGATTAGGATATCGTTTGCAGATACTTCTTTTCCGAAATAGGATTGCGCAAGCGTACGCAACTGCGAATGGGGAATCTGCCAATTGCCGGAAATCCGAAACTCCCGAAGCAATGGATTTTTTTCTGCAACAAACGTTATCTTTGTATATGGTGAATCATTTTGAATTTCAGCATAAACATTTGCCGTTGGGAATTGCTGTTGCATTTCAAAAAGAAATTGCTGAACAATTTCTTCGCTGAAATGCAGGTTTTGTTCTTCTTCAATGCGCTGACGAATCGAATCGGGAATATTTCCACGAAAATGAATTGATGCGGTTGAAAAGTGATGCGCTGCTGTTGTTGTATTTTTTCTTCTGGAAATTAGCAATGCAGTAATTTCGTTCAGTTTCTTTTCCGCCGCTTTTTCTCCTTCGGAAATAAGATACGAAAGTTGTGAAAAGTCGGAAGAAAGTGTATTACGGATTTCGGGAGTAATAACTACGTCGGCACTTTCCAGTTGTTTGCGATTCGGCATTTCCATCATAATGCTCATAATTTGGTCTGCCGATTCCCACGGCGCTTTCATTTGTTCGAGCGTTCGCAGATTGCTTGTCGTGTTCACAGCAACAATGATTTCGATGTTGTTTTCGCGTGCAACATCAACGGGAATATTGGAAACCAAACCGCCATCGAGCAGGAGCATCGAATCTTTTTTAAACGCGGAAAACATCAGTGGCACTGAAATACTTGCGCGTAACGCTTCGGAAAGAGAACCGTGCGACATTATCATTCGTTTTCCCGAAATCAAATCAGTGGAAACGGAACGAAACGGAATTTTCAGTTCGTCAAAATTTCGTTGCGGATAGTACAGCGATTGCAAACATAATTCATTAAGAAAGGTTGTCAATCGTTGTCCGCTTGAAACTGATGATGGAAGAATCGGTTGAAATCCTTCCATCCGCAGTAAGAGAAATCCCTGTTCTTCTTCTTCTTTTTGTCCTATAAAAAGTGATAACCGTTCTGTTTCGCCGGAAAGTGAAAGCAATGTATTCCAATCAGTATGCAACGCAATGCTTTCAATTTCTGCAAGCGAATATCCCGAAGCGTACATTCCTCCGATGATGCTTCCCATACTGTTTCCGACAATAACATCAACTGGAATAGTATTGCGTTCAAAAACTTTTAATACGCCGAGTTGAGCAATGCTTCGCGCTCCGCCGCCGCTTAATACAACGGCAATACGCGGACGCATTGTATTTTTCGGAAAGATAATGTTGTTTTCTTTAGCAACAGAAAGACGGAAAAAGAAAACAACGAGTAAAAAGATTTTTACTAATGCAACCTTCAAAGGTTATCCTGAAGCAAAAAATTATTTATCGCCAAGAATTATCGGCAAACCGTCTTTTCCACTTCCGACGATAACTACTTTTGTATTAGGCGATTCAGCAATTTTCATCGTTGCTTCAATGCCTTTCCATTTTAAGAGTTGGTCGCTGAGACCTGAGGAAATAATTTTTTGAAAATCTGCAATGCCCTGCGCTTCGATGCGTTTTCGTTCTGCTTCCTGCGATTCTTTCTGAAGAACAAATTGCATTCGCTGGCTTTCCTGTTCCATTCGCAATTTTTCTTCAATGGATGCGGAAAGTTTATCGGGAAGTGTTAATCGGCGCAGCGGAATTGATTCAACAATAATTCCACGGGGAGCAACTATTTTTGCTACATCGAGAAGTATGACTGCTGAAAGACTTTCTCTCGCTGAAGTGTACAGTGCTTTGGCTTCGTACATTGCTGTAACGCCGCGTACGACAGAACGAAACTGCGGAAGTAAGATAACTCCGATATAATCTTCGCCAACTGTTTTGTATACTTCTGCGGCGGTTTCAGGATTTAAATGATACAATACGCTTGCTTCTAATTTAACCGTGAGTCCTTCTTTTGTCGGAACTTCCATTTCTTCTTTGCCTTCTTGGGTTTTCACGGAAAATTTTATTACACGCGCAAGTGGATTTACAAACCTAATTCCCGCTTTCAACGTGTTCTCCGAAACGTTTCCGAAGAAATCTACGACGCCAATATTTCCTGCGGGAACAACGGTGTAGCATTGACTCAACGCAATGACTGCTGCAATGAACGATACAAGCCCAGAAACTGATGCACGGTTTTTATACGCTTCGTTATGTTCGCGGGAATATTTTCTTCGCGCGTTTGTCCAAGTACCAAGAGAAACAATTGTTACCAACACTAAAATAATAAATAACATAAAAAAATCCTTTTTGATAAGTTAAAAAAATGCGGGGAAAATTACTTAAAGATGAAGGGAAAAAAAAATGAGGTGAAAGAACATCTGCGTTTTATTATCAAAAACACAAAACCCGTTCAAGAATTTTCTCAAACGGGTTATCTTTTTCTTTCAATGTGAAAAGTTGCTGAATGTTTTATTTCAGTAACAACAATTTTTTCATTGCTGTTTTCTTTCCGCTTTCCAAGCGATAGATGTACACACCGCTTCCATATTTTTCGCTATTGAACTGAACGTTGTAACGATTTCCAGGCTCAGCAGTTTCGCTGAATAAAACCGCAACTTCTTCGCCAAGAATATTGAACAATTTCAGCGTTGTATATCCTTCCGATTCGACTGTAAATGTAATCGTTGTTGAAGGATTAAACGGATTTGGATAATTTTGAGAAAGCGAGAATACTTTCGGGATATGTTCTCCTGTGATAACTCCAACTATTGGCTGTATCGCAAAATTGTTGTTATCATCGATAAAACCTGAAGTAGAAGTAAAAATGTATGTTCCGGGTGAATCAGGATAAGTTTGAATATAATTTTGTTTTGTTTGCGAACTTAATATGAAAATTCCAGAGCGCACTGAATGGAAAAGGAAAGTTCCCTGTTCGTTGGTAAGAACAGAATCAACTTTTTGCAAACCCTGGGAAAGATATAATTTCCAGTTTGCAATTCCATTTTCGTTCGGGTCGCGAAATTCATTACCGTTCGAATCAGCAAATACTTCGCCGCTGACTTTTGCATATTTGAAATTGCAAAAATCTTTTTCGGTAACTGTCGAACCGCTGGTGGCTATTTCAACGGTATATCGAGGCACTGCTGGAGAAGTTTTATACCATTCGGGTTTTACCATTTCGCGAACATAATACGTTCCAGTATTCAAGTTGATGAACGAATACCATCCAGCAGAATCAGTTACTGTAGAATCCATAAATGCTCCTGAAAGATAAACACGCCATCCTTGCAATGGCATATCTTCGGAGTTGATTATTCCATTGCCATTGAAATCATTATAGATTGTTCCGCTAATAATTGCATATTGAAAATTTCCAAAGTTCAAATTTGCCGTGTCTTGTCCATCTGATAACGAGAGAGAATATGTTCCCGGGAAAGGAGGAAATGTTTGTTTCCAGCCGGAACGTTTTATTTCTGAAACTTGATACGTTCCCGGAGGATTGTTATTGAATTGATACATTCCATTTCCATCGGTAATCGTCGAATCCGTTTTTCTTCCGGAGAGATACACTTTCCAGTTTGCGATTCCTGGTTCTCCATTATCGAAAACACCGTTGCTATTCAAGTCGTTAAATGTTTTTCCAATCAATAAACTATTTCTCGAATTGCCGAAATCTTTTCCGACAATGCTATCTCCGCTTGTGAAAAGTATAGAATGAAATCCGGAAACAGGAAATGTTTGTACCCAATCGGGTTTGAAGATTTCTTTTACGTTGTATATTCCCGGTCGTACTGTTGTGAAAGCATAGGTTCCATTCGCATTTGTTGATGTCGTTTCCGAAGTTGAACTTCCCATCAAAACTATTTTCCAATTGGAAAGTCCAACTTCATTTCCGTCATTAATTCCGTTTCCGTTGACATCATAGAATTTCATTCCGGTAACAGTACCAAGTTTGGAATTGCCAAAATTGTTTGCAACAGATTGTGTTCCGCTTGTAACGGTAATCGAATATACGTTGAAAGCAGGATACGTTTGTATCCAGTTGTTTTGTATTTCTTCGCTCACAGTATAATTTCCCGGAACAAGTGTCGAAAACGAATACGAGCCGTCAAGAAAAGTCAACGTTGAATCAATTTTTTTCCCTGAGAGTTTTATTTTCCAATTTGCAAGCGCAGTTTCATTCGAGTCGTGTATTCCGTTTCCATTTTTGTCGTGAAATTTCATTCCGGAAATTTTTCCATATTTGAAGTTTCCGAAATTTTTTTCTTCTTCTATTTGACCGCCGGAAGAAATTGTAACGCTGTATGTTCCTTCGGGAGGATATGTTGGCGACCAGTTTGTTTTTGTAACCTGCGAAACGGTGTACGTACCTTGCTCAACGAGCATAAATTCATACGCGCCGTTTGCAGAAGTGTACGTCGTTTCTTTTTGACTTCCGACAGAAAGCACGACTTTCCAGTTTTCTATTCCTGTATCGTTTCCGTTATACGTACTATCTGCATTCAAATCGTCAAAAACCATTCCTCGTATAATCCCGAGTTCGTATGCTCCGAAATTTTTTCCGGAAAGATGCAAATTACTCGTCAACGTAAATGAATGATTGTTCTGCGGGAATGTTTGTTTCCAATTCGATTTCGGAATTTGAACGAGAGTGTAATTTCCTCCTCTGAGATTAGGTATCGTAAACTGTCCAATGTTATCCGTAACTGTTGAATCAGTGGAAGCGCCGGAAATTTTCAGTTTCCAATTGGCTAAAGGAAGTTCATCGAAATCAAATTGTCCGTTTGCGTTTTCGTCATTGAAAACAAAACCGGAAACAGAACCGAGAACAAAACTTCCGAAATTCTTTTGCTCAAAAAGAGAGCCGCCGATAATCGAAACGGAATATGCAAAGGCAGGAATTGTTTGCATCGAACCTTGAGGAACTGCTTGCGTGAGGATGTATTCTCCGACGCGAAGTTTGTTAAATGTAAATTCTCCGTTTGCATTCGTGAATGTAGAATCGTTGGCAAATCCCGAAAGTCTGATTTTTCTGTTTGCAAGAAATGGTTCTCCGATATCATACGTGCTATCGCCGTTTGTATCGGTAAATGCAAATCCGGAAACAACACCAAGTTGATATATTCCAAAATTTTTGTCGGTGAAGATTGTTCCACTGAGTATTGCAACATTGTATTCGCCGGAAGATGTAGGAAGGGTAACATACATATTTGACGGCTTTTCAATTTTTACGATGTATGTTCCAATTTTTACGTTGTTAAAAATATAGAAACCGTTTGCATTAGTAGTTACCGTATCTGTTTTCAATGTTCCAATTAAAAAAATGTTCCAATTTGCAAAAATATTTTCGTCCAAATCGTGCGTGCTGTTCCCATTCATATCATTGAAAACTGTTCCCGAAACAATACCGAATTGAGAATTTCCAAAATGGCGATTAGTAACTTGAGAACCGCTTTGCACTTGAACTGAATGGAATCCGTTTTCGGGAAAAGTTCGGTACCATCCGTTTTGCAATGTTTGCGTAACAATGAATGTGCCGGATTTTAAGCCGGAAAATGTATAGTTACCGTTGTTGTCAGTAAACGTTGAATCATTTAACGAAGGACCAGAGATTTTGATTATCCAGTTTGTGTCGCCTGGTTCGCCGGGGTCTTTAAGAGAATTACCATTTTTATCTTCAAACAACGTACCGGAAATACTTGCTTTTTGGAAGTTTCCGAAATTTCTGTTTGATGCTATTGTTCCGCTGTTGATTAAGACGGAATGACATCCGTCATTAAACGGCTGTGTTTGTGTCCAACCAGTTTGTAATACATGACAAATAGTATAATTTCCAAGAAGAAGATTGGTGAATGTATAACTTCCGTTGAAATCGGAAACTTTCGAAGCCGTATCCGTTCCGGAAATTTTTACCGTCCACCCGGATAATCCCGGTTCACCGATATCTTTTGAAGCATTACCATTTAAATCGTTGTACACAAAACCGCTGATTGTTCCAAGTTGATAATTTCCGAAATCTTTTCCTACACTGTTTGTACCACTGATAACTGAAACAATATGTGTGGTTTCAGGGGGAAACGATTGGATCCATCCGAGAAGTTGTTTTTCTGAAAGAGTGTATGTTCCTTTTGGAAGTTTTATGAATTGAAAATTGCCGTCGCCATCAGTGAGAACAGAATCTTTTTTCGTACCGTTGATATAAATTGTCCAATTGGGAATTCCGGATTCTTCAAAATCGCGTTCGCCGTTTCCATCAACGTCGTTAAATTTCGTTCCTGAAATTTTTCCGAATTGAAAATTGCCAAAATTATTTCCGCTTACTGTTGCTCCGCTCATAACAGTTACCATATAGTTGGAAAGAATCGGATACGTTTGCTCCCAAGCGGATTTGGTTTCTTCGCGGAGTGTATAGTCACCGGGATACACATTTTTAAACGTAAATACTCCAGTAGAATCGGAAAGGACGGAATCTGTTTTTGAAGTTCCTTGCAAATAGACTTTCCAGTTTGAAATTTTTGGTTCGCCGAAATCTTCAGCGTTGTTTCCGTTGATGTCGTTGAAAATATACCCTGTTACTCTTCCTAATTGAAAATTACCAAATTCAAGTTCGGAAACTATGGAGCCGCTTATAATCGAAACAGCAAATGTACCCGGCGCTGCTGGAGTAGATTGAACCCATCCTTGTTGCGTAACTTGACTTACAGTATAATTTCCAACAGGTAAATTATTGAATTGAAATTTTCCCGTTGCATCAGTAAATTGTTGGTCAGTAATTGGTCCGCTGATTTTTACTAACCACGCAGGAAGCAATGTATCGCCTTGTTCGCGTGTCCCGTTCGAATTAAAATCGTTGAAAACATTTCCACCGATAGTTCCGTATTGAAAATTACCGAAGTTGATGTTGTTGATAATTGTTCCGTCGTTATTGATTGCAAGTGAAGTTGAACCGTCTTCTGGTTCTGTTATAAACCATCCAAGAGGCGTTTGTTCCGAAAGCGTATATGTTCCCGTTATGACATAATAGAATATGTAATAACCGTTTTCGTTCGTTACAACGGAATCTTGCTTCGGACCTGCAAGATAAATTTTTATTCCTTGAATTCCTGATTCCGATGGGTCTTTTGTTCCGTTTCCGTTGACATCATTGTAAGCAGTTCCGGAAATTGAAGAAAGCAAATGATTGCCAAAATTTTGTCCAGTAATAATCGAACCGCTCGAGATGGAAATATTGTGAGTTCCGTTTTGCGGAGAAGAACGAATCCATCCGATTTGCATTTCTTCTGTAATGGTATAATTGCCAACAGTTAAACCCGAGAAGGAATAATTTCCGTTTGCTTCAGAAAGGATGGAATCAATTTTAGTACCGCTTAATTTGATTTTCCAGTTTTCTAATCCTGCTTCATTTGCATCTTTTATACCGTTATTATTCAAATCGTTAAATGCAATTCCGGAAACAATTCCGAGTTTGAAATTTCCGAAATTGACTTGCGTAGCATTTTCTCCGCTGACAAGCGTAACAGAATGAGTGCCGTTGTTTTCAGGGAACGTTTGCTTCCATCCATTTTGCAATTGTTCAGAAACGATATATGTTCCGACAAATAAATTTTGAAACGTATAATTTCCGAGGGCATCGGTTGTTGTCGAATCATTTTTGGGACCGGAAATTTTTATTTTCCAGTTTGCAAGAATCGGTTCTTCATCACCTTTTATACCATCACCATTTACGTCGTTCCATTTTCTTCCGCTTATAGATGCGACACGGTAATTTCCGAAATTTTTTCCAGTTATATGCAAACCGGAAGTTATATAAATGGAATATGTTCCGCCCGATGGAAGCGATTGCACCCATCCGTTTTGAAGAACTTCTGAAACAGCGTATTGTCCAATTTGTAAATTGATAAACGAATAATTTCCGTTTACGTCTGTAATTGCTGAATCGGTTTTTATTCCGCTGAGTTTTATTTTCCAGTTTGCAAGAATAGGTTCACCGTTTTCTTGAATTCCGTTACCGTTGACGTCTTCAAATTTTGTACCTGAAACAGAGCCGAGACGGTAATTTCCAAAATCGGAAGTTGAAGCATTGGTTCCGCTAACAACTGCGATTGCGTATCCATTGTTTGCGGGATACGACTGAATCCATCCTGATTGCACAACTTGGTTCACTTGATAATTTCCGAGAACGAGAGTATTATACGTATAGATTCCGTTTATATCAGTTACTGTCGAATCAGTTTTCGTTCCGGTAAGTTTTGTTTTCCAATTTACAATTCCGGGTTCTCCTGCATCTTTGACACTGTTTGCATTGATATCATCAAATATCTTTCCCGAAATAATTCCGTATTGAAAATTACCGAATGTATTGTTGTTTGAATGTAATCCTGCTGTAACGGAAATAGCGAATGTTCCGTTGTTTGCAGGAAGTGTTTGAAACCATCCGTTTGAAAGTATTTGAGAAACCGTATAATTTCCGATACGGAGATTCTGAAAAACATAATCGCCATTTGCATTCGTTGCTGTTGTTTCCGCTTTCAATCCGCTGGTGCGCAAATTCCAGTTTGAAATACCAGGTTCACCAACGTCTTTTGTTCCATTACTGTTAACATCATTGAATACAGAGCCGGCGATAGAACCAAGAAGATAATTTCCAAATTGCAAACTGGTAACTTTGAATCCGCTTGTCATTGTAATATTGAACACCCCTCCTGCAGGTGACGTTTGGTACCAACCGTTTTGCAGAACTTCTGAAACGGTATAATTTCCGCCTCGTAAATTTTGAAACGTAAATGCGCCGTTTGCATCTGTTACAACGGAATCATTTTGCGGTCCGTTTAATTTTATGTTCCAGTTTGCAAGAACATTTTCTCCCGCATCTTTTGAGCCGTTTCCGTTGATATCATTAAACGCTATGCCCGAAATTGAACCAAGTTTGAATAATCCGAAATCTCGATTGATAGAATGTGAACCGCTTTTGATAGTAATGGTGTACGGGAAATTATTTTCCGGAAGCGTTTGAATATTTCCCGGAGTTACGCTGATGGAAACAGTATATACACCATATTCAAGTTGAGAAAAAATATATTCGCCGTTTGCATTTGATTGAGTGATAATATCGTTATTCAATTGCACTTCAACATCTTGAATTCCCGATTCGCCGACGTCTTTTACGCCGTTGCCGTCAATATCGTTGAAGACAACGCCGGCAATACTACCAAGATTGAAATTTGCAAAGTTGCGATTGCTTGCAACAGTTCCGCTGAGCACCGATACGGAATAAGAAGTTTCCAGGGGAAACGTTTGCTTCCATCCGTTTTGTAATTGTTCTGAAACAGAATATATCCCGATGGGGAGTGAAGAAAAAGTATAATTTCCCAACGCATCCGATGTTGTAGTATCAGCAATTGTTCCGGCAAGATAGAATGTCCAGTTTTGCAGTGCAGGTTCACCCGCATCTAAGGTGCCATTTCCGTTGTAATCGTTGAATTTCATTCCGGTGATAATTCCGTTTTTATAGTTTCCAAAATCTCTTCCGACAAGATGAGAACCGCTTTCGATTGTTTCAGTGTATTTTTGCGTAGGAGGAAATGTTTGTGTCCAGTCGCTTTGAATTTCTTCAACAACGTTGTAAACTCCGGGGTCAAGATTTGAAAATGTATAATTTCCGTTTTGGTCAGTAAGAACAGAAGCAGAAGAAACGCTGGAAATATGTATTGTCCATTCAGCAATTCCCGGTTCTCCAATATCTTTTACGCCGTTTCCATTGACGTCTTCAAATTTGTGTCCGCTGATTGTTCCCAATTCAAAGTTGCCGAAATTTTTCTCGGTTACGTTTGTGTTGCTGAGAATTGAAACAGCAAATGTTCCGTTTCCGCCGGGAAAACTTTTTTTCCATCCGCTTTTCACTTCTTGGCTTACAATATAATTTCCAAGAGGAAGATTCGTGAAAAGATAATCTCCGTTATCATCTGTTAATGTAGAATCGTTTTTGATACCGCCGCTAATGAGCGTTCCCAAAATTTTTACTTTCCAGATATTTGCAATTCCTTGTTCTCCTACATCACGAATACCATTACCATTGATGTCGTTCCAAACATATCCGCTGATAGAACCGGAATGAACATTGCCGAAATTGATATCTGTTGTGTCGGAATCCATACGAAGCGAAAGCGTGTGTGTTCCCGATGGAGGATAGGTTTGTGTCCAGTTTTGTTGTAGAATTTCTCCGACGGAATAAATTCCTGCGTATAAATTTTCGAGAACATAATTCCCGTTCGCATCCGTTGTAGAAGTGTCGGAAGACAAAAGTCCATTCGTAAAAACTGTCCATCCGGAAAGTCCTGGTTCTCCAACATTGAATATACCGTTGGAATCCAAATCGTTGAATTTCTTTCCATTTATTCGCGCAATAGGATAACCAATGTATGCAGGAATACTTTTCCCTGCAGTAAAATCAGAAAATGACGAAACGCTGTCAATGAGTAATAAGTTGTTGATATCATCGTTTTCACCCGCCACGGGAAATGTCCACGAAGGAGCATCGTATTTACCTACAAGAAGATTACTTTCTACTACCCCTGAGTACAAATCACTTTCTATATACTTAAAAGTAAGATTTGCATTGAATGAAGAAATGTTGCCGCTTTTTGAAATTGTCCAATATCGTTTTATTACGCTGTCGGAAAATTGCGTGTTAGGATGAGTTTGCGCAGTTGTTTTTACCGAAATAGTTCCGTTTCCGATGAGAGAAGTGAAATTCATTGTTACTGGAGAATAACCGTTACTGGTACCGACAGGAAAATATTTTGTTCCCTGAGTCGCAATATTAACGTTTAATGTTCCGTCAACATATCCGTTTATTGCAAAAAGTGAATCTCCGTTCTCGATAGTTAACGTTTTTGCGAGTGGATTAAGTCTTCCGTTTTTCAATGAACATAATCCGGTAACGGTCAAATTTTTGTTCAATGCAACAACAGAAAGCGAGTTAAGAAACAAACGACTTACCGATGTTGTCGAAAGTTCGTTGTCGGTAAGAAGAGAATCTGCATTGTTATATACTAATGTATAAGAAGCGGGAAAAGAAAACGTTCCGTTCATTTTTCCCGAAGTTCGTGTGATTATTGCTCCTGAAGAAATTGTTACCGAATTGGTAGCAGTAGAAAGTGTTCCGCTTTGCAACCATAATTCACGAGAAAGAATGATAGATTTGTCAAGAGTTACAGAAGTAGGATTACTGATTTTCAAACGCGGAGTTGCCGCGAGTAATTCCGTTGAAGTATTTTGCAACGCACTTCCAGCGTACACCAGCCACATATTAGTTCCGCGATTCAACGTTCCTGTTGTTCCGATGACAGAAGTTCCGCTATAAACTAGCGAATCGCTGATAGTAATCGAATTTCCCGATCCAATCGTTTTTGTTCCTGTTCCGCTTATTTTCAACCCGCTATAGGTGATGTTGGGCCAGATATTTTGGTCTCCGTTTCTTGCATATTCCAATAAACTCCCTGCAGATAAGTCGAACGTTGGCGCAGCAGTAAACACTGTAGTAGGGCAACTCGATTTTAAATTGCCACCGGAACGAATTCTCATCGTGTTCACTGCTATCGTGCTGTCAATTTCTAACGTTCCATACAGTATGATTGAACTCATCCGTTGTGTGTACGTAGAAATACGTGATAAATGTTTTACTCCTTTCAGTGTTGCGCCGCTGTTGACGTACAAATGTCCCGTATTGCTCAATCCGTTGGAATCAATGCGTAAATCTTTTCCGCTGACGTTGTATGTTCCGCTTGTAACAATCAGTCGCATAAATTTTACATCAGTTGAACTTGTAACTTCGACATTGGAAGGAACATTGATTTCAACTCGGAGACGATACAAACCCGCCCACCAGTTTGTTCCGATGATAACACCGGAAGATTGGCGTTTGAAGACTACTTTTGATTTTTGGTCTGTATCCGTAGTATTGTCAATTAACGATAATCCGGGAATGGTATTATCGCTTTCTAATTTTCCGTAGATCTCAATGATACCGGAAGCGCGAAAATTCAATCGTGTTCCGCTTGTTCCATTCACCGTTAAATTATTGCATTGCGCTGTATAAATTGCAGGAATGTAAATGGTAATCGTATCGTTATTAGGCGAAGTAACGGGAATAATTACATTGTCGTTGAGTGTCGGAATAGTTCCCGTACTCCAGTTCGTCGCATCATTCCATGCTCCGCTATCTACAGCAGTAATGGTAATTTGTGAAAACGAACGTAGTGAAAAACATATGAGAACCGCAACAAAGAAAAAATATTTCAGGTATTTCATAAACGATATTCTTGTTGAAAATACAATTGAAAAAATTAGTGAATAGTTAGCAATGCTTTTTTAAGTTTATTGAACGATTGTGAATCCTTAGGCGAATAGTGCATATCAATGTAAGCAATAGTTCCCGCCGTGTCAATAACAACAATCGTGCGTTTGTTATAACCGCTTTTTTTATCGTAACTGTTGTAGAGTTTCCCTGCGGTATGTTCGTGGTCGCTGAGTAGCGCAAACGGAAGGTCGAGTTCTTTTGCCCATTCGCGATGCGAATACGCATAATCACCGCTGATGCCGAAAAGAATCGCATTCAGGTTTTTAAGAGAAGTAAAATCGTCGCGCATTGTACACATTTCTTTTGTGCATCCATCGCTCCAATCCGCAGGATAAAACGCAAGCACAATCGGTTGTTTTCCGATATGTTTTGAAAGCGTGAACCCGCCACGAATGATTGTATCTTTCGTAGCAATATCAAGCGTAAAATCGCGTGCAGGAGAACCGATGTATAAATCTTCTGCAAAGGTATTCTTATTTAAAAGCAAGAGAAAAATGAAGAAATAAATGAACATTGCTACAATAATAATGAAAGTGATTTTTCACTTGAAATCTACAATAATGATAAAAATAAAACAACGAGATTCTGCAAAAAAATAAATTCATACCAATTTTTGAAACGTAACTGCAGCACGAACAAATCCTTGAAACATAGGATGCGGTTTCATTGCTCTACTTTTCAACTCGCTATGAAATTGTCCGGCAATAAAAAACGGATGTGAAGCGACTTCAATAATTTCAACTAAATCATTCTCTTTATAAACTCCGCTGAAAATAAGTCCTGCTTGTTCCAATTGCTTCCGAAATTTATTATTCACTTCGTATCGGTGGCGATGACGCTCTGAAATTGTCCTTGATTGATACAATGAAAATGCAAGCGAATTTTTTTTCAGTGTTATTTCGTTTGCTCCAAGACGCATTGTACCACCTTTTTGTTTAACTGTTTTTTGCGTTTCGAGCAAATCAATAACATTGTATGTAGATTTTCGGAATTCAGAACTGTGTGCATTTTTCATACCGCAAACGTTGCGCGCAAATTCGATAACTGCTGTTTGTAATCCAAGACAAATTCCGAGAAACGGTATTTTGCGTTCGCGTACAAATTGAATTGCCTGAATCTTTCCTTCGATTCCACGCTCCCCGAAACCGCCGGGAACAAGCAAACCTGAAACATCTTTCAAAAATTTTTCTGCTCCTTGTTCTTCAACATCTTCTGCGCGTATCCATTGCAATAGAACACGCGTATCGTTTGCGGCGCCGGAATGAATAAACGCTTCATTGATGCTTTTGTATGCATCAGGAGATGCAGTGTATTTTCCAACAACGGCAATCGTTACACGATGTTTCGGGTATTTAATATAGTGAAGAAATTTTTTCCACTCGGAAAGTTGTTTGTTCGGAGATTGTTTTGCGCGAAGTTCCAGTTTGTCGAGTACACGTTCCGCAAGTCGCTCATCGAACAATGCAACAGGAACATCATAACTTGAATTTACATCGTGTCCTTCGATAACATCGATCGGTTCAACGTTGCAAAATAATGCAATTTTCTTTTTCAAATCGTAATCGAGGTGATGTTCCGTTCTACAAATAATGATATCGGGATTTACGCCGATTTCTTGCAATTCTTTTACACTATGTTGTGTCGGTTTTGTTTTCAATTCGCCCGCTGCTTTGATAAATGGAACAAGCGTAACGTGAATGTTGAGTGAATTTTTTCTTCCGCGTTCCAAAGTAAATTGTCGTATTGCTTCAAGAAATGGAAGTCCTTCAATATCACCAACAGTTCCGCCAACTTCCGTAATGACAACATCGTACTCGTTACTGTTTGCAAGTTGACTGATACGTTCTTTTATGACATCGGTGATATGCGGAATAACTTGCACCGTTGCCCCCAAATAATCCCCGTGACGTTCACGTTGAATTACTTCATTGTAAATTTGTCCCGTGGTCGTGTTGTTTTCTTTTCGCATATCAATGTTGAGGAAACGCTCATAATGTCCCAAATCCAAATCGGTTTCGGCGCCATCGTCGGTAACAAAAACTTCACCGTGCTGAAATGGATTCATTGTTCCCGCATCTACATTGATGTACGGGTCAAATTTTTGAATTGTTACACGAAGTCCGTGCCATTTGAGTAAGAGCGCAAGTGAAGCGGAAGCGACTCCTTTTCCTAACGATGAAACAACACCACCGGAAATAAAAATAAATTTTGTTGAAGTTTCAGATTTCATAAATGAAAATTAAAATAAAACGCCGACAATTGCCGGCGTATTTGAATATAAAATGTTGTAAAGAAATCAACTGTTACGCAAACGTTCTCTCACTAATTCAGCATCCGCGAACGTATCAACGGCAATCGAATCAAACGTTGTAACAACAGTTTTTATTTTCCATCCATAATACAGCATACGCAATTGTTCCAGACTTTCTGCTTGTTCCAGTTCCGTGCGCGGAAGAATTGTGAATTGCTGCAATGCATTTGCGCGATATGCGTACAATCCGAGATGTTTGAAATATGGAAGATATTTTTGCGTTTCTCTTGTCGGAATATCTTTCATCACAAATGGAATAGGAAGTCGCGAAAAGTATAGCGCAAAGAAATTGTTATCCACGATAACTTTCGGCGTTCCCGGCGAATACAATTCTTCAGTCGTTTCAATTTTTTTTATCGGCGTGCAAACGTGAATGGAAGAATTTGTAAGAATCGGAACAATCGTTTCATCAATAATTTCTCCGCGCATAAACGGTTCATCTCCCTGAATATTGACAACAATTTGTGCGCTCGGAAATTCATTGGCAACGTATGCAACTCTATCGCTTCCCGACTGAAGAAATTCCGGCGTCATCATTGCAGTTCCGCCAAAACTCATCACTTTTGCGGCAATGCGTTCATCATCTGTTGCGACGATTATTTTCTCCAACAGTTGTGAATTGAGTGCGCCTTCGTACACGCGTTGTATCATCGTTTTACCGCAAAGGTCAACGAGTGGTTTTCCCGGTAATCGTGTTGAACCGAATCGTGCAGGAATAATTCCGATTATTTTTTCGTGAGACATTTTTTCATAAATAGTTAATCGTAATTCGTAAATTGCGATGTTATGGATATTGCAAAACTTCCGTGTGAAATCTACAATCCGAAATCATCCAATTACTTTCGGAACTTTGAAAAATTCTTCTGTTGCCAACGGAGCGTTTTTTAAAATTTCTTCTCGAGGAAAACTTGCTTTCACCCCATCTTCTCGAAAAACATTTTGCAATGGAAGTACGTGCGTTAACGTTTCAATATTTGTTGTGTCGAGTTCATTCAACTTGTCCATCATTTTCAAAATGCTGTTGAACTCGCTTGTGAACTTCACTTTTTCATTTTCAGAAAATTCTAATCGAGCAAGTTGAGCTATTTTGTCAACGTCGTTCTTTGTTACCATAAAATAAAGTGTTCGAGGATTCAAGTGGTCAAGGGTTCAAGTGATTGTCAAAGTTTGTAACCGCATTACTCACATCGCAAATCTCAAATCTCAAATCATTGTTCAACATAATGTTCTTCAATCGCTTTGTGAACTTCTTCCATCAATTTTTTTTCTGCGTCTTTATCCTGAGTTTGCGGAATGGAAATTGGTTTTCCTAAAATCAATGTTACGTTTCCCGATTGAATGCGAAACGATTTCTTCGGTAAAATCTTAAATGTTCCGTTTATCGTTAATGGAATAACGGGAACACCACTTCGAACAGCAAGATAAAATGGTCCGCGTTTGAACGATTGAAGTTTTCCATCTTTCGTTCGCGTTCCTTCGGCAAAAAGTAAAATCGAGCCGCCGTTTTTAATTCGTTGCGCTGCCACATCCAAACTTTCCATTGCGGACATTCCTTTGGTACGATGAATCGGCGTATGAATTTTTCCGTACCTTAATCCAAGTCCGAAAAACGGAATCCAATGTAACTCTTGTTTATACACAAATCCGATATTATCGGGAATTCCCGCAAGCACACATGGAATATCGAACATACTCGCGTGATTGGAAATGTAAATATGCGGTACAGAAAAATCAATATTTTCTCTACCAACAATTTCAAGTTGTATTCCTGCAATTTTCACAAGTTGTTTCCCAAAAAATTTTGATGCCGCTTTGTAAAAATTTCTTTTTTTGTCGAAAGGAAGAAAAAGTAAAATAACAGCAGGGACAAAAAATACGTGAACAAGAATTGTGAAAATGCGAAAGAAAGAACGTACCATTCTATAATTTTGCGGGCGAAAATCTATTAAAAAAATGTTTTGGAAAAAAAACATCAAGAGAAAAATCCTCCTTCGATTTTTAGTATATTTTTCACCAAAAAAAAACAGAACCTTTTTCTCAATTCAACAGATGAAACCAAGATATTTAAGTATTCTTTTTGTCGTCATTGGCATAATGGCGTATTATTATTTCCTTATGAATGTTCAACAACACGCTTCGATTGTATTTATCAATGGAAATGTTTATACGTGCAACGATAAGCAACCGACAGCGGAAGCAATAGCCATTTCCGGCAATAACATTATTGGAGTTGGAACCAACGAATATATTTTAAAACATTACCGAACAAACGACACGCTCGATTTGCAAGGAAAAACAATTGTTCCGGGATTAATTGACGCGCATGCTCATATACTTGGTTTGGGAAATGCGTTGCAAATATTGAATCTTGTCGGAACAACATCGGCGGAACAAGTTGCAGATATAGTGCAGAAAAAAATTTCGGAAACGGAAAGCGATTGGATTTTTGGAAGAGGATGGGACCAAAATGATTGGAGCGAAAAAAGTTTTCCTTCGCATCACATCCTTGATGAAGTTAGCGGAAAAAAGTTTGTTGTTCTCACACGAATTGACGGTCACGCAATCTGGGTGAATAACAATGTTTTGGAATTATCGGGAATTTCTAAATCTACGGTAATTCCCGAAGGAGGAAATATTGTGAAAGATGAAAACGGAAATCCAACAGGAGTTTTTATTGACAACGCAATAAATTTGGTTGAAAAAATTATTCCGGAAAAATCTGATGATGAAATTCAAAACACAATATTACTCGCTGTCAATGAATGTGTAAAACTTGGACTTACGGAAGTTCACGATATGGGTGTGGATTTAAAAGTATTGAAAGCGTACGAATCACTTATAAAAAACGATGCATTGCCGTTGCGGATTTATGCTGCAATTTCTCATCCTCAAGATTCACTGAACAACGAGCAAAAAGAGATGTGGGATTCTTTTTTCTATTATGGTCCGCTCATCAATTATCACGATAGATTAACAGTTCGTGCGATTAAGATATATGCCGATGGAGCATTAGGTTCACGCGGAGCAGCACTGATTGAATCATATTCCGATGATAAAACGAATCGTGGATTAACAATGCTGAGTGAAAAAAATATCGAGGAGATTTGTTCAACGGCGTTGCAAAAAGGATTTCAAGTTTGCACACACGCTATTGGCGATAGAGGAAATCATATCGTATTGAACGCGTATGAAAATGTTTTGAAAAATTACAAAGGAAATCCTCCACGCTTTCGAATTGAACATGCGCAAGTTCTTGAGCCGAGCGATATTCCACGTTTCAGAAAATTGAAAGTAATTCCAAGTATGCAGCCAACGCACGCAACATCTGATATGTATTGGGCGGAAGAGCGATTGGGAAGCGAGCGCGTGAAATTTGCGTATGCGTGGCGCTCGATTTTGAATACGAAAATGCTCATTGCCGGCGGTTCTGATTTTCCCGTTGAAAGTCCGAATCCGATTTTAGGATTTTTCGCTGCTTGCACTCGCGCCGCTCAAAATAATTATCCCGAAAACGGTTGGTATGGTTCGCAAAAAATGACGCGAGACGAAGCATTGAAAGCATTTACGTTTTGGGCAGCAGATGCGGCATTTGAAGAAGATTGGAAAGGAACAATCGAAGGAGGTAAAGTTGCCGACTTTACGATTCTTTCCAAAGACATAATGCGCGTTCCGCAAAAAGAAATTCTCGATGCGGAAGTTGAGATGACGATAGTGGGAGGGAAGGTAGTGTATAGGAAAAATTCAATTACACAAACGAACTAAAATATTTTCACATTTAATGTTAAAAAATATGAGTATCAAAGAACAAGCAATAAATGTTATTAAAACTCTTCCCGAAAATTGTACGATGGAAGATATCCAATATCATCTTTACGTTCGAGAAAAAGTGGAAAGGGGAATACGTGCAATC
>Ga0194120_10000348_pt1 | contig 86185 bp, 80 predicted proteins | sample TA2MahCa65mmetaG_FD_148642 | JGI IMG/M metagenome (GOLD analysis project Ga0194120, IMG submission 148642) | Freshwater microbial communities from Lake Tanganyika, Tanzania - TA2015019 Mahale Deep Cast 65m | ecosystem: Environmental > Aquatic > Freshwater > Lake | place: Tanzania: Lake...
GACTGCGCCGCGACGGAATTCTTCAAGAGCGGCAAATATGTCTATGAAGGCGAAGGCGTGACGCGCTCGATCGACGAGCAGGTCGCCTATCTCGCCAAGCTCGCCGGCGCCTATCCGATCGTTTCGATCGAGGACGGCATGGCCGAGGACGATTGGGAGGGCTGGAAAAAGCTCACCGACGCCATCGGCGACAAAGTGCAGCTCGTCGGCGACGATCTTTTCGTCACCAATGTCGTGCGCCTCAATGAAGGCATCAAGAAAGGCGTCGCCAATTCGCTGCTGGTCAAGGTCAATCAGATCGGCACGCTGACCGAAACGCTCGCGTCGGTCGAGACCGCGCATCGCGCCGGCTACACCACCGTCTTCTCGCATCGCTCCGGCGAGACCGAGGATTCGACCATCGCCGATCTCGTCGTCGCGACGAACAGCGGCCAGATCAAGACCGGCTCGCTCGCGCGCTCCGATCGCACCGCCAAATACAACCAGCTCATCCGCATCGAGGAGGAGCTCGGCGACGCAGCGATCTACGCCGGCAAGAGCGCGCTCAAGGCGCTGGCTTGATGTAGCGCGCTCACCCTCTCCCCAGGGGAGAGGGTGGACGCCGAAGGCGGTCGGGTGAGGGGTTTTCTTCTCGCCTAGTTGTCGTAATCTTCAAGGCGTTCGGCCGACGCAAGGTGGCCAGCGCCATTCCCCTCACCCGGCTGCTTCGCAGCCACCCTCTCCCCTTGGGAGAGGGTTGCGCCCCGCCCCTCCATGGAAAAAACCTTCGATCCCGCCGCAATTGAATCGCGCATCCGCGACGCTTGGGAAGAGGCGCAAGCCTTTCGCGCCGGGCGGCCCGAACGCGCGCAGGCGGCGCCCTATTCCATCGTCATTCCGCCGCCCAACGTCACCGGCAGCCTGCACATGGGCCACGCGCTCAACAATACGCTGCAGGACATTCTGGTTCGTTATCGCCGCATGAAAGGCGACGATGTGCTCTGGCAGCCGGGCACCGATCACGCCGGCATCGCGACGCAAATGGTCGTTGAGCGCCAGCTCATGGAGCGCCAGGAACATCGCCGAACGCTCGGGCGCGAGAAATTCGTCGAGCGCGTGTGGGAATGGAAGGCGGAATCGGGCGGCAAAATCGTCGAACAGTTGAAACGGCTCGGCGCCAGTTGCGACTGGTCGCGCGAGCGCTTCACGCTCGATGAAGGCCTGTCGCGCGCCGTCGTGAAGGTCTTCGTGCAACTTTATCGCGACGGCCTGCTCTACAAGGACAAGCGTCTCGTCAATTGGGACCCGGCGCTACACACAGCGATCTCCGATCTCGAAGTGCAGCAGGTCGAAGTAAAGGGCCATTTGTGGCGCTTCAAATATCCGATCGTCGACGACGCGGGCGAGGAGACTGGCGACTATATCGTCGTCGCGACGACGCGGCCCGAGACGATGCTCGGCGACACGGCGGTCGCCGTGCATCCCGAGGATGAACGTTATAAGGCGCTCGTTGGCAGGCGCGTTCGTCTGCCGCTCGTCGGACGGCTCATTCCAATTATTGCCGATGAATATTCCGATCCCGAGAAGGGCACCGGCGCGGTGAAAATAACGCCCGCGCACGACTTCAACGATTTCGAGGTCGGCAAGCGGCACGGCTTGCGACTCGTCAATGTGCTCGATCCTCAGGCGCAAATGACGCTCGCCGCCAATGCGGAGTTCCACGAAGGCGTCGACCCATCCCCCGAACTGGCGGAGACCGTCTCGACGCTCGACGGGCTCGATCGCTTCGCGGCGCGCAAGCTGGTCGTCGAAATGATGGAAGCGCGCGAGCTTCTCGACGGCGTCGACGACCATAAGCATATGGTTCCGCATGGCGACCGTTCGGGCGCGGTGCTCGAGCCGCGCCTGACCGATCAATGGTATGTCGACGCCAAGACTCTCGCACAGCCGGCGCTCGCGGCCGTGCGCGACGGCAAGATGAATTTCGTGCCGAAGAATTGGGAAAAGACCTATTTCGACTGGCTCGAAAACATCCAGCCCTGGTGCGTGTCGCGTCAGCTTTGGTGGGGCCATCGCATCCCCGCCTGGTACGACGAAGACGGCAATGTCTATGTCGAGGAAAACGAAGAAGCCGCGCTCAAAGCCGCGCGCGCCAAACTCGGCGACGGCGTGACGCTCACGCGCGACGAAGACGTTCTCGACACTTGGTTTTCCTCGGCGCTCTGGCCCTTCTCGACGCTCGGCTGGCCGGAGAACACGCCGGAGCTCGCACGCTACTATCCGACGAACGCGCTCGTCACCGGTTTCGACATCATCTTCTTCTGGGTCGCCCGCATGATGATGATGGGCCTCCACTTCATGGGCGAGGTCCCCTTCCGCGACGTCTACATCCACGCGCTCGTCCGCGACGAGAAGGGCGCGAAGATGAGTAAGTCGAAGGGCAATGTCATCGATCCGCTTCATCTCATCGACGACTATGGCGCGGACGCGCTGCGCTTTACGCTTGCGGCGATGGCGGCGCAGGGACGCGACATCAAGCTGTCGACACAGCGCGTCGAAGGCTATCGCAATTTCGCGACGAAGCTCTGGAACGCTTCGCGTTTCGCCGAGATCAACGGCTGCGCGCGCGTCGCCGGTTATGATCCGCATGCCAATAAGATCACGCTCAATCGTTGGATCGTCGGCGAGGCCGCGCGCACGGTCGCGGAGGTGAGCGCGGCGATTGACGCTTACCGCTTCAACGACTCGGCGAACGCCGTTTATCGCTTCGTCTGGAGCGTCTTCTGCGACTGGTATGTGGAGCTCGCGAAACCGCTGCTGCAAGGCGCCGATGGCGCGGAGAAGGACGAGACGCGCGCGACAGTCGCCTTCGTTCTCGACCAGATTTACGCGCTGCTGCATCCCTTCATGCCCTTCCTCACCGAGGAGCTGTGGGCGATCAAGGGCGCTGACGGCCCCAAGCGCGAGACGATGCTGGCGCTCGCGACCTGGCCGTCGCTCGCAGGGCTCGAAGACGCCGAGTCCGAACAGGAAATCGGCTGGGTCGTCGACCTCATTTCAGAAGTCCGCTCGCTGCGCGCCGAGATGAATCTGACGAGCGAGACGGAGCTTTTGCTCATCGGCGCCGATGCGGCGCTGAAAAAGCGCGCCGCGCGCTGGGATGAGACGATCCGCAAGCTCGCGCGCCTTTCGCGCCTCGGCTTCGCCGACGCTGCGTCGAAATCTTCCGCGCAGATTCTCGTGCGCGGCGGCGTCGCCGCCATGCCGTTAGAGGGCGTGATCGACCTTGGCGCCGAACGCGCGCGGCTTGCGAAAGAGATCGGCAAGCTCGAAGGCGAGTTGAAGAAGCTCGACGCCAAGCTCGCCAATGAGGGCTTTCTCGCCAAGGCCGAAGAAGAAGTCATCGACGAGCACCGCGAACGGCGCGAGGAAACGGCGGCGCGCATCGAAAAGCTCAACGCGGCGCTGACGCGACTGAGCTAGCGAGCGGCCTTTTCGACGACGCCGACGATCGGCCCCATCGTCGGCATGAAGCGATCATGGCGCGACAGCGATGGCGCATAGAGCGCCGACGCCGAACCGCCGTCGAGAAAGAGCGCATCTCGACAATGTAGGCGGTCGCGAAAGAGCCCGGCGAATTGGTGAAACGTCACCGGCCGGTTGGAGATCGCAAAGCGCACGATATGGCCGTCCTGGACGCAGACGCCATTGCGAAATTTTTCCGACATGCCGTCTTCATGGATACGCGGATGAACGCGCCCCCCAATGACGAGCATCGGCCCCGATTGCGTGGCGAACTGCGCACGCTGCCGGCTCTTCAAGAAACGTGTTGTCTCGGTGACGCCGGCGCGTCCGCCTTCGATCCAGAACACGCCGTTCGGCTTCAAGTGGAAATTGCCGGGGCCGGCATGCGTATTCGCAGGGTTGAGCAGCCGGCCGTTTTCGACATAAAGACCGACCGGCGTGCGATCTTCCGCATACATGCCGGCGTTCATCGCGAAGACGAGCGTCTCGCTCTTGCTGGCGAGTTCGCTTGCCAAGCGAGAGAAGTCGCCATAGGTCTCGCCCGTCTCATTGCGCAGAAAAAGCCGAATGTCGCTCTTGCGCGCGTCGAAATCGCAAACTGTATAGGCGACGCCTCCCTCTTGGACTTCGGCGCAGGGGTTTTGGCCTGCGATCGCGGACAACGAAAAGAGCGCCAGCGCGGCCGTCGCCAGCGTTCTCAGGAAGCTTGAGATCGCGCGCTTCTTCAATTTTGCGTCCGGCAATAAAGCCTCCCTTCTTCCTTGCTTTAGCGCATTGTCATTCCCGGCGGGCCGCAGGCCCGACCGGGAATCCAGAGCAACGTCAGGAACGGTCAAATCCCCCTGGATTCCCGATCGCGCTCCGCGCGTCGGGAATGACATCCGCGACAAGCGCTTCGACGCCCGGTTTGAAACCTCGCCGCCGCCCGTCTAGATAAACGAAATCGCAAAGGCGGCGCAAAAATCCGCGAAGCAGGCTGGAGAGCCGATTGTCCCATTCCATCACCGAAGCCATCGAGGCCGTGGCCCGAGGCGAGATGGTCGTCGTCACCGATGACGACGACCGCGAAAACGAAGGCGATCTTGTCATCGCCGCGTCACTCTGCACGCCGGACAAAATGGCCTTCATCATCCGCCACACGAGCGGAATCGTCTGCGCGCCGCTAACCCTCGAGGAGGCGCGCCGCCTTCATCTCGCGCCGATGGTCGCCGAAAACGACGCGCCGCTCGCGACGGCCTTCACCGTCTCCGTCGACGCGCGTCACGGGCTCACCACCGGCATTTCCGCCGAGCAACGCTGCAATACGGTGCGCGCGCTCGCCAATGGCAATATGGGCGCGAATGATTTCGTGCGGCCGGGCCATGTCTTTCCGCTGATCGCCAAGGACGGTGGCGTGCTGATGCGCTCCGGGCACACGGAAGCGGCGGTCGACTTATGCAGACTCGCCGGCCTGCCGGCCGTCGGCGTCATTTGCGAACTTGCCAATGATGACGGAACGGTGATGACCGGCGGCCAGATCGAGCAATTCGCCAGCGCGCATAATCTCAAACTCGTGTCGGTTTCCGATCTCATCGCGTTTCGCCAGGCGCGCGAGAAACTCGTAGAACGCGTCGCGACTTTTCCCGTCGCCACGGAGGCAGGGGAGATGATCGGCCACGCCTATGTGACGCCTTTCGACAGCGTGCAGCATTTCGCCTTCGTGCTCGGCGCGATCGGCGACGGACGCGACGTGCCGACGCGCCTGCATCGCGCCGACATCATCTCCGACGTCATGTGCGGTGCGCCGACGATCAAGAAGACGTTGGCGCGTTTCGCCCGCGAAGGACGCGGCGTGCTCGTCTATCTGCGCGACGGCGCCGCCGGCGTGCCGGCCAATATCGTGGGACGCCAAGGGGGGCGAGAGGACCAAGAGGAAAAGGCCGAAGAGACGCGCAAGCGGCAATGGCTCGACGTCGGGCTCGGCGCGCAGATATTGAAAGACTTGGGCGTCTCGTCGATCCGCCTGCGCTCCTCGTCCTCGCGCCCGCGCGCCTTCGTCGGCCTCTCCGGCTTCGGAATCGAGATTAGCGCCGTGGAGCCGGTGGAGTGAGCGAGACTAAGAGCCGCGTCATGGCCGGGCTTGTCCCCGCCATCCAAATCAATACGTGGATGCCCGCGACAAGCGCGGGCATGACGCGTTAGCGAGGCCTCACTTCGCGCGCGGATGCGCCGACTTATAGGCGTCGAGGAGCCGCGCCTTGTCGACCGCCGTATAAATCTGCGTCGTCGAGAGCGAGGCGTGGCCGAGCAATTCCTGGATCGTCCGCAGATCGCCCCCGCGGCCGAGAAGATGCGTGGCGAAGGAATGGCGCAGCGCATGCGGCGTCGCGCTGTCGGGCAGCCCAAGCGCGCCGCGCAGGCGCTGGACGGCGAGTTGAACGATGCGCGGCGACAGCGGCCCGCCCCGTGCGCCGACAAAAAGCGGACCGTCGGTAAGGTCATAGGGGCAGATGGCGAGATAGGCGTCGATCGCCTCGCGGACCGGCGCGATAACCGGCGCGGTCCGGCTCTTGCCGCCCTTCCCCAGGATCGTCACGCGGTCAACGGCGCCTACGGGCGCGTCGGCGCGGGCGATCGACAGCGCCTCCGAAATTCGCAGTCCCGCGCCGTAGAGCAGCGCCAGCACCGCGGCGTCGCGGGCGATGACCCAAGGCTCGCGCGCCTCGCCGGCCCGCTGCTCCGGGTCGACGATGTCGCGCGCGTCAGTCACGGTAAGCGCCTTAGGCAGGCTGTGCGGGCGCTTGGGCGCGCGAACGGCGCCAAAGACGTCGGTGCGGGCGAGGCCCTTTTTTTCAAGAAACCGAAGAAAATTGCGCACGGCGGCGAGCGCCCGCAGCAGCGAGCGGCTCTCCAATCCATCGCGTCGACGCTTGGCGAGATAGGCCCGCAGGTCCGCCGGCTGGAGAGATTTCAGCTGAGCGGCGCCGGGCCGCTCGCCGAAATGATCGGTCAGAAAGGAAAGAAACGCGGCGAGGTCCCGGCCATAGGCCTCGACCGTATGCCGAGAAGCGCGTCGCTCGCCGGCGAGATAGCGCAGCCACGATGCCGCTTCTTCGGCGACAGGCGGCGCAGCCGAAAAACGGGAAGCTTCCGAAAGCGGTTTCTGTCGCGGCGTTCTCAGGGACGAATCGCGCATGGCGCGACCATCGTCCAAGAAAATGAATAAACGCCCTAGCGGCTACTCGCCCGCCTTGATCTCCGCCTTCGCCTTGGCCAGCATTTCGTCCATGGTGCGGCGGATCTGGTGTTCGGACTGGTTCACCCCAGCCGCCTCGAAATCATTCTTGACCTGAGCCACGACGCGCTCATTGGCGTCGGCGGCGACTTCCGCGGCGACGAGGGACTCGGCGTAGGCCTGCGCCTCGGCGCCGGTCTTGCCGAGCTTTTCGGCAGCCCAAAGGCCAAGCAGCTTGTTGCGGCGCGCCTCGGCGCGAAACTGCAGCTCTTCTTCATGGACAAAGCGTTTTTCGAAGGAGTCTTCACGCTGGTCGAAAGTGCTCATGTCCATCCTCGGCCGGATTGTTCTTTAAGAGTGAGGGCTCGGCGGTCTGCCACATCGGCGACGGCCCGATATAGGCGTATTCGCGCGCAAAGCCAATGGTCGAAAGCGCAGTCGTTGCCGCAGGCAAAAGCACGGATTTTAGGCGCGTTGTATCGCCTTTCCCTTTGCGATAGAGTGTGATGTCGGCTTGTCACTGGCCGCCAAAGACGCTAGGACCGCCGGTATTCGCGGCCAGGGCGCGCGCCCGCCGTCGCTCCCTGAGGGCCGCGCCGCAAGGCCGGCATGCGTACACCCACTTCGGAGGAGCGACGACCCGCCACATGGACTTCCTCAAGCCCCGGTTGATCCCAATGAACCGCCGACGCCGCATCTACGAGGGCAAGGCCAAGGTCCTCTATGAGGGCCCGGAGCCCGGCACTTTGATTCAGCACTTCAAAGACGACGCCACGGCCTTCAATGCGAAGAAGCACGAGGTGATCGACGGCAAGGGCGTGCTCAACAACCGGATCTCCGAATATATCTTCCAGCATTTGAACAGCATCGGCGTGCCGACCCACTTCATCCGCCGGTTGAACATGCGCGAACAGCTGATACGCGAGGTGGAGATCATCCCGCTCGAAGTCGTCGTGCGCAATGTCGCGGCCGGTTCGCTCTCCAAGCGCCTCGGCATGGAAGAAGGCACGCAGCTGCCCCGCTCGATCATCGAGTTCTATTACAAGAACGACGCGCTCGACGACCCGATGGTGTCGGAGGAGCATATCACCGCCTTTGGCTGGGCGACTCCGCAGGAGATCGATGACGTCATGGCGCTCGCCATCCGCGTCAACGACTTCCTCTCTGGACTGTTCCTCGGCGTCGGCATTCGCCTCGTTGACTTCAAGATGGAATGCGGAAGGCTCTGGGAAGGCGACATGATGCGAATCGTCGTCGCCGACGAGATTTCGCCCGACAGCTGCCGGCTGTGGGACATGAAGTCGAACGACAAGCTCGACAAGGATCGCTTCCGTCGCGATCTGGGCGGGCTCGTCGAGGCCTACACCGAGGTCGCTCGCCGCCTCGGCATCATGCAGGAAAACGAGACGATCCGCACCGGCGCGCCGAAGCTGGTGCAGTAATCCTCAAAGGGCCGCCATGGGCGTTCCTCACCTCGATTCAGGTCCGATGCGCGCGGAGGAGTTCTTCGCGTTCACCGCCACGCGTCCCGACGAGGAAAAATGGGAGCTGATCGACGGGGAGCCGATCTTGAACGCCACGGCCAGCCGTCTGCATCAGACGATCATTCGCAATCTCACGGTATTGCTCGATGTGCTGGCGCGACAGACAAGCGCTCCCTGGGAGGTGCTGCCGGGGCTGGGCGTCCGCATTTCCGACATCAGCGTGCCAGTTCCTGACGTTCTGATTCGACCCTCGACCTTCACCGGCATCGAATGCAATGACATGATCATCGCGTTTGAGGTCCTTTCGCCGTCGACGGCTAACAAGGATCTGCGTTGGAAGCGGAAAGCCTATGCGACGCTGCCGTCGCTCAGGCAGTATGTTGTCATCGCGCAGGACGCGGTTGAAGTCGTCTCGTTTGATCGCGTGAACGGATTCGCTGAGCGCCGTTTTGAAACGGTTGGGAGCGAACTCGACCTGCCCATCATCGGCGCACGCCTGAGCTTGCGCGAGATCTATCGCGGCACGGGCCTACTCTAATGCGTCGGCTTGCCCTTTACGCGGCGAGCCAGTAACCGTTCCACGACCTTCTGAAATGGAACAGCGCATGAAAGCTCGCGTCGTCGTCACTCTCAAATCCGGCATCCTCGATCCGCAAGGCAAGGCGATCGAGGGCGCGCTGAAGTCGCTTGGCGTCGAAGGCGTCGCGAGCGTGCGGCAAGGCAAGGTGTTCGACGTGGAGTTCGCCGGCGCGGATGCGAACGCCGCCAAGACTCAATTGCGAACGGCCTGCGAAAAGCTGCTCGCCAACACCGTGATCGAAAACTACCAGATCGATGTGTGACGCGATAAACGGCAGTCGGGCTCCGGCAGTCGGCATTAGGCGCTTTTCCGACTGCCGACCTGCCGACTTGCATTAGGACACGCGCATGAAAACCGCCATCGTCGTTTTTCCTGGCTCCAATCGCGAAGGCGATATGGCGCGCGCGCTGAAACAGGCGACGGGCGTCGCGCCGGCGATGCTCTGGCATGCCGACCATGATCTGCCCGCCGGGACTGACCTTGTCGTGTTGCCCGGAGGCTTTTCATATGGCGACTATCTGCGCTGCGGCGCCATCGCCGGGCGCGCGGCGATCATGGATGCGGTGCGCGCGCATGCCACGCGCGGCGGACTTGTGCTCGGCGTCTGCAACGGCTTCCAGATTCTTTGCGAAAGCGGCCTTCTCCCCGGCGTGCTGATGCGCAACGCCAATCTGCGTTTCGTTTGCCGGATGCAGCATCTCAAGGTCGAACGAAACGACACCGCGTTTACGCGGCATTACGCCAAGGGCCAGATCATCGAAGTCTGCATTGCGCATGGCGAGGGCAATTACGAAGCCGATGACGCGACGATCGAGCGGCTCGAGAGCGAGGGCCTTGTCGCCTTCCGCTACTGTGATTCAGCCGGCAGGGTCGGCGGCGACGCCAATCCCAATGGCTCGCGCAACGACATCGCCGGGATTTATTCGGAAAAGCGCAATGTGCTCGGCCTCATGCCGCATCCGGAAAATCTCATCGACCCGCTCGTCGGCGGAACCGACGGCCGCGCCTTGTTCGAGAGTCTCGCGAGGGCAGCGTGAACCGAAGAAATGCTGAGCACGTCGTTCCCGACGCGCGCTCTGCGCGCGATCGGGAATCCAGAGCAAAGTCCATTGACTCGGTAGAGTCTCTGGATTCCCGGTCAGGCCTGCGGCCTGCCGGGAATGACGCTGCACGAATAGAATCAACCTAACTGATTTTCATATTTTCGGCGGCAGCGGAAAGAGTCCGGTAAAGCGTTTCGCAAGCGCGCGATCGCCTTCAATCACAAGCGCCTTTTTTGCTTCGAGCGCTTTAAGTGGCGCGCCGCCATAGACCGCCGCCGCGATCGCTGTCGCCTCTCCAGCGAAGATGACGTCGGCGCCGTCCAACGCCTGCCGCGCGGCGTCGCATTTGCCGCCATGGATGCGCACAAGAAACGTCTCGTCGCCGATGCGAAAGCCGATGCGCGCGTTCAATCCCTTGGCGCGGCGCGCGTCGAACATCGTCTTGAAGGACAACATCAGCGAGGCCGCGCTCAAAGGCAGCGTCGGATCGTGGAGAGGCGAGCGCGCCGCCCAGCTGCCGAGCACGCCTAAGACCGGCTCGATCTCATAGCCCCAGGGCGTCAGTTCATAGACATGACTCGCCGCCGGCGGCGGCAGCTTACGCCGTTTTAGCGCGCCTATTTCCTCGAGCCGCTCCAACCGCTGCGTCAGCACATTGGCGCTGATTCCCGGAAGATCGGCGCGCAGGTCGCTGAACCTTTTTGGGCCGAACATCAGTTCGCGCATCACCAGCAGCGCCCAGCGTTCGCCAATAAGATCAAGCGCATGGGCGGCGCCACAGGCGTCGTCATAGCTGCGCACGGAAAGGGCGCTCTTCTCCGCAAGCCCCCTTTTTTTAGTTATTTTTTCTAACTTCATTGTTGCATTTTATAACTTATCGGGTAGATTTCGCAACGGCTGGTTTGAGAGGAGCGCCGAATGTCCAAGCTTATCTTCGTCAATCTTCCCGTCGCCGATCTCCCGAAGGCGACCGCCTTCTATGAATCGATCGGCGCCAGGAAGAATCCGCAGTTCTCCGATCACACCGCGTCATGCCTCGTTTTCTCCGATACGATCCACGCGATGCTCCTCACGCATGACAAATTCCGGCAGTTCACGACGAAGAAGATCGCCGACGCCCATACGAGCGCCGAAGTTCTGATCTGCATTTCGGCGGAGAGCCGCGCCGACGTCGATGACATCGTCGACAAGGCGACCCGCGCCGGCGGCGCGCCGGACCCGACGCCGACGCAGGATTTCGGCTTCATGTATGGCCGCAGCTTCGAAGATCCCGACGGTCATATTTGGGAAATCATGTGGATGGACGCTGAGGCGGCGTCAAAGGCATGTCAGAAAGAAGGAGCGGCGCAATGAGCTATCTATGTCGACGGTTTCGTGATCCCCGTGCCTGCGGGCAATAAGAACGATTACCGCAAAGCCGCCGCGCTGATGTGGCCCATCATGAAAGAATGGGGCGCGCTACGCGTCGTCGAATGCTGGGGCGACGACGTGCCCGACGGCAAAGTCACCGACTTCAAACGCGCCGTCGCCGCCGAGAGCGGCGAAAGCGTCGTGTTCTCATGGGTCCTCTGGCCGTCAAAAGACGTGCGCGACGCGGCGCACAAGAAAATGCACGAAGACCCGCGCATGAAGGACATGCCGATGCCCTTCGATGGCAAACGCATGATCTTCGGCGGCTTCAACGTATTGATGGACGAAGGCGTGGGCTGACTACCGCCGCGCGGCTTTCGCGACGTTCCACAGCGCGCGCTCGGCCTCCATTTGCGCAATGGCGGCGTTGGCGCGCGCTCGCGTCTGCGCCGCGCGCAGCGGCTCGATTAGCGCGCCAAGGCGCGCGGATGACCAGCTCTTGAGTTGCTCCTCCATCAGCGCGCGATGGATGAAGCCGAAGCCTGCGCGCATCAGCGCCGAGACGCCGGCGTCGGGACGCCCGCCTTCACGCTCCATGGAAAGACGCCCGCGATGCAGCGCTACGGCGTAGCGCAGCGCGCCGATAAGAAGCTGCTGCGCGTCGCCGTCCTGCGCGAAATAAGTGTCGAGCGCCACGCCAATGTCAGGGGCGCCCCCGAACGCCGCCGTGACGACGCGATCCGAGGCAATGTTCGAGGCATGCGCGACGATTGCTTCGACGTCCTTCGCCTCGACATGCTCGCGACCATGCATATAGAGCGCGAGCTTTGAAAGCTCGGCGCGGCTCATCAGCCGGTCTTCGCCAAGCGCGCCCAGCAGCAGGCTGCGCGCTTCGGGGCTTGCCACAAGTCCCGCGTCACGCAGGCTGCGATCGATCAGCGCCTGCAAATCGGCTTCTGCATCAGGCTGGCATTCGATCGCCGCACCCTGCTTTGCGGCTTCGATAAGCTTGCGCAGCGGCGAGTCGCGTCTCAGCGCGCCGGCGGTCAGCACGATCGTGCAGTGGGCCGGCGGCGCGGCGATGAGCGAAGTGATCGCCGGAATGACCGACTTCGCGCCGGCCTCGACGAGAATTGCGCGCCGTCCGCCGAAGAGCGGCGTGGTGTTCGCTTCATCGAGCAGCGCAAGCGAATCAGAGGCGACCGCGTCGCCGCTCATCTCGACGAATTCGAACGGGTCGTGGCGATCGTCGACGCGCTTATCGACGAGGGCAAGCGCGCGCTCGCGCACCATGCCGGCATCCGAGCCGAAGACGAGGAACAGAAAAACGCTCTCGGGCGGCGCGGCGATGAAGCGTTCGGCGTCGCGACTCCTGACCGCCGTCATGATGCGCTGTTGTCTGCTTCTCCCATCAATTGGGGAGGACAGGCGGCGGAGCGGACGACAAGCGCGCCGCCATCACCGTCGCAATCCTGGTGCGGATCGATTCGGCGATGACCCGCGCGTCGCGAATCTCTGCGTCGCGCGCGGCGCGCACATTGGAGAAGCGGTTCGAGAAACGATCGTAGCTTGCAATGTTGAAGGCGATGCCCTTCGTCACCTCGACCTCGCCAGGGATGGTGATAAGCCGATATTCGGCGTCGACGATCACCGCCGCCGAAGTAGCGCGACCTGTCACCGTGTCGAGAATCGGCGTCTGCACGCGTTCGCGGAGCGTAACCATCAGCCGGTAGCGCGGCGGCGGCTGCGAGCCGGTGCCGTTCAGGCCGAAGATCAGCTCATTTCGGACATAATGTCCAAGCTGCAACGGAATTTCGTCGACGGCGATCGATTGAAGCTCAGCCGCCAGAGGCGAGGCGTCGATGCCGGGCGCCACCGGCGCGTAAAGCGGCTGCAGGCAGCCGGCGAGCGGCATGGCCATAAGCGCCATGCATAGAACCGCCACATGCTGGAAGAAGGCAGTCGGCAGTCGGCAATCGGCAGTAGGACGACCGCCGACTGCCGACTTGCTAACTGCCGACTTGCCAACTGCCGCTTCGCTAAACGACCACATTGACGATCCTCTTCGGAACCAGAATGAACTTCTTTAAGGGCTTGCCTTCCATGGCGCGCTGAACGCCATCTTGCGCCAAAGCCTCTTTGCGAATCGTTTCTTCGTCGGCGTCATGCGCGACGAGAATTTCGGCGCGCTTTCTGCCATTGACCTGCACCGGCAGGCTTATCATCTCCTGCGCCACAAGGGTAGGATCGGCCACTGGCCAAGCCGCCTCAACAACCAGGCCTTTATGGCCCAAATCGGCCCAGCATTCCTCGGCGACATGCGGCGTCATCGGCGCGACGAGGCGAATGAGCGCATCCGCCGCCTCGCGGAAGGCGAAGGCGAGATCGGCCGGGACAGGCGTTTCGGTCACGGCGTCGAGCGCGCTCGTCAGCTCATTGGCGAATTCACGGATGCGGGCGATGGCGCTATTGAAGCGCAGTCGCTCGATATTTTCGCTCGCCTGGGCGATCGAACGATGCGTCGCCTTGCGCACGGCAAGCGCGAGATCGTGAAACGCCGCCGGGGGCTCGGCGCCAACGGGCGCCGCGACCCGTCCCAATTCGCCGGTCAGACGCCACAAGCGCTGAACGAAGCGCCAGGCGCCCTGCGCGCCCTCGTCCGACCAGATCACGTCGCGATCGGGCGGGCTGTCGGACAGAACGAAGAGCCGCGCCGTATCGGCGCCATAGCTCGCGACGATATCGTCTGGATCGACCGTGTTCTTTTTCGACTTCGACATTTTCTCGATCGGGCCGATTTCGATCTCGACGTCGCCGTCGGTGAGAAAAGCGCGGCGTCCGCCTTCCTTGGCCTCGATGCGAACCTCGTAGGGTGCGACCCATTGGCCGTCCGGCGCGCGATAGGTCTCGTGAACGACCATGCCCTGGGTGAAGAGCCCGGCGAAAGGCTCGGCGACCGCGGCATGGCCGCTGTCGCGCATGGCGCGGGCAAAAAAGCGCGAATAGAGAAGATGCAAAATCGCGTGCTCGATGCCGCCAATATATTGATCGACCGGCAGCCAGCGCGCGAGCGCTTCGGCGGCCGCCGGCGCCGTTTCATTGTGCGGATCAGCGAAGCGCGCATAGTACCAGGACGAATCGACGAAAGTGTCCATCGTGTCGGTCTCGCGCCGCGCCGGCGCGCCACACGAGGGACAGGGAACGTTCTTCCAGCTTGGATGTCGATCGAGCGGATTACCCGGCTGATCGAAAGAGACGTCCTCAGGCAGCTTCACAGGCAGATCGGCCTCTGGAACCGGCACCAGCCCACAGGTCTCGCAATGGATGATCGGGATCGGACAACCCCAATAACGCTGGCGCGAGATTCCCCAGTCGCGCAGCTTGAAATTGACCTTCCGTTCGCCCTGCGGCCGGTCGAACAGCGCCGTCGTCGTCAGACGGTTGGTGACCTCTTCCTTCGCTTCCGGCACAGTGAGCCCGTCGAGAAAGCCGGAATTCACGAGCCGGCCGTCGCCCTCAAAAGCCTCGCCGCTTTCGGCGATCTGCTTCTCGAGCTCTTGGGAAGCAAGGCCCTCCGGGCAGACGACGACCTTGAAGCCGAGCGCGTATTTCGTCGCGAAATCGAGGTCGCGCTGGTCGTGCGCCGGACAGCCGAAGATCGCGCCCGTGCCATAGTCCATCAGGATGAAATTCGCGACATAGACGGGCAGCGTCCAGTTCGGATCGAAGGGATGAACGACGCGTAGGCCAGTGTCGTAGCCCTTCTTTTCGGCGGTCTCGATCGCTTCAGCAGATGTCGCGCCGCGCCGGCACTCCTCTGCGAAGGCGGCGAGCGCGGGGTCTCTTTCGGCAGCGGCCCTCGCCAACGGATGGTCGGCCGCGAGCGCGACGAATTTCGCGCCAAAGAGCGTGTCGGCGCGGGTGGTGAAAACCTCGACCTCGCGAGCTGTACCCAAGTGCTCGGCGAGCGCGAAGCGAACGAGCATGCCTTCCGAGCGCCCAATCCAATTGCGCTGCATGAGCCGCACCTTGTCGGGCCAGCGGTCGAGCGTATCGAGCGCCGTCAGCAGCTCTTCCGAATAGGACGTGATCTTGAAGAACCACTGCGTCAGCTCGCGCTGCTCGACGAGTGCGCCCGAGCGCCAGCCGCGGCCGTCGATGACCTGCTCATTGGCGAGCACGGTCATGTCGACGGGGTCCCAGTTCACCTTCGACTTCTTGCGGTCGACGATGCCGGCTTTCAGAAAATCGAGGAAGAGCTTCTGCTGGCGCCCGTAATATTCGGGATCGCAGGTCGCGATCTCGCGGGACCAGTCGAGCGACAGGCCCAGGGTTTTGAGCTGCGCCCGCATCGCCGCGATATTGGCGTAAGTCCATTGCGCGGGATGCGCGCCGGTCTGCGCCGCGGCGTTTTCAGCGGGAAGTCCGAAAGCGTCCCACCCCATCGGATGCAAGACGTCGAAACCCTTGGCGCGCATAAAGCGCGCGATGACGTCGCCCATCGAGTAATTGCGCACATGGCCCATGTGCAGCCGGCCCGAGGGATAGGGAAACATCTCGAGCACGTAATATTTGGCGGCGTCGGGACGAACGCCTGCCTTAAAAGATTGTTTTTCTTCCCATATCTTTTGCCAGCGCGGCTCCGCCTCGGCGAAATTATAGCGTTCGGGTCTCATCTGGCTGGCGCGTCCGGTCAAAATTCTTTCTGGAGTGCGCCTCTAATGCCGGGGGGTCAAAGGGATGTCAAAGGCGGGCGCCATCTGGCCGCCTTGAAAACTCAAGGGGCCGAACGCCGGCCCCTTACCTTTTTCTCGCCCGCTCAAGCCTTCGCCGAAAGGCCGACAGTGATCCAGCTGACGCCCTCGAAGATCAGATTGATCGCGAGGAACAAGCCGAGGATATAAAGGCCGGACATCGGCCACTGCGCCAGGATCATCCCGCCCAGCACAATGCTGATCAGCCCCGAGAACGCCACAAGGCCCCAGGGACCGACGTCGCGGATGTGCCAAGCGAGGATCAGCTTGAACAGGCCGGCGACGATCAGCGCGACGCCGATGATCGCCGTCAGAGACACCGCCGCGAGCAACGGGTCGCGAAAGACCAGGAAACCAGCGACGATCGTGATGATGCCGATCACGCCCCACAGCAGCGCCCTGGTCCAGGGCCGGATCTGAACGGCGGTGACGATTTCCATGGCGCCGGCGACGAGCATCGCCGCGCCGACGTAAAACACGGTCACGAGCGTGGCGGTCGTGACGTCGTAGAGCGCAAAAAGGCCGCCAATGAGCATCAGCGCGCCAAGCGCGACGATCCATCCCCATTTGCGGCGCAGATGATGCAGATGCATCGTGCGGTCTTCATAAACCAGGCTGTCATTGACCATTGTCGGCCTCCAATGCTGTGGAAATAATCACTGGTATGGCGGGAGCGTTTCTTACTTATGAACGTCGCGACGATCCCGCATCTTCCCCCGCCGGCAGCTTAACGCGCGGAGATGAACGAAGTTCCGCACTGCGAAGGCGCAAAAGATTGGCGCTTGACCCTTTGACGGAAATCGCGATTTTCGCTGGCCATGGGAGCCTTAGATCGCCTTGAATCGACGCGCGACGCGATATGCCGCGCCGCAGCGGACTGCGGCCGCGACCCCCGCTCGGTGCGCCTCGTCTGCGTCACCAAGACCTTTCCAGCCGAGGCGGTCGTTCCCTTGCTTGAGGCGGGCCACCGCATTTTCGGAGAAAACCGGGTGCAGGAGGCCGCGGCGAAGTGGCCGAAGCTGCGGGAAAAATACTCGGATATCGAATTGCATCTCATCGGCCCGCTACAATCGAACAAGACGCGCGAGGCGGTGGAGCTTTTCGACGTCATCGAGAGCGTCGACCGGGAGAAGATCGCCAAGGCGCTTTCCGATGAAATCTCCAAAACAGGCAAGCGCCCGCGGCTTTTCGTGCAGGTCAACACCGGCGCCGAGCCGCAAAAGACCGGGGTCCTTCCCGAAAACGCCGACGGCTTTTTGGCCGCCTGCCGCGACGCATACGGGCTGCAAATCGAAGGCTTAATGTGCGTGCCGCCCGTCGACCAGCAGGCCTCGCCGCATTTCGCGCTGCTCGCCGATATCGCCGCGCGCAATGGGATTAGCGAATTGTCCATGGGCATGAGCTCGGACTTCGAGCTCGCGATCCAGCTCGGCGCGACCTATGTCCGGGTCGGCTCGGCGATCATGGGCGAGCGGGATTATCCCGATCCACCTTCCCCTTGAAGGCGAGGGCGACGTCTGATCGACCACACGCATGATGACGGGCCAGGCCCCCTCCCCAGCCCTCCCCCGCTCCGCGGGAGAGGGAGTCGGATTCGGCGCTTCATCAACGCTGGCTTTACGCTTCAACACCGTTTCGCGCCATTCAATGCCGCGCGGCGCTGCTCGTTAGCGTTCCCTCTCCCGCAAAGCGGGGGAGGGACAGGGAGGGGGTTGTCAGCGGCGCCTATCCGATCAACAGCGCGACGTTGCGTCCCAGCCGCGGCAGCAGCCGCGCCATGTCCCGTGGGCGCAACGCCACGCAGCCGGCGGTGGGGGAAAGGTCTTGCGTGGCGATATGAAAGAAAATCGCGCTGCCGCGGCCGCGCAGGCGAGGCCGAAGATTGTAGCCCATGACGCCGACAGCGTCGTAGAGGGCGTCCTTACGCCACATTTCTTCGTGTCCGAGACGCGACGGCGCCCGGAGCGGCCTGTTATAAAGGAACGAGCGCGGGTCGTCGCACCAAAGGTCGTTGGGCCGGGTGCGCCGCCACGCCAGGCGCAGAGGAACAGGCGCGCGCAGGTAAAAGTAGAGGAGCGGCCAGCGGCCGGCCGGCGTCGCGCCGTCGCCTTCGCGTTTGTTGCGGACGATTCCGCTGCGGCCGAGCGCGCAAGGAAGAACGAGCGATCCTGCGATCAGCCGGCCCTCATGCGGGCGCCCGCCAATGCGCCGCGCGACGCGCAGCAAGGCCAGTCCAGCAGGTTTCGCCCGTTTTGATCGCCGAGGCATGATGGCGTTCTAGAGCAGGTTCCGAAAAAGTTGACAGACTTTTTCGATGAGAACCTGTTCTAGCGTTTTGATTTTGAGCGATTCCTTATCGATCACATGTTTCCATGTGATCGGGAAACGCTCTATGCGCCGCTCGCCGGCGCGCGTGACCGCCTATAGCAGGAATACTCTCTTCCAAGCGAGCAGCGACCGACGGCCCATGTCCCTTCCGCGCACCCTCAGCATCGCCGCCGAACCACAATTGCGCGCCACCCTCGTCGAGCAGTTTGCCGCGATTGGCCGCTATGCGTTGTGTGAGGGCGGTCTCAGCGCCATGGCCGAAGAATGGCCGGACGCAGCAATCTTCGATGAAGCGCATGTCGACTCTGAAGCGCTTGCCGGTGCGCGCGCACGCGGCTGCAAGACCCGTATAGTGCTGATCGCCGATGCGCGTAGATCGCCGCCAGAAGGCGTCGACGCCGTGATTCTACGCCCGTTCCGCTTTGCTGAGCTCGTCACGCTCGTAGACGCCGCCCCTGCCCCAGCCGCCGTCGGACCGTATCGTTTCGAAGCCGGCGAACTGCGGACGCCATCGGGCGCGCGTGTGAAGCTCACCGAAAAAGAAGCGGCGATCCTCGCAAGGCTCGCACGCGCACAGGGCGCGACAGTCTCTCGCGAGGCGCTGCTTCGCGACGTGTGGGGCTACGGCCCGAACATGTCGACACGCACGCTCGAAACGCACATCCACCGCTTAAGACGCAAACTGGAGCCGACCCCCGATCGACCACGCTGGCTCAAAACGGAACGCGACGGCTATCGGCTCGCCGCCGCGAGCGAAGAAAACTCAGCGTTTTGATCCTATGCCCTGAGGCCGCCGCATATTGAGCCGCATATAGAATTGCTGGGGAGCGCCGAAACAAAAAAATCCATGACGCTGGAAGACGATATCGACAATCTCACGCGCATTCCCCTGTTTTCGATCTTCGAGCCCAATGCCCTGCGCATGCTCGCCATTTCGGCAGAAACGCGCCTGCTGCGGGCCGGCGACGTGCTGTTTCGACGCGGCGAAATTTCCGACGGCGGCTATGTGCTCACCATGGGATCAATGGCGCTCGACCCGCACGACGACGGGCGCCCGCAGTCGACGATCGTTCGGCCCTGGACGCTGATCGGCGAAACCGCGCTTGTAGCGCCGTCGACTCGCCCGGCCGCCGCCATCGCCCGCGAGCCAGCCACCGTGCTTAGAATCCTGCGGCCCTTGTTTCATTTAATTTTGGAGCAGCATCCGGCGACCGCCGCGCGCGTTCGCGACTTCTTTCGTCAAAGGCTTTTGGAGTTCGTTCACGACGCCGGCGTCGAGGCTTCGGCATTCGATATCGAAATCGGCAGTTTAACCTAAATCTCAAAAAAATTTCATTGTGGCCCACTCGTATCGGATCGAATCGCGCCTAACTGAGTTCTGTCCACACGCAAGCTCAAGTTGGGTTTGCGGCGCAGCGCGGCGGAACGTCGCGCCAAGAGGAGGATAGATAATGCACAGAGGCCTTAAATTGGCGCTTGCTGGCGCGCTCTGCAGCGCGACTCTCGCGACCGCCGTTCCTACTGAAGCGCTCGCTGGGCCAATGAGCGCGCCGGATCGGTCGATTGTGGCGCCTTCAAGCCCGGTTGAAAATGTCCGGTACCGCCGGGGCTGGCGGCGCGGCTATTACAATCCAGGCGCCGCAGTCGCTGCGGGCGTCGGTCTGGGACTCCTCGGCGCCGGCCTGGCGGCTTCCAGCGCCTATCCATACGGCTACGGCTACTACCCCGGTTATTATTATGGCGGATGGGGATATCCCTATTACGGCTGGGGCTGGTAACTCAAAAACTCCTCGCGATGAGTGTCAACGGCGGCGTTGGGGGCTTCCCTGCGCCGCCTTTTTGCCGTTCCCGGAGGCGAATTGTAGAAGCGGACGCCGCGCCGATTGCGGCGCAAATAACGACGCGAGGCCTCCGTCCAGATGGGGAATTCACACGCGACAACGATCGCAACGGCGCCCTTTGCCGACCAGCGCCCGGGAACCTCCGGTCTGCGCAAGAAGGTCCAGGTTTTTGAGCAGCGCCATTATCTCGAGAATTTCATTCAGTCGATATTCGACGCGTTAGACGGATATCAGGACGCAACGCTCGTCGTTGGCGGCGACGGCCGTTTTTATAACCGTGAGGCCATCCAAAAGATCCTGAAGATCGCCGCCGCCAACGGCGTCGGCCGAATCGTCATCGGACAAAGCGGAATTTTGTCCACGCCTGCAGCCTCGGCGCTCATCCGTTCGCTTAAGGCTTTCGGGGGAATTGTGCTCTCCGCCAGCCATAATCCGGGCGGCCCGCACGGCGACTTCGGCATAAAATATAATGTCGCGAACGGCGGTCCGGCGCCTGAGAAGGTGACGGAAGCGATCTATGCGCGCACGCGCGAGATCACGTCATTCAAGATCGTCGAATCCCAAGACGTCGACATCGATAGGCTCGGCGAAACGATGATCGGCGACATGCGCGTCCACGTCGTCGACAGCGTCGCCAACTACCAAGCGCTGATGCAGACCCTCTTTGACTTCGATCGCATCCGCGACGCCTTTCGCTCAGGGCTGACCCTCAAATTCGACGCCATGTCCGCCGTCACGGGCCCCTATGCGCGCGTGCTTTTCGAAAAAGAGCTTGGCGCGAGGCCGGGCAGCGTCATCAATGCGATTCCCCTGCCCGACTTCGGCGGCCATCATCCCGATCCCAATCTCGTCTACGCCAAACATCTCTATGATCTCGCGATGTCCGACGCCGCGCCCGATCTTTGCGCCGCGTCGGACGGCGACGGCGATCGCAATCTCATCATCGGCCGCAGCCGTTTCGTCACGCCATCGGACAGTCTCGCAATCCTCGCCGCCAACGCGACAATCGCGCCAGGGTATCGCAGGGGCATCGCAGGAATTGCGCGCTCGATGCCGACGAGCGGCGCCGCTGACCGCGTCGCGGAAAGGCTCGGCGTTCCGCTCTACGAGACGCCGACGGGGTGGAAATATTTCGGCAATCTGCTCGACGCGGGCCTTGTGACGATCTGCGGCGAAGAAAGCGCCGGCGCCGGCTCCGACCATGTGCGCGAAAAGGATGGGCTGTGGGCAGTGCTGTTCTGGCTCGACATACTCGCCGCTCGCAAAGAGAGCGTTGACGCCATTGTCCGCCAACATTGGACGACCTATGGGCGCAATTACTATTCGCGTCACGATTATGAGGAAGTCGCGAGCGATGGCGCGCACGCGCTGATCGAAGCGCTGCGCAATCAACTGCCTTCTCTCGAGGGCCAATGTTTCGGCGCACTGCAAGTCGCGAAGGCCGACGACTTCGCCTATCACGATCCGGTCGACGGCTCCGACTCGAAGCATCAGGGCCTGCGGGTGATCTTCACCGACGGTTCGCGAATCGTCTATCGCCTGTCAGGCACCGGCACGGCTGGCGCGACGCTGCGCGTCTATATCGAGTGCTTCGAACCCGATCCTGCGCGGCAATATATGGAGACTCAAGCCGCGCTCGCCGACCTCATCACGCTGTCGCGCGATCTCGCTGAGATCGAACGTTATACGCAGCGCGCCGCGCCGAGCGTCATTACCTGAGCGAGCGGCGATGAGAACTACGCCGACTCAAGAACGCGGGAACGAGCGGCCTGCGGCGCCTGCACATTGGCAGGGCGATAGTTTGGATCAATCGCGCACTTCTCCAACACCGCTTCCACATCCTCATCGGGTCCTATGGGACGTATATATTCGCCGCCCCAGGTGAGGTGTTTCACGAGCTCGTAGTCGCAGCGAGGATAGACAGACTTTAGGCCGAGCAGCGACGGCGCTTTGACAAAGGCCGCTGTCAGCAATTGGTAATAGAGCTTCTGGCTCTTTTCGATGGGCTGCGAATAGTCCTTTTTGAAAAGGCGATCTTTGGAAAATTTCGCTTTTGCCAGCGGCGCGATATTAAGTCCATTTAAGCGCGCGCATTCCACCATCCATTCCAATGCGCAATCCGACAATCCGTATTCGCGGTAGCCGCCGCCGACGTTGGAATGCACGCCGGGAAACCACTTTTGCTTGTAAAGCGCAAACTTACGCTCCGAGAGATTCTTTTCGTTTCGTTGGCGATGGTAATCGGTGAACTCGATCGGCGTCGGACGGAACGGCCAGCGACGCTCATCCGCGGCCAAGGCGTGATACGCGCTTTGCACGCTTTCGCTCAATGTCACGTTGTGGAAGCTGCACCCGAACAGTTTATCGACGAAATATCCAAGGAATTCGCCATAAGGCGCGCCCAGCGCGCCGACTGTGTCCCATACGCCGAGGAAACGGATATTCACGGGCCAAGGATGACAGTAATCACTGCGGAACTGCGCTGCGTCTGCGCCCTTGGGTCTCCAGCAATCCGACTTGTCTTTGTAATGATCGTAGGCGATCGAAACCAACGGCATGTTACATCGCCTAAGGATGCCGAGATTGTGGACAAGACCTGCAATGCTGCGCGCCGTGTAGGCGCCCCGGCTGAACCCGAAAAGGTAGACCTCATCATTCTCTTCGTAATTGCTTACAAGGAAGGAGTAGGCATCCTTAATGTTGTTAGAAATTCCGTAACCAAAAGTTCCGCCCTTGAATTTTTCGCCGCGACGCGTGCCCACGCCTGCAATGTAATGCACGAGTTGCGGGGCGCCCTTATCGTCGGCGCTCTCGATGGCTTGTAAAGTTCGCAGAACGTTGGTGCCGCGCTCGATCAGCTCGTTCCACGTACCGTCGCAGAAAATGACCAGCTTCTTGGCCATGGCAATATTCCTTATACAAATGCAAAATCACATTATGAAACTTATCACTCTACGTCGAAAGGCGCGACACCCGTCGGCTGGCCGTTTTCGCCAAGGGTGATCTTCTCGATGCGGGCTTCAGCCTCCGCCAGGAGATTCTCGCAGCGCGCCTGCAGTGCCTTACCGCGCGCATAAAGCTTCACGGATTCGTCGAGAGAGACGGCGCCCTTCTCCAGATCGCCGACGATCCGCTCAAGCTCCTGCATCGCCTGTTCGAAAGGCATCGAAGCGATGTCTGCGTTCGCGTCGGGCTCCTGCGTCATGGGTTCTCTCATAGACGAAGCGCGCCTTCTTGGCTACGCAGCGCGCTCAGCGGGCATCGGGTTCGGCGCGACCGACGATGCGCAGGATCGCCGGAAATTCCTCGCGCGTGCGACGCTCGATTTCATCAAGCGCGTCATGAGCGTCTTGCACGGAAACGGCGGAATCGAGTCGGCAGCGGAAATTGACGACAATTCCTCCTTCCGTCTTGCGGACCCGAACGTCGCCGACTTGCGCGGGCGGCCGGGTCTGAGCGGCGACGCGCGCAATCGCCGCTTCGATTGCGCCGGCGGCGGCCCGATCCGCGGCATGCGCCGAGAGCAGATGCATTTCGAGCGGCTCAATATGCGTCTCGACTTCGGCGTCGGCGCCGAATTCGTCACGCAGCGCGCTTTCGAAATCGGTGGCGATGGCGTGCGCACGGCCAAGCGTCATGGCGCCGTCGAGTTCAATGTCGACGCCGATCGACAGGCGGCCGTCGACCTGCTGGGCGATGACGTGATGCGCATGAATGTGGCGGCGCGCGCCCACCAGCAGGATGCGCTCCGCGATCGTTTCGTCATCGAGCGCGCGCGGCTCGACCGACAGCGTGACATGCGCGCGCGGCGTCACGCCGGCGATGGCCTCAGAGACCGCCGATTTGATCCGCGCCGCCTGCTCCACGCGCAGTCCGCGCGCCACCCCAATCGTCGCCTCGCCGACGATATCGGGACCGATCGTGCGCAGCCGCAGAGAATCGATCGCGATGACGCCCGGCGCCTCGGCGATCGCCCTTTCGACATGCGGCGCGAGTTCGCGCGGCGCGGCGTCGAGCAAAGTGTCGATGGTGCGTCGGCCCACTCGAAAACCGGCTACGGCGATAAAGGCCGCGACGCCCAGCGCCGCCAGCGCGTCGCCGCGCTCGAACCCATAATGCGCCGCAACGAGGCCGATGAGCACCAGAGTCGACGACACCAGATCGCTGGCGAAATGCAGCGCGTCAGCGGCCAGGGCGTCGCTGCCCTCGTCTTTTGCGATGCGGCGCAACTGCCGCGCACGCACGTAGTCGATGCCGATCGAAATGACGAGAACGCCATAGATCGGCCAACCGGCGTCGATCTCGACATTCTTTTCTTGCAGGCGTCTCCATGCTTCGGCGACGACGAACAGCGCGAGACCGAATAGGAAGCCGGTTTCGATCAGCGCGGCGAGCGCCTCATATTTGCCGTGGCCGTAGTGATGTTCTTCGTCCGCTGGCTTCTCCGCTTCGCGCACGGCGAAATAGGTCAGCGTTGTCGCGCCGGTGTCGACGAAGGCGTGGCCGGACTCTGAAAGGAGCGCAAGCGAACCGGACCATAGTCCAGCGGCAAGTTTGGCGGCAGCGAGCAAAGCGCTCGCAGCAATGGACGCCTTGGCGGCCGCGAGCTTCACGCTTGTTCTCGCTCTTGGAAGAACCTTCGCCTGGGTCACGTAAACGCGCCACTCTATGTTTTTGGGATCGCCAGCCCTCTAGCAAGCAGCCGGCAGGGGCGCAAATCCGCGGCGACCCAGTGGTAGAACTATGGCCGACCCATAAGAGACCCATGAGATAGGAGCCGCACGATGAGATTTCTGCACACCATGATTCGGGTCGGCGACCTCGACCGCTCGCTCAATTTCTTTTGTGGACTGCTTGGACTGAAAGAGGTGCGTCGCACCCAAAATGAGAAGGGGCGCTACACGCTCGTCTATCTCGCGGCGCCCGACGACGCCGTTGGGGCCAAGGAAAAAGACGCGCCGCTGGTCGAACTCACCTATAATTGGGATGAGCACGAATATGCGGGGGGACGAAACTTCGGGCACCTCGCCTTCGCCGTCGAGAATATTTACGAGACCTGCGCGCGTCTGCAGGCGGCGGGGGTGACGATCAACCGGCCGCCGCGAGACGGCCATATGGCTTTCGTGCGAACGCCGGACATGATCTCGATCGAACTGCTGCAAAAAGGCGGGCCGCTGCCGCCCGTTGAACCCTGGGCTTCGGCGCCGAATATCGGCAATTGGTGAGCATTTTTTGCGGCGCCTAAAATTTTTGCGCTGCAGCTACGAATTTTTTTGCCGCTCGGAACTATTGCTCCGGCCACGAGTTGAGTCAGAGGTCGAGCTGTGGCCTTAGCTCGGCCAATCGATATGTTGTTGATATGCTGACGAACTTTCGTCGCGAAGCTGTCACGGCTTTCAGTTAGAAAGCAATCAGCCGCGGCTTGGGAGCGCCTCTTGGCGCCGACCTTGTGTTCGCCAGCTTTGAGATCCCATCCGGGAACCGGATGAGGAGATTCTCGCAATTTTTATAGAGATGACGTCCAGCTTAACTGGACAGCTTGACGAACCAGACGCGCGCTACGGCGCGTGAACTGGAACAAATGTCGCGGGGCAAAACGTCCGCGACCAACGAGAACTGGGAAACGGGGGTCAAGGGCGGAGGTCATCATGGTCATCCTGGATCTGATCAATTCCTGCTCTAACGACAAGGTCGCTCAAGCCGCGCTGTCGTGCATCGGCGGACACTTCGCCGAACGGGTGCGCGTGGTCGCTGGCGAGAAGGGCCTCAGCGTGGGCAAGTTCGTCGTCCTCGCGGTGCGGGACTTCGCGAGCCGGTCCGACGAAGCGGCGCAAGAGGCGCTTCGCGTCAAGGTTGTCCGTGACGACCAGCCTCTGCTCAGAGGCCTGCGTGAAGTGCTCGAAGCGGCGCTGGAGCGGGACCCTTTCTTTGTAGACGGCGAAGCAATCGCCACCACGCCACCCTATGGGTTCAGCGCCGCGCGTGAGAATGCGCTGCGGTACCACTGACCGCTAGCCTTTCCGCTTGAAAGGGCGGCGTCGCTCGGCGACGTCGCCCTTTTCTCTGTCTGGCCTATATAAAGGTCGAGAGCCGTCTCGTTCCTGGCCGGTGATGCCGCATCTACTCGATCAGGCGCAGATCGCCGCCATCCTTTCGACCTTTGGCTATTGGGCGATTTTTTTTGTCGTGGCGCTAGAGAGCGCCGGGATTCCGTTGCCGGGCGAAACCATGCTGGTCGGCGCGGCGATTTTCGCCCGGCTCTCTGGGGCGATGGCCATCGAAGACATCGTTGTGGCTGCAGCCGCAGGCGCAATCGTCGGCGACAATGTCGGCTATTGGCTCGGGCGCGAGTTCGGCACGAAACTGCTCGAGCGCTACGGCCATTATGTCGGGCTTGGGCCCGAGAAACTGCGCTTAGGACAATATCTGTTTTACCGATGGGGCGGCGCCATCGTGTTTTTCGGGCGCTTCTTCGCTCTATTGCGGATTCTCGCCGCCTCGCTCGCCGGCGCAAATCATCTGCCGCCCGGCCGCTTCTTCATCTACAACGCCGCCGGCGGCATCGTTTGGGCCTGCGTTTTCGGCTACGGAGCCTATTTTCTCACCGCCGGTTTCGAAAAGATCAAAGGTCCGATTGCAATCGCCCTCGCCTGCGGTCTGGCGATCGGGGTGTTCATACTTTGGCGCTACTACAAGCGCCATGAGGCGCGCCTAATACGCGAAGCCGACGCCATATTGAGCCAGCGGCGCTAGCTGAAACGCGCGCCCATCCTCGCGTCGACGAGCGCACGATTGAGTTCGAGCGCCAGCTCGGCCTTCTGGTCAGGCCCGAGAAAGGCGCCGATCTCGATGGTTTCGCCTCGCGAGACCAACTCGACCCGCTCAGTGCCGAATTCTTCATGCACGGTCTGTTCGAGCCGCACCCAGGATGGGTTGAACCGCCATTCCCTTCGCTGTCCGCGCGCGCCGATCTGCGCGAAAACGAGTTCGAGCGGCGTGAGATCGAGCGTCTCGTGGCTGCGCGCGGCGCGGAAGCTCACGCGAAAGGCGAGATAGAGGCCGAGAGCGTCAAGGCCCATGAAGCCCGCGACCGGCCAGGCCCCCATGAAAAAGAAAGGCAGCGCAAACAGGACCTGGCCGAGACAGAATATCAGGATGAAAAGATAGAAAGCGTGCGGCGTCATCGACCGGTGCGGCGTCAGCCGCGCTTCGTAGATTTTCCGCTCGAAGGGGTCGGACATTTCTCCGGCGCTTTCTCCCTCAGATTCTAAAAGTTATAACGCGCCAATGGCGGAAACAAATACTTCAAGCGCGCGCGTCCGCAAAAGAGCGCGACCCGGCCGGCGGCCGTCCGCCGCCGAAGCCGCCCGCATCGAGGAGATTTTCGCGCGTCTTTCAGCCGCCAATCCCCAACCCAAGAGCGAGCTCAAATACAAGAACCCCTTCACGCTGCTCGTCGCCGTCGTGCTGTCCGCGCAAGCGACCGACGCCGGCGTCAACAAGGCGACTCCGGCGCTCTTCGCGCTCGCCGACACGCCCGCCAAAATGGCGGCGCTGGGCGAAGAGCGCGTGCGCGACCTCATCAAGACGATCGGCCTCTACCGCGCCAAGGCCAAAAATGTCGTCGCCCTTTCCCGAATGCTTGTCGAACGCCATGGCGGCGAGGTGCCGCGCACGCGCGAGGAGCTGATGGCGCTTCCGGGCGTGGGCGGCAAGACGGCGAATGTCGTGCTCAATGTCGCCTTTCACCAGCCGGTGATCGCGGTCGACACGCATATTTTCCGAGTCTCCAACCGGCTGCCGCTTGCGACAGGCAAGACGCCAGAGGAGGTCGAAACGGGACTCGAGAGGATTGTGCCAGAGAAATATCTGCTGCACGCGCATCACTGGCTCATTCTGCACGGACGCTATGTGTGCAAGGCGCGCAAGCCCGAATGTCCGCGCTGCATCATCGCCGATCTGTGTCGGTTCAAAGGGAAGACGATTTGACTGAGGAATCGGCCGCTTGATCGTTCGATCAGTTCGCGAGCGTCATTCCCGACGCGCGCTTTGCGCGCGATCGGGAATCCATAATGCAACTCTCTTGCGACACTTCTGGATTCCCGATCAGGCCTTCGGCCTGCCGGGAATGACAGCGTGACTATCCCAGCGTCTTCCCCAACCTCCCCGCTAAGTCCTGAATATATTGCCAGGCGACGCGGCCCGATCGGCCGCCGCGCGTGATCGACCATTCCAGCGCCTCGGCGCGGATCGTCGCCTCAGGCGCGTCAAGGCAAAAATGGTCGGCGTAGCCGAAGACCATCGCGAGATAGTCGTCCTGGCTGCAATTGTGAAAGCCGATCCAAAGTCCGAAGCGATCCGAGAGCGAGATTTTCTCCTCGATGACCTCGCCGGGGTGGATCGCAGTCGCGCTTTCATTCTCCATCATGTCGCGCGGCAGCAGATGGCGTCGATTTGATGTTGCGTAGAACAGCACATTGTCGGGCCGCCCTTCGACGCCGCCTTCGAGAGCGGTCTTGAGCGCCTTGTAGCTCGTCTCCGAACCGTCGAATGAAAGATCGTCGCAAAAGACGATGAAACGGAACGGCGCCTGCGCCAGCGCGCCGAGTAGCGCGGGCAGCGCTTCAATATCCTCGCGATGGATTTCGACGAGTTTTAAGCCCCTCTCCGCAATCGCGCCGTGAACGGATTTCACCAGCGAAGATTTGCCCATGCCACGCGCGCCCCAGAGCAACGCATTATTGGCGGGGAGCCCCTGCGCGAAGCGGCTCGTATTGGCGAAGAGCATGTCGCGCTGGCGATCGACGCCCTTAAGCAGGGCGAGATCGACGCGATTGACGCGGCGCACAGGATGGAACGCGCCGCCTGAAGCGCGCCAGACGAAAGCCTCGGCTCCGGAGAAGTCGGGCGCGTCAGGCTTCGGCGGCGCCAATCGCTCCAGCGCCCCGGCGATGCGGGCGAGTAGCTGCGCGACATCCTCTTGTGACATGAACTCCCCGACCATTTTTCCAACAATTCCGAAAAGCTTCCTCGTCCTTCGAGACGCTCGCTTCGCGAACTCCTCAGGATGAGGAAGCTTTGTGGTCGCTCAGCACGAAGACCGTGGACTAGGGGCATTAGGGCCATTCGTTTCGCCCCAGGACCCTCATCCTGAGGAGGCTCCACAGGAGCCGTCTCGAAGGACGAGGGTCCGGCTCCTATTCCCATTGACGTATCGCGTCTTGACTCCCAAAGCTGATTTACGGGCATAGCCGGATTATATCGCGGCGCAAAGCCGCTTCTCGAAGCAGCAAGAGCGAGGCCCCTTGACGCCGGACGCCAGCGCCCTTCTCGACCGCGCCAAGGTCTTCATCGAGCCTCTCGACCCCGAGATGGCCGAGAAAGCGCTCGCGCGCGTCCTGGAGAAGGACGCTGATGACGCGCTTGCAACGCTTCTCCGGGAACGGCCAAAGGCGCGCGATCTGCTTCTCGGCGTATTGGGCTCTTCGCCCTATCTGACCGACCTTGCCGCGCGCGATTCGGCGCGGCTCGCAAGCGCGCTCGCGAGCGATCCCGAGCAGCGCATCGACGCCCTCATCCAGTCGACGCAAAGCCTCGCAACCGAAGACGAAGCCGAGCTGATGCGCCTGCTGCGACTCACGAAGCAGGAAGCCGCGCTCGTCATCGCTTTCGCCGATCTCGCCAAAGTCTGGAACATGCCGGAGGCGACGCGCGCCCTCACGCGGATCGCCGACGTCACGCTCTCCGCCGCCGTTCGCTTCACGCTGCGCGCCGCTGCGCTTGCGGGCAAAATCGAACTCGCCGACCAGCGCGACCCGGAACGCGGATCGGGATGGATCTTTCTCGGCATGGGAAAGGGCGGCGCCTTCGAGCTGAACTACTCTTCCGACATCGATCTCATCGTCTTCTTCGATCGTTCGCGCGCGCGCCTCGCCGACCCCGCGGCGGACGTCGATTTCTTCGTCAGACTGACGAAGCGGATCGTCAAAATCATGAGCGAGCGCACGGCCGACGGTTACGTCTTTCGCGCCGATTTGCGGCTGCGCCCCGATCCGGGCGCGACGCCAATCGCGATCCCGCTCGAAGCGGCGCTCTCCTATTACGAAAGCATGGGGCAAAACTGGGAACGCGCCGCCTACATCAAGGCGCGTCCTATCGCTGGCGACATATACGCCGGCGAGCAATTCCTGCAGGAACTCGCGCCCTTCATTTGGCGCAAATATTTCGACTTCGCCGCGATCGCCGACGTGCATTCGATCAAGCGGCAGATCCACGCGCATAAGGGTCATGGCAAGATCGCCGTCGTCGGCCATAACATCAAACTCGGACGCGGCGGCATTCGCGAGATCGAATTCTTCGTTCAGACGCAGCAGCTCATCACCGGCGGCCGCGACCGGCGCCTGCGCGGACGCGAGACGCTCGCGATGCTCGATCAACTCGTCGAAAGCGGCTGGGTGGCGCCGCAGGCGCGCGATGATCTGCGCGAAGCCTATCTATTCCTGCGCGACGTCGAGCATCGCATTCAGATGGTCGCCGATGAGCAGAAACATACGCTGCCTGAGACTGAAGAGGACGTCGCCGTCATCGGCCGCATGATGGGTTTTGCCGGCTACGCCGATTTCGCCGACGCGCTGCTGAAGCGGCTCGATCTCGTGCAGAGCCATTATGCGAAGCTTTTCGAAAGCGCGCCGCAGCTCACCTCGTCCGCCGGCAATCTCGTCTTCACCGGCGACGATGATGATCCGGGCACGATCGAAACGCTCGCCAATATGGGTTTCGCCAACCCGAAGACAGTGACGGCGACTATTCGCGGCTGGCATTTTGGCCGCTATGCGGCCACTCGCTCGACCGTCGCGCGCGAACGCCTCACCGAGCTGACGCCCATTCTGCTCGAAGCAATCGCCGCGACGGAAAACGCCGACGCCGCCTTTCTCGCCTTCGACAAGCTCATCGCGAAACTGCCCGCAGGCGTGCAGCTCTTCTCGCTTCTGGTTTCGCAGCCGCGCCTCCTCAATCTGCTCGCCGCGATCATGGGCGCGGCGCCGAAGCTTGCTGAGACCATCTCGCGCCGCCCGCGCGTATTGGACGCGCTGCTCGAGCCAGCGTTTTTTGAAAGCGTGCCGTCGCAGGCGGAGCTCAACCAGCGACTCGCCGCGCAGTTCCAAGAGGCGCGCTCCTATGAAGACGCGCTCGACCGCGTGCGCATCTTCGGACAGGAGCAGAAATTTCTCGTCGGCGTGCGCATCCTGACCGGCTCTGTGTCGGTCACTGAGGCTGGCTTCGCCTATACGCGCCTCGCCGAGACGGTCATTGCCCGACTCTTCGCGCGCGTGTGCGAGGAATTCGCCAGGACGCATGGAACAATCGAGGGCGGGGCCGCGGCGGTGATCGCCATGGGCAAGCTCGGCGGATACGAAATGACCGCGGCGTCAGATCTCGATCTGATGCTGCTCTATGATGCGGACCCCATGGCGGAATCGAAAGGCGGCGAGCGCCCGATTTCAACGCAACAATATTATGGCCGCCTCACTCAGAGGCTGATCAGCGCCCTTTCCGCGCCGACGGCCGAGGGGCTGCTTTACGAAGTCGATTTTCGCTTGCGGCCTTCAGGCAACAGCGGGCCGATCGCGGTGAGCCTTAAAGCCTTCTCGGACTATCAGGCCAATGAGGCCTGGACATGGGAACATATGGCCTTGACCCGCGCCCGCGTTATCGCTGGTCCTGAGGCGTTCGCATGCCAAGTCGATGCGGCGATCCGCGCGGCGCTGACGAGGCTCCCGGATGCGCAAAAATTGAAGGACGACGTGTTGTCCATGCGCCGCCGGCTCGAAAAGGAAAAGGGGTCGGGAAGTCCATGGGAGGTCAAGCAGGTCCCCGGCGGGCTCGTCGACATCGAATTCATCGCGCAATATCTGATGCTGCTCCATGGCCCGCAGCATCCTGAGCTTTTCTCCACCACCACAACGATCGCGCTACAGCGTCTCAAAGATGCCGGCTTCCTCGACGCGGGCGCGGCGGAAGCGCTCACTGAAGCGTCACGCCTCTATCAGGGCCTGACTCAACTCTTGCGGCTTGCCGTCGATGAGGCTTTCCGTCCTGCCGACGCGCCGCGCGGACTGACGGAACTACTACTGCGCGTCGGCGACGCGCCCGATCTTTCCAACCTCGAAGCCCTGCTCGCCGACACGCAAAAGAGGACCCGGGAAATATTCACGAGCGTCGTTGGCGAAGTCGCCGAGCGCCCGGTTTCGGCTTGACCGGGAGTTGCAGAACCAGCCGCTCGGGCATAGATACGCCGGATTCCTCGCGCAGGAGCTTCCCCCTCGGCGGCGACGGCCGCTTTTCAGGCCGTTCGGCCTTTTTTTGGAGCACATCATGTCTCACGCCCGCAAGAATGCGCGTTCTCTCGCCCGCGCCGCGCTTGGAGCGACCGGACTCGCCGCGCTGCTGGCGATAACCGCCCTCGGCGCGACGCCCGCGGCGGCGAAGGTTCTCGCCAAGGTGAATGGCGTCGAGATCACCGACGAAGACCTGAAGCTCGCCATGGAGGATCTCGGCCCCGCGATCCCGCGCCAGCTGGAAGGAAAGGCGCGGGAAACCTATGTGCTCGACTTCCTCATCGACGAGCAGCTCGTCGTGCAAAAGGCGCAGGCGGACAAGCTCGCCGAGACGCCGGAATTCGCCAAGAAGCTCGCCTATCTGCGTGACAAGGCGCTGATGGAGACGCTGCTTGGCGACGTCGCCCAAAAGTCGGCGACGGAAGCGGCCATCAAGCAGACCTACGATGAGGCGGCGAAGAATCAGAAGCCTGAAACGGAATATCACGCGCATCACATTCTGGTGGCGACCGAAGACGAAGCGAAAGCCGCGCTGAAGCGCGTCAAGGGCGGCGAGGACTTCGGCAAGGTCGCGACGGAACTGTCCAAAGATCCCGGAGCCAAGGGCGGCGATCTCGGCTGGTTCACAAAGGATCGGATGGTGCCGGAGTTTGCCGAGGCGGCGGCGAAGATGGAGCCGGGTCAGGTCTCGGAGCCGGTCAAGACGCAGTTCGGCTGGCACATCATCAAGCTCGACGAGAAGCGCCCGAAAACCTTCCCGCCGCTCGATCAGGTCAAGGATCAGGTCGCCCGCTATGTGGTGCAGAAGGCGCAGAGCGAACTTGTCATGAAGTTGCGCGAAGGCTCGAAGATCGAGCGTTCTGACCAGCCGGGCGAAGGCTCGCCCGGCGCCAAGCCGGCGGAAGGCCCCAAGCCTGCCGAAGCGCCGAAGAAGAAGTAGTTTCGGCAATCGCGGACTTATGAAGCGGCGCGCTACGGCGCGCCGCTTTGTTTATAGAACGCCTTCATGACATCCTCGATGGCGCCGTGAACGGCGTCCGTCGCCTTGTTCGTCACGAGCTTGGCTCCCACGCGCTTCGCGCCGACGCGCTCCAGCCAGCCGAACGGTCCACCGTTAAACTTCAAGTCGACGTCAACGAGTCGATCCACGACGCCTCGCGCCCGATCCGCTAGTCGTCGCTCGAGCGCGCGGCGCGCCGGCCCTGCCTCGAAAAGCTCCTGGGGGGTTGGAAGCTCCTCTGGCGGAATAACAATCTCCTTGCTCAACCTTTCCGTCAGGGGAATGATCGGCAGGGCGCGCAGATTCGTCTGGCCTGCCGCCGATATACGCTTCGGTTTGGCGGGGTCTCCCGGCGCGCGGACAAGCCATTTCTCGACATCGCCTTTGAAATCCGTAAAGAGCCCCGCGTTCTCCGGCAAATTGAAATGCCAGCGCAGAAACGCCTGCGCGTTGCGTCTTCCGAGCAGATAGTCGTGACGGCGGAAGGATTTGTGCAAGAACCCGCCAAAGCCGCCCATCACGCCGCAAGCGATCGGATAAGCGATGGATTCCGGCGTCCCGATGGAGTCGCGCGACGGCGCGATAAGATAGCGCGAGTAATATTCGTCGTCGGCGGCGCTCTTGAGTTCGTCCGGCTTGAACCGCGCTTGATTGACGAGCGCCGTGAGCAGCGCGCCGGAAATGGACATCAACCCGATATCGCGATTATGCGGGTCGACGGCCGAATTGAGAGTTTTGGCTTCGATATAATTCGGAAAGGGCGCGACGAGAATTACGGCCTTCGTGGTGTTGAAGCCGTCGGACGCGTTACGCTCGGTCGCGCCGCCGGAAAGATAACGGCGCGTCATTTCGAGCGGCTCATTGTCGACCGTGCCGCCATCGACCGCGATGAACTTGTATGGATCGTTTGCGGGCTCGAACAGCCATTGGTCGGGATCGATAATGCGATAGGCGTCACCGACGCCGTAGCCGATACGCGACGCAAAACGATATTCCAGCGGACGGCGGGAAAGACGACGCGGCGCAAGGCCGATCGGAAAGGCCCCAGTCGCTTTCGCGACGGTGCGAAACAACTCCCAGTCGTCGGTCTTCGTGTCGCTGATATCGAGCGCATAGGCGCCGTCGCTCGGCGTCGGCGCAACGCCGATCTTGAAATCGACGAACTCCCCGTGATTCAACATGCCGTAACGCCGCGGGTCATGCGCGCCATATATCTGGAACGAATACGGCACGCCGCGCAGACTGGTCACCGTCAGGCGCAGCCTGAGGCTTCGATCGTCGCCGCGGCCAATCCATTCGCGGCCCACTATCGCGCCTTCCATGTCGAAGGCGTCTCTGACGATTCGATCAATGACGTCGCAGCACAGCAGCGAGCGCACGGACTCGCCCGGCGTCTTCTCCAAATCGGTCGTCTCGCATAGAGGCTCGATATCGATGTCCTCGACCCAGGACGAGTACAGTCTGTTACGGCGCCGATCGGGTATATTGCGCGCTTCGTCCTGCGGCCAGACATGATCGAACCGATCACGGAAGGCATGGAGCGCACAGATGGCCGAAGTCATGCCGCCGGCCGACGCGCCCGCCATGATGGGAATGCGCACGTCGTGCACGGGGCCATCCCAACCCGGCTGCTTTTTTGCTTCATAATAAGAATCGAGCGCCTCGATAAAAAAATCCATCACGCCGGCAGTGTAGGCCCCGGCGGAAATGGCTCCGGCCATTGTGAAGCCGATTTCGAAAGTCTTGGCCATAAATTTTCTCCTTGAAAAAGCTTGGGCGAAGCGTCTCGAAAATCACGCGCAAATGACAGACTGACGAAAAAGCCAACTTATTTCGTCCCATCGCAACGGAGCCTTGACGCGAGTGTTTCGCCCGGGCAAATCCGGCCACAGGTCCACTCCGATCGACAAGGCTTCGCTATGGCTCACGACGCTCCCATTTCGCCGCTCGCGCCGAAATCCGCGCCTGACATACCGCCGCTCGAAGGCGTTCGCTTCGGCGTCGGCTCTGCTGGCGTGCGCTATGCCGGACGCACCGACGTGATGCTGGCCTTGCTCGATGCGGGAACCACCGTCGCGGGCGTCTTCACCAAATCCAAATGTCCGTCGGCGCCGGTCGACTGGTGCCGCGACCGCCTCAAAGGCGGCAAGGCGCGCGCGCTGCTTGTCAATTCGGGAAACGCCAACGCCTTTACCGGCAAGACCGGCGCGCAGGCGGTCAAATTCTCGGCGAAGCTCGCCGCCGCCGCGACGGGTGCGCCTGAACGCCAGATTTTCCTGGCCTCCACAGGCGTCATCGGCGAACCGCTCGACGCGCATAAGTTCGACGGCGTGCTGGAGAAGCTCGTAGAAGAGGCGCGGCCCGATGGCTGGCTGGATGCCGCGCGCGCCATCATGACCACCGACACTTATCCGAAGCTTTCGACGCGTAAGGCGACGATCGCCGGCGTAGAAGTGACGATCAGCGGCATCGCCAAAGGCGCTGGAATGATCGCGCCGGACATGGCGACCATGCTCGCCTTCGTGTTCACTGACGCCGCAATCGGCGCCGAGGCGCTGCAGGCGATGCTCGAGAGCGGCGTCAAGGGCAGCTTCAACGCCATCACCGTCGACGGCGACACCTCGACATCCGACACGCTGCTGCTCTTCGCGACGGGCGCAGCAAAGAAACGCGGCGCGCCGAAGATCGAAAAGGCGAGCGACAAGCGGCTCGCTGAATTCAAACGCGCGCTCGACGCCGTGTTGCTCGATCTCGCCCATCAGGTGGTGAAGGACGGCGAAGGCGCGCGTAAATTCGTCGAAGTGACAGTGACAGGCGCCGACAGCGCCAAGGCGGCGAAGCGCGTCGCCTTCTCCATCGCCAATTCGCCGCTCGTGAAGACCGCAATCGCCGGCGAGGACGCCAATTGGGGCCGCATCGTCATGGCGGTCGGCAAAGCCGGCGAGAAGGCGGATCGCGACAGGCTCGCGATCTGGTTCGGCGGCGTGCGCGTCGCTCACAAGGGAATGCGCGATCCCGACTATGATGAAGCGGAAGTCTCGCAGATCATGAAGCGCGACGACATCGTCATCAATGTCGATCTTGGACTCGGCAAAGGCGCGGCGACGGTGTGGACCTGTGACCTGACCAAGGACTATGTCGCGATCAACGGCGATTATCGAAGCTGATCCGCCCCATGATGCTGCCGAATGAAGTTCGCGCCGCGATCTTCGACATGGACGGCACGCTTCTCGACACTGAGCGGCTTTATCTGCGGGCGATCAGCGAGGCGTGTTCCGCTATGCGATTGGAAGCCGATGACGGCTTCTATCTCCAGATGCTCGGAACGCCCTGGTCGAATTGCTATGCGCTCATGGAGCGCCGCTTTGGCGACGGCTTCGTGCGAGAGCGTTTTGACACGCTGTTCGAAGATCGCTTTGGCGCGCTCACCCGCGACGGCGTTCCCGTTAAGCCTGGCGTGCGCGAACTCTTGACGCATCTTCAATCCCGTTCCACGCCGATGGCCGTGGCGACGTCGACGAGCGGCGAGATTGCAAGACGCCATCTCGAACGCGCCGGCCTTCTTAACTATTTCGCAGTGCAAATAACGGCCGAGATGGTGAAGGAAGCAAAGCCGGCGCCCGAAACCTTTGTGAGAGCCGCAGAGGAACTTGATATCGCATCAAAATATTGTCTGGCGCTCGAGGACTCGCCCGCAGGCGTTCGCGCCGCCGCGGCCTCGGGCGCGATGACCATCATGGTGCCTGACATGGCGCCGGCGACAGCCGCGGAACGGTCGGTATGCGTCGCGGTCGTCAGAACCATGTATGACGTGCTAGACTGTCTGATCGCCGCCGAAGCGGCCTCGCCGGCCTAGCGGGAGGGGGCGTCGGCGTCGGTCAAGGGGTTGCGATCTGCGTTCGTCGTGGAGCGTTTCGCCATGCGTTGCGTTAAGTTTCTTTTTGTCGCGCCGCTCGTCATGCTTGCAGCATGCAACACCGCGCGCGGCCCAGAACCCAGCGTCGGCTTCGATCCCTCGCAGGCGAATTACATCAGGGCGCCTGGTAAGGGCGTCATTACCGGCGAGGCCTTTCTGCCCGACGGCTTGGGACAATCGAACGTGCGTTACGCCGCGGGCGAAACCGTACGGCTCATACCCGCGACGACCTACGCGCAGGCGCGTATCGAGAAATTCTACGGCTCGGTGAAATTCCTGCCGGCGGCGTCGATTCCGAAGGTCGAGCCCGATACGCAATACGCCTCGCTCACGCGCACGACGACGACAGAATCAAACGGGCGCTTCACCTTCGAGAATGTCGCGCCAGGACGCTACTATCTCACCACGCAGCTCATATGGACGCCCAAAGACTCGGCTACGCCTGAAGGGGGCGCGATGTATGAGGAAGTGACGCTCACCGGCAAGGAAAAGGGCCCGGTGAAAGTCGTTCTCTCCGGCAATTGAGCGCGCCCATGAATTTGTTGCTTGTCGTTGCGGCGGCGCTCGTCGACGCTGACAATCGTGTGCTCATCGCGCAGCGGCCTGAAGGCAAGCAGCTTGCGGGTCTATGGGAATTTCCCGGCGGCAAAATTCATCCCGGCGAGCGGCCAGAAGATGCGCTGGCGCGCGAACTGGAAGAAGAGCTCGGCGTCCGCGTGTGCGCGCCCTGCCTTGCGCCGCTGACCTTCGCGAGCCACGCCTACGACGACTTCCATCTTCTAATGCCCCTTTACGTCTGCCGTAAGTGGGAGGGCTTTATTTCGCCAACGGAGGGACAGGCGGTGAAATGGACGCGCGCGCGAGACCTTCGCAATTATCCAATGCCGCCCGCCGACGCGCCGCTGATCGGGCCGCTGATTGATCTGCTCGGGTAATCGCAACGCCAAGCTGACCCTGCCAATTCTTTGTGCCATTATGGCCTTGATTGGTTGTTTGAGGATTGCCGACAATGGGCATTGAAACATGGGGCGGCGGCGTTATTGAGCGCGCTCCCGACCGTCGCGCCCGCTATACGGCAGGGAAGGCTCTGCGCCAGAGTGTTTCGCGCGAGTCGCTCGCGGACTTCATGCCCGCCGCAAACCGGAACGCCGCGGCGATCATCGCCGAGACCGAGCGCGATCGGATACAGTCCTTACTTCCGCTTCGCCGCAAATCCATGGCGGCGTCTCCACACGCGTTTCTACGCGGCGCCGCCGACGTCATGGCCGCCGATCTTGCGACCCAGCCAGCGCCTGGAGTCCGCGCGCAGGTCTGCGGCGACTGCCATCTGATGAATTTTGGCGCCTTCGTCTCGCCAGAAGGACATGCGCTGTTCGACGTGAATGATTTCGACGAGACGCTGCCGAATGTCGACGTCACGATCGATTTGCGACGGTTCGCGACGAGCGTCGCCGTCGCGGCGCTCTGCGCCGATAAAAGTGAGCGAGCTGCAAGATCAACGGCTCGGGCCGCCATTAAGGCCTATCGCAAGGCTGTAGCGGAGCTTGCCGCCTTGCCGCCGCTCCGCGCCTGGAACACGCGCGTCCCGCTTCGCGATGTCGTCGCGGAACTCCGCAACCGGGTTCTCCCCGACGTTAGACACGCCGCTCAATCGGCGCGTCGAGAGGAAGACGATCATGCTGACGACTTTCCGAAGATTTCGAATGGAGCAAACGGCGACTCGCGAATCGAGGATAAGCCGCCGCGGCTCTTCCACTTCGACGAAAGCGTCGCCAACCAATTCGACGTCAATGGGCTGCTTGCCGCCGCATTCGCGAATTTGCTTCCGCATATTGCCTCTTTATTGCGCCGCTATCGTTTATGCGACATTGCCTTCAAGGCCGTTGGCGTTGGCAGCCTCGGGACCTATTGCACGGTCGCGCTGTTCATGAGCCCGGACGATGAGCCGCTGTTCATCCAAGTGAAGGAAGCAAAGCAGTCAGTGCTGGAGCGTTTTGGCGTTGGCGCATGGCCGAGCGCTCAGGCCGAGCGCGTCGTCAGAGGGCAACGCATGATGCAGGCGGCTTCAGACATCTTCCTGGCCCCGATGAGCGACCCGGCTTCCCAGAGAGAGTTCTATATGCGCCAGCTAAAAACGCGCCGTCTGGGCGGGCTCACCGAATTGATGCAACGCCATGATTTGCTGGATTACGCCAAACTGTGCGGGCGCACATTGGCGCGCGCGCATGCGCGCTCCGCCGACGCAGCAACTCTCGCGGGCTACATGGGGAAGAGCGAAGCATTCGACGATGCGCTCGCGTCCTTCGCGATGCTCTACGCAAAGCAGAATGCGAAGGACTATAAGGCATTTTGCGAGCGGCTAGGCGCTATGCCTGCGCTTCCCTGACCGTCGCGTAGCTCGCCGGGATCGACAACGTCCAGATCAATCCCTCGGGCGGAAAATTCAGCGTCGCCGTTCCATCGAGCGCCTGGGCGACAAGGCGTTTGATGACCTTGTGGCCGAAACCTTCGCGTGGCGGCATCGCCACCGCCGGACCGCCGCTTTCACGCCACTCGATATTGAGCCGCCCGTCGTCAAAGCGCCATGTCAGCGACACGGCCCCATCCGGTCGTGATAAGCCGCCGTAGCTCAGCGCATTCGTCGCGAGTTCATGCAAGGCAAGGCCGATGTTCTGCGCGGCCTCGGGTTTGAGCATGATTATCGGTCCGTCGATCTTGGCGCGCGCCGGCAGGTCGCCCCGCGCCACATCCATGCAATAGGCGAGCTGAGCGCGCACCAATTCGCACATCGAGGCGCCGCGCCAGTCCTGCGACACGAGCAGATCATGCGCCATCGACAGCGCCTGCAGCCGCGCGGCGAATTTGCGCTGAAACTCTTCGAGCGACGGCGAGCCAGCGGCCGTCTGCCGCGCCATCGCCTGAACGACGGCGAGCAGATTCTTCGAGCGATGCACAAGTTCGCGCAGCAGAACGCGCACATGCTGCTCGCGCTGCTTGCGCGGCGTGATGTCGCGCGCGGTGCCGAGAATGCGCACCGCCCTGCCGTCCTCGAAAAAGGTGCGGCCGCGCACCGAGACCCAGCGCTCGATGCGGTCGGTCTGACCGATCACGCGATATTCAATCTCGTAATCGCCTTCGTGAGTAGGATCGAGCGCGACGCCGACCGCCTCCTTGGTGCGCTTCTTGTCCTGCGGATGCAGCGCGCTGCGGAAAATCTCGAAACTTGCCGGGACGCCCTCGGGAAGCCCCCACAGGCGGCGCACGCGCTCGTCGATATGCACCTCGCCGGTGACGAGGTTCCAGTCCCAGATGCCGGTGCGCCCCGCGTCGAGCGCGAGCTGCATCCGCTCGAGGGCGAACGCCTGCTCGTCGCAGAAGGAAGTCGCGTGGCGCGCATCCTCAGTTTCTGGGCGAATTTCCGTGTCGGTCACTCGGCGCCTATCGTCGGTTGGGAGCCTCGCAGCATACTCCCGGACGAGCCCGGACGCGAGGGCTAGATATCGACGAGCTCCGCCGCGAAGGCGGCGCGTTCCTGAATGAAGGCGAAGCGCGCTTCCGCCCTGTTGCCCATCAGCCGCTCGACGCAATCGGCGGTCTCCTCGCGGTCTTCCGGTTCGACGACGACCTTAAGAAGGGTGCGCTTTGTCGGATCCATCGTCGTTTCCTTGAGCTGAGCCGCGCTCATCTCGCCCAGTCCCTTGAAGCGGCTCGTCTCGATCTTTCCTTTGCCGGTCAATTCCTTGGCGATCAGCTCGTCGCGATGCTCATTGTCGCGCGCATAGACGGTTTTCGCGCCCTGCGTCAGCTTATAGAGCGGCGGCTGCGCCAGATAGAGATGGCCGTTCTCGATCAGACGCGGCATCTGCCGATAGAAAAAAGTGATGAGCAGCGACGCGATATGCGCGCCGTCGACGTCGGCGTCGGTCATCACGATCACCTTCTCGTAACGCAGATCCTCGTCGCGATAATGCGCGCCCAATCCGCAGCCGAGCGCCTGAGTCAGATCGGCGAGCTGCTGATTGGCGAGGAGCTTGTCTTTCGTCGCGGAGGCGACGTTCAAAATCTTGCCGCGCAACGGCAATATGGCCTGCGTCGCGCGGTTGCGCCCCTCCTTCGCCGAGCCGCCGGCTGAGTCGCCTTCGACGATGAACAGTTCCGAGCCCTGCGCCGAATTATTCGTGCAATCGACGAGCTTGCCGGGCAGCCGCAGCTTGCGCGTCGCGGTCTTGCGGGCGATGTCCTTCTCGGCGCGGCGGCGCAGGCGCTCCTCGGCGCGCTCCACCGCAAAATCCAGCAGCTTATTAGCCTGCGACGGCGCGCCGGCGAGCCAATGGTCGAAGGCGTCGCGCACCGCGCTCTCGACGATGCGCGAAGCTTCGACGCTCATCAGCCGGCTTTTGTTTTGGCCCTGAAACTCCGGCTCGCGGATGAAGACGGAGATCATCGCGGCCGACTGGCCCATGAGATCGTCGGCGGCGACGTCCTTGGCGCGCTTCGACTGCCCGACGCGTTCGGCGTGATCCTTGAGCGCCTTCAAAAGCGCGGCGCGAAATCCCGCTTCATGCGTCCCGCCGTCAGGCGTCGGAATGGTGTTGCAATAGGAATGGACGAAGCCGTCGTCCTCGGCGAGCCAGGAGACCGCCCATTCCAGCGAACCGTGGCCGCCTTCCTTCGTGATCTTGCCGATGAAGGGCTGGTCGGTGACGAGCTCGTGGCCGTGGATTTCGCGCGCCAGATAATCCTTGAGACCACCAGGAAAGCGCAGCACCGCCTCATGCGGCGTATCGGCGCCTGGCTCGATCAGCGATGGATCACAGCGCCAGCGGATTTCGACGCCGCCGAAGAGATAGGCTTTGGAGCGCGACATGCGGAAGAGCCGCGCCGGCTTCCAATGCGCGTTCGCGCCGAAAATCTGCGCATCGGGCTTGAAGCGCACCTTGGTGCCGCGCCGATTGGCGATGCGCCCAAGCGATTTAAGCTTGCCGAGCGGTTCTCCGCGCGAAAACTCCTGCCGGTAAAGTTCGCCGCCTGTCGCGACCTCGACTTCGAGCTTCTCGGACAGCGCATTGACGACAGAAACGCCGACGCCATGCAACCCGCCTGAGGTCTGATAGGCGCCGCTGTCGAATTTGCCGCCGGCGTGGAGCGTCGTCATCACCACTTCCAGCGCCGATTTCTTGGGAAACTTCGGATGCGGATCGACGGGAATGCCGCGGCCATTGTCGATGACGGCGAGCCAGCCTCCTGTTTCCAACGTCACTTCGATGAAAGTCGCATGGCCGGCCACGGCTTCGTCCATCGCGTTATCCAGCACCTCGGCGAAAAGGTGATGCATCGCCGCTTCGTCGGTGCCGCCAATATACATGCCGGGGCGCCGGCGGACGGGCTCGAGCCCCTCCAGCACTTCGATGGAGGCGGCCGAATATTCAGCCGGACCTCGTTTTGCGGCGGGTTTCGCTGCAGGCGGTTTGCGCGCCGCGCCGCTGAAAAGATCGGGTTTTGAAGCCATGGGCGATATTAGCGCGATTCGGGATCGGGTGGGCCGGTCGAGCGCAGCCGTTTCGCCGCGGCCGACACATGGCCTTCACAAAAAAGGCAGATGCCGCTTTGACTTGTCGCATAGGCGACACTGGGGCATGCTCTGGCCCGACTGAATACTCTCCTAAGGATTATCGCTCAATCAAAAAAATTTGGAGCAATCCATGGCGCAAATTCAAGAATTGGCGGTCTACGAGGTCGACGTCGCGCCGCCAACCGGCAAAGCCTTCACGCCAGCTTTCTTTGTCGAAAGCACCGCGCCCGAAAATATTGACGATAAGGAGAGCGCTTTACCGACGCCGGACTACTGCAAGCCTTCAACGATCGACCAAATCGTCGAAACATTGGCCAAGCAGCAAAAGCCTAAACTCTTGATCACCGTGCACGGCTTCAATACGCCGCGCGACAAAGTCCTCGAGACCTACCGTAAGTCGTTCGTCGCGGTGAACGAGGACGATGAGCTCCAAGGGCGCGGCGTCGTCTGCGTCGGCTATCGCTGGCCGTCGGAATCCATGGGAACGCCTTGGCGAACTGGTTTGAACGCCGCCCCATTCTTCCTGCTCGGTATTTTGTTCGCATCACTCGCCGCTGTGTATCTGGTGAATTTCCGATTCGAGATATGCGAGTGGGGGAAATTTTGGCGCGTCGCCGTAACCGCCATAACGGCGACGATGGCCGTCATCCCGCTTACGCTGTTTCTGCTGCGGCTCATCGTCTATTTCCGCGACGGCTTTCGAGCGACGAATTACGGCGTGCCGGACCTTGTCAATCTGATCCGTGAGATCGACGACAGATTGGCGCAAAAGCCGAAACCGCGACTCTTCAGGGCCCGCGCCGACGATCTCTCCGCAAGGGTCGACCTTTCCTTTATCGGCCATAGCATGGGCGGCTTCGTCGTCACCAACGCCGTGCGCATTCTGTCCGACGTGTTTTCGCCCGAGGCGATCGCGGCCATGCGCTACGGCGTGGAAATGCCCGGAAGCTATGACGAGAGGAAGCAGCGCGAACAGAGATCGAAGATCGGCAAGAGTTTTCTGTTGCGCCGCCTGGTGCTGGTCTCGCCCGACATTCCGGCGGAAGTGCTGCTTCTGGGCCGAAGCAATGCGCTGCACTCGTCATTGATCCGCTTTCAGGAGGCGCATCTCTTCTCCAACGAGGGCGATGAAGTCTTGCGCGACATTTCGACGACGGCGAATTTCTTTTCGCTGCCGACGAAGAGCCGCAGGTTTGGCTATCGGCTCGGCAATGTCGGCGTGCTGACCGGATGGGGAATTTCGGAACAGCTGACGCTCGGCAATTTGCGCGTCGGCGCTCGCACGCTGTATCAGCTTTATGCCGAACTCGACGCCGCGCAGTCCGAAGAATCCTTCGCCCAGCGACTCACCTATTTCGACTGCACCGATAGCATCGACGCCGATGGCTTTGGGGTGGTGACGGATGCGATTACCGGCAGGTCGCCGAATCTGTCCTGGCTCGGACATTTGCATCTGCTTTGGATCTATGTCACGGGCAAGGTCGACGTCCATTCCGGCTACTTCTTGAAGCCGAGCCTCGTGCGTCAGCTTATTTATCGATTTGCGGCGATCGGCTATGGCGATTCTGAAAAGCTCTACGGCGGTCTGTCCGCTTTGAGGGCGCTGTGTGAAGAATATCAGATCAAGGCGCTGAAACCCGGCGAGCGCAGCATCGCCGCCGCTACAGCGCAGGACTCCGTCCACGCCGCGTCACTATGATCGGACTGGTCGTCGTATCTTTAAGCGTGCTGCTGCCGCTGGCGCATCTCGCCCTGAGCAAAGTCCCGAGGACTCGCGCGCGCGTCGTTCGCCTGCTGCTGCTTTACGCGCTTGTTTTAGACGTCGGCGTCATCGGCCTGCCGCTCGGCTTCATCCCTCATGTCTTCTTCGCCGATCAAACGGCGCGGATGATCGGATGGGCGCCGGGCAGCCCATTCCAATTCGAAGTCGGCGTTCACGACGGCGCCTGGGGCGTTCTTGGCTTTCTTTGCATCTGGATCGGCGGCTCGTTTTGGCTGGCCACAGGACTCGGCTGGTCGCTGTTCATGCTTGGGGCGACCTACGGACACATCGTGCAGACGCTTCGGGCTGGCGACTATGCGCCCTATAATTTTTTGACGATTTTTTCCGACGGCTTTGTCGCCCTTTGGCTGCTGCTGCTTCTCTATCTTCGGCATCGCTGGGACGAGAAGGATGCATGGAGATGAAGAGTCACGCGATTATGCAACCAGCAATCTTGCTTTTCGGCGTTTGAGGCGAAGATGGAAACAAAGGTCGATGCGATCGCGGAGGGCATTTATCGCTTATCGACTTTCGTGCCGGAGATCGCAGCGCCGGCTGGTTTCACCTTCAACCAGTTTCTCATCGACGCCGAAGAGCCGCTGCTGTTTCATTGCGGCCCGCGGTCACTGTTTCCGTCCGTCTCCAAGGCATTGAGCGCGATCATGCCGGTCGAGCGGCTGCGCTGGATTTCCTTCGGCCATATCGAAGCTGATGAATGCGGCTCGATGAATCTCTGGCTCGCCGCCGCCCCTCAGGCGCAAGTGGTTCATGGCCAGACGGCCTGCATGGTGTCGCTGAACGATCTCGCTGACCGGCCGCCGCGCGCCCTTGCCGACGGCGACGTCATGGATATTGGCGGAAGGCGCGTGCGCTACATCGATACGCCGCATGTTCCGCATGCGTGGGAATCGGGATTGATTTACGAAGAGACCACCCGCACGCTTTTTTGCGGCGATCTCTTCACGCAAATCGGCCAGGGACCAGCCGTCACCAAAGAGAGCGTGCTCGAAGCGGCAATCGCGGCGGAAAACGCCTTTCAAGCCACTTCGCTAACGCCGGCGACGGGCCCGACGATTCGCATGCTCGCGGCGCTCGAGCCTCGCCGTCTCGCGGTGATGCATGGCTCGAGTTACGAAGGCGATTGCGCCGACCTGCTTTCGCAGCTCGCGCATTATTATGAAGCTGCGCTTGCAGCGAAAAGCGCTGTGGGCCTTCGCGAGGGTTAGGAATTTCGGAAAATCATAGGGATTTGCTGGTTGCGAGAGAACCGACGAATCGTGCACGACGCAAAACTATTCCGCTCGAATCGAAGTGGGGAATAACTATGGCCAGAGTAGCCACGACAACTGACTATGTCGATGTTGAGGGTGATTATGGCTGTGTCGAAGGAGTTGAAGTCACGTGCGTTAGATGCGGTCACTCAGAACAAAGTTGTGGCACAGAAGAAGGATCGCTAAATCGTTGCGCGTACCTGCTTCGTGAAAACTGTCCACTCAGTGAATGTAATTTTTACGTTGTGAGCGCATAAGACTGGCGACCCGACTTTCGGCGCTATTATGTGTGACTTGTGGTCAGATACGCTTGCGTAGCTCATCGTGGCAACGCTGAGAGCGTCCGCGTCCATTGATTGGTAGTGGGTCTTCGGTGCCCCTTCGATCGGCATCGCAGTCCTCGTGCTTCGAGACAGCGGCTTCGCCGCTTCCTCAGCATGAGGACTGATTGTTGTCGCCATACAGGATGAAGCGCGAACCTAAGGCCCCTCACCCTGAGGAGGCTCCGCAGGAGCCGTCTCGAAGGGCGAGGGGCCGATGGCGTGAGCGTCGCCCGACGAATTGCGATATCACGCTTCGAGACTTTCATCCACGCATCGACGCCGTATTGATCCTGCGGTAAGACTTTCAGGCAAAATCTAAAGGACAAAATGCGCAGCTTTCCCCTCGCTCTCGCCGCCGGTCTCGCCAGCCTCTTCCTTGTCGCCGCGCCGGCGCAGGCGGAAAAATTGCGCCTCTCGCTGCAGAAGACCGGCACGCTTGGTTGGGAGGTTGCCGTTGCAAAAGCATTCGGCCTCGACAAGGAGGCGAAGCTCGACATCGACGCGACCGAGCTCGCCTCGACCGACGCCGGCAAGATCGCCATTCAAGGCGGCGGCGCCGACATCATCATTTCCGATTGGCTATGGGTCGCGCGCCAGCGCGCAGAGGGTCAGAAACTGACTTTCTACCCGCATTCCTCCGCCATCGGCGCCGTGATGACGAAGAACCCCGCGATCAAGAGCGTCAAAGACCTCGCAGGCAAAAAGCTTGGCGTCGCCGGCGGGCCGCTCGACAAGAGCTGGCTCATGCTCAAGGCCTATGCGTTGAAAAACGGCGTCGATCTCGACAAGACCGCGACTGTGCTTTACGGCGCGCCGCCGCTCATCGCTGAAAAGGCGCTGCAGGGCGAGATTGATGCGGCGCTCGAATTCTGGAATTTCGCCGCCGATCTCGAAGCGCAAGGCTTCACGCGCGCCATCGAGCTTACCGATGTCGAGAAGGCGCTCGGCGCGAAGGGCGACGTCGTCGTCACCGGCTATGTTTTTGACGAAGGCTTTGCGACGAAGAACAAGGACGCGCTCGCGCGGTTCTTCGCAATGACCAAGAAAGCGAAAGAGCTTATTGCGACTTCCGACAAGGCTTGGAGCACGGTCATTGCTCAGCGCCTCGGCGGCAAGGACGCCAGGACGCTCGACATCTATCGCAAACGCTATGTCGCCGGAGCGCCGAAAGGCTCAATCGCTGAGCAAGAAGCCGACGCGCGCACGCTCTATAACGCGCTCGCCGCGCTCGGCGGCGAAAAACTCGTCGGCTCGGGCAAGACGCTCGATCCCGGAACCTTCTACAAGGGCGCCGAGGGCAAACCGCGTTGATCCGCCTAATCTCGCTTGTCGCTCTGCTTCTCCTCTGGCAGATCGGCGCGTGGCTGTCTGATCCGCATCGTCTCCCGGGACCGGCGGCCGTCTTCGAGAAAATCTATGAGGAGGCGCTCTCTGGCGCGCTGTTCTCCAATCTCGCGATCACGCTCGCGCGCGTCGTCGCCGCCTTTGCGCTCGCCATGAGTTTCGGCGCGGCGATCGGCTATGTCATGGGCCGCAACAAGATTGCTGACCGGCTGCTCGACCCGTGGCTCGTTGTCCTCCTCAATTTGCCGGCTCTGGTCGTCATCGTCCTCGCCTATGTTTGGGCCGGTCTCACGGAAGTCGCCGCGATCGGCGCCGTCGCGGTCAACAAGCTCCCGAACGCGATCGTCGTCGTGCGCGAAGGCGCGCGCGCGCTCGATCCGCACCTTGAAGACATGGCGGAGGTCTTCCGCTTTTCGCCCGCCGCACGCTTGAAGCATCTCGTTCTGCCGCAGCTCGCGCCCTATCTTGCGGCGGCGACGCGCTCCGGCCTGTCGCTCGTGTGGAAGATTGTTCTCGTCGTCGAACTGCTCGGGCGCTCGAACGGCGTCGGCTTTGAGATCAACATGGCCTTTCAGCTCTTCGACATGAAGCTTCTGCTCGCTTACGCGCTTCCCTTCGTCGCGCTGATGCTCGGCGTCGAAACTTTTTTGGTGCAACCTCTTGAACGACACGTTTCGCGCTGGCGGCGCGGCGTCTCTCGACGTCTCGATCGCATCTAAGGATTATCATTCCGCAAGCGGACGGCCGCTTCGCGCGCTCGAGGATTTGCGGCTGACGCTGCCCGCGGGCAAAGCGGGCGCGGTCGTCGGCCCTTCCGGCTGCGGCAAGACGACCCTGCTGCGGCTCATCGCCGGCCTCGACAAGGATTTTGTTGGAACGATCGCGCTCCCCGAACACGGGCGACTCGGCATGGTCTTTCAGGAACCGCGGCTTTTGCCCTGGCGCAGCGTCACCGACAATATTCGCATCGCCGCGCCGCATGCGAGCGAAGAAGATATCGCCGCGCTCCTCGATGAACTCGGGCTCGCCGAGCATGCGACGCATTTTCCACGCGAACTCTCTCTCGGCCTCGCCCGGCGGGTGGCGCTCGCCCGCGCCCTCGCCGCTAAGCCCGACCTTCTGCTGCTCGACGAACCGCTCGTTTCGCTCGATGCGGCGCTTGCTCGAGATCTACGCGAAATGATTGCACGGCTCATCGACGAGCGGCGCATCACGACACTTGTCGTGACTCACGATCTGCGCGAAGCCATTGCGCTCGGCGACCGGCTGTTTCTGTTGTCGGCGCGTCCCGCCCATGTCCTCGCGACCCTCGATGTGTCAACGCCACGAAGACATCTTGAGAAAGAGGCGGCCGAAATTATTGAGGCGCGGGCGCGAGAGGCGCTGGCGAAAGCGCACGTCGGGCCGCCACAAAGCAAACAATAGGCGCCGTGTTGTCTCACCAGGGAATATCTTCGCCGCGGTAGTCGAGATAGCGGCGCGTATCGGCAAGCGTCAACGACTCGGCGATCTGAATGATGCCCGCAACGCTGTCGCCAACGTCGAGCGTAGCGTTCGGCCCGCCCATTTCAGTTCGCACTCTACCGGGATGCATCGCGACGACGACAACGCCATCGTCTTTGAGGTCAGCAGCAAGACATTGCGCGATCTTATTCAGTCCAGCCTTTGATACGCGATAGGCGACATTGGACGTGCCGTCGAGCGACATCGAGCCCAGTCTGCTCGTCATCATTATGATGCGGGGACGGGCGCTGCGTTTCACAAGCGGCAAGAAGGCCTGAACGACGCGCAGCGGTCCGAGCGTATTGACCGAAAGAAGATCGAGCGCCCCCTCGAAATCCATGTCGAGCGAAGACTGACGTTGCGGCCCATAGGCGCCGGCATTGGCGATCAGCACGTCGATCGGATCTAAGACTTGCTCGGCGGCGGCGCGTATCGCCAACTCGTCGCGAACATCGAATTGCAGCGTGTTTGCCTGCGGCGCAGCCGCTTTCAGCGCCGCGAGCCCCGCCGCGCTGCGAACGCTCGCGGTCACGCGCTCGCCTCGCGCCGCAAGCTGACGCGCAGCCTCCAGTCCAATGCCGCGGCTTGCGCCGGCGATAAGCCAATGAGACATGTCGCTGATCGCGCGCTCCTGAATCCTTGCGGCATATTATAGAGCGAGCGATTGCATCTATCAGGCGCGTGCGCACCGAGCGCAGCCTATCAGCGAAACGGCGCCTTTCGGCGCCGTTTCGCTCATTCTATTGAGAAGCTAACTCGAAGCCGCTACTCCGCCGCCGGCGCATGCGCCGATTCAATGCGCGCGACGCCGTCGCGCACAGCCGCCTGCACCTTCTCGAAGGCGCGCACCTCGATCTGGCGCACGCGCTCGCGCGAAACGCCAAATTCCTCGGAGAGCGTTTCAAGCGTGACCGGATCGTCGGCGAGACGCCGCGCCTCGAAGATGCGCCGTTCGCGCGGATTGAGCACGTCAAGCGCGCCGCGCAGCGCCTTCAGGCGATTGTCGCTTTCTTCCTGGGCGACGAGCAGATGCTCCTGGTCGACGCTATCGTCGACGAGCCAATCCTGCCATTCGCCTTCGCCTTCTTCGCGCAGTGGCGTGTTGAGCGAAGCGTCGCCGCCCATGCGGCGATTCATCTCGATGACGTCCTGTTTGGACACGCCAAGCCGATGCGCGATCTTCTCGACGTTCTCAGGCCTGAGATCGCCTTCCTCGAAGGCGGAGATTCGGCTTTTCGCTTTGCGCAGGTTGAAGAAGAGCTTCTTCTGGCTCGCCGTGGTGCCCATTTTCACGAGCGACCAGGAGCGCAGAATATATTCTTGAATGGAGGCGCGGATCCACCACATCGCGTAGGTCGCAAGGCGAAAGCCGCGTTCGGGCTCGAAGCGCTTCACGGCCTGCATCAGGCCGACATTGCCTTCCGAAATGATCTCGCCGATCGGCAAGCCATAGCCGCGATAGCCCATGGCGATCTTGGCCACGAGCCGAAGATGCGACGTGATCAGTTCCTGCGCGGCTTTGGGGTCCTCATGTTCGCGCCAGCGCTTGGCGAGCATATATTCCTGCTGCGGCTCCAGCATTGGAAACCGCCTGATTTCAGAGAGATAGCGCGATAGGCCGTCTTCTGAGACGATTGGCAAGGCATTCGCCATAAGTTCCTCCTGACGGACCCCCAAGGATGGCGGGCCCGCAAAGCGCGGTCACCAAACGCCGACCGCGACAGGGAGACATTATAGGGCGCCCCCTCGGGGCTCGAAAATGACGATTGCGTGAAGGGAGGCTAAAGCGCGGATTAAGTTTCAGCAATGTGACGGCGCGCTTCGGCGGAGCGCTTACGCCAGTTCGGCGAGATTTGGCGCACCATCATTCCTCTCCGAATTCATTTGGACATTCCGCCGAGCACCCCGCGCAGAATCTGGCGAGCGATCTGCGTGCCGGCGGAACGCGCCGCCGACTGGATCGCGGCGCGCGCCGCAAGTTCCGCAGGCGACATGCGCTTTCTGTCGCCCTTGCCGAAAATGCCGCCCAATATGCCGCCGAGCGTCCCGAGCAGGCCGCCGCCTGCGCCGCTTTCCGGCTCACCTTTGGAGGCGCGCGCCTGTAACATTTCGAAGGCGGATTCGCGATCGATCATGGAATCGTATTTTCCGGCGAAGGAACTTGCCGCCATAACCGCCTGCCGCTCGCTTGGCGATATTGGCCCGACGCGCGCCGACGGCGGCGCGATCAGCGTTCGTTCGACCACCTCCGGCGTTCCCTTAGCGTCGAGCATTGAGACCAGCGCTTCGCCGACGCCAAGCTGCATGATCGCCTCGGCTTCCTCGAGGGCGCGATTGTCGCGAAATGTCTCCGCTGCGGCGCGCACCGCCTTTTGATCGCGCGGCGTAAATGCGCGCAGCACGTGTTGAATGCGGTTGCCGAGCTGGCCCAAAACCGTATCGGGCACGTCAATTGGATTTTGCGTGACGAAGTAAACGCCGACGCCTTTAGAGCGAATGAGACGCACGACCTGCTCGATCGCCGACAGCAGCGCCTTTGGCGCATCGTTGAAGAGAAGATGCGCCTCGTCGAAAAAGAAGACGAGCTTCGGCTTGTCGAGATCGCCGACTTCCGGAAGAGTTTCGAACAGTTCGGAAAGCATCCAAAGAAGGAAGGTCGCATAGAGCCGCGGCGCGCGCATGAGTTTGTCCGCGGCAAGGATATTGATTACCCCGCGTCCGTCGCGATCGACCCGCAGAAAATCCATGATGTCGAGCGCGGGCTCACCGAAGAATTTATCCCCGCCTTGCGACTCGAGCACCAGTAGCTGCCGCTGAATGGCGCCGACGCTCGCGGATGCGACATTTCCGTATTTCGCCTTATATGTCGTGGCGTTCTCCGCGACATGCGCGAGCATCGCTCGTAGGTCCTTCAGATCGAGCAACAGCATGCCCTGCTCGTCCGCCGCCTTGAAAACGACGTTGAGAACGCCCTCTTGCGTGTCGTTGAGATCGAGCAGACGCGACAGCAGCAATGGGCCTACTGCGGATATGGAAGCGCGGACAGGGTGTCCCTCTTCGCCGAAGACATCCCAGAAGGCGACGGGAAAGCGGTCAGGCTGGTATGGAATTCCAATCTCTTTGGCGCGAGCGACGAAGGGCGGCTTGCCGTCGCCAGGCTGCGACAGCCCGGCGAGGTCGCCTTTGACGTCGGCGAGAAAGACAGAGGTTCCAGCGTTGGAAAAACCCTCCGCGAGCAGCTGGAGGGAAACGGTCTTGCCGCCGCCCGTCGCGCCGGCAATCAAGCCATGGCGATTGCCGAGCGCGAGCGTCAGATAGCGGTAGCTGCGGGGTTTCCCCTTCTTCTCGCTCGCGCCGACGAGGATCTTGCCGGGAACTGCGCCTGGTGTCTCGCTCATGGTGAAAGCGCTTTCGCAATCAGGAATCGGAATGTCTAAAGGCTACACCATTGGCGTTCGCGGCGCATATCCGCCCATTCGGCGAAGCTCACGTTCTTGCGGCGCTTGGCGAATGGAATTGGGCGGGATAAGTTCCCCGCCCTGGGAGAAAGTCTAATGAAGTTTCGCTTCGCGATGATCGGCGTCATCGCCGTCGCCAGCGTCGCGCAGGCGGTCGGCGCGACCAAACCGCGACCGGCCCCCGCGAAGCTGGCGCAAGCCGTCAATCTGGAGAACCAGCGTCTCGTTCCGCTGAAGACCTTCGAGATCGTTATGACGGCAAAGGATAAGCCTGAAGAAATCGTCGTCGGCAAGATCGATAAGCCCCTGGCCGCTGGGGGCCACGCTCAATTCCCGATCACCGGCGCCAAGGGTTGTCTTTTTCAAGCGCGATGGGCGTTCGACGACGCGAAAGATTCCGGCGACGTGGACTTGTGCAATGACGCCCATATAGTTTTCGCGGACTGACCTACTCGCGGCCCGCGCGGCGGAGCCGCTGCGGCGATGCGCCGCTCAATGACAACAATCGCAGGAAACGCACGATGGCCAATGGATCGAAGGGTGGCGCAAAAGGATTAAAGCGCGGCGCAAAGGGCGCGCAATCTTCGAATGGACCAAATGTCTCCAAGCCGCTGCTGATTGGCGTCGGCGCCGTCTTCGCAGCCGTGTTTGCCGCCTTCGTCTTTTTCACCAGCAGTAAGCCCACGACGTCGACGGAAATGATCGGCGGCCCCTTTCAGCTTACCGCTCACACTGGGCAGCAGGTGACCGAGCAAGACTTCCTCGGGCGTCCCTTCCTGGTCTTCTTCGGCTACACGCACTGTCCCGACATCTGCCACACAACGCTCTTCGAGATGTCGGAGATCCTGCGGGCGATGGGTCCGGACGCGAAGGTCGGCGCGCTGTTCGTCACCGTCGATCCCGAGCGAGACACGCCCGAAACGCTCAAGGACTATCTCTCCAATTTCGATCCGCGAATCATCGGCGTCACGGGGCCGCGCGCTTCGGTCGATCCGGTGCTGCGCGAATATCGCATCTTCTCGAAGCGCGCCGGCAAGGATGAGGATTATTCCGTCGACCACACTACCGTCGTTTATCTGATGGACAAGAACGGCCGCTTCGTAGCGCCGTTCAACGTGGCGCGTCGGCCGGCGGAAGCCGCGCGCGAGCTTCAACGTTATCTTTAGCGCTCGTCCCATCGGCCTCGGAGAACGCCCGAGAAGATGCAATGCAAGAGAAATATTTTCGTTAAGCCGCAATTTTCCAACTCGCGACTCATACGGCCTTTGCGCTAGCATGTGACCTATGCTTCGACTCCTGCGCGAAGGACCGGCGCCGACGATCGGCGCGTCGACTCTCATATTGGTTCACGCCGGCGAAACAATTCTCGTCGCTCTGCGCCGCTCGCAGAATGCGCGACGGTTTACATTGCGCGTGCGCTTCGCCAAGCGCGACGCTGTCTTGACCATGCCGCAGCGGGCCGCTTTGCGCGATGCGCGCGACTTTGCGCAGCGTCACGCCGCCTGGATCGCGGCGCGACTAAACAGGCTGCCCGAAACCATACCCTTCGCACATGGTTCGGTCGCGCCTCTTCGCGGCGTCGATCATCTGATCGCCCATCATCCGGAGCGCCGCGGCGTCACCTGGATCGAACCGCGGGAGGGCTTCGAGGTTCCGTTTGCGCTTTGCGTCGCCGGCCAGGCGGCGCATGTGCATCGGCGCGTTCAGGATCATTTTAAGCGCGAGGCGCGCCGCGACCTTGAGGACGCCGTCGCGCGCCACACCACTGCTCTGAGCCTTCCGCCGCGCGGCGTCGGCCTGCGCGATCCGATCAGCCGATGGGGATCGTGCTCCGCTTCCGGCGCGCTAAATTTTTCATGGCGGCTGATCATGGCGCCGCCTTTCGTCCTCGATTACCTCGCCGCGCATGAGGTTGCGCATCTGGTGCATCTCGACCACTCGCCGCGATTTTGGAAGCTCACTCGGCGGCTTTGCGCCGACACCGACCGCGCCGAAACCTGGCTCTCGGCGCATGGCGCGCATCTCCATAAATATGGAGCCAAGGCGCGGTAACCGGGCGACGAAGCCGGCTCGGACTCTCCCTGCTCCTTCCGCTATAATCTCAGGCGGGCGTTTTCGGCGCGCAGCGTCTCGACAGCTGCGCCAATCTATCATTAGAAATTCGATTTTCGCGGCGATAATGATCAAACTTGGGCGGGCGCGACGAATCCTTCGCTCATCGCATCCCCCTATCCGCCGATTTGAAAGAGGAGCGGCCTATGAGCCAGAGCGCTGGCTGTGAACCGACGGCGACGTCGCGCCCGCCCTGGTCCATGGTGGCTCAGGCCCGCGCGCGCGGCGCGCTGCTTGACGCGCTCGTGCGCCGGGCGCAGGCGCTGCCGCCCATTCGCATGGGCGTCATCCATCCTTGTGACGCGCGTTCGATCGAAGGCGCGATCGCCGCGCGCGACCGAGGTCTGATCGTACCAACCTTTATTGGACCGCGCGCGAAAATCGAAGCTGCCGCGAGCGCCAGCGGCGTCTCGCTTGAAGGCGTCGAGATCGTCGACGCGCCGCATAGCCACGCCGCGGCGGATCAGGCGGTCGAACTCGTGCGCCGAGGCCGGCTCCACGCGCTGATGAAGGGGGCGCTGCATACGGATGAGCTGATGACCGCCGTCGTCCGGGATGGCGCCGGCCTGCGCACCGACCGGCGGATCAGCCATGTCTTCGTCATCGACGCGCCAACCTATCACAAGCTGCTGCTCGTCACCGACGCGGCGATCAACATCGCGCCGACTCTCGACATCAAGCGGGACATCGTGCGCAACGCCGTCGATCTCGCCCATGCAATCGGCATCGAGCGGCCCAAGGTGGCGCTGCTTTCCGCGGTGGAGACCGTTGAGCCGAAAATTCCCTCCACAATCGAGGCGGCGGCGCTCTGCAAAATGGCCGACCGCGGCCAGATCGCCGGCGCCGAGCTCGACGGCCCGCTGGCCTTCGACAACGCCATCTCCCGCGACGCCGCAGACGCCAAGCAGATAGACTCCGCGGTCGCCGGCGACGCCGACATTCTCGTCGCGCCCGATCTCGAGGCCGGCAATATTCTGGCGAAGCAGCTCGTCTTTCTCGGCGGCGCCGATACGGCGGGACTGGTGCTCGGCGCGCGCGTGCCGATCGTGCTGACGAGCCGCGCCGACGACGTCGACTCGCGCGTCGTCTCTTCGGCGCTGGCGCAGATTTTTACGCACCGGCCGCGCGCCGCGCCATAGAGCGCGCAAATGCGCCATGATCTATCGTTCTCGACAGAACGCCCCTCGCGTGGCAGAACCGCCGCCGCCCGACAAGATTTCCGAAAAAGGGCGGCTGGACCTTCGCCCGCATGCTTCGAGACGGCTCCTGCGGAGCCTCCTCAGCATGAGAGCGGAAGCGACGCGCTTTACGTTTCCTCATCCTGAGGAGCCCGCGGAGCGGGCGTCTCGAAGGACGAGGAAACGTCCACATTAGAAACCAATATGACCGACATCGCCAAGCTCGAAGAAGACACGCTGCGCCAGATCGACGAGGCCGCCGACGAGGCGGCGCTCGAAGCCGTGCGCCTCTCGGCGCTGGGCAAGAAGGGCGCGATCTCGGCGCTGCTCGCGACGCTTGGCAAAATGTCGCCCGAGGACCGCAAGACCGAAGGCGCGAAGATCAACGCGCTCAAGGACAAAGCGGTTGAGGCGATCGCCGCGCGACGCGAGTCGCTCGCCGAAGCGGCGCTGGAAATGCGCCTTAAGGCCGAGACGCTCGATGTGACTCTGCCCGCCGCGACGAGCCCGCTGGAGCGCGGGCGCATTCACCCGATTTCGCAAGTGACCGACGAACTCGCGATCATCTTCGCCGATATGGGCTTCGCCGTCGCCGAAGGGCCGGATATCGAGAGCGACGACTATAATTTCACCAAGCTCAACTTCCCTGAAGGGCATCCCGCCCGGGAAATGCAGGACACATTCTTTCTGACGGCGGAGTCAGGCGAGAAACGGCTGCTGCGCACCCATACGAGCCCGGTGCAGGTGCGCACCATGTTGTCGCAAAAGCCGCCGATCCGCGTCATCTGTCCCGGCCGGGTCTATCGCTGCGACTTCGACCAGACCCATACGCCGATGTTCCATCAGATCGAGGGACTCGTCATCGACGAGACGACGCATCTTGGGCATCTCAAATGGACGCTGGAAGAATTCTTAAAGAGCTTCTTCGAAGTGAAGGGCGTGAAGCTGCGCTTTCGTCCGTCCTTCTTCCCCTTCACAGAACCGTCGATGGAGGTCGACGTTCAGTGCCGGCGTCAGGGCGGAGAAATCCGCTTCGGCGAGGGCGAGGATTGGATGGAGATTTTGGGCTGCGGCATGGTGCATCCCAATGTGCTTAAGAACTGCGGCATCGATCCCGACCGCTACCAGGGCTTCGCCTTTGGCGTGGGCGTCGACCGGCTGGCGATGCTCAAATATGGCATGTCGGATCTGCGCGCCTTCTTCGACGCTGATACGCGTTGGCTGGAGCATTATGGATTCAGGCCGCTCGACTTCCCGACGCTTGCCGGCGGGTTGAGCAACTAACGACAAGCTCCCCGCGTCATGGCCGGGCTTGTCCCGGCCATCCACGCCGAGACGCACGGTAATCGAGACGCACAGTAATAGAGACACGAGACAAAAATGGCGCCGCTCACTTTCATCACTTCGCAGCCTCACGGCGTGGATGCCCGCGACAAGCGCGGGCATGACGTGCGGGAGATCGCGGCACCGCGCAACATTGAAGCCGGCAAATGAAATTCACCCTCTCCTGGCTCAAGGAACATCTCGACACAACGGCCTCGCTCGGCGAGATTGTCGAAACGCTGACGCGCATCGGCCTCGAAGTCGAATATGTGCATGATCCCGCCGCGCTGCTGAAAGACTTCACCATCGCCAAGGTCATTGAGGCGAAGCCGCATCCAAACGCCGACCGTCTGCGCGTCTGCATGGTCGATACGGGAACGGGCGCGCCAGTGCAGGTCGTCTGCGGCGCGCCGAATGCGCGCACCGGCATGAAGAGCGTCTTCTCGACGCCGGGAACTTACATCCCCGGAAAGAAGATCACGCTCGGCAAGGGCGTCATCCGCGGCGTCGAATCGCTCGGCATGTTATGCTCTTCGGCCGAACTTGAACTTTCCAACGATCATGAAGGCATCATCGATCTGCCTGAGGACGCGCCAGTCGGCGCTGTCTATGCGCAATGGGCGGGGCTCGACGATCCGATCATCGAGATCAATCTGACGCCCAATCGCCCCGACGCCGCCGGCGTCTACGGCATTGCGCGCGACCTCGCCGCGGCGGAGCTCGGGGTCCTCAAGAACAAGGACATTCTGCCGGTCGAGGGCAAATTCCCCTGCCCCGTTCGCGTGACGCTCGACTTTGCGGAAGCAGACAGGCATCTCGCGCCTTTCTTCGGCTTGCGTCTCGTGCGCGGCGTCAAGAACGGACCGAGTCCCCATTGGCTCCAGGCGCGCTTACGCGAGATCGGCCTTCGTCCGATCAACGCGCTCGTCGACATCACCAATTTCTTGACCTTTGACCGCGCGCGCCCGCTCCACGTCTTCGATGCGAAAAAGGTAAAGGGCGATCTCGTCGTGCGCCGCGCGCGAAACGGCGAGACGCTGCTTGCGCTCGACGGTCGAACCTATGAGCTCGACGACAGTATGGTCGTCATCTGCGACGACAACGGGCCTGAATCGCTTGCGGGCGTCATGGGCGGCGAAGCGTCGGGCTGCGATGAGTCGACGACCGACGTGCTGATCGAGACGGCGCTATGGGACCCGATGAATATCGCGCACACCGGCCGCAAACTCGGCATCGTCACCGACGCGCGCTATCGCTTCGAACGCGGCGTCGATCCCGCTTTCGCGCTTCCGGGCATTGAACTCGCGACGCAGCTCGTGCTCGAATTCTGCGGCGGCGAGCCGTCTGAACTCACGCTCGCCGGCGTCGTGCCGCGCGAGCCGCGCGTCATCGATTTCCCCTGGAACGAGATTAAGCGTCTCGCCGGAATCGCCGTCGAGCCCGCACAAGCGACCGTTATTCTCGAACGCCTCGGCTTCACCGTTGAGAAGTCCGGCGCGGATGCGCGCATCACCGTCCCGACTTGGCGTCCCGACATCGAGGGCAAGGCCGACATCGTCGAGGAAGTCGTGCGCATGATCGGCGTCGACAATGTGCCTTCGACGCCGCTGCCCCGCGCCGACGGCGTGGCGCCGCCCGTGCTGACTCTAATGCAGAAGCGCGCGCGCAACGCGCGCCGCGCGCTCGCCGGCCAGGGACTCGTCGAGGCGGTGACATGGTCCTTCGTCTCGAAGGAGCAAGCGGAAGCCTTCGGCGGCGGCAAGCCGGCGTTGGCGCTCGCCAATCCGATCGCCGCCGATCTATCGGACATGCGGCCGAGCCTGTTGCCGGGCCTCGTTGCGGCGGCCGGCCGCAACGCCGCGCGCGGACTTGGCGATCAGAACCTGTTCGAAGTCGGCCAGATCTTCCTCGACGCCGCCGAGACCGGCCAACGCATCGCGGCGGCCGGGGTGCGGCGCGGACTCGCCGGCGCCGGGCGTCACTGGTCCGAACCGGCGCGAGATGCCGGCGCCTTCGACGCCAAGGAAGACGTAATGGCGCTGCTCGGCGCGCTCGGCGTCCCGACCGGCGGCTTGCAGATCGTTCCGGGCGGCCCCCCATGGTTTCATCCCGGCCGCTCAGCGACGCTGCAATTCGGCCCGAAGACGATCGTCGGGCATTTCGGCGAGTTGCACCCCCGAGCGCTGAAAACGATGGACGTCGAAGGTCCGGTCGCGGCTTTCGAGATCATTCTCGATACGCTCCCCGCTCCAAAGGCGAAGCCGACGAAGATCAAACCGAAACTCGATATTTCCGATCTTCAGCCGGTTTCACGCGATTTCGCCTTCATCGTCGATCAGGCCAGCCAGGCTGGCGATTTGGTGAAGGCTGCGCAGAGCGCTGACCGGGCCTTGATCACAGATGTCGCCGTTTTCGACGTCTATGAAGGCAAAGGCGTGCCGGAGGGCAAAAAATCCATCGGTCTCGCCGTCACGCTGCAGCCGCGCGAGAAGACGCTGACCGACACGGAGATCGAGGCGGTGGCGCAGAAAATCGTAGCTGAGGCGGAAAAGAAATGCGGCGCGACGCTCAGAGGATGACCGACCGTCACTGCGAGCGAAGCGAGGCAATCCAGCATTGTGAGCCAAGCCCTGGATTACTTCGTCGCTTCGCTCCTCGCAATGACGGCCTCTGGATCGCGCTGGTGGTGAGTCTCCTGGGCATTCCCGCCGTCGCCGCGCCGCGCTCCATAGCCGACTGCGAGAAGATTCAGGACGCCGACGCCTATAATCGCTGCCTCGCCTCTTTTGGGCCGACGCGCGGTCAGCACGGCGCGACCTATCCCGGCATGGCCTCGGAAGGGGGTGGGGGCAAAGGCTCGGGCCGCGCCTCCCGCGCGGCGTCGCGCTTCGGAGGAACCCAGCTGTCCTATGGCCGCGGCGGCCGCATACGGATGGAATTCACGCCCGGACGACGGTGATTGCCGGCGTTAATGCCATTGAATAAAGCGAAAAACACTATTTTTGCCTCTTGGCAAACCGCTCAGGCCCCCTTAAATAAGGCCCTCCGGGGCTGGCCAATCGACCTGCGGCCCCGTTTTCAGATTTGAGCTTCCGCCTGAACCGAAGTCGCTTCAAGGACTTAGGAAAGGGCGGTGGATAGGCCGGCGGACCCGGGGTTCTTCCTCGTGTCTTGTCCGGCCATGTCCTGTCCGAGACTGCCGGCGCGCGCAAGGGGCTTTACGCCCTGAAGCGGCTCAATCGGCCCGATCGAAGACGGAGCGATCCGTCGTCTTGAAGGCGGCCTGCATAGACGGGGAAACCGGAATTTTAAAGGCCGCAATCGGCTCGCCCCGCAAGCGTCCTTCGAATTTGGTTCGCGCCCCTTCAACCGTCGCGGCTCGCCCGTGACGGGGACAGGATCTACGGCGCCGCTCGCCTCAAGCGAGCGGCATTGTCGCAACCGGCGGGATTTTCCCGCCAGTAGAGAGAGCAACCGTGGACAGAGCGGAGAAACAGGAAGCGGTCGCGGCATTGCGCGAAGTCTTTTCGAAGACTGGCGTCGTCGTCGTCGCTCACTACTCCGGCCTGACCGTGGCCCAGCTGCAAAACCTGCGCAAGCAGGCCCGCAATGCTGGCGCGACGGTCCAGGTCGCAAAGAACCGCCTCGCCAAGATCGCTCTCGATGGCGCCGACGTCGCCTCCATCGCGCCCCTGCTCAAGGGGCCGACCCTGATCGCCTATTCGGACGATCCGGTGGCGGCGCCGAAAGTCGCCGTGGCCTTCGCTAAGGATCACAACAAGTTTGTCATCCTCGGCGGCGCCATGGGCAAGACTGCTCTGAATCCGGACAGCGTCAAGTCGCTCGCGACGATGCCGTCCCTCGACGAACTGCGCGGCAAGCTCGTGGGCCTCATCCAGGTGCCCGCGACCAAGATCGCTCAGCTCTCCACCGCGCCGGCCGCCAAGCTTGCGCGCGTGTTCGGGGCCTACGCCAACCGAGACGCGGCCTAAGAGGCCATCACGCAGAACCAAATTCAAAGGACGTCAAAAATCATGGCAAATCTGGAAAAGATCGTCGAAGACCTCTCGGCGCTTACCGTTCTCGAAGCGGCTGAGCTCGCCAAGATGCTTGAAGAAAAGTGGGGCGTCTCTGCCGCCGCCGCTGTCGCCGTCGCCGCCGCGCCGGGCGCAGGTGGCGGAGCCGCCGCTCCGGCCGCCGAGGAGAAGACCGAGTTCAACGTGATCCTGGCTGCGGCCGGCGAGAAGAAGATCGAGGTCATTAAGGAAGTGCGCGCGATTACCGGCCTCGGCCTGAAGGAAGCCAAGGACCTGGTCGAAGGCGCGCCCAAGCCCGTCAAGGAAGGCGCTGGCAAGGAAGAGGCCGAAAAGATCAAGGCCGCCCTCGAGAAGGTCGGCGCCAAGGTCGAACTCAAGTAATTCCTTCCGCCGCCGCTTATGGCGGCGCTGCGATTGCCGCAGTCCCGGCGCGCTGGGGCTGCGGCCAACAAAAAAGAAGGCGCTCACGGACGCGGGACCCACGCCGCAATGAAGAGCGCCTGACGGGCAAGGGACCTCTCGCAGCGGGACGGTCGGCCCTCATGAAGAAAGAGGCTCGAAAGGCGACATGGCTCAGACGTCGGCGAGAAAGTTCACCGGTCGCAAGCGCATCCGCAAATTCTTCGGACATATCCGCGAAGCGGCGGAAATGCCCAATCTGATCGAGGTCCAGAAGGCCTCCTACGATCAGTTCCTCCTTGTCGACGAGCCGAAAGGCGGCCGTGCTGACGAGGGGCTGCAGGCCGTCTTCAAGTCCGTCTTTCCGATCTCCGACTTCTCGCAGGTCTCCCTGCTCGAATTCGTGCGCTACGAATTCGAAGCGCCCAAATATGACGTCGACGAATGCCGCCAACGCGGCATGACCTACGCTGCGCCGCTCAAAGTGACTCTCCGCCTTATCGTCTTCGACGTCGATCCCGACACGCAGGCGAAGTCGGTCAAGGACATCAAGGAGCAGGACGTCTACATGGGCGACATGCCCTTCATGACGTCGAACGGCACCTTCGTCGTCAACGGCACCGAGCGCGTCATCGTCTCGCAGATGCATCGCTCGCCGGGCGTGTTCTTCGACCACGACAAGGGCAAGAGCCATTCTTCGGGCAAGCTTCTGTTCGCCGCCCGCATCATTCCCTATCGTGGCTCGTGGCTCGACATCGAGTTCGACGCCAAGGATATCGTCTATGCGCGCATCGACCGCCGCCGTAAGATTCCGGTGACGTCGCTTCTCTTCGCCCTCGGCCTCGACGGCGAAGAGATTCTCTCGACCTTCTATAAGACGATTGTCTATACGCAGGACGGCGAGAACTGGCGCATGCCCTTCGACGCCGAACGTCTCAAAGGCGTGAAGGCCGTCGCCGACATGATCGACGCCGACACCGGCCAGGTCATTCTCGAAGCTGGCAAGAAGCTTGCCGTGCGCGCCGCGCGTCAGCTCGCCGAAAAGGGCGTGAAGGCGATCCGCGTCGCGCCCGAGGACCTCTACGGACAATATCTCGCGCAGGATCTCTTCGATCCGAGCACTGGCGAGATCTTCGCGGAAGCCGGCGATGAGATCACCGCCAAGACGCTGCCGTCGCTGATCGAAAAAGGCTTCGACGAACTGCCTGTGCTCGACATCGATCATATCAACGTCGGCCCCTACATCCGAAACACGCTCGCTGTCGACAAGAATTCGAGCCGCGAGGAAGCGCTGTTCGACATCTATCGCGTCATGCGCCCGGGCGAGCCGCCGACGATGGACACGGCGGAGAACATGTTCCATTCGCTGTTCTTCGATCCGGAGCGCTACGATCTCTCGGCCGTCGGCCGCGTGAAGATGAACATGCGCCTCGATCTCGATGCGCCGGACACGACGCGGACGCTTCGTCGCGAAGACATCCTCGCGGTGGTCAAGGCGCTCGTCGATCTGCGCGATGGCCGCGGCGAAATCGACGACATCGACCATCTCGGCAACCGCCGCGTGCGCTCGGTCGGCGAGCTGATGGAGAATCAGTATCGCCTCGGCCTGCTGCGCATGGAGCGCGCCATCAAGGAGCGTATGTCGTCGGTCGATATCGACACGGTCATGCCGCAGGACCTGATCAACGCCAAGCCGGCGGCGGCCGCCGTGCGCGAGTTCTTCGGCTCGTCGCAGCTGTCGCAGTTCATGGACCAGACCAATCCGCTGTCCGAGATCACGCATAAGCGTCGTCTCTCTGCGCTTGGTCCGGGCGGCCTGACGCGCGAACGCGCCGGCTTCGAGGTGCGCGACGTGCACCCGACGCATTACGGCCGCATCTGCCCGATCGAGACGCCAGAAGGTCCGAACATCGGCCTGATCAATTCGCTTGCGACCTTCGCGCGCGTCAACAAATACGGCTTCATCGAAGCGCCTTACCGTCGCGTGCGCGATGGCAAGGTGACGGGCGAGGTCGCCTATCTCTCGGCGATGGAAGAGGCGAAATATCACGTCGCGCAGGCGAATGCGCCTGTCGACAAGAACGGCAATCTGACGGAAGACCTCGTGCTCTGCCGTCATGCCGGCGATGTGATGCTCGTGCCGCGCGAGAAGGTCGACGCGATGGACGTGTCGCCCAAGCAGCTCGTCTCGGTGGCCGCGGCGCTGATTCCGTTCCTTGAGAACGACGACGCCAACCGCGCGCTGATGGGGTCGAACATGCAGCGCCAGGCGGTGCCGCTGGTGAAGGCCGATGCGCCGCTCGTCGGCACCGGCATGGAGCCGATCGTCGCGCGCGACTCGGGCGCCGCGATCTCGGCGCGCCGCACTGGCGTCGTCGATCAGATCGACGCGACCCGTATCGTCATTCGCGCAACCGAAGAACTCGACCCGGCGAAGCCCGGCGTCGACATCTATCGGCTGATGAAGTTCCAGCGCTCGAACCAGTCGACCTGCATCAACCAGAAGCCGCTCGTTCGCGTCGGCGACCTCGTGCAGAAGGGCGACATCATCGCCGACGGCCCGTCGACGGACCTTGGCGACCTGGCGCTCGGACGCAATGTGCTCGTCGCCTTCATGCCGTGGAACGGCTACAACTTCGAGGATTCGATCCTCCTCAACGAACGCATCGTCAAGGACGACGTATTCACTTCGATTCACATCGACGAATTCGAGGTGATGGCGCGCGACACGAAGCTCGGTCCGGAAGAGATCACCCGCGACATTCCCAACGTCTCCGAAGAGACCTTAAAGAATCTCGACGAGGCGGGCATTGTCTATATCGGCGCCGAGGTGCAGGCGGGCGACATTCTCGTCGGCAAGATCACGCCTAAGGGCGAAAGCCCGATGACGCCGGAAGAGAAGCTTCTGCGCGCCATCTTCGGCGAAAAGGCTTCCGACGTGCGCGATACGTCGCTACGCGTGCCGCCGGGCGTTCAAGGAACGATCGTCGAAGTGCGCGTCTTCAACCGCCACGGCGTTGAGAAGGACGAGCGCGCCCAGGCGATCGAGCGCGAGGAAATTGAGCGTCTCGCCAAGGACCGCGACGACGAGCTCGCGATCCTCGACCGCAACGTCTATGCGCGTCTCTCCGAGACGCTCATCGGCAAGGTCGCCGTCGCCGGTCCGAAGTCCTTCAAGAAGGGCGAAAAGCTGACGCAGGCGACTCTCGACGAATATCCCCGCTCGCAGTGGTGGACCTTCGTTGTCGAAGACGACGCGCTGATGGCCTCGATCGAAGCCGTGCGTAAGCAATATGACGAGTCGAAGAAGGGGCTTGAAAACCGCTTCCTCGACAAGGTCGAGAAATTGCAGCGCGGCGACGAACTGCCGCCCGGCGTGATGAAGATGGTCAAAGTCTTCGTCGCCGTGAAGCGCAAGATTCAGCCCGGCGACAAGATGGCCGGCCGTCACGGCAATAAGGGCGTCGTCTCGCGCATCGTGCCGCAGGAGGACATGCCCTTCCTCGAGGACGGCACGCCAGTCGACATCGTGCTCAACCCGCTCGGCGTGCCGAGCCGCATGAACGTCGGACAGATTCTCGAGACGCATCTCGGCTGGGCCTGCGCCGGTCTCGGCAAGCAGGTCGCGCAGGCGGTCGACGCCTATTATCGCAGCAAGGACGTCAAGCCTTTGCGCAAGACGTTGACTGAGATTTACGGCGACGACCGGGAACTCGCCTCGCTCGACGAGACGAGCCTCGTCGAAGTCGGCAAGGACTTAAAGCGCGGCGTGCCGATCGCGACTCCGGTCTTCGACGGCGCGCGCGAGAAGGACATCGTCGACATGCTGGCGAAGGCCGGACTGTCTTCGTCCGGCCAGGTGACGCTCTTCGACGGGCGCACCGGCGAGACCTTCGACCGCAAGGTGACCGTCGGCTACATCTATATGCTGAAGCTGCATCACCTCGTCGACGACAAGATTCATGCGCGCTCGATCGGCCCCTACTCGCTCGTCACCCAGCAGCCGTTGGGCGGCAAGGCGCAGTTCGGCGGGCAGCGCTTCGGCGAAATGGAGGTCTGGGCGCTCGAAGCCTATGGCGCCGCCTACACGCTGCAGGAGATGCTGACCGTGAAGTCGGACGACGTCGCCGGCCGCACCAAGGTCTATGAGTCGATCGTGCGTGGCGACGACACCTTCGAGTCGGGCATTCCGGAAAGCTTCAACGTGCTCATCAAGGAAATGCGTTCGCTCGCGCTCAACGTCGAATTGACCAACGCGGAACCGGAAGAGGAAGCGCCGCCGACGGCGCCTGCAGAGGCGGCGGAATAACCGAATGACGAAGCGCGCCCCTTCTCCCGCTCGCGGGAGAAGGCGCCAGGCGAAGCCTGACGGATGAGGGCCGGCGCCGCTTTTTGAAGACCGAAGCGCCCTCACCCGACCCCGCTTCGCGGGGCCACCCTCTCCCGCGAACGGGAGAGGGACGCAAAATGGATTTAGACCGGTGGAGCGGCGTTCGACCGCTCCGCGCCGGTCCAGGAGAAGACCATGAATCAGCAAGAGGTCATGAATCTCTTCAATCCGGTCGTGGCGACGCAGGCCTTTGACCAGATTCAGATTTCGATCGCGAGCCCGGAGAAGATTCTCTCCTGGTCATTCGGCGAAATCAAAAAGCCCGAGACGATCAATTACCGCACGTTCAAGCCCGAGCGCGACGGCCTGTTCTGCGCGCGCATTTTTGGTCCGATCAAGGACTATGAGTGCCTGTGCGGCAAATATAAGCGGATGAAATACAAGGGCGTCATCTGCGAGAAGTGCGGCGTCGAGGTGACGCTTGCGCGCGTGCGGCGCGACCGCATGGGCCACATCTCGCTTGCCGCGCCTGTTGCGCACATCTGGTTCTTGAAGTCGCTGCCTTCGCGCATCGGCCTGTTGCTCGACATGACGCTCAAGGATCTTGAGCGCATCCTCTACTTCGAGTCCTATATCGTCATCGATCCGGGCCTGACGCCGCTTAAGGAGCGTCAGCTGCTGTCGGAAGAGGAATATCTGCGCGCGCAGGACGAATATGGCCAGGACACGTTCACGGCCATGATCGGCGCTGAGGCGATCCGCAAACTCCTCGAATCGATGGACCTCGAAGCGATTGCCGCAAGCTTGCGCATCGAGATCGCCGAGGCGAAGACGGAGCTCAAGCCCAAAAAGCTCGCCAAGCGCCTGAAGATCATCGAGGCCTTCATTCAGTCGGGCAACCGCCCCGAATGGATGATCCTCAAGGAAGTTCCGGTCATTCCGCCGGATCTGAGGCCGCTCGTGCCGCTCGACGGCGGCCGCTTCGCGACCTCGGATTTGAACGATCTCTACCGCCGCGTCATCAACCGCAACAATCGTCTGAAGCGGCTGATCGAATTGCGCGCGCCCGACATCATCATCCGTAACGAGAAGCGCATGTTGCAGGAGGCCGTCGACGCGCTGTTCGACAATGGCCGCCGCGGCCGCGTGATCACGGGCGCCAACAAGCGTCCGTTGAAGTCGCTCGCCGACATGCTGAAGGGCAAGCAGGGCCGCTTCCGCCAGAACCTGCTCGGCAAGCGCGTCGACTATTCCGGCCGCTCGGTGATCGTCGTCGGTCCCGAGCTGAAGCTGCATCAGTGCGGCCTGCCGAAGAAGATGGCGCTGGAGCTGTTCAAGCCGTTCATCTATTCGCGCCTCGACGCCAAAGGCTATTCGGCGACGGTGAAGCAAGCGAAAAAGCTCGTCGAAAAGGAGAAGCCCGAAGTTTGGGATATCCTCGACGAAGTCATTCGCGAACATCCGGTGCTCTTAAACCGCGCGCCGACTCTGCACCGGTTGGGCATTCAGGCGTTCGAGCCGGTGCTGATCGAGGGCAAGGCCATTCAGCTCCATCCGCTCGTCTGCGCCGCCTTCAACGCCGACTTCGACGGCGACCAAATGGCCGTGCACGTGCCGCTGTCGCTCGAAGCGCAGCTTGAAGCGCGCGTGCTCATGATGTCGACGAACAACATTCTGCATCCGGCCAATGGTCAGCCGATCATCGTGCCGTCGCAGGATATCGTTCTCGGCCTCTATTATCTGACGCTCGACCGCGACGGCGAGCCCGGACAGGGCATGGCTTTCGCGAGCCAGGGCGAGATCGAGCACGCGCTCGCCGCCAAAGCGATCACGCTGCACAGCAAGATCAAGGGCCGCGCCTGGACCTATGACGAGAAAGGCAAGCGCGTGTCGAAGATTTTCGACACGACTCCGGGCCGGATGATGCTTGGTCAGCTTCTGCCCAAGCACAACAAGATTCCCTTCGACGTCGTCAACAAGCTGATGACCAAGAAGGAAATCTCGAACATGATCGACACCGTCTACCGCAACTGCGGTCAGAAGGAGACGGTCATCTTCTGCGACCGCATCATGGCGCTGGGCTTCCGAGAGGCCTTCAAGGCCGGCATCTCCTTCGGCAAGGACGACATGGTCGTGCCGGAAAACAAGGAGAAGATCGTCTCCGAAACGCGCGCCGCTGCCAAGGAGTATGAACAGCAATATAACGACGGCCTCATCACCCAGGGCGAGAAATACAACAAGGTCGTCGACGCCTGGATGAAGTGCACCGACAAGCTCGCCGAGGAGATGATGCAACGCATTTCCGCGGTGCGCAAAGACGAGCACGGCCGCGATCTGCCGATCAACTCGATCTATATGATGTCGCACTCCGGCGCGCGCGGTTCGCCGCAGCAGATGAAGCAGCTCGCGGCGATGCGTGGACTGATGGCCAAGCCCTCGGGCGAGATCATCGAGAGCCCCATCATCTCGAACTTCAAGGAAGGCCTCACCGTCCTTGAATACTTCAACTCCACGCACGGCGCCCGCAAGGGACTTGCCGACACGGCGTTGAAGACCGCGAACTCGGGCTATCTCACGCGCCGCCTCGTCGACGTCGCGCAGGATTCAATCATCTCGTCGACCGACTGCGGCTCCGAGAACGGCATCCGCATGCGTGCGATCATCGACGCGGGACAGGTCGTCGCCTCGCTTACCTCACGCATTCTCGGCCGCACTGCGGCGGAGGATCTGATGTCGCAGAACGGCAAGACCGTTATCGTGCGCGCCGGCGAGATGATCCAGGAGCAGCACGTCGATGCGATCAACGCCGCCGGCATTCAGGAGGTGAAGATCCGCTCGGTCCTGACCTGCGAGGCCAAGAACGGCGTCTGCGCCAAATGCTATGGACGCGATCTCGCCCGCGGCACGCCCGTCAATATGGGCGAAGCCGTCGGCGTCATCGCGGCGCAGTCGATCGGCGAGCCGGGCACGCAGCTCACCATGCGCACTTTCCACATCGGCGGCGCGGCGCAGCTTGCGGACCAGTCCTTCATCGAGTCGAATTTCGAAGGCAAGGTGCATGTGCGCAACCGCCATCTCGCCCGCAACTCGGACGGCGACCTCATCGTTATGGCGCGTAACGTCGCCATCGTGATCCTCGGCCCGAACGGCGAGGAGCGCGCGGTGAACCGCATCCAATATGGCGCCAAGATGAAGGTCGACGAGGGCGACAAGGTGAAGCGCGGCCAGCGCCTCGCCGAGTGGGATCCCTACACGCGTCCCATCATCAGCGAGGTCGATGGCGCGATTGGCTTCGAGGATCTCGTCGAAGGCCAGTCCATGTCGGAGACGGTCGACGAGTCGACAGGCATCGCCAAGCGCATGGTCATGGACTATCGCCTCAACCTGCGCTCGGCGAGCTTGAAGCCCTCGATCGTCATCAAGGGCGCCGACGGCAAGATCGCCAAGCTCGCCCGCGGCGGCGACGCCCGCTATCTGCTGCCGGTCGACTCGATCATCGCAGTCGAGCCCGGCGGCACGGTGAAAGCCGGCGACATTGTCGCGCGTATCTCGGTGGAGAGCGCCAAGACGCGCGACATCACCGGCGGTCTGCCGCGCGTCGCTGAGCTGTTCGAAGCCCGGCGTCCGAAAGATCACGCGATCATCGCGGAAATCTCCGGCGTCGTGCAGTTCGGCAAGGACTATAAGAACAAGCAGCGGCTCTCGATCGTCCCGCAGGAGGAAGGCGCCGAACCCGTCGAGTATCTGATCCCGAAGGGCAAGCACATTCACCTTCAGGACGGCGACGTCGTCGAGAAGGGCGATTACATCGTCGACGGCAATCCAGCGCCGCACGACATTCTGGCGATCAAGGGCGTGGAGGAGCTTGCCGCTTACCTCGTCAATGAGATCCAGGAGGTCTACCGGCTGCAGGGCGTCAACATCAACGACAAGCACATCGAAGTGATCGTGCGTCAGATGCTGCAGAAGATCGACATCGTCGATCCGGGCGACACCGGCTTCCTCGAAGGCGAGCAGGTCGACAAGCTGGAGCTCGAAGAAGCGAACGCCAAGGCGATCGAGAATGGCGGCAAGCCTGCGACAGGCACGCCGGTGCTGCTCGGCATCACCAAGGCCTCGCTGCAGACGCGCTCCTTCTTCTCTGCCGCCTCCTTCCAGGAGACGACGCGCGTCCTCACCGAGGCCGCCGTCAACGGCAAGATCGACCCGCTCGTCGGTCTCAAAGAGAACGTCATCGTCGGCCGTCTCATCCCGGCCGGCACTGGCGCGGCGATGTCGAAGTTCCGCTCCATCGCCGGCGGACGCGACGAGCTCATCATCGAGCAGCGCGCGGAAGCGGCCGAGCCCGCGCCGGCGCTGCCGCCCGCGGAGTAACGAGCCTTATGTTGGGGACTCCCTTCTCCCGCTTGCGGGAGAAGGTGTCGCCACGAAGTGGCGACGGATGAGGGTTAAACTTGCTCCCTCACCCGACCCTGCTTCGCAGGGCCACCCTCTCCCGCAAGCGGGAGAGGGAAAAGCTGCCGGCGTGTTGTAATGTCCCAGTCCCTCCCCGCCCGCGCGGCGCGCGCGCTGATCCTTCTCTACCGCGTCACCTTCTCGATGATCGCGGGGCGCTTTTGCCGCTACGCGCCCACCTGCTCAGAATATGCCGACGAAGCGATCGCCAGATACGGCCTATGGGCCGGCGGCTGGATGGGCTTCGCGCGCATCTGCCGTTGCCGTCCGGGCGGCGGGGCAGGATTTGATCCAGTCCCCGAGAAACTGCGCGCCGATGCGAGCCCGCTCACGCCTTGGCGCTATGGCGTCTGGCGCCAGCATCCGGTCTGCGAAGCAGTCGAACCGGAGGGCACGAGGAATTCCGGCTGCCCTTAGTTGAGCACGACGACTTTCGCGCCGACCTGAACGCGGCTGTAAAGATCGACCACGTCCTTGTTGGTCATGCGGATGCAGCCTGAGGATACGGCGGCGCCGATCGTGTCCGGCTCGTTGGAGCCATGAATGCGGTATTGGCTTGAGCCAAGATAAAGCGCACGCGCGCCAAGCGGGTTGTCCATGCCGCCGGCCATATAACGCGGAAGGTCTGGTCTGCGCTTGAGCATCTGCGGCGGCGGGCTCCAATCCGGCCACTCGCGTTTACGCGAAACCGTTTTCACGCCGGACCAGGTGAAGCCCATCCGGCCGACGCCGACGCCGTATTCGATCGCGCGTCCATCACCGAGCACATAATAGAGCCGACGATCCTTGGTCGAGATGACGACCGTTCCGCGTTTATATTCCGGGTGGCGCCAATGGACGACCTGACTCGGTATCGCCTGCTCGCGAAAGACATTCAGGAAGTCAGCCAGCGGGCCACGATTGATCGGGCTTTCGAACGCTTGCGCTGGCGCCGCCATGAAGAGAAGCGCAGCCAGAACTATTGATCCGCCTCTGTGGCGCATGGCCGATCTCCAGAAATGCCGCAAACCCAACATTTTTGGGCATTGTGGCCGATTTCGGGTCGCCGTCTTGCGCGCTGTCAGGAACTCGCTCGCCGCCTTCTATGCGCGGCCAGCTTTCCCGGCGCAGCGATCAAGGATATCGATCACTTCGTCGTCGCTGATCTGCCGAAAGTCCCGATAAAAAAAACCGATCGCGCCGAAGGCGCGATGCGTCTCGAGGCAGACGATCTCATCGACTTCGGGCGCTAAGGATTCCAGCGTGTCGGGCGGCGCGACCGGCACGGCGAGCACCAGCTTCTTCGGTCCTCGCGCGCGAACGGCGCGCAAGGCGGCGCGCGTCGTCGCGCCGGTGGCGACGCCGTCATCGACGACGATGGCGACATGTCCTTTCACTTCCGGCCGCTGGCGGTTCCCGAGATAGAGCCGGCGGCGACGTTCGATCTCTTGAAGCTCGCGCGCGCACACGTCGTCAAATTCCTGTTCGCTGACATCGGCCATGGCGATCACATCGTCATTGCGCACGACGACCGGATTGCCGCCGTCCGCCACGGCGCCCATTGCAAGCTCCGGCTGAAAAGGCACGCCGATCTTTCTGACGAGCACGAGATCGAGCGGCGCGTTCAGCGAAGTCGCGATCGGCTCGGCGACGGGGGCGCCGCCGCGCGGCAGAGCGAAGACGACAACATCCTCGCCATTGAATTTATCGAGTTCGGCGGCAAGGCGGCGTCCAGCGTCGGTGCGGTCATAAAAGGACATGGCGTCGCCTCACCTTCCTAAGCTAAGCGTCGGCGGCGAGCGCCGCTTGCGCAAGATTGAGATAGCGCGTCGCCAGCGGCTCCCATTTCGCGGGTTCTCGGGGCGCGTCATCGAGAAGATGCGCCACCGACTGTCGCGCGCGCAGCATTGCGCGCCAGGCCGCGTAAAGCGAGACGAGTCCGCGCGGCGGTTCGCTCGAGAGGCGCTGCGCCACTTTGTCGACGAGTTGGGGACCGAGGATCTTCGCGCCAATGAGCGCGCATTCGACGCCGAGATAAGCGAGTTCATCGAAGGGATCGACCTGGCGCAGCTCGGCGTTAAACTCCAAACAGTCGAATATGGCGATGGGGTCGCAGAAGCAAATGTGCTCGGGGCGCAGATCGCCATGGCCGTCGACGACATGGCCTTGAAGCACGCGCTTTTCCAATTGCGACCGACTGGCCACGACGCGCGCGTCGAGAAGATCGAGCAGAATGGGCGTGCGGCCATGATCGAGCGCGAAATCACGCCGCGTCAGAATATCCCGATTCTTTTCCTGCTCGCGAAAGAAGCGCTGCACATAGTCTTCGGCGGTGATCGAAGAGCGCTCCACGCGGCGATAGAAATCCGCCAGCGTGTCGGAGAGCGCGTCAATATGCGCGCCCGTCAGGCGATCTTCGGCGATGAGCCGGTCAAGCATCGCTTCCTGCGGTAGACGACGCATCGCCACGAGCCAGTCGACCACTTCGCCGCCGCCTTCAAGAGCCAAGCCGCGCGGCGCGCTATGGGTCAACGAGACGACGCCCAAATATACATCGGCCGCAAGGCGGTGGTTCAGGCGCACTTCCTCGCGGCAATTGCGCTCGCGAGCTTTGATCGTAGAGAAGTCAAGAAATGGATAGCGAACCGGCTTCTTGAGCTTGTAGACCTTATCGCCTGCGAGAAAGACATAGGACATATGCGTTTCGAGGACGACCACCGACGCAGGAGCGTGCGGATAGGCGTCGGTTGCGCTGAGAAAGCGAACCTTGTCGGCGATTGACGGCGCCTTGGTACCGCAAGCAGCGCCCGCTTTGTTATGGGAGATCGACTCCATCATCGCGTCGCTTCTCAGCCCTTGACGCAAATGAGCGGCTTCAGGAAAGCGACCTTTCTCGCCAATCCTGCCGCCTCGGCGGAATCGACAACCGCACGAACATCCTTATATGCGCCCGGCGCCTCTTCAGCGACTCCGCGCAACGAAGGGCTCTTGATGATGATCCCCTGAGCGCGAAGGTCGTCCACAACCTTTCGCCCGCCCCACGCGCGAGTCGCCGCATGACGGCTCATGCGCCGCCCCGCGCCATGACAGGCTGAGGAAAACGCCTGACGCTCGCTTGTCTGCATGCCGGCCAGCACATAAGAGCCCGCGCCCATGCTCCCGCCGATGATCACCGGCTGCCCGAAAGGCCGTAGCGCCTTAGGCAAACCCTCATGGTCAGGCCCGAATGCGCGCGTCGCGCCCTTGCGATGAACGAAAAGCTGGCGGGTTTGGCCATCGATCGCATGGCGCTCCACCTTGCAAGTGTTGTGTGAAACGTCAAACATGAGCGGCAATTCTCCATGCTCAAAAAATCTGGCGAAGACCTGTCGCGTCAGATGGCCGATGATCTCGCGATTGGCGAGCGCGCAATTGATCGCCGATCGCATCGCGCCGAGATATCTCTGCCCGAGTTCAGATTTGATCGGCGCGCAGGCCAACTCACGATCGGGCAATTCAATCCCGTAGTCTTGCGCCGAGATCACCATATCACGCAAATATTCCGTGCCGATCTGATGGCCGAGGCCGCGCGAACCGCAATGAATCGTCACGACGCATTCGCCTTTGACGAGGCCATATGCGGCGGCGGTCTTCTCATCGAAGATTTCGGCGACTTCCTGCACTTCGAGGTAATGATTGCCCGAGCCGAGCGTGCCCATTTCACGGCGCTGTCGCTTTCGCGCATGTTCCGAGACGGCGGCGGGGTCGGCGCCCGAAGCGCATCCTCTCTCCTCGATGCGATCGAGATCCTCCGCGCGGCCGAAGCCGCGCTCGATCGCCCATTGGGCGCCGCCGAGCAGCATGGCGTTCATGCCCTGCTCGTCTAAGGCGATTTCGCCCTCTGAACCGACGCCCGCTGGAACGTGCTCGAAAAGCGCGTCGGCAAGTTCCGGCTGAACTGAAACGATTTGCTCGCGCGTGAGATGCGTGAGATGCGTGCGTACGCCGCAGGAGACGTCGAAGCCGACGCCGCCGGCGGACACGACGCCGCCTTCGTCCGCGTCAAAAGCCGCAACGCCGCCGATCGGAAAGCCATACCCCCAATGTGCGTCGGGCATCGCGTAGGAGGCGCGCACGATGCCAGGAAGTTTCGCGACATTGGTCACCTGATCGAAGACCTTGTCGTCCATTTCCCTCATGAGGTCTTCGGTTGCGTAAACAATGGCCGGCACGCGCATTCCGCCGAAGGGCGCAATCCGCCAGGCCGTGTCCGAAAGCCTTTCAAAACGGGAAAGGTCCATCGCATCCTCCCGCGGCTAAACGTCGATCACGCATTGCGCTCGCCATTGTCCAGGGCGATCCTCGACGAAGGCCAGCTCGGTGTAGGTCGCGCCTTTCGCTTCCACGGCAGGCGCATGTCGCGCCCGCGAAACCGCCTCGCCGAAAGCGCGGCCTTTGAGGCGATTGTCGTCGATTTTCACCTCAAACGCGCCAAACAGCATTCGGCGCTCCGCCATCTCGTATATGAGCGCGTTAAGCCAATCGACGAGCAGCAGATCGAGACGTGGCGCTTCGAGGTCGATGTCCACCGCTTGCTCGAGCCGAACAGTCGCCGGATCGACAATCGCGGCCATCATGGCCAGAGCCGCCTGCTCGCAGGCCTCGCCTGGACTTGCGCCATAGCCGCGCACGCCGATGTCGGCGTCATGTGGAAAATGCTCCCAGCGTCCGGTCGCGACATGGGCGCCCGTTGCGGCCATCGCAAAATCAGACGGCGTCGCGGTCGAGTAGCGTCACGCGACTCGCTTGCGGACCCTCCCGGCCTTCCTCCTCGCTGTAGCGGACGCGCGCGCCGGGCTTCAACGCGTCAAATCCGGACCCTTCGACGCTGTTGCGGTGGAAGTAGATCTCGCGACCGTCGGGCGCTTCGATAAAGCCGTAGCCGTCCTCGGTCACCATTTTCTTCACAACGCCTGTTGGCGCGGCCTCGTGATGTTTGACCTTGCCGCGCATGCGCCGGACCTGGTCCTGCAGCCGGCGCCGCGCCCTTTTGAACGCGTCATTCAACGCAAAATCGAAATCCTGAAACCTCTCATCCTGATGGGGCGTGCGCTCGATCGCGACCTCGCGTTTGTCAGGGAGGACGAGATGCAGATTGATCTCGTAAAGCCCTCCGGTGCGATGATGCGCGCCCGGGCCTTTCACGACGACGCGACAGGCTGTCGCACGGCCGTAGCGATCCTCGAGCTTTTCTATCAGACGCATTATTTTTTCTTGTCGGTCTGACGAAGGCTCCACCCCTTGAAAATCGATCTTCGGCTGAGTTTGCATGTGCAAATCCTCCCAAGGCGAGACGGACAGCGAGCGTCCTCAATGGAATATGGCGAGGACTGAGCAGCTTCTCCAGATAGAAGATTCATAGAACGACGCCATGTAGGACGCCAAGTAGGGATCAGCCAGGCTGAAATGTTCTAAGGACCGAGGTTCAAAGATGGCGAGCTTTAGGACGATCGACGTCGTGATAGGGTCTAAACGGCTCGAGGGGTCGCTCTTTCTGCCTCAAACGTCGCACGGCCTCATCATTTTTGCGCATGGCAGCGGCTCCTCGCGCTTAAGTCCGCGCAACAGATATGTCGCCGAACGACTTGCTGCGCAGGGATTCGCCTGTTTGCTGTTCGATCTGCTGACCGCCGAGGAAGGCGAGTTCCGCCGCAATGTCTTCGACATCGAGCTGCTCGGCGCGCGCGTCATCGAAGCGATCGCCTGGGCTGGCGGCGAGAATGAAATTTCCCTGCTGCCGATAGGCCTTTTCGGCGCAAGCACGGGCGCCGCAGCGGCGCTCGTCGCCGCAGCCGACGAGCCGCGCGTCGCGGCCGTCGTTTCGCGCGGCGGCCGGCCAGATCTTGCGGGCGACGCGCTGCGGCGCGTCCAAGCGCCGACATTGCTGATCGTCGGCGGTTTGGATTATGGCGTCATCGAACTCAATCGCAGCGCTCAGCAGCTGCTGAGATGCCGCAACCGTCTCGATATCGTGCCGGGCGCCACTCATCTTTTCGAGGAGCCCGGCACATTGGAGAGCGTCGTCGAGCGTGCGACAAAGTGGTTTATCGAATATCTTGGCGCGACTCGCGACGCGACGGACGACTAGTTCTACTTTCGAAATTTGCGTGACGGCGGAAGGTTCTCAAAGATGACCACGATGGCGACGACCGAGCCGCCGCTGAAGCGGCTCTTCGACCGACTGGATTTCGCGCCGCAGCCGAAACGGATGGAGCTCCAAGTCGTGCAGGAGCGCTGGGAGGCGGCGCGCGGCGGCGCAGTGGCGCCGAGAAGGAACGCCATTAGCTTCTCGCCGCAAGATCGGGGCGCCGCCGAAACCATCTTCGTCCATCGATTCGAAGGACCGGACGACGACGCCGTGCTGACCGAGGGCGCGTCGGCCGCAGCAATATTGCTTGGTTCTTGTCGGATTGGAGAAAAACTGAGCGAAGCGGCGCAGCGGCGGGGCGCGGTGCGACTGCGCCGTCTATTGAAGGAGGTACGGGGAACGGGCCAACCGGTGCTCGCGCAATACACCAGCGTCGAACATGGTCGCGATCGCGCTATTATCGAAATTCTGGCGGCGCCGCTTTCCGAAGATGGACGCACCATCGATTCGGCGCTCATCGCAGTTTGGGCGCATGTTTTAGATGGCGCGCCCGCGCATGCGCCCCGAGAAGCGGATAGCAGCCTCGCGCTCTTCGCGCTCGGCGCAAGCGTCTCATTCGGCGAGGATGTCGCGCAATTGCTCGGCGCGGAGCTTACGCCGCTCGAAGACCGTGAGTTCGAAGACGGCGAATATAAGATCCGGCCGCTCGAAAACGTCCGCGGCCGCGATTGCTACGCCGTCTTTACCCTGCATGGCGATCACGTCGCGAGCAGCGCCGACAAGCTATGCAAACTGCTGTTCTTCATCGGCGCGCTGAAGGACGCCGGCGCGAGGCGCGTCACGGCTGTCACGCCTTATCTGTGCTTCTCGCGCAAAGATCGACGCACCAAGCCGCGCGATCCCGTCACCACGCGTTATGTCGCACAGCTCTTTGAGGCGCTCGGAACCGACCGTCTGGTCTGCATCGATGTGCATAACATCGCCGCATTCCAGAACGCTTTTCGCTGCGAGACGGTTCACCTCGACGCACAAGCGCTCTTTGCGCGGCATGTCGTTGCTGAGATCGGAGACTCGCCTGTCGCCGTCGTCTCTCCCGATCTTGGGGGCGAGAAGCGCGCGGAACTCTTCCGGCTGCGGCTCGAACGCATGCTGAGCCGCCCCGTCGCCAAGGCTTTCATGGACAAATATCGCAGCGAGGGCCGCGTCGTCGGCGATATTTTCGCCGGCGACGTCAAGGACCGCACCGCCATCATCATCGACGACCTTATCGCCGGCGGCGGCACTGTAGCGCGCACCGCAGCGGCATGCCGCGCGAATGGCGCAAAGCGCGTTTGGGCGGCAGCGACTCACGGCGTTTTTTCCGAAAAGGCGGCGTCAGTGCTGACGAACACGCCGCTCGACAAACTGATCATCACCGATACCGTGCCGCTGCAATCCACAATCGCGACCGCGCTAGGCGATCGACTGACAATGATTAGCGTCGGCGGTCTCGTCGCTGAGGCGATCCGGCGGCTGCACGCAAACGGTTCGATTACGCAGCTTCTCGACGAAGGACCTTAGGCGCTGGGCATTCTCGTTGCGTATCCCACCGCTCACGCCGCCAGCTTCAGATGAACTTGGAAGACGTACTCATTCGCCGAATGTCCAAAGCCGAGCTCTGTCTGGCTTTCGATTGGGCTGCGACCGAAGGCTGGAATCCTGGCCTCCATGACGCTGAGAGTTTCTACGCTGTCGATCCTGAAGGATTCTTTATTGCGGAGCGTGCGGGCGAGCCTTTGGGCTGCATTTGCGGCGTCGCCTATGACGAGACTTTTGGCTACGTCGGACTTTTCATCGTTCGCCCGCCTTATCGCGGACAGGGCGTCGGCCTTCAGCTCTTAGAAGTTGCGCTGCGGCATGTAGAGGGACGCAATGTCGGGCTCGACGCCGCGATCGCCATGCAAGAGACTTATGGGCGATACGGCTTCAAATTCGCCCATCGAGTTATTCGCCACCAATGCATTGGCGGCGGCGAGTCGCCCTTCGACGTAACGGAACTGGCCTCTGTGCCTTTTGACGAAATCGTGCGTTACGACGCAACTGTCTTTCCGACTTCGCGCGCGACATTTCTTTCGCGTTGGATCGCTCAGCCGCGCAGCACAACGCTGGCATTTATGACGCATGGGCGACTCGCCGGCTATGGCGTGCTGCGCGCCTGCCGCGAGGGATACAAGATCGGTCCGCTCTTCGCAGACGATCCGCAGATCGCCGACATGCTGTTTCAGGGCCTGTGCGCGCGGGCGGCCGGCGCGCCAGTCTTTCTCGATACGCCAGAGGCGAACCCTGCTGCGATCGAACTTGCGCAACGGCGAAAAATGACGCCGGTATTCGACACGGCGCGCATGTATACGCGAGGAACGCCGCAGGGTCGGACCGACCATTGCTACGGCGTCACGACCTTTGAACTCGGCTAGTTCACGCCAGCGCCTATGCGGTCAAGCGGCTGGCCAATCAAATCGGCAAGCCGCTGAAGCTCCTCCCAGGAGAGATGCTGCGTAAAGCGCCCACACATTGGGCCGAAACGCCCCGTGTCAGTAGTAATAGCGCCGACGGTAATATGGGCGCGGCGCCGTCGCGGCGCCAATAATTGCACCGCCGGCAGCGCCGACCGCCCCCGCGGCGAGCGTCGGGCCCGCGAGGCCGCCTGATGCAAGCGCGCCGATGCCGGCGCCGCCCAGACCGCCGATGATGCCGCCGCCGACAGCGCGTTCGCCCGGCGTATAGCAGCCGTAAAGCGGGACGGAGGCCGTCAGAAGCGTCGCGAGGACGAGGGCTTTCTTGACCCGGGGGGCAATGGCGATGCTGTTCATTTTCGTTCCCTTGTTCATCGTCGTGCGGCGGCGGCGCTAAGGCCGAGCCTTCGCCGAATGAACCCAGATTTGCGCCAGAACGATGGCCCATCGCAGGCAGCTTGATGTGCGCAGAAAGAGGGGTCCAAACCCGCAGAACTTTGTCTCGCTGTTCTTTCAAATAAGAATATTTAGAAGGACGATTTCTGAAAGATTTCCGATGAAGGATGCATGGTATTGACCCTACGGTTTGCTTGTTAAATCTTTCCGCCATGCATGGGCGTTGATGAAATTTTCGATATTCGCAAACCCACGCCTTTGAGCTGAACGCTCGCCCTCAAGCAAAAAATTCGGGTTTGCGACGCCCCGGCCCGCAATCCTGAAGGAGAGAACAATGTGCGATTTGGCGCTCGAAAAAAACCGCATTGATTCGATTCTCGCCGAAGCGATGAACCAAAACTCGGCGCGAACGTCGATCGATGAAACAGAGCTCGCCGGTTACGGACTTGCGGCGCTGCGCAGCCACTACGCGCTTTCCTGTCCGGACGAGTGCATGCGCAAGCGATGCGACGAATTCGCCGCGGTCGTCGCGCTGTCGCGTCGCGCGCAGCAGCGCCTGCGGCAGACCGCCTGAAAGATTCCGGACAGAGAAAAAGGACCGCGCGATGTTCATGGCGTCGAATCAGTTCAAGGTCGTCAAGGGCTGCGAAGAAACATTTGAAACGGCTTGGAAAGAGACGAGCGTCCGGCTGCGCGAGGCCGCAGGTCTGATCGGATTTCGCTTCCATAAGGGAGGAGAGGTCGGTCCGCATGTGCTCTATTTCTCAGTCACGATGTGGGAGACGGAAGAGCGCTTCATCGACTGGCGGCGCGCCGAACTCTATGGCGCCCCTCGCGGAAGCCTCGGACCGCGCCGCGCCTCGCGGCTTGAGGAGTTCGACGCGACCGTCTCAAGAAGCAATCCGCAATAACGCGCCGGCGTATTTCCTGGGAGAAGCACATGTTAGGAATTGGCGACCGCCTGCCAAATTTCACAGCGATCGGCGTGAAGCCGGGATTTAACGAGATCGAGGAGAACGGCGAGTCAGCGTTCGAAACGGTGAGTGAGATGAGCTTTCCCGGCAAATGGAAAGTGATCTTTTTCTACCCGAAGGATTTCACCTTCGTTTGCCCGACGGAAATCGCCGGCTTCGCGCACTTGTCGGATGATTTCGCCAAGCGCGACGCCGTCGTTCTCGGCGGGTCGACGGATAATGAATTCGTCAAGCTTGCCTGGCGGCGCGATCACAGCGACCTGAGGAATTTACCGATCTGGCAGTTCGCCGATTCGAAAGGCGATCTCGTCGATGGCTTGGGAGTTAGGGCGCCGTCAGGCGTCGCCTATCGCGCCACCTTCGTCGTCGACCCAGATAATATCATTCAGCATGTGTATGCGACGAATCTCGACGTCGGCCGTGCGCCGGAAGATACGCTGCGCGTGCTCGACGCTTTGCAGACCGGCGCCCTCTGCGCCTGTAACCGGCCAGTGGGCGGAGAAACGCTCAGCCCCGCGGCGTGACGGCAGACGTGGCCCCGGGCGAATGCGGGTCCAGCGTCTCAGGGCGTCTTGGAGCCCACTCATTCTTTGGAAATTGTTTGAGGCCGTTTGGAATTGCCTCTTCGACGGTCTTCTTCGCTTTCGAAGCCGCTTCGAGATATTGAACCGCACCTTTGTTGCGCTCGAAACTACGCCACCGTTGCTCCATGCATTTATCTTCTCGCACCAGGGAAAGAAACAGATCTGTCGCCTCTTTCCAAGTGAGGACCTCAAAATCCGGTCTCGGCGCACGCCCCGATAGACACGCGTCGATTTGCTGCGCAAGCGCCGCATCGTCCGCAACATTGAAATAAAGCGCGTGTTGGCCGCAGATTTCCCGAAACACTGGAATATCCGAAACGATGATGCTCGTTCCATAATGAGCGGCTTCGATCAATGGCAATCCAAACCCTTCCGCGATCGAAGGCGAAACGAGCGCCGCCGCATTTCGATAGAGAAATTGCAGAGTCGCGTCGTCCGGACCTTCGACCCATAGGAGCCGTTTGCCGAATTCCGGGTGGTTTCTAATCCGCGTAACGACGGCGCGAGCGCTCCAGCCATATCGTCCGGCGATGACATATCGCGCTTGCGACCCTGCCGCCCAAAGTCGTTCAAAAGCGTCAAGCGCAATGGGATGCCCTTTGCGAGGTTCTATGGTCCCAACTGTCACGAAAAAAGGATGTTCCGTGACCATGGTCGCAATGTCCGACGAAGGCTTGCCGTCAATCTCGTCCAAATCGCAGCCAAGATGGAACCAGCCCAATCGAAGCTCATCTCGGCAAACGTCAGTTGAGCTGCGTATAAACTGTTCCAAATCGTCTACAACGCTGTTCGAAATCGCAATGACCGAATCGCACTTTGCTAGAACTGTTTCGAGTCTGTTTTTGAATTCAAAAGTGTAGGAAGCTGGACAAGTTCCCGGGTACTTGAGCGGGACGAGATCGTACGCCACAGAGACGATTTTCCCACCTCTTTCATGAATATTGTCGAGCAGCGGAGAGATCGTTGAAAGGGGAGTCACGTCCAATAGGACGAGGATATCGCCTTTCTCGATCTCAAGAGGAACAGAGCTCATTTCTCCGTTCGACAAAACCATTGGCAAGCCGTCTTCTAAGACGAATGGTATCGCCTTTTCGCCCCGAGCCGCATGAAAGGCGATGTTGCGAACGACGCGCTGTACGCCATCCTTGCGGCCGGATTGAACTGTGTGCGTAGCGTCGATTAGCACCCGTGGCCGTGGGCAGTTGCCAACAAGGCGTCGGGCGCTCGTCGCATCGGCTGCAACGACGGCGCGATGACGTCTCTGCGGCCGACTGCCGTCATGCCAGTGACCTAAGCCAACGAGCTTGGTCACTGTCCAATAAAGCTCCTTAAGCCACAGCGGCCAGAAACCCCTTCGCGACTCAATGGTCGTTTCGAGCTCACCAAGCTCCTCAGCGAGGATACGGATCCGATATCGAAAGAGCTCCACCGAATTCATTATTGAAGAGGCCTGGAGACACGAGACAGAACGAGCAACTGGCAATTTGGCCAATTGCTATTTTCCTATCAATAAGGTCGTGATAGAGCAAGACCTTTCGGACCCAGCCCTTAATACGACTGGACATGTAGAGCCGACGAGACGGTGCAATGCATTGGCTTCGAGCCGCGTTCGCTCGCGGGCGTCGAGCTTAATGCTCGACAAATGGCGACGGCAAGCGCCGCATCCGCGAATGCAGGCTCCGCCCTGGTCGTTACTCTACCGCTTCGGCTTTAACGAAATTCCAGGACGCCGTATCGACGATCCTGCTTTCGCAGTCGTCGTTGGTCAGCTTCGCGCAGGTGCCTTCGACCGCCATAACGGTCCAAAAATCGCTCTCTTCGTCCCAGGCGCCTTCATCATTCACAAGCGTCGTGACTTTATAAACTTGGACGGTTCTAAGAACTCGCCAATGAGCGAGGTTTCTGATTTCATCTGCGCAAAGGGACGGGAGCTGAGTCGATGCGCGGAGAGCCTGGCTTTTTTGATGTCGACGATCGGCTGAAACGGCTGAGCGATTTGGGCGATCATCTGGAGGGTTTCGCGGCCGCTGTAGATTTCGAGATGTTTCGCTCCGACCTTATGGCTGCGCTGAACTATTCCAACGGCGTGCAAGGCGGACGACCGCCGTTCGATCCCGTCGTGATGTTCAAAATCCTGGTCATCGCGGCGATGGACAATCTCTCTGACGAGCGCGCCGAGTTCCTGATCAACGACCGCATGTCGTTCATGCGGTTTCTTGGGCTTTCGCTCGCCGACCGCGTTCCGGACGCGCGCACGATCTGGCTGTTTCGGGAAAAGCTGAGCAAGGCAGGCGCGATTGAGTCTTTGTTCGCGCGCTTCGACGCGGCGCTGCGCGCCTCGGGCTTCATCGCCATGTCCGGACAGATCGTCGACGCGACGCTTGTCGCCGCGCCGCGGCAGCGCAATATGGAAGACGAGAAGAAGGCGATCAAAGAGGGGCGTATTCCCGAGGCTTGGAAAACGCGGCCCGCCAAGTTGCGGCAGAAGGACCGCGACGCGCGCTGGACGGTGAAGTTCACCAAGGCGAAGGCGAAAGAGGCTGGCTCAAAGCCGCCTTGTGACATCGCCATCCCGGTCTTTGGCTACCAAAACCATATCGCGATTGACCGCGGCTTCGGCTTCATCCGCAAATGGTCAGCCACCGATGCTGCCGCCTATGAGGGCGCACGATTGCGCGAAGGGTTGCTCGACAAGACCAATACAGCGTCGAGCGTTTGGGCCGACACAGCCTATAGCTCGGCAGCCAACGAGGCGTTCATGGAAAAGAATGGCTTTGTCAGCCGCGTTCACCGCAAAAAGCCGAAGGGCAAACCGATGCCTGACGCCGTGCGCCGCGCCAATGCGGAAAAGTCCAAGGTCCGCTCGCGCGTCGAGCATGTCTTTGCCGAACAGAAGGATCGAATGCGGCTATTCATCCGCACCATCGGGATCGCCAGAGCCAAAGTGAAAATCGGCATGGCCAACCTCGTCTATAACTTCAAGCGCCTAATCTTCCTGCAACGAATGGCCGCCGCGTGACGCCAAAGAATGGGCCTGGTCGCTCACAATCCTTCCCCCATGAAAGCGCGCTATCGCGCCATCAAAATCAGTTCGCCGCCGGCTCAAGCCAACAAACCGTCTTGTTGATAGAAGCGTCCACTTTGCCAGCCTCAAGCATGTTGCAGTCCTTTGCTGAACGATCCCCTTGGGAGACACATGGCATCGGCTCAACGCGACGATTTCTCATCGTCGCCGCAAAACGGGCAAAATTAGGGAAAACTGCTGGCGACACATAGAACAGCGAGAGCAGGCTTGCGCCAATACTTAAGTTTACGGCGCGTTAACGCCGCAGCGCATGTAAAGGGGAACCGATAATGGCAGATTCGGCGGATCGGCGCGCCACGCGTCCTCGAGCGCCTGATCGATAAGCGCCAGCGGATCGCTGTCGTAACGCAGCCTGTATTTCTCGACCGCGGACCAGGTCTTGAGAAAGCTCATGAGATCGCTCTTCGATTGCGCGATCGGCGTATGAAACGGCGGGCTTTTGATCTCCTTGAAGGGAAACGGCAGCGTCTCGTAGCGATTGAAATAGAGCGAAGAGTTCTGGCCCCAAAAGGGGCCGAGAATATCCTCCTTGAGCCTACGCAGGATCGCATCGATCGGCGCGACATGCGTCAGCGGCCAGTCATAGGTCCATGCGGCGATTACCCCCTCGGGCCGCAATGCGCGACGGGCGTTTTCGTAAAATTTCGGAAGGTCGAACCAATGGATCGAACAGGCGCAGGCGATAAGATCGACCTCTTGGCGCAGGCCGAGATCATCTTCCGCCCGCGCAAGACGATAGTCGACGTTCGCCTCCTTCGGCGCGAGCGCGAGCTGCCGCTCATCAGGATCAGTCGCGAGGACCTTCGCGAAGTGGCGCGAAAGGCCAGTCGCCGCCTGCCCGCTCCCCGATCCGCAATCCCAGGCGAGACGATTCTCTTTCGCGGCGCGCGCTAGCCAGGCGAACAGCGCGTCGGGATAATGCGGGCGAAAGGCGCGATAGTCGTCGGCGTTGTCGCCGAACACCATTGTCTGGCGTGCGTCCATTGCTGCGGCCCTACTCCGTGTCCAACATGTCTCGCGGCCCAAGACCTTTTCGTTGGAGCCACTGCGCGGTGACGCGATCATGCCATGGCGTGAGGCTGTCCGCCGCATGGAAGCCCATGTGCCCGCCGCCAGGGGTAAAAACCGTCTCGATCGCTGGCAGGCGCGACCAATCGATCGCCGCATAGCATTCCGCGGGAATCCAGGGATCGTCCAAAGCGTGCAGGATCAACGTCGGCAGCTTGGCGCCGGCGAGGAAATTCTTGGCGGCGTTCGCTTCATAATAGTCCTCAGCGTCCCGATAGCCGAAATGCGGCGCGACGAAAAGATCGTCGAATTCATAGACGTTGCGGGCGCCGGCGATCGCGGCGCGCTCAGCGGTGGTGAGCTCTGCGCCCGGCGCAAGCGCCTCGCGTTTCATTTGATCGAGCATGTAGCGATGATAGGCGAAGTTGCGCGGCGCCATCATGCGCGCGCAGGTGGCGGCGAGATCGATCGGAGTCGAGACGGCGACGGCGGCGCGCACGGGTAAGCCGCAGCCACCCTCGCCGATAAATTTCAGCACGAGATTGCCGCCGAGCGAATTGCCGATGAGCACGATTCCGTGGCGCAAGAGTTCGGCAGGCAAAGCGCGCAGCGCCGCGGCGAGATCCTCGGTCTTGCCGGCGTGGTAGCGGCCGCCGGAGGTCGGACGCGAGGGTTGAGAGCCTCGAAGATTGAGGCGCAACACCGGCCAGCCCTGGCCGACGAGATAGCGCGCCGTCGCGATCCCATGCCGGCTCGCCTCGGACCCCGCGAGCCCATGCGCCAGAACGATGAGTGGCGCGTTCGTATCTGTGGCCGGCCGATCGAGCCGCGCCGCCAGCCGGTCGCCGTCGGGCATGGCGAGCAGCAGCCGCTCGCCGCCTAAAAGCTCCGGCGGTCCGCCGATGATGATATTGCGCAACGTCTGCAGATCGCCGCCAAACCACGGCGCCCGCTCGCGGAATGAGGGGAGCGGAGTTTCCGAAGCAGGAGGTTCGGCGATGTCCCGACCGATGTTGAAATAGGAGGAGCGGCGTTGCTCACCTTGAGCTTGTAGGCTCGGGGTGCTGATTCCACGGAAGGAAAGCAACGCCATGAACAAAGCTATCACATCGACGGCGATT
>Ga0194120_10000350_pt1 | contig 86113 bp, 98 predicted proteins | sample TA2MahCa65mmetaG_FD_148642 | JGI IMG/M metagenome (GOLD analysis project Ga0194120, IMG submission 148642) | Freshwater microbial communities from Lake Tanganyika, Tanzania - TA2015019 Mahale Deep Cast 65m | ecosystem: Environmental > Aquatic > Freshwater > Lake | place: Tanzania: Lake...
CGTTGACCCGGATGTAGTAGGGCTTGCGTCCGTCGCTCTTGCGGCCCGAGCCGGACACCTGGATGTGGAACGTCTCGCCGTGTACGGTGAGGTTGAACTCCACCGGGGCTAAATGAAGCTCGTGCGCCACCGCCGGGCCCTTTTCCGGCGGCGGTTCCAAGGCCGGCGGCTTGAGATCGCCCTTCTCGCGATCCTCGAAGAACTCCCGCGCGATGGTCGGGAAGAGGGCGAAGGACAACACGTCTTCCTCGGAGGCCGCCTTACCCGCCGAGTCCCGCCTGGCTGCGTCCATCTCCGGTTCCAGCCGATCCGCTGGCCGGCTCGTGATCGGCTCATCGGCGCCGATGGCGCGCGTCTGCACCTCGGCGGACACAGGCCCCGGAGGTTGCCCGTAGAGGCCCAGGAAGTAATTCTTCGTTTCCGTGGTGATGACCTTGTACCGTTCGCCGGTCAGCACATTCAGCGTCGCCTGGGTGCCGACGATTTGGCTGCTGGGGGTGACCAGCGGCGGGTAGCCCATGTCCTGCCGGACGCGGGGCACCTCTTCCAACACCTGTCGCATCTTGTCGATCGCGTTTTGCTGCGCGAGCTGGGCCGCCAGGTTGGAGAGCATGCCGCCGGGAATCTGCGAGGTCAGGATTTCCGCGTCCACGCCGGTGAAATCGCTTTCGAACTGCTGGTACTTGCGGCGGACCGTGCGGAAATGCTCGGCGATCGGCACGAACCGCGCCAGTTCCAGCCCCGTGTCGTAGGGTGTGCCCCTCAGCGCGGCCACCAGGGTCTCGGTGGGCGGATGGGAGGTCCCGCCGGCCAGCGGCGAGATGGAGGTGTCGAGCATGTCCAGTCCGCCCAGCACCCCCATGAGCGCCGACATGGAGGCCATGCCGGACGTGTAGTGGCTGTGCAAGTGGATGGGCGCACGGACCGCAGCCTTGAGCCGCTTGACCAAGGTATAGGCGTCGGCGGGCGCCAGGAGCCCGGCCATGTCCTTGATGCAAATCGTGTCGGTGCCCAGGTCTTCCAGTTTCTTGGCCAGATCGACGAATCGGTCCAGGCTGTGGACCGGGCTGACCGTGTAGCACAGGGAGGCCTCGACGTGCTTCCCGTTGGCTTTGACCTCGTGCATGGCCCGTTCCATGTTGCGCACATCGTTGAGGGCGTCGAAAATGCGGAAGACGTCGATGCCGTTGGCGGCGGAGCGTTCGATGAATTTTTCCAGCACGTCGTCGGCATAGTGCCGGTAGCCCACGATGTTCTGGCCGCGCAGGAGCATCTGCAGCCTGGTTCTGGGCATGGCTTGTTTCAGCGCCCGGAGTCGTTCCCAGGGGTCCTCTTTCAGGAAGCGCAGGCAGGTGTCGAACGTGGCGCCGCCCCAGACTTCCAGCGACCAGTAGCCCACCGCGTCCAGGTTGTGGGCGATCGGCAGCATGTCCTCGGTGCGCATGCGGGTGGCCAGTAAGGATTGGTGGCCGTCGCGCAAGGCCACGTCCGTGAGCAAGAGTTTTTTCCCCGGCGCGGAGCCGATCGGAAGCAGGGGTTTTGCCGTCTCCCTGAACGGCCCTTTGGCGTGGGTCTTCGGCACGGACCGAAGGTGGCTGGCCTTGCGCGAGGCCGGTTTCTTTTTGGGCATTTTGGCCATGTCGCTTGTGCGCGGGGGAAGTTCCCCTCGTGCGTCACTCCTTAAAATGTCTACAGTCCCTCATAGGCGGCGATGGCCGCGGAAATGGCGACGACCAGGTCCTCCGGCTCGTACTCGTCCTCGTAGGTGAACAGGTCCGGATGGGTCTCCAGGTACGAGGTGTCGAACCGTCCGGCGCGGAAATCCGGCTCCTCCATGATCTTCTTGAGGAAGGGAATCGTGGTCTTGAGCCCCCGCAAGACATATTCCTCCAACGATCGGTGCATCCGGCTGACCGTCTCGTCCCACGTGCGCCCGCGCACCGTCAGCTTGGCCAGGAGCGCGTCGTAGTAAGGCGGCACCGCGTAGTCTTTGTAGACGGCGCCGTCGATCCGGACGCCGATGCCGCCGGGCGAAAGGTAGGCGGTGACCGTGCCGGTGGAGGGCCGGAAATTGTTGCGCGGGTCCTCGGCGTTGATGCGGCATTGGATGGCATGTCCCTGGAGCGTGACGTCCTCTTGCTTGAACTCCAGCGGCTGGCCGGCGGCGATTGAAATCTGCGACCGGACGATATCCACGGCGGTGATCTGCTCGGTGACCGTGTGCTCCACCTGGATGCGCGGGTTCATCTCGATGAAGTAGAAGCGCCGGTCCTGGTCGAGAAGAAACTCCACGGTGCCGGCGTTGTCGTAGTGCACCGCATGGGCGATGGTGGCCGCTGCTTCGCCCATTTCGCGGCGCATGTCGGGCGTCAGGATCAGCGAGGGGGCGATCTCGATCAGCTTTTGGTGGCGGCGCTGGACGGAGCAATCGCGCTCGCCCAGGTGGATCACGTGCCCGTGCCGGTCGCCCAGGATCTGGAATTCGATATGGTGCGGCCGCTCGATGTATTTTTCGAGAAAGATGCTGCCGTCCCCGAAGGCCGCCAACGCTTCCCGAGCCGCGGTCTCCATGTTGTTGCGCAGTTCCGTGTCCGTGCGGACCACGCGCAGGCCTCGCCCGCCGCCGCCGGCGCTGGCCTTGATCATGACCGGATAGCCGACCGAATGGGCGAAGGCCAGGGCTTCTTCGGCCTTCGTCACCGCTTCATCTGTGCCGGGCACGATCGGGACGCCCACCTTTTTGGCCAGCTCGCGGGCTTTGACCTTGCTGCCCATCAGATGGATGACCTGGGGGGAGGGGCCGATAAAAGTGATGCCGGAGACCTGGCAGAGCTGCGCGAACTGGGCGTTTTCGGAGAGGAACCCGTACCCCGGATGGATCGCGTCGGCGCCGATGCGCAGCGCCAGGTCCACGATCTGCTGCATGTCCAAAAAGCCTTTGACCGGCCCCGGCCCGACCAGGTAGGCCTCGTCGGCCTTCTTGACGTAAATGCCGGTGGAATCTGCCTCCGAATAGACGGCGGCGGTGGCGATGCTGAGTTCGCGGCAGGCGCGGATGATCCGCATCGCGATCTCGCCCCGATTGGCGACTAGAATCTTCTTGAACATGATTGGAGAGGGCTCCCTCTGCTGCATATCCCGGGCTAGGGCGTGCGCGGCCATGGCCCGGGCTAAGAGTCCGCGTAAGCTAGCATAGCTGTTTGCGGAAAGTCGAGAGAGCTGAACGGGGAGTTCCCGGCTCCGAGCGCCGCCTAACAGGGCGCTCGGAGCATGGGGGAGCCTGGCCGGCGGGCTACTTGGATTTGATCAGGATGCCCTTGGAGCGGGCGTTGCCGCCGCCGGCGACCACGTCGATGAACGACATGCCCGCGCGGGCCTCGGGGACGACCACTTCGATCGTGGTGTCGTTCACGAGAGTGTACTGGACGGGCGCGCCGCCGGTGGCGCTGAAGGCCACACCGTGGAAGCACTCCTTGGTGCCGAAGTTCTCGCCTTTGATGATGAGCTTTTGCCCCGGGGCCGCCTCGTCCGGTTCCACCTTATGGACTTTGGGGCGCTTGCTCCGGTCGCAGACCGGGTCCTTTTCGATCTTGTTCGCGTCGAAGCCCTTGATGGATTCCGTTCCGAACATGCTGAACCCGGTGCCTTCCTCCATGCCGCCTTCTGCGGCCCAGAGAAAGGGGACCGGCGTGCCGGCCAGCGCAAGAGACGCGATCAGCAGTACCGTGCGGAATATCTGCCTGCCCATAAGTCCCTCCTTACGCGTGAATGATCTCGGTTATGATTTTGGATCAACGGGCGTATAGATCTCGTCCAGCAGCTTCTGTCCGTCCTTGGAGAGGGCAAAGGCTTCGAAGGCCTCGACCAGCGGATTCGGCTCTTTCTTGGACAGGAAGAGCACGGGGCGCCGCAAGGAATAGCGGCCGTCCTTCACCGGCGGTTTTTCCGGCTCCACCTTATCGATCGTCAGCAAGCGCACGGGGACACCGGACGAGACGGCTTCCAATGCCGGGACCAGCGAGACGAAGGTCACCGCCGAGTTTGGGGCGAGGGTTCCGGCCACGGTCTTGATCGCCTTGTCGTCCGGGCCGATAACCTTGCTCTTGTCGGGAATCTGCCCGACGATCCCCAGGCGCTGCTCGAAGGCCTCGCGGATGTTGCGGTTGGCCGGCCGGTCGAGAATCAGCACCCTGGTTTCGGGCCCCCCCAGTTCGGACCAGAATTTCACCTTGCCGGTAAAGATGTCCGCCGCCTGCTTGGTCGTAATTTCCTTGGTCTGGTTGGAGAGGCTGACCATGATGGCGATGCCGTCCCAGGCCACCTGGGTGGCTTTGAGCTCCGGGTCCGGTTTGCCCATCACGGCAAGTTGCGCCTGGCCCGATTTGACCAATTCGATGGGCTTGGAGATCTCGTCCCACTGGACGTCTATGTAGGCCCGCGGATTGGTCTTCTCGAAGGCCCGAGCCATCTTTTCAATGACGGTCAGCTCAGGCCCGTTGCCGACGATAGTCATGGAGCCGGCGGCGTCGCCGGCGGCCGCCGGCGACGCACCCGTCAGGCCGGCCAGGAACAGTCCGATCAGCACCCCTGCCATTGCACGCATGAGGCCTCCTGTGTATGCCCGGATGAATCGAGAATGAACCGGATAAATGACGCATGCGGCATGATCGCCAGGAACGGAAGCAAAGTCAAGTCTGGGAAAGGGGGCGAGTGTTCAGTCGGAGCGGGGCGGGCCGAAGCGGGTCAGTTGCTGCCGCCGCTCGAGTCGGGCTTGGGCGTCCCGAAGTTATCCGGCGCCGGCACGACCCGCTTGCCCATGGCCGGGGGCAGCTTGGAGAACTTGTCCATCCGCTCGTTGAGCATGTCGTAGGCCTTCATTTCCTTGAAGCCGGGCTTGTGATCGCCGACGATTTGGGAGGCGAAGGAAGACATCAACTTGGTGGATTTTTGCGCGCGGCAGTGCGGGCAGACCGTATCTTCCGCGCGAAAACTGACCGGTTGGACCTGCTCGAACTGTTGGCCGCAGCCTTCGCACCGATATTCATACAACGGCATGGATGCTACTCCTCTGTGTGGACCCCCCACTGCGAACGAGGCTCATTATACCGGAATCGACGGGCCGATGCGACTCCCGGGGCGCCGGGCGGTCCGGGACGGGGCTCTTGACCGTCACCCGATCCGTCGAGTATCTTACTCCGAGCGCGTGAGGGGATGCAGACCGCACGCGTGATCACTTGAGGGTGTTCTCCGGCGGCCGAGAGTGATCTGAAGGGCAGCCGGTTCACACGAAGTCTTGGAGGGAGGCGGGCCATGCCGTTGTTGCTTCGGAAGTTTAAACTGACCACTGGAATGGTGCAGGAAGAGCGGATCGACGACCCGGATCGGATCGAGCGGTACATGAAGCTCTTCGAGAAGGACGACATCAAGAAGCTGGAAGCCGGCGGGAAAGTGTTCATCGAGAAGGATGAGTGGCAGCTCCTGCCCTGAGAGCCCCGGTCACGCTCACCCGGTTATCTGATCCGTCTTCTCCCTCCCTCCTCTAGGCTCGCTCCGCTGTCCTTGTCGCGGCGCGCCATGGTAGGCTTCAGCTATGCGAGGGGGCTGCCGTCTCGGTATAGAGGGATCGGTATGGTGTACTGGATTCACATCGCCCGTTCGATCGACCGGGTGACGCTCCATAAGGAGAAATGCGCCGAGGTGCCGTCCAACGCCATCCGGACGGATTTCTGGGAGGGCGGCTGGTTCGACTATCCGACCAAGGAACGGGCCTTGGCGGCCATGGAGCAGGCCGGGACTACCTACCAGAAGAACTGTCCGCTCTGCAAACCCTGAAGGATGTGATGGGTGAAGTGTGAAGGGTGATCCCGTACAAAGGTAAGCGTCCCACTCATCACTGATCTCGGTTCACACATCACTGGACGTCATGCCCCACCTCATCCTGGTCCTCAGCGCGTTGATCTGGGGCGCGACCTATCCCTCCACCAAAGCCGTCCTCGCGCAGCTGCCGCCCTTTTCCTTTATGTTCGTGCGGTTCTTGCTCGGCTGCCTGCTGGTGGCCGCGGCCGTGCTCGCGCTGCGCCGCCGCATCCAGTGCGATCCGGCCACGCTGCGCATGAGCGTCATCGCCACGGTCTTTCTCTTTCTCGGCTTCGCGCTGCAAACCGAAGGGCTGGTCACGACGACGGCCTCCAAGTCCGCCTTCATTACCGTGCAATACGTCTTTCTGGTGCCGCTCTTTCTGCGCCGCTTCGAGCCGCGCACCTGGGCTGCGGCGGGTCTCTCCCTGGCCGGCTTGTGGCTGTTGGTGGACCCGCAGGGAGAGATGACCAGGGGGGACCTGCTGACGCTGGGCTGCGCGGCGGCCTACGCGGGCCACATCAGCTGCCTGGAGTCCTTCACGCAAAAGAGCGACCCGCTCTCACTCTTTCTCTGGCAGTTAGTGATGATTACGGTCGCCATGGTTCCGGCCATGCTCTGGGAGCGGCCTGGGGCCGACGCCTTCTCGCTCACGCCGCTGCTGCTCTCGGCCCTGCTCGTGAACGGCGTCTTCGCGACCGGAGCCTTCGCAATTCAGGTCTGGGCGCAGAAACGGCTGCCGGCCCCGCGCGTCGCGCTGATCTTTTCCTTGGAGCCGCTGTTCGCCGCATGGCTGGCCTGGCTGTTTTTGGACGAGCACTTGAGCGGGCGCGGCTGGGTCGGCAGCACGCTCATCGTGGGCGCCGTCCTGTGGGGGACCCTGGGACCGGCAGCCTCGGCGCCGAAAACGCCGCTGGCCGCGTCGCACGCGAGCTGATCGTTCGGTGCAATCGAAAGGATCGTCATGGCGCAGAAATTCGGGAACGGGCGGTGGGTGAAGGAAGGGCAGTTGGATAACCGCGTGGCCGGGACGGTGGTGGGGCGGATCACGTTCGCGGCGGTCGGCCCGGTGGACTTTTATCTGATGGGGGACTGCAAAGGCGAGATCGCCGGCAAAGTCATTCGTTTCCGGAACAGCCAGTTTGCCGACGAGGATTTAGCCGGGCAGGTGCTGGGGGACTTCGAGGTGCCGCAAGTCGGGGAGGTGAGCCTCATTTCCTTCGATCCCCATCCGCTGCTCTCGCCGCATCCTTATCTCGAATGGTTCTCGTTGCGGAAGAACCATTACCGGATCGAGTTGGCGGCGGGCGACGCCTGGATTCTGTCGGATGACGAGGCGGCTGCATTCGATCAGGAGCATGAGTCGATTCGCCAGACGCTCAGTTCCCGTGCGCGGTCGACGAGGGGGCGCGCCGACTCGGATTGGGTTTAAGCCGCCGTTGCCAGGGGCGGACTCAGTTTGCGCATCAGAACAAACAGCCCCGGCATCAGCAGGGCCCAGAGGCAGGCGAGGATGAGCAGGCTGAGGTTGATTTGCTCAGAGAGCTGTAACGCCCCCAGTTCGGACCCCGCATAGTAGCTCAACGGTCCTCCCGCCGCGCCCAGTCCTGCCGCCAGTCTCGGATGCTCCGCCAGCCAAGCCAACGAACTGGGCAGGGTGCTGCCGAAGGTCATCCAGACGAAGAAGAGCCAGGGGGGGCAGAGCCAAGTCGGGAGGTATCCAGGCCGGAAGGAGAAGAGGCCGGCCAGGGCCAGGAGGCTGTCCAAGACGGCGCCCAGCAGGCCGACCGTGAGGAGCCAGAATGCCAAGTTTGGTGGGTGATCGGCTGAGCGGACCTGCAGGGTCAGGAGGATGGCTGCGAGGACCGGACCGGCCGTCGGGTGAGCGGAGGCGGCGCCCAGGACGCAGGCGAGCCAACCGACCTGGAAGGCTATGAAGTTGAAGAGTCTGGACTTCACGAGACCATCGAACACGCGGCCTCCGACAGACTCGGCGACGTCTGGAACGTGGTCTGGGGTCGATACAGGGGCTTCACGAAGAGCAGGTGGGCCGCGCTGATCGACCGTTCCAGGAAACCTCCCTCACAGTAGCAGAGGTACAATTCCCACAGACGCAGGAACGAGTCGGAATAGCCCAGGGCCCTGACCTTAGACCGGTTGGCGCACAGCCGTTCGCGCCAGCCGCGCAAGGTCGGGGGGTAATGGGCTCCGATATCTTCCAGGTGAAACAGCCCCATGTCCGTGGCCCGGGTGGCGGAAGAGCAGAGGGCGGTGACGGAAGGGATACAGCTTCCGGGAAAGATGTACTGCTGGATGAAGTCCACCGACCGTGTGGCCTGCTCGTACCGCCGGTCCTCGATGGTGATGGCCTGGAGCAACATTCGGCCGTGCGGCTTCAAGAGGTCGCTGCACGCCTTGAAGTAAGTGTCGTAGTAGGCATGGCCTACGGCTTCGATCATTTCGATGGACACGAGCGCGTCGAAATTAGTGCCGAGCTCGTGCAAATCCCGATAGTCCTTGAGCAGCACCGTCACGCGATCCGTCAGCCCCGCCTCCTGCACCCGCCGGACCGCTACCTCGTACTGTCTCTGCGAGATGGTCGTGGTGGTGACCCGGCAGTGATAGTGGGAGGCCGCGTGGAGGGCGAACCCGCCCCAGCCCGTGCCGATTTCCAATACATGATCTGCCGATGAGAGGTTGAGCTTGCGGCAAATCCGGTCGTTCTTGGCCGTCGAGGCCTCGCGCAAGGGGCCGGTCTCCTGTTCGAAGAAGGCACAGGAGTACATCATTGTCTCATCCAACATTAGCGAGAAGAATTCGTTGCCCAGGTCGTAGTGGGCGGCAATGTTGCGCCTGCTGCCGGTTCTGGTGTTGCGTTTCAGCCGATGGACGAGCTGCCGCAGCGGCGCGCTCAGTCGCGCGACGCCCTGCTCCATCCCGTCCAGCACCGCCCGGTTCCGCACCAGGATGCGCACGAGCGAAGTCAGGTCGTCGCAGGACCAGAGCCCATCCATATAGTCGCCGCCGGCGCCGACCGTCCCGCCGAAGGCCAGACTGCTGTAGACACTGGGATCGTGGATATGGATGGTGGCGGTGAGCGGGGCGTCGCCGGTTGTCCTGCCGAAGCTCTGTCGGCCGGATCCGTCGATCACGGCGATGCGGCCCCGCTGCAACCCCTCCCATCTGGCAAAGACCATGCGCCGGGCCAGTTGATCCAGCCAGGTTGTCCGGGAAGCGATCATCGATTCCTCGTCGAGCACCATAGCCATGGCAGTCTCCTTCATGCGATCGGATGGTCCCCCACCTCTTTACGCGGGTGGGTGTAGAGCGGGCAGCGTTTGAGCCAGAGGCGGAACGCTTGCCAATAAATGCCGCCGATCACCTGGCCGGTCATCAGCGGATATCGGAACAGGGCCAGGGCGAGCGAGAGGCCCGTGATCTCGCGGCGGGACAGGGTCATGGTGGCGTCGAAGAAAGATCCGGCCCCGTTTCGGTTTTCCATGTGGACGGCCAGCCGCTGTGCCGGGTCGGTGAATCGCCAGTCGTAGCGCACGTCCATGTCCATGAACGGGGAGACGTGGAACCCCTTGTCGAATCGGAACCGCTTATGAGACCCCTGGCCTTCGTTTCGGTCTTGTCCCAGCACGTAGCAATGGCGTTCATTCCACGGCGTGTTGTGGACTTCCGCGACGATGGTCTCGACGACACGGCCTGTCCGGTCGAAGCAGTAGTAAAAGCTCACCGGGTTGAAGCAGTAACCGAAATAGCGGAGGTGGGTCAGGAGGCGGATGGGCCCCTCGGGCCGCTTGCCGGTCGTCTGGTCGACGAGCGTGCGGATGGTCTGTCCGAGGGGCACCGCCGGGTCGCCCGTGTGGTCGCTGCGTTTGAACCAGGCGAGGTTCGGCCGACCGACCGACCAGAGCCAACGGCCTTGGAAAATCCTATCCAGCTCGTCCAGGTCCACATAGAGCATGAACAATCGGTAGCGGAAAGCATGCGTGGCAGGGCTGAATCGGCGATGCCGGACCGGGCCTTCATACAGACAGCTGTTCACGATTCCAGTCCCTTTCCGAAGGAGCGGCAGACGGCCAGCGCGCTCTTGACGCCGTCTTCGTGGAAGCCGAAGCCCCAGTAGGCCCCGCAGAAGTGGGTGCGGCGCACCCCGCTGATCTCCGCGTGGCGTTGCTGGGCCGCCACCCCGCGCTGCGTATAGACCGGGTGGTGGTAGGTGATGCGTCTGATGACTTTGGCCGGGTCGATCCCTTCGATGTGATTGAGCGTCACGCAAAAATGATGCGGAGATTGGAGGCGCTGGAGAAGGTTCATGTAATAGGTGACGCCCACCCGGCTCCTCGGCTGGACGGGGATATGGTAGTTCCAACTGGCCCAGGCCAAACGTCGGCGCGGCAGGAGCGACGCGTCCGTGTGCAGGACGGTGTCGTTGGTCTGATAGGGAATGGCCCCCAGAATGTCCCGCTCTTGTTCGCTGGGATCGGCCAGGAGCGCCAGGGCCTGGTCGCTGTGCGTTGCCAAAACGATCTGGTCGAAGTCGTCCCGGCGCGGCGCCTCGCCCACTGGCTGCCAGACGATCTCGACCCGGTCCTGGTGGCGGGTGATGGACCGGACCGGAGACTGGAGCCGGATGCGGTCCGCGTACGGACGGGTGAGGGCCTCGATATAACGGGACGAGCCGCCGGCCACGGTGCGCCACTGGGGTCGCTCGTTCACGCTGAGCATGCCGTGGTTGGTGAAGAACTCCACAAAGTAACGGGCGGGGAAGTCGAGCATCTGCATCGGGTCGGCCGACCAGATCGCGGCCCCCATCGGGACGATGTATTGGTTGACGAACTCGCGTGAGTAGCGGTTCATCCGCAGGTAGGCGCCCAGGGTGGTGTCGTCGCTGCCGGTCCTCAACAGCTCCTTGGATTCGCGGCCAAACCGCAGGATATCCCGGATCATCCGGTGGAAGGAGGGGCGAAACAGATTGCGCCGCTGCGCGAACAGGGCGTTAAGCGAGGTGCCGTTGTACTCCAGGCCGGTCGTTTCGCAACGGACACTGAAGCTCATCTCGCTGGGCTGCGCGGCGACGTTCAGCCGGCGCAGCACCTTGATAAAGTTGGGATAGGTCCAGTCGTTGTACACGATAAAGCCTGTGTCCACCGCGTAGGGGACGCCGTCCTTTTGAACTTCCACGGTGTGGGTATGGCCTCCGATGTAGTCGGCGGCCTCGAAGACGGTGATCTTGTGCTCGTCGCTCAGGAGATAGGCGGCAAGCAGGCCGGAGATGCCGGTGCCGACGACGGCGATCTTCATGAAGATCGAACCAGTTGGCCGGCCAGCCGGTTGTAGAGAAAGCCAGGCAGCATGGCGAGGAGTTTGAAGGGGATGCTGAAGCGCTTGGGAAAATGAATTTCCTGCTTCTGCGCGGCAATCCCGTCGGCGATGCGGCGGGCCGCGTCCTCGACCTCGATACGGAAGGGCATGGGAAAATCGTTCGCGTCTGTCAGGGGGGTTCGCACAAAACCGGGGCAGACGATCGAAACGGGAATCTGTTCCGGAGCCAGGTCGAGTCGCAGCGACTGGAGGAGATAATAGATGGCTGCCTTCGAAGTGCCGTAGGCTTCCGCGCGGGGCAAGCCGCCGTAGGCGACGGTGCTGCTCATGCCGACGAGATGGGGGTGGGCGGAGCGGCGCAGCAGCGGCAGGACCGCCTCGATGCCGTAGATCAGGCTCAGGAGATTGGTCCGGATCACCCGCTCGACCAGGGCGCTGTCGAATCGCTTGACGTCCACATATTCGCAGGTGCCGGCATTGAAGAAGGCGATATCGATCCCGCCGAAACGCTGCTCGATGAGCGATGCCGTTTGTTGGGTTGCCTGGCGATTCGTCACGTCAAGGGCGAGGGCGGCCAAGCGGCCGGCCGGTCCCTCCCGGACCAGAGCGTCCAGCGCTTCGTGGCTGCGAGCCGAGGCGATCACGGTTCCGCCGCGCCGGGCCAGCTCGAGAGCCGTGGCTCGGCCGATTCCCGAAGAGGCGCCGGTCACCCAGATCCGGCGGCCGGAGAAGTCTTGCGCGGTCATGTGCGATCTCCTGAGGACTACAGATGGGACTTGATGGCGCGGACGAGGGGCCCCAGCAGGGGGACTCGCTCGTATAACAACGCGCCTACGTCGAAGTAGTCACGATGATATACGACCTTGTCCGCGAATCGGATGTGCGTGGCGCCGGGCAGATGGAGCAGTTCGCCTGGGTGGAAGCGGGCATGATGCAGGTGCATAATCCAGGTCAGGACCGCCTGGTCGTCCTGAACGACTTCGGCTTCAAAGGTGAAGCGGCAGCTGTGGATGTCGGCGTAGAGCCGTTGGAAATAGGCGCGCAGGGCGGGAAGCCCCTGGATGCGGTGCAACGGATCCTCGAACAGAACCGACTCGTCGTAGAGGTCGTCGAGCAGCGAGAGCGAAGACCGAGTGAGGCGGTTGTACGTGTCCTTAAAGGTCCCGACCGACCGGCTCAAGCCACCGCTTCCATGTCCAGGCGCTTGGACGCCCGGATTCGGTCGGGCACGGGCTTCAGGTCCCAGATCAGCCCTGTCCACGACAGAGCGATCAGCCCGTAATAGGAGAGGTCGATCTCCCACCAATAGAAGCCTTGGCGGGTGGATGTGGGATAGTGATGGTGGTTGTTGTGCCAGCCCTCGCCGAGCGTGATGAGCGCCAGAATAAAGGAATTACGGCTGGTGTCTCCCGTATCGTACCGCTGTTCGCCGACCATATGGGCGAGCGAGTTGATCGTTTGCGTACAGTGGAAGAGGACGACGGTGGAGATGAAGAAGCCCCAGATCAGCATCTGTCCGCCGGTGGTGCCCAGGCCTGGGGCGACCCGTTCCAAGAAGGCGCCGAGGCCGTAGAGGGACGTGCCCAGCAGGATCGGCACCAAGGTGTCGAAGCGGTCCAGGAAGCGCAGTTCCGGAAACTTGGCCAGGTCGGGCACGGCCTTCAAATTGGTGAGGAAGCTCGCCGGCGTCATGATCCACCCCATGTGGCTCATGAAGAACCCGTGTTGAATCGGCGAGTGCACATCCTGCGGCTGGTCTGAATAGAGATGATGATGCCGGTGATGGGCGGCCCACCAGAGCGGCCCGCGCTGGACGGCGGATGCGCCGAGGACGGCGAGGGCGAATTGGCACCAGCGTGTGGTCTTATAGGTCCGATGGGAAAAATAACGATGATAGATCGCGGTGACGGCAAACATGCGGATGACGTACAGCGCCGCGGCGACCGCCACCGCAGTCCAGCTCCATCCCACCCAGATCACCCCGAGGCACATGGCGTGGAGCCAGATGAACGGGAGGCACCGCAGCCATTCGATCTTTTGGCCGTCGTGGCTGCGGGGCTGGTCCATCCCATCCCAGGAATCGAACCATCGAACGAAAGGCTGGAATGGATTGGTCGAACGTGCCGGGGCGCTGGATGGCTGGGACATCAGGCATGACTCCGTTGTCAGGGGTGCACAGCAATACGGCTGGCTTGGTTCTGGGATCGTGGATCGCCGGCTAGAGGGAAGCCAGAGTGCATTGGCACCGCACCATACTTGAATTGACGGGATAAATCAAGGCCTATGCAGGACTTGCGACTTCAGAGCCTCGCTGATGGGGTGGGGGCCGAGCCAGATGGCGAAGTAGGCGGAGGCAAAATCCGCTCCCTCGATGGTGCCCTTGGGGGTTCCGTTATGCGCCAGCTCCGTGCCGACGCCCGGCAGATAGGTCAGCGAATAGCGGTCACCCGGCTTGACGTCTTGATAGAGGGCATGGAGCCGGTCGATTTTTGGGCGCAGCGCAGTCATCGCGGCCGCCGGCACGTTTCGGGCCATGACCTCGGCCGCCGCCCGACCGAAATCCGGCCCGCTGATCGGCTGGAAGTACTGCAACTCCAAACGCTTGGGGACGTCGGAGAGCACCTCGTTCGGTGCAACCCGTTCCTCGATGTACAAAGCGGCGACGTAGACCTTGATGGTGAACAGATAACGGGCCAGGCCGAGTCCACGGAGCGGCAAGGTCGTATCGCCGGTCCGATAGAAACCGCCGAACGTGACGCCCTCAATCTCGCTGGTCGGCCCTGCGTGGACGCCAGTGCCAGCCAATACGAGGGTGAAGAGGCAGAGGGCTGTGGTGATCTGTCGCAGGCGCATCACAGGTGGTTACGGAGCATCAGCTCCTTCGGATGTGGATTGAGGTACACCTGATCGGCCAGGTAGCCGATGTCCAGATGCCGAATATAGTGTTTGACGAGGGTAAGCGGCACGACCAAGGGGGTCAGACCCTGGTGATAGTCTTTCAACACCTCCTGCAGCTCGTCCCGCTCGGCGGCGCTGAGGCGTGGCTTGAAAAAGCCGACCATGTGCTGGAGCACGTTGACATGTTTGCGTACGGTGGCTCGTACCTGCAATGCCTGCATGAACAGGCTTGCGTAGGCGTGAGCCAAGTCGGTGGGGCGGTGCAGGCTCGCGTTGCCCACCAGTTGACCGAGCTTCTCATAGTGGGGGCGGCTGTGGGCCAGGAGGAGAAATTTATGCCGACGGTGAAAGTCCACCAGCCCTTGCCTGGTCAGACGGTGCCGCTGCAGCTCACGCCAGCGGGCATAGCTGAAGACGCGCTCGAGAAAGTTGTCCCGGATCGCGGGATCGGTGAGGCGGCCTTCCTCCTCGACCGGCACGAGCGGGAACTGTTCCTGAAAGATGCGCGCGAAGAGGCCGACCCCGTTGCGGGCCGGCAGGCCCTGCTCCGTATAGACGCGCACCCGTTCGATCCCGCAGCTCGGGGAGCCCTGTTTGAACACGTACCCGGATAGGTCCATGGCATCCAGTTCTCGCACGCGATGGTGGGAGAATCGCTCCATCATGTGGGTGTGATCCAGGCCGGACTTGACGGTGAGGAGACGGGGCGCTTCGGGCGGACCGACCAGCCGCATGGCTTCGCGCGGCGTGCCGAGCCCCGCTTCGACCTCGGGACAGACCGGCACCCATTCGACGTGTCGGCCCAAGGTGTCGGCGAGAAATCGGTCCCGCTTGTGTCCGCCGTCGTACCGGACTTTCTCGCCCAGCAGGCAGCGGCTGATGCCGATGCGAATGGGAAGGGGGTCTGTGGTGGACATCGTGGTCGTGTGCGACACTCAGCCCTGCCTGGTCGATTCCGTTGCCTGAGGCATAAAGCGCCGCAGGTGTTCGGCGAGCATGGAGCAGACCATCGTCAAGTCAAATGGCCAGGCATAGCGCAGCGTCACTAGGGGGTATTGGGCGCGCAGGTGTTGCAGCGTGTCCGGAATCTCCAGTTCCGAGTGCGACCCCCCCGGGGTGAACATGGATGACAGGACCGTGATCTCCTGCGCGCCGGCGCCGACCAACTCCGCGACGGCCTCTTCGAGCGAGGGGGCGCAGAATTCATTATAGGCCAGCGCCAGCGGCACGCCGTTCAAGAACGGACGAAGGCGATCGGCCAGCGACTCCAGCCCGGTCCGATAGGGGTCGGTCTGCGCCGTGCGGGGCCACCGGCGGATCCGTTGGTCCAACTCGATTTCCTCGCTCGTGGCCGATGTGCCGGACGCGCGGCGCTGCGCTTCCAGACGCTTCAGCTTGGTGACCAGTTCCTGGGGGTAATCTTTCGGCACGCCTCCGTGCCCGACGAGGACGATGCCCTGTGCGGGTGCCGTCATAGGAGCGGTTCCTTTCGATGGTGCGATCGTGCTGGAATCAATCATGGTGGACCGGTTCCGTATGAGGTTCCCTCATCTTACCGGCTTCTCGCGCAGGTAGCGGACCCGGGCTTCCTTGTGATCCACGATTGGAAGGGGGTAGTCCTGCCCAAGGCGACAGGCATAGCGGCTCTGTTCGTCGATGCCCAAGGTCTCGGGGGCGTGAATGTATTTCGTGGGCACGGAGGCGAGCTCCGGCACGTATCGGCGGATGTAGTCGCCCGTGGGGTCGAACTTTTTGGCCTGGAGGGCCGGGTTGAAGATCCGATAGCTGGGCATGGCATCCGTTCCGGTGGAGGCGCACCATTGCCAATTTCCGTTGTTGGCGGCCTGGTCCGCGTCGAGCAGACGCTCCATGAAATACCGTTCTCCGAGGCGCCAGTCAAGGCGCAAGTCTTTGACGAGGAAGGAGGCGACGACCATGCGCACGCGATTGTGCATCCAGCCGGTTTCGTTCAATTGCCGCATCCCTGCATCCACCAACGGAAACCCGGTTCGGCCCCGAGACCACGCCTCATAGAGACGGCGGTCTGTTCGGTGCGGCGGGACCGCCGTCGGGCGAAACGGGCCGGTTGCCACGTGGGGGAACGAGGCCAGGATGTGTTGGAAAAAATCCCGCCAGATGAGCTCATCCACCCAAGTTTGCGCGCCGGCGCGCCAGGCCTGGTCCTGCCGGGCGAAGGTCATGAGCGCCGCCTGCGCGGCGCTTCTCGTGGAGAGGGCTCCAAATCGGAAGTAGGGGGAGAGCATAGATGTTTCGTCGAGGGCCGGAAGATTTCTGCCGGTAGCATAACCTCCCAGGGGGCCCTTGAGAAACCACTTCAGCCGTGTCCTGGCTTCCCGCTCGCCTCCCGGTATGGTCGGCGTCAATTGTTCGTACCCCAGGTCGGCAGCTCCGGGGAGTTCGCGCGACGTCTCGATGCCGGTGGCGTGTTGGCTGACGGGGCGAGGGACGGTCAGCACGCGCGGGGCGGAAGTCCGCCATTGTTCCCACCACCGTTTTCGGTAAGCGCCGTAGCGCTGCATCGGTTGCCCGGCAGCTGACGCGATTTCGCCGGCTTCGAATATCACGTGGTCTTTGAATGTATGCACGGCGATCCCGTGCTGCATGAGCGCGTGCCTCACGGCGTCGTCTCTGGTGCGGGCGGCCAGCTCGTAATCCCGATTCCAGTAGACCGCCTCGACGCCGGACTCGCGGGCCATGCGCAGGACTTCTTCGACCGGCTCACCCCGGCGCCACTGCAGGGGTATGCCGAGCGCCGCGAGCGATCGCCCCAGATCGTCCAGGCAGCGGAGCATAAAGTTCACGCAGGCCGATCCGAACTGTCCGGATCGCAACAGCGGCTCGTCGAAGACGAACAACGGAATCACCTCGTCGCACTCGGCCAAGGCCGCCGTTAAGGCCGGCTGGTCATGGACGCGCAAGTCGCGCTTGAACCAAACGAGGCCTTTCATGGCGCGACCTCCTGTCGGTCATGGGTCTTGCCGGCGGGCGGCGAGGAGTCGTCGTCGGCAAAGACGGTGCGGCGCCACACGAGATATCCGGCAAAGAGGAGGGTCGTCGCGATGAAGGTCGACCGAATGGCATTGAAGCCCCAGGCCATCTGGTTTATAGCTTCGCTGGCGATGCCGAACCCGGCGTAGGCCAGACAGAGTCCCCAAGCCCAGGGACGCAGGAAGAGAAACCCATAGCCGATCGCCAGATGCAGGGCGGGGGATTGCAGTTTGATCAGAAGCCCCATCGGTCCGTTGAGAGTGGTGCCGAAGACTTTGAGGGCATACTCCGGATACAAGGCGATGATGACCAGGTCGAAGAGCCCCACGATCAAAAAGAGGCCGCCGAGGAGTTTAATGTCCCGTCCGGTCCGTATCTGTGGTGTTGTGGCGTTCATGCGTACGCTCCTTCGTGCCGGGCGGATGCATTGAGGCTTACCACTGCCAGGCCGGCGGGGCGGCTGTCCACCAACCGTCCGGCTTGGCCCCGCGCCAGGCGGCCTGTTCTTTCCAGAGACGTTCTGTTTCCTTCCGGTCGAGCCTGGTGGCCATAGCGGCGCTCACGTCGGACTGCTGGCGGACGCTGGTCTGGATCATTTCCTTGGCCATGCGCGCCATCCCGCCCGGCGGGTCCACCAGGTCCTGCGGGTCCTTGTATGCCAGGTTGAAATAAAGCTGATCGACCAGCCCCCACTGTTCTGCCCGGGACAGATGTTCCAGATATCCGTCGATCGCCTGGTAGACGTAGGTCAAGTAGACATAGCCGGCGGCCGAGGGGCGTTCCCGGATCAATTCCTCGCAGGCTTGGAGCGCATGGCGGTAATCCCCAGCGGCCAGAAAGACCTTGGCCTGCGCCGTATGGCTGGGCATCGGCCGGCCGTCGGCGGCGCGGCTCTGGCCGGGATTCAACGATATGAGCGCCAGCCCCAGGATCAACCAGCGGAGGTGGCGACGGTTCAAGAGCAGCCTGAGCGTGGGCATCATGATGAAACCTCTTTTCTGGAGGGGCCATGCATAGCTTCGCCCTGTCAGTCACATGATACTGAGTGGGGCAGAGGATGATCCCTGCGGATGAGGCAGGGATCATCACTCGCGGCGGGAGGATCCGAAGGAGGTTGCGGCACCCCCCGCACTTGCCAGTCGCCCTCAACGCACGTTGAATCGAACCCTGTCGGAGGCTTGGAGAAGCCGGTGATCGGCGGTGGCCGCCACCACTCGAATCTCGTGCGCCCCCGGCTTGAGTCCCATCAGGGGACTTTGAAATGCCGTCTGGTATTGGCCGTCCACAAATACATGGGCGTGATAGGCCTGAGACCCTTTGCGTAACTCGAATTTCACATCGACGTCTTCGCTGGGAAGGGTCTCGCCGTTCCGCGGAGCCAGGATCGTCACCCGTGACCCGTCATCGTCCGCTCCAGGGACCTCCGGGGGATAGGCCCAGGCAAGGAGGCCGCTCAGTACAATCAACCCCGCAATCACGGGCGTCCGCATGGGACCCTCCTCGGTTAGGTCGTTTTCTTTTTCCGGTAGAGGTCTTCTTCGGCCACGCGAATGATGGTCATTTCTTGTATGCTCGTATCCCGCCTCACGCTTACCTTGACGGATGTCCCAACCTCGCCCCGCACCATGGTGACGACCTGCTCATAGGTCTTGCCTGCCAACGAGGCGCCGTCCACGGACACGAGCTCGTCCCCATGGGCGAGTCCCGCTTTACCCGCCGGTCCTTCCGGGTGAACGGTGCCGACGTAGAGAGCCGCCGGGTCTCCGACCCGCTTAGCCGAGAGTTGCAGCGCGATGCCGATGACTCCCTTCGGAAAATTCGGATCCTGCCGGTAGCCCGATTCACCGTGGCCTTCTTTCATGCCGGGATGTCCCTCTCCGGCGAGGGCCTTCCCGGTCCGGCCCAGCGTCAGCAGGCCGAGGGCGACCCACGCGCCCCTGATCAACAGGTCGCGGCGTGAGGAAGTGGGCAGGGTGGCTATGGGTGATGTCTTGCGCATGATCGATTCCCTCCGTGATGGTGAAGGATGCCTGCATAATGCCGACCCTTTCCGGTCGGCCGTGCCACTGCATCGTCGTCCTCGCCTCTGTGACGCTCAGTACACCCGGTTATGCGGAATCTGCCGACGATATTCCCGTGCCATGGAGTCGGCTTCGTCGGCTTCCGCCAACAGGGACTTGGCCAGATCGAGGCTGTGCAGCGTTTCCGCGTGCTGGGCTCCTTTGAGCCGCGCCAACACCTGGGCTTCCAGTTCGTAACGCTGCGCGATTTCGCGGAGTGCCGTCGCCTGGCGTTTGTATTGAAATGCCAGATCGTGAGCCTGCGGCGTCATCGATTGCTGCAACGCGCTCGGCTCGGCGGGTGTGGTTGCCGCACATCCGATCGCTCCGGACAGGGTGAGCATCAGCATAGTGCCGATGATGATTGGTGTGGATTTCATGGCGCGCTCTCCTTTCTTTACGGGTGTGTCGGTGATGGCTCCTTCTAGAGCGAGGCCTGCATCGGCATCGCCGTGCGAGGGGCCGTTTCTACAATTTGCTCCAGGGCTGCCTTCAAATTCGGATATCGGAAACGGAAGCCGCCGCTGAGGGCGACTGCCGGTTCTACCCGCTGACCGGTGGTCATCAGCGTGGAGAGCTCACCGAGTGCCAGCCGCAGGGCGAAGGCCGGGACGGGAATCCAAGAGGGACGCCCTAGAGCCCGTCCCAGGGTCCGGCAGAACTCTTTCATGGTCACGGCACCGGGAGCCACTCCGTTGACCGGTCCTTTTACTTCCTGATTTGTGAGGGTCCACTGGATCAACCCGATAAGGTCTTGCCGATGAATCCAGGATACCCATTGGTCGCCTGGCGAAATGGGCCCGCCGAGGAACCATTGGAATGGGAGCAGCATCCGAGGCAAGGCCCCTCCGTCCGCTCCAAGCACCATGCCGAATCTCATCCGGACCACACGCAGGCCAAGGGCCTCGGCTTTGACGGCTTCCTGTTCCCAGGCTTGCGACAGGTCGGCCAAAAAGCCGGAGCCGACCGGCGCGTTTTCGGTCAGGGAGCCCCCGGCGCTGGCGCCGTAGAATCCAATACCGGAGGCGTTGAGCAGCACCTGTGGACGGGAGGCGGTCCGTGGTAGGGCCTGTACCAGCGCGGCCGTGGTTCCGACGCGGCTGTCCCAGAGGAGCTGCTTGCGAGCCCTGGTCCATCGGCCATCCGCGATGGGCTCGCCGGCCAGGTTGATAATGGCGTCGGCTCCCTCCAGGGCCTTGGTCCAAGGTCCGAGGCTGCGCCCGTCCCAGGCGAGAGTGACGATCGGCAAGGTCAAGTGGCGGACGGTCGCGCCGGGGGCCCGCGAGAGGATGGTAACCTGGTGTCCTGCATGGGCCAGGTGGGCCGCGAGCGGTCTGCCGATGAACCCTGTGCCTCCGGCAATGACGATGTGCTTGGAGCCCTCTTCATGCTCGCGCATGATGTCCACTCCTTATCCGGCTGTTGCGTCGTCTTCTCTATGCCTCACGGCCTTGCCGATCCTCGTGGCGTCGAGTGGGATCCCCCTCGTCCCGCGCTGCGTCTGCCTGGTCCCGCTCTCCGGGGGGTGTGGAGGCGGTGATCGCCTGGCCGAACCGCCGCTGTTTGGTGCCGTGCAGGAGATTCGGGCGTTCGGCTATGCGGTTGCGCAGAATCACCGGGTCGATCACCTCGCCGCAGATCGTACAGCGGTACGCGGTAAATTCGATCTGCCCCTGGTCGTCTCGCAGGTCCATGTAGGCGGACAGCACCATCAGTCCCCGGCAGCGTGGACATTCCAGCGGCTGCTCGTCGGCCTGGTTCGCCTGTTGCGGTGTTTCGGTCACGGCCGCATGCCACCTTTCTTCCGTCCTGGGCGGCTGACTGTCGTCGGAGTCGTACCCTTCTAGGGTCCATCGGCGCTCCGCGCACAGCGAAATCCGGTCCCGTGGGTCTGCAGCGCAAACCCGCCGCGACCTCTTGCTGATGTCGTGATGTCGGCCACGGGGCTATGCCAGGATCCGCCCCGAATCGATCGGACCACTCCCTGCTTGTCGGGACCCTTCGGGTTCATTTTCGGCGCGTGCTTGTAGTATTCCGGGTCGTACCAATCGGAGACCCACTCCCTGGCATTGCCGGCCATGTCCTTGACGCCATAGGGTGAGTCTCCACCAGGCAATGACCCGACCGGATATAACGTCTTTTCCTCTTCCCATTCGCGGTCAAAATTTGCCCGTTTCGACGTCGCGGGTTCATTGCCCCAGGGAAAGACACGGCCATCTGTGCCACGTGCCGCCTTTTCCCATTCCGCTTCGGTGGGGAGCCGCTTCTTGGCCCAGGCGCAATAGGCCTTGGCGTCGTACCAGGTCGTCTGGACGACCGGGAGTTGCTCGATGCCCTTCACGGAGAAGAGCGGGCCGGTGGCATAGGGATTCGGAGGGTTTCGATGGCCGGTGGTCGTGACAAACGCCATATAGCGTTCATTCGTGACTTCAACTTGATCGATCGCAAAAGCGTCGAGGTACACGGATCGTTGCGGCCATTCATCCGCCCGGCCTTTGCCTTCCGGATTGCCCATTAGAAATTCTCCGGCTGGAATCGTCACCATGGGGACCGAATCAAGCTCTTTCGAAGCCGGTGACGCCGCAATGACCGGAGACTGCGCCCCGGCGCAAGCGATGGCGATGATCACCGTCATCGTTTTCCAGCAAGTTGTTCTCCTCCGCAAGCCTGGTGTCATCTCTTCTGCTCCTTACTCCCTTCGATGGCATGGGACGTATGAATTTTGATTTGGCCGACCAATCGGTCCACCTGACGCTTGTCGCCCCGCTCAGCCGCCTCTTGCGCCTGAGTGACGAGGGTTCTGGCTTCGTGGAGGTGCTGTTCGATTTCGGCCTGCAGGGCGGGGGAGGCGACTGTTCCCCCTAAGGCCGCCCGATGATAGACCTCCCACGCATGATCCACGGTATGTTCGGCCTCATGGACCACCTTCGCGGTCTCCGGGTGCGGATTGCGGTTCGGATCGATCGGACCGGCCTGAACCGTCGCAGCCCCCAGGAAGGCACCGAATGAAATTCCGATAACGAGAGCTATGAAGCGTGTCATGTGTGCACCTCCGTCACGATCACACCGCTCTTCAGAACGGTGTCACATTCCCTCACGGCTTCCTCGTCGACTGTTCGATCAGCGACCGGAGTTCCAACAGTTCAACGTTCTTGGGATCAAGGGTCAGGCCGCGAGCCACCGCCTGTTGCGCGTCTGCAAACCGTTCTCTGCCCATCTCAACCAAGGCAGCAATGTAGGCGTCCTTGATCCGCTGTTCGATCTCGGGAGGGGCGGTTCTGGCGCAACGGAAGCCGAGGCCTACGCCATAGCTGTTATTAAGCGGGTGATTCCAGAACCGGTGGGTGGCTCTGACCGTGCTCTCCGGCGCGATCCACGATCCGCCGCGAATGACGCGCTTTTCTCCGACCGTCAGCCGGTCAACATAGGTGCCGGTGCCCCCTAGCCATACGGGTTTTTCAGGCCCGGACGGATTCACCATCGTTTCAAGCCGTCCGTAGTATCGCGGGTCATACCAATCTGAAACCCACTCAAAGACATTCCCAGCCATATTGAACACACCATAGTAACTGGCGCCCTCCGGATAAGAATCCACCGGCAGGGTCGCGTCATGATTCTTGCCATAGTTGGCTTTAGCCGGATCGAAGTCATTGCCCCAGGGGTAGAGGTTGGCCCTGGGACCCCGAGCCGCTTTTTCCCATTCCGCTTCGGTCGGAAGGCGTTTGCCACGATACGCACAGTAGGCTTTCGCGTCCTCCCAATTCACTCCAACTACCGGCTGTTCGGGCTTATTCAAGCGAGGATCATCCCAATAGGCCGGGGCGGCATGACCCTTCGCCCTAATGAAGTCTCCATAAAGCTTGTTTGAGACCTCATACTTATCCATAAAGTATGAATCAAGGAACACCATGTGAGCCGGGCCTTCGTCGTTCAATGCGTCGGCCGACCACGGCGTGTTCATCCTGCGCTCGTACGCAGTGGATTTTTTGCCCGAGTTCGCAGGCGCTTCCTTATCAACTCCCATCACCGACGGCCCATGCCCGATGTACACCATCTCTGCGGGAATCGACGATTCATCCGCCTGGCTTCTTCCGGTCGGCAGGCTCACGCCTACTATCAGGACCGCCAGAATTATGGCTTGCTTCATATTCATCACAGGTCTCCCGTCACCGCATGTGTGCGAAGGGGGGGCGGTTTTGCCGCCCGCCCCCTCGAAGTTTCATCTATTACTTCTTCATGCTCTTCTTGATGCTCAACTTGATGAGATCACGGGTCGCCATGTACTCCTTGTTGCCCGGCTCTGCCGCCAACGCCTTTTCGATGGAATCTATCGCATCGGCATTCTTCTCCGCACCCATAGCGACGAGCGCTGCAATAAACGCATCCCGCCCCGCCTGCACGGTCTCGTCCGAAGCCGTCGGAGCCGACTTGGCGCAACGGAATCCTAGCCCGACCCCATAGGAGTTATTGTCCGGCTGATTCCAGAACCGGTGACTGGTGTGCAGGGAAGTTTCCGGCGCCAGCCAAGAGCCGCCGCGCAGCACCTTGACCGGACCCTGATTGGCAAAGTTGTAGCCCTTCTCAGCGCCTTTGGGATTCAACGCGATGCTCTCCTTATAGAATTTCGGGTCATACCAGTCCTCGACCCATTCAAAAACGTTTCCGGCCATGTTGTAGGCACCGAACCCGCTCACACCGTCCGGGTAAGAGTCCACCGGCGTCGTGCGACCGATATTCTGTCCATAGTTGGCCTTCTTGGGATCGAGCTTGTGCCCCCATGGATAATGATTGTCGCCTCCCGGACCTTTGGCCGCCCGTTCCCATTCGGCTTCCGTCGGAAGCCGTTTGCCTTCCCACTTGCAGAAGGCGTTGGCATCGGTCCAGCTCACGCCGACGACCGGTTGATTGGCCTTGTTGAGCCGTGGGTCGTCCCAATAGGCCGGCGCCGGGTGGCCTGTGGCCTTCATAAACTCCTTGTAACGCGCATTCGACGCTTCATACTTGTCGATCAGATAGGCATCGAGCACGACCTGGTGCTTGGCTTCATCTGAATGCTCGTTGCTTCCCATGGTGAACTCGCCTTTGGGAATCGGCACCATGTCCGTGAGGTTCTTTGCCTGTTCGGCGGCTTGTGCCGAGGCCGCGGCTAATCCTGTCGTCAAGGTCAGCGCGATGACCGCCTGCTTGATGCGTGTGTAAGTCTCCATGTCCTTTCTCCTCCTCAATATTGAGCGCCGTTATGCGGCGCCCTGGGTTGATTGAACGGCCGACTGTCCGGACATCTGCTCGCTCCTGTGATTGAAAATTGGGGCCGAAGGAGCCCCGGCCCATTTGTTCCGGCGACTGCTGATCGCCGCCTCGGGATGGAGTCTGTTGCGTTCGATCACCGCATCGAGGACATTCCCGCATTGGACGCAGCGCCTGGCGTCGAAGCAGATTTGTCCTGTGTCATCCCGGAGATCTTCGCAGTACTCCCACACCATCAGGCCTCCGCAGCGTTCGCAATCGGTTCTGGCGAATGAGCGAGAAGAGTCCTCGCGAACCGCTGTTGCGACGGCACTTTCCGTTGTTGTTGCTTGCGTTGCCATGTCTCCCTCCTTTCTGCTCTGAATGGCTGTCAGCATCACGATTTGTCTAATTCGTCCAACGTTATGGTCTATGTATAATACAAATTGTCCAATGTGTCAATAGTTATTTAAAAAATTATTTGACACACATTAGACATCATGATAAAGTAGCCACAGTTGAAATGAATACACATAGAATTCATAGGGTTGCAAAACTCACTGGGTTGTCAAAAGACGTGATCCGGGTCTGGGAACGTCGATATTCCCTCATCAAGCCGGCTCGCGGGGCAAATCGCTACCGCATTTACACGGATGAAGACGTAGCCTTGCTCAGGTACGTCAAAGCTGAGATGGAGAAGGGCAACTCAATCGGCGATCTGGCCTCGCTCGGGCAGAATGAATTGCTTGCGCGAATGAAAGCAATGCCCGCGCAGGCGATTGTGGAAGCCGAGACCCTTTATGAGCGGTTGCTGAGCGAGTTGGTGGCGTGCCTGGAGCCGCTCGATCGGATGGTTTTCGAGCGGAAACTTAACGGCGCGGTGGCGGTGATCCCCTTCGAGGAGGCCTTGCATGGCATCCTGCTGCCGTTGCAGGAGCGGGTCGGGAAACTTTGGCACGACGGACGAATCAATATAGCCGTGGAACACTATGTGACCAGGCAGGTGCAACAGAAGCTGTTCTCGGTGATGAACCAATTGCCGGTGAATGAACAGGGGCCGAAGGTCGTGGTGGCCTGTCCTCCGATGGAGGCCCATGAGATCGGGGCGCAGAGCGTGGCCTATCACTGCAGAGTGAGGGGGTGCCGAGTGTATTACCTTGGGGCCAACGTTCCCTTCGCCTCGCTGGCGGCCTTTTGCGAGCAAGTCCGACCAGATCTATTGTTGTTGTCGTTGACGGGGATTCTGCCGGAAGCGGAGGCGGAGGCCTTCGTGCGGGGCCTTTCAGAGTCCGTTACAGCCCAGCGTTCGATCATGGCCGGAGGCGAGGGGGCGAAGCAGATGCGAGAGCGTTTAGCGGAGGGACGGATCGCTGTACTGGACGACTTTGCCGCGCTGGATCGCCGCCTGATCGTGTTGACGGCAGCCAATGCCTAGCCGGAGGGCAGCGACTGCGGACGACCAACCGCGACGCCCGCATTGACACCTTCTCCCTCGCCCACTTAGAATGCGCGCCTGATGAACGATCGATTTCTCAAAGCTTGCCGACGGGAGCCGGTGGATTGCACGCCGGTCTGGTTCATGCGCCAGGCCGGACGGTACATGCAGGAATACCAGGCGATTCGCGCCAAGCATTCCATTCTGGAGGTGTGCAAGACGCCCGAGCTTGCCGCCCAGGTCACGCTTCAACCGATCGACCGATTCCCGCTCGATGCCGCGATCATTTTCGCCGATATCCTGCTGCCGTTGGAGGCGATGGGGCTTCGGCTGGAGTTTGCCGAGGGCGAGGGGCCGATCATTCATAATCCCCTCCGGGACCGGGCCTCGGTGGATCAACTACGGCCGGTAGATGGCGACGAGTTGGCCTACGTCGAGGAAGCGATCCGGCAGGCGCGGCGCGCGCTGACGGGCAAGGTGCCGCTGATCGGGTTCGCCGGCGCGCCGTTCACGCTGGCCAGTTATGCCATCGAAGGCGGCGGGTCGCGGAACTATATTCGTACGAAGCAGCTCATGTACCGGGAACCAGAAGTCTGGCACCGGTTGATGGACAAGTTGGCGCGGGTCGTGACCGGGTACCTGCGACGCCAGATCCGCGCCGGCGCCGAAGCGGTGCAACTGTTCGACAGCTGGGTGGGGTGCCTGTCGCCGGGGGACTATGCCGAATACGTCCTGCCGCATGTGCAACTGATTTTCGACGGGCTCAAACGCGAACAGGTGCCGTTGATCCACTTCGGGACGGGCACCGGCTCGTTGCTCCGGCTCATGCGCCAGGCCGGCGGCGACGTCATCGGTCTGGATTGGCGTGTGCACCTGGATGACGCGTGGCAGACCGTGGGCCATGATGTGGCCGTCCAGGGGAACCTGGATCCGGTGGCCCTGTTCGCGTCCGTGCACGAGATCGAGCGGCGGGTGGAGGATATCCTGCGGCGCGCGGCCGGCCGGCCCGGACACATCTTCAACCTGGGCCACGGGATTCTGCCGAACACGCCGATCGACGGCGTTGCGGTCACTGCCGAGATGGTCCACAAGCTCAGCCAACGGTAACGCAGTGAGAGGTGATGCGTGATGTGTGATGCGTGACGAGGGCGATGCATGAAGCCGGCTGCTCACCCATCACTCATCACCCTTCACGCATCACAGAACGTGTGATGCCAAGCCCCCAACGACCGATCGCGATACTGCTGATGGCTCTGGGAGGGCCGGACAAGCTGGAGGATGTCGAGCCCTATCTCCTGGACGTCCGGGGGGGGCGGCCGACGCCGAAAGAACTGGTCGAAGAGATCCGCGAGCGGTACCGGCTCACCGGCGGGAAGTCGCCCGCGCCCGACATCACGCGGGAGGTGGCGCGCAAGCTGGAGCAGCGGCTGAATGGGACGGGCGACGAGCGGGTCCGTTGTTATGTCGGATTCCGCCACTGGCATCCGTACATCAAGGACGTCTACGCGGAGTTGGTGGACGACCGCCCTGAACGGCTGATCTGCCTCTGCATGGCGCCGCAATATTCTTCGCTCAGCGTCGGCGCCTACGGGAAAAAGGTCGAGGAGGCCAGGGCCGCGCTGGGCGGAGAGTTTCCCGTCACCTTCGTGCAGAGTTGGCATCGGCATCCGGGTTTGATCAAGGCCCTGGCCGACAACGTGTCGGCGGGGCTTTTGAAGTTTCCGGCGGAGGTCCGCGGACGAGTGCCCATTGTCTTTACGGCCCACAGCCTGCCGGAGCGGATTCTGGCCATGAACGATCCTTATCCCGACGAGGTCCGGGGGACTGTCGAGGCTGTGTGCCAACGGTTGGGCCCGGTCACGTCGCGGTTCGCGTTTCAAAGCCAGGGCCGGTCCAGCGAGAAATGGTTGGGCCCGACCGTGGAGGCGACGCTGGAGGACTTGCACCGGGAAGGGCACCGGCAGGTGCTCATCGCGCCGATCGGATTTCTGTCGGACCATCTCGAAGTCCTTTACGATGTGGACATCGAGTTCAAGCAACTGGCTGCGTCGAAGGGCATGAGCCTCGAACGGATTCCCATGCTGAACGCGACCCAGCCGTTGATCGACACCCTGGCCTCGATCCTGGAGGGGCATCTGGCCAGCCCAGTCGGACGATCGTGACGCAGTGAGCGGCGCTCCTCGACATGTGGCCATCGTCGGTGGCGGGATCGCTGGTTTGGCGACCGCCTTCGCCTTGCAGGAGCAGGCGGGCCAGGCCGAGTTTCCCCTCTCCCTGACCGTGATCGAAGCCGCTGCCTCGTGGGGCGGCAAGATCGCCACCCATCGGGTCGGCGACCTCGTGATCGAACGGGGGCCCGATTCGTTCCTCTCCCAGAAACCGGCGGGCCTCGAACTTTGCGCGAAGCTGGGGCTGTCCGACCGGATCGTCAATACCAACCCGTCCGAGAAAGGGGCGTTCGTCTACTCGCGCGGCAAGTTGCGCCAGCTGCCCGAAGGGCTGGTCCTCTTCGTACCTTCCAAGCTCGGCCCGTTCCTGCGCAGCGGGCTCCTCTCTCTACCCGGCATCATGCGGATGGGCGCCGACCTGGCGCTGCCTAGGCAGCACGTGAAAGGCGACGAATCGTTGGCGTCGTTTTTCCGCCGCCGGTTCGGCGCGGAGGCCTTCGACCGGTTGATCGAGCCGCTCATGGCCGGCATCTATGCGGGGGACGCGGAGCAGATGAGTTTGCGCGCGACTTTCCCTCGTTTCATCGAGTTGGAGCGGAAACACGGCAGTCTGATCCGCGGCATGCTGGCGAGTCGCCGGAAAGCCGCGTTCTCCGGCCAGGCAGCACCCAGCGCCGGGCCTCGACGGACGATGTTCGTGACGTTGAAGGACGGCATGGACGAGCTGACGCGTGCGCTCGCGGGGCGCGTCGAGCAAGACGGAGCGGGGTTGCAGCTGGGGCGGCGCGTCACGGCTCTGCGGGCGCCCTCCGTGCGATCCAAAGTTTGGACCTACGATCTGATGCTGGAGGACGGAGGCGTGGTGACGGCGGATGTCGTCGTGTTGGCGGTTCCGGCCTATGTGGCGGCGCCGCTCATCCGCCCGCACAGCCGGCCTGCGGCGGAGAAGCTGGAGGCGATCCCCTATGCGACGACGGCCACCGCCTCTCTGGCCTATGCCGCTAAGGATCTGGGGCCGCAGGTGCGGGGCTTCGGGTTCGTCGTGCCGCGCGCGGAACAACGGGACCTGATCGCCGCCACCTGGACCTCTCTGAAGTGGCCGCACCGGGCGCCGCCCTCCCAGACGTTGATCCGCTGCTATCTGGGCGGCGTGGGGCGGGAGCAAAGCTTGGCGTTAAACGACGAAGCGCTCCTGGGACGGGTGAAGGAAGAGTTGCGCGCGCTGGCGGGCATTACCGCCGAACCGGCCTATGCGGAGGTGTCCCGCTGGGATCGGGGGATGCCTCAGTATACGATCGGCCATCCGAGCCGGTTAGAGGCGCTTCAGGTGGCCTTGAATCCCTATAAGGGACTCTATCTCACCGGCGCCGCCTACCGGGGTGTCGGCATTCCAGATTGCATCAAGGATGGGTCCGATACGGCGGCGCACATCGTTCGATATCTCACCGAGCGTCGAGCTTAGCCCGGACCGTCGGGTCTTGCCAAGCATCCTCGGCAAATTTATAGTACGGTGCATGTCGACGGGGCGAACGGCCCCCTGCGAAGGAGGTGCGGGTGGAGGGATGGCTGTGGGGAACGGCGGGCGTCGCGCTGGTCGCGGCGATGGTGGCGATTCGCCGAGCCGTCAGGCTGGCGCAGGAACTCGACCGGCTTAAGCGGGAGCAGCGCGAGGTCTTCGCCAAGCTGCAGCAGCTCGGCGAAGACCTGAAACGTACGGTCGAGCCTCTGCGCGTGCACCTGGCCACGGTGGCCGGCGGCCGGCCGGTTTCGAGAGAGCTGATCTTCAGCGGACGGCTGTATGAGACGCTGTCCGCGCTCGAGGCGCAGCGGCTCCGCGATGCAGCGCCGGAGCCGGCGATCATGGTGGATGTGCGCAGCCCGCGCGAGTATGCCGTCAAACGGATTGCCGGCGCAAAGCTGGTGCCGCTCGAGGAGTTGGAGCAGCGGTATGAGACGGACATCCCCGAGAGCGCCGGGAGAGTCTTCGTTTATTGCGCGACCGGCGAGCGAAGCCGCCTGGCCTGCGACTTTCTCAGCCGGAAAGGCTATGCGAACCTCTATCACATCCGGGATGGATTGCAGGGATGGAGCGGGCCGACCGAAGGGGAGGGCGCGTTGACCCTGATCCAGATTGAACGGAAGACCTGAGCGTGGCCGACCCCTTTTCGATCCTCAACGTGTTGGGGCCGTATCGTGAACCGCACGAGCCGGCACTCTCGTACGACTATGCCATCCAGCGTCCCAACTGGCCGACGGCCCATGCCGTCCGCGTGAAGGTCTCGCTGGCGGAGGAACTCGACTACCTGAAGACGGGGGTGCTGGGTCTGTCCGGCGGCAGCCCGGGCCAGCAGCTCCGGATGAATCAATTGTTGACGAAGCGCATCGCGGACCGCAAGTTGCAGATCGCCAATGATGAAGGATTGTTCTCGCAGCGGCTGGACGTGAAAATCGATCCGTTCACTGGGCCCTTCGCGCATCTGTTCCCTCGGCTGGAGGCATGGATGCAGGAGAATAAGGCGGCCCTTCGGCAGGAAGTCCAGCAAGCGGCCGGAATCTAAACGGCCTACTCCGGTCCCTCCTCGCCGAAACCTTCAAAAAGTCCATAAATTTCTGCCGTTATTTGTGTCCCCAGAATCTGTGGATAAGGCTGGGGACAAGTGGTCCCGGGCAGGAAAAATATGCGGTCTGGACGCAGGCGGAACAGAGTGCTCAACTTTTAGGCATTGTGGTGGTCGGATAGCCCCCTACTAGATATAGTGGACCACGTAGTTTCTCCCAATGGTAAGTCTGGCCCTGAGCATAGCTTGTGCACAAGCCAGGCTTGGCGCGAAGCGTTTTAGAAGAGTTGGCGGAAGGTTTTCGAGTGAACCCCGGACTCGTCGGCGAAGCCCAGCGAGGCCTGATCGGGGCGGCCGGTATCGTTCAAATCGATGCGGTAATGGCCACGCACGGCTTCCATCGCGGTCTCGAACGGGACCGCTTGCGGGTAGAGTTCGCCGGGCGCGTGGGCGCCGCGCGCCAGCACGCCGATCGCCGCAGGCCTGGCAAATTGCGCGTCGGAAAAAATATAAATATCCGCAATCGCATGGTCGCCCAACTTGTGGCCCGGTGAGGTGGCGGGTAGCATGGCGGACAGCTGGTTGGCCAGCCGGGCGTCGCGCAACCGTTTTAAGAGGCCGACGATCTGGCTCTCCGTGGCTTGCGGCGAGACGACGATGCCCACGGCGTTGATCTCGGGGATGGCGGTTTTGACTTTGAACATGACCGGGGCTGCGTCCGGTTCCTCCATGACGGACGCCGGAGTCGGCTCGGGCGCGACCGCCGGCTTTTGCTTGGAACTGGGAATGTAGAGCCACATGAGCAGCCAGAGGCCGAAGATGACCCCGAAGACGACGACGAGGGGATGGGCGCCGGCCCGCTTGCCTTCTTCGTAGGGGCCCGTCTCGGGGCTCGCCGATTCTTGGGTCGAGGGGCCGGCGGTCCGGTCTTGTTCGTTGTTCATGAGCGTGCTCGTACGCGCCAGCTTGGTTACCGGCTCGCGTCGCTGTCGGTGGTGGACGCAGCCAAGACCCGTTTGGCGTCGTTCCATAACGAGTCCAGCTCGTCCAGCGTCATGTCGTCGAGCGCACGCCCGGCTCGTGCCGCAGCGGCCTCCATCAGCTGGAAGCGGGCCACGAACCGGTTGGTGGACCCGCGCAGGGCTTCTTCCGGGTTGACCTTGACGAACCGCGCCAGGTTCACCATCGCGAAGAACAAATCCCCGAACTCCGATTCGATCCGGTCGGCCTTGTCGTCGGTGTTGTCCGCCACAGCCTCGCGCAATTCACGGACTTCTTCTTCGATTTTTACCATCACGCGCTCGGTCCCCTCCCGGGTATGGGGCCAGTCGAAGCCCACCCGCGAGGCGCGCGCTTGCACTTGAAAAGCCCGCAGGAGCGCCGGCAGCGTCTTGGGGACGCCGTGTAATGCGGACTCGGTCTGGCCGGCCCGCGCCCGTTCGTCCCGTTTGATTTGTTCCCAATTCGAATAGACCTGATCGGGAGAGAGGCGGTCTTCCCCTTGCGGTTGCTCCTGCGTGTCGAACACGTGGGGGTGGCGGCGAACCAGTTTGTCGGCCAGCTGCTCCAGTACCTCGGCGATCGTGAACGTGCCCATTTCCGCGCCGATTTGGGCATGAAACAGGACCTGAAGAAACAGGTCGCCCAGCTCTTCGCGAAGCTTGCGGGGATCCTGTTGGTCGATAGTTTCGAGGACTTCGTACGCCTCTTCGATCAGATAGGGCTTCAACGACTCGTGCGTTTGCTTGCGGTCCCAGGGACAACCGTCTGGCGCGCGCAGTTTCGCCATCAACTCGACCAACCGATCGAAAGACTCCGACATGCCGTTCTCCTCAAACCGCCCGCATTATACCTGTTTTGCGGCCGGCTTCAATGAGCTGCCCGCGGCCCGATCGGTTGCGCGGCGTCTTGAAAATATGATACCGTAACCCCGCGTAGACGTGGATGTTTGGAGCTGAACATGGGCGCAGAAAACGAAGAAGGATTCGTCGTTCGCGATCGGCGCGGCCGTTCGGATGACCAGGGCTCCGTTTCGTCAGGGACCCCACAGGCCGAGGCGCTGAAGCGGGATGCGCCGATGGCTTCGCAGGGCGATCAGGCTGCGGCCCACGAGTCGGGTCTGCCGGTGACGTTTTCGTCCTTCGTGTTTTCGCTCGGCACCTCGGCGTTGATGATGATGGGGGAACGATTGGACCCCCGGCAGCCTCAGGTGCCCGTAAATCTCGGGCAAGCCAAGGAAATCATCGATATCCTGTCGATGCTGGAGAGTAAGACGAAAGGCAATCTGACCACGGAGGAGCAGGCGGTGCTGGATGATCTGCTGTATGCCCTGCGAATAAAGTACGTGGACCTGGCGTCGGGCAAACCAGCCGCCAAATCGCCTTGATCAAGGGCGTTGCCCTGCCGCACTGTTCTTCTCTCCTCGTCCAGCCTCCGTGTCCGTTGCGTCTGCAAGTGTGGCCAAGTCCGGCGGCACCGGGCCCCGGTCTCCTCAACACTGGACCGAGCAAACTGCGATGACACTCCATCTGCAGATGGCGCTCCGTTCTCCGGCGTTGCCGCTCCTGGCCGGCCTCTGGTGCTGTGTGGCGTGGGGAGGCGGGCACCAGCAAGGGGAAGGGCGCGACGTGCTTGCCCTCGCTCAGGACCAGCCGCCGTCCGTCGGCGCGTCCGATCCATTCAATCGATGGGAGGGCGCAGCGGCCCCGAGCTGGGCGGCCCAGGCCTGGGCCGCCGGCGGATGGGCGTTGCTCGACCGGGGCGATGCCCGGGGCGCGCAGCAGGCGTTTGCGGCGGCGGCGGAACTGGTTCCCCACGAAGCCGTCTACTGGGTCGGCCTGGGACTCAGTTGGCATCGGGCGCGGCGGGATGGCCTAGCCCTGCCGGCGCTTGAACATGCCTTGGTGCTCGATCCGCATGTCGGGCAAGCGCACAAACTCCTAGGCGATATTTTGGAACGTCAGGGGGACGTCCGGGGCGCCTTGACCCATTTCGAAATCGCGCTGCGGCAGGATCCGGCCGATGTCGAAGTGAAGGAGCGTCTCCCCGGGCTGCGGCGCGCGGCCCAGTTCGAAGCCACCCTGAGCCGCCTGTTCAACCAGCACTTTGTCGTGGCCTACCAGGGGATTCAGAACCGAGCCACTGCGTTGCAGGTGGCCCAGCAATTGGATCGGACGGCCGAGCAGGTGGGGCGCCTCTTCGACTATATGCCGCAGGATTCCTTTGTCGTCATCCTGTATCCGCGCGAACAGTTTCGATCCGTGACCGGAAGCCCCCGTTGGGCCGGCGGCTTTTTCGACGGCCGCCTGCACCTGCCCGTCGAGAGCCTGGCCGATCAGCCGCAGGATTGGCAGGCGCTGCTTGCGCACGAGTATGCCCATGCGGTTGTGCATCGGCTCAGCGCGGGCCAGGCCCCGACCTGGTTGCAGGAAGGGTTGGCGCTCTACTGTGAAGATCCGTCCGGCTCCGCTCCGCTGTCGTTGCGTGTGGCGGACGAGACGGAGTTGCGGCAAGCCCAGAATCGTTTCCAGGGGGAGTCGCCGCGTGCCGCCGCCGAGGCTTATGCCGAGAGCGCGCAGATGGTGCGCGCGTTGATCAAGAAGCACGGCCTGGAAAAAATCCGTCGTCTCCTCCGCGCCTTGGCGGAGGCGCCGAATTTCGACGAGGCCTTTGCATCCGTATTGGGAGAGCCGTTCCGCGGCATGGCCGGAGGGCCGGATTCCACCGGTTCCCGTCCCGTCGGTCGTGCGGCAGGAGGCACCGCAGGGTGATGCCCGATCCGACCAAACCAGAGCCCGTCGAAGAAACGGTCGCGGAAGGCGAGCGCCGGAAATTTTACTCGCGTCCGGTCTGGATCGTGCTGCTGCTGCTCCTTCCCTGTTTGGCACTGACCTACTACTACGCCCAGGATGTTTCCCGGTACGCGGTGCCCGGCCCCTCCGATTCCGATTCACTGCTGCCGAGTCCGAGCTATGCCTTCGTCCTCTTGCTGGTCAATCTGGACCTGATCGGACTGGTTGTCCTGACGTTGCTTCTGTCCCGGAACCTGATCAAGGCCTATTTCGAGCGGCGGCACCGTTTGGTCGGGTCCGGATTCCGGGCAAAGCTGGTGGCGGCCTTCATCGGATTCGCCTTGATCCCGACGATGCTGCTCGCAGTCGTGGCCAGCGGGCTCGTCAACAAGGCGGTCGATGTCTGGTTCAGCGAGCAGATCGAACAGGTGCTGGCGGACTCCTACGACGTGGCGCGGATGCATCACGAGGGCCATACGGTTTTGGCGGTGAACAGCGCCCGCGCCATCAGCCGCGAGATTTTCCGCGAGGAGATGCTGATCCCCGAGCAGCGGGAATTGCTGATCGCTACGATGGATCGGAAGCGGGCCGAACACAATCTGGCCGGCGTGGAGGTCTATTCGGCGAAAATGGAGCCGCTGACCAAGACGACGGATCGGGCTGTGCCCGCCTCCGTGTTGGATCTGCCGATCGGGCAACTGGTGCTGCAGGTGTTGAAAGAAAAAAAGGAGCTGACGTCGGCGCAGGAGGCGCAAACCGGCCGGCTGATCCGCGCGGCGGTTCCGATTGCCTCCAATGCCCGCGAGGGCGAGGTGGACGGCGTCGTGGTGGTGGATGCCTATGTACCGGAGTCCCTGCTGGCCAAGATGGAAGGGATCTCGCGCCAGTATACGGAATACCGGCAGATTAAAGCGCTGCGCAATCCGATCAAAGTCGGGGCCTACCTGTTCGTGGCCGTGGTGACGGTCATGATCCTGTTCGGCGCCACCTGGTTCGGTTTCTATGTGGCACGCGGCATTACGGTGCCGATTCAGCGGCTGGCCGAGGCCACAGAGGCGGTGGCCCACGGCAACCTCAATGTCAGGCTGGACGTGAAGGCGACCGACGAGATCGGCACGCTCGTGGAATCCTTCAATCGGATGACGGCCGATCTGAAGGGGAGCAAGTCGAAGCTGGAGGAGGCGAACGTGTCGCTGCGGCAGTCCAACGTGGAGCTGGACCGCCGGCGCGCCTATACCCAGGCCGTGGTGGACACCATCGCCTCCGGGGTGCTGTCGATCGACAAGAACGGCGCGATCACGACCTTCAATCCCTCGGCGGAGCGAATCCTCGGCGTGCTGGGCAACCAGATGCGCGGCCGGCCGGTCAACGAGGCCTTTAAGGAACTGGGCGTGGAGCTGTTCCAAAGCGCCTATGACCGCATGCTGGCGGAGCGTCGCGACAGCTTCTCGTTGGAAGGGCCGCTGGATGTGCAGGGCAAGTTTCTCACCATCGGATTGAACTGCTCTCGGATGCGCGACGATGCTGGGAACGACTTGGGGTTCGTGTTCGTGTTCGAAGATTTGACCGAGCTGATCAAGGCGCAGAAGACCGCCGCCTGGCAAGAGGTGGCCCAGCGGATCGCGCACGAGATCAAGAACCCACTCACGCCTATTCAGCTGTCAGCCCAGCGGTTGCGCAAGAAGTTTTTCGAAAAGTCGCCGGACTTTGAGGCGATCTTCGACGAGTCCACGACGGTGATTGTGAACGAGGTGAACAGCCTCAAGCAGATGGTGGACGAATTTTCGAAATTCGCGCGGATGCCGGCCCCCCGCATGGCCAAAGAGTCGCTGCACGACATCATTCAAGACGTGGTGGCCCTCTACCGAGGCGCGCATCGGGAGATCGAGTGGGTGGTGGAGCTGGACGACACGCTGCCTCCGATGAACCTGGACCGGGAACAGATGAAGCGAGCGTTCGTGAATCTCCTGGACAATGCCGCGCAGGCGATGAACCACAAGGGGCGGCTGTGGATTACGACCCGCTACGAGGCCAAGCGGCACCGGTCGGTGGTGAGCGTGGCGGACGAAGGGGTGGGCATCAATCCCGAGGATCAAGAGAAGCTCTTCGTGCCGTACTTCTCGCGAAAGCGGACCGGCACCGGACTGGGGTTGGCGATCGTGCACCGCATCATCACGGATCACGATGGGCAGATTCGCGCAGCCAACAACCAGCCGAAGGGCGCCGTGTTTACGATCGAGTTGCCGGTGTGACGTGAAGCGTGAAGAAAGAGAACCTCTCTATCAACAACGCGATACGAACGACGAGATACGAGAGACGTTTTTGACCGACGAGGAACGAGGAGAAGAATGGCTGAATCGATTCTGATCGTGGACGACGAACCGGGCATCCTCAGCAGCGTCAGTCGGATTCTTGAGGATGAAGGCTATCAGGTGTCGGTCGCCAAAAGCGGCGCCGAGGCGCTCAAGATGATCGCCGCCGAGCCGCCCGATCTCGTGATGCTGGACATCTGGATGCCCGAGATGGACGGGTTGGAGACCTTGAAGAAGATCAAGGAGCAGGCCCCGAAATTCCAGGTCATGATGATGTCGGGCCACGGGTCCATCGAGACGGCGGTCAAAGCCATCAAGCTGGGAGCCTATGATTATATCGAGAAGCCCCTTTCGCTGGATAACATCATGCTGCGGGTCCGGCATGCGCTCGATCAGCGCCGCCTGGAAGAAGAAAATCTCAAGCTGCGGACGACGGTCGCGCGGCGGTTCGAGCTGGTGGGGACGTCCCCGGTCATGGAGAAGCTGCGGCAGCTCATCGAGACCGCCGGCCCGACCACCGGCCGGGTCCTGCTCGCCGGGGAGAACGGCACCGGCAAGGAGCTGGTGGCCAGGGCGATCCATATGGCCAGCCCGCGCCGGGACAAGCCCTTCGTGGCCGTCAACTGCGCGGCGATTCCCGAAACCCTGATCGAGAGCGAGTTGCTCGGCCATGAGCGGGGCTCGTTCACCGGGGCCACGACGCAGAAGCGGGGGCAGTTCGAACAGGCGGACGGGGGGACCCTGTTTCTGGACGAGATCGGGGACATGAGCCTGAGCACTCAGGCTAAGGTATTGCGGGTGTTGCAGGAGCAGCAGTTCACGCGCGTCGGCGGCAACAAGCTGATCAAGGTGGACGTGCGGGTGATCGCCGCGTCGAACAAGAACCTGGCCAAGGAGATCGAAAAAGGCACCTTCCGCGAGGACCTGTTCTACCGGCTGAACGTGCTGCCGATCGAGGTTCCTCCGCTGCGCGATCGGCGGGAGGACATTCCGCTGTTGGTCACACATTTTCTGCACATGGCGGCGGAGGAGCAGGGGCTGAAGCTCAAAGAAGTGGAGGAGGGGGCGCTGGCCGTGCTGCAGGCCTATGAGTGGCCGGGGAACATTCGCGAGCTGCGCAATCTGATCGAGCGGTTGCTGATCATGGTGCCGGGGCCGGTGATCGAGGCTTCGGACATCGAAGGGTTTCTGCAAGCCAAGCCGGCATCCGGCCCCGCGTCCGGCTCGATCGCACTTGTCGGCCAGTCCTACGACTCGCTCAAGGACGCCCGCAACGCCTTCGAGCGGGACTATATTGCCCGCAAACTCCGCGAGCACAGTTGGAACGTTTCCCGCACGGCCGACGAACTCAAGATCGAACGCAGCCATCTGCATCGAAAGATCAAGCTGTTGAACATCGAACTGCGGCCGGAGCACTAGGCTGGTTGTCTGCAAGAGGTTCCGACCCTCTTCTCTGGCCGTGGGCCATATTCGTCCGTCATTTCGGGCATTATGCAACGATCAACCGTTTTGTAAGGATTATGAACCATGGCTGAGACTGTCCGGAGCGTCACCATTGAAAAACTCGTCCAGGGGGGGCGTGGTCTTGTGCGCCAACAAAATGGGAAGGTCGTACTCGTGCGCGGGGCGATCGCGGGCGAGACTGTGTCGCTGGTGGAGGGAGGCAAGCACAAGGGTGTCCAGGAGGCGAGGGTCGGCAAGGTACTGGTCGCCTCGCCGGATCGGGTGGCGGCGCCTTGCCCCGTCTACGAGCAGTGCGGGGGCTGCCAGTTGCAGCACCTCGGTTACGAGGCGCAGCTCGTTCAGAAGCGGGCGATCCTGCAGGAGACGCTGGCCCGCGTGGGCAAGATCACGGCGATCGACCTCCCTCCGGTGATTCCCTCTCCGGACCCCTATGGCTATCGCAGCACGGTCCGGTTCATGGTTTTTCGCCCGGTGAAGGCCCAGAAGAAGGCTCAGGAGAAGGGACCAGGGCAAGAGAAAGAGCGGGGACAAGGGAATCGTCTGGCGTTGGGGTTTCATCGGGAGGGTTCGCACGAGCCGGTGCCTGCCGCCGGGTGCCTGTTGGCCTCCGAACCGATGCGGGAGGCTGCGGCCCTGATCGATGAGCGGCTGACTATGGGAAAGCGCCTGTCGCTGCATCTGGAATCGGTTGAGATCCGGTACTCGATTGCATCCGGGTCGCTGCTGTTGATCCATCACACGGGACCTGCCAAACCGGATGAAGCGCAGACCGTCTTCGAATTGTTTCAGGATATGCCGAAGCTCGTAGGGCAGGTGCTCGTGGCCCAGAACGGCAAGCGTTGGGTCCAGGGACAGGGCTGGATCGAAGACCGATTGGACGAGATGACCTTCAGAATCAGCGACCGGTCGTTCATGCAGACCCACTGGCGCCTCGCGGAGGTCTTGTCGAAGACGATCACCGGCTGGTTGGGACCGTTGGGGGGGGTGCGGGTGTTGGAGTTGTATGCCGGCATCGGCATGCTGGGGCTGCCCCTGGCCCGCGCCGGCGCGCTGGTCACGGAAGTGGAGGCGAACGAGGCAGCGCTGGCCGATTGCCGTCACGCCGCGAAAGTGAACCACATCGGCCGCTGCCGGTTCCGGCCGCTCACGGCCGAGGCGATGCTGGCCGAGGCGCGACCCGGTGAGTACGACCTGATCCTTATGGACCCGCCCCGCACCGGCTTGAGTGCGGACTGTGTTCAGGAATTGCTGCGAGTCGGGCCGGGGCGGCTGCTCTACCTGTCCTGCGATCCGGCGACGCTCGGGCGCGATCTGGGGCGCCTGGCCGGCGGCGGCTACAAGGTGGCACGGTTGCAGGCCTTCGACATGTTTCCGCAGACGGCGCATATCGAAACGCTCGTCGAACTCACTCGTTGACCCCCCATGCCGGCCTCCGGTATGATCCGGCTCCAGTCCGCAATTCTAAATTCACAATTCGCCATTTAAAATTTTGGCGGTATGACAACCTACCGACAGGCGGGCGTGGATATCGAGGCTGGGGACGAACTCGTCCGCCGGATCACGCCGCTGGTCCGCACGACGTTCCGGCCGGAGGTGATGACGGACCTGGGCGGCTTCGGCGGCCTCTTCCGTTTCCAGGCCGAGAAATTTAAAGAGCCGGTGCTGGTGTCCGGCACCGATGGGGTGGGGACCAAGCTCAAGATTGCTTTCCTCATGGACAAGCACGACACGGTGGGCATCGACCTGGTGGCCATGTGCGTCAACGACGTGGCGGTCAGCGGCGCCGAACCTCTGTTCTTTCTGGACTACTTCGCGACGGGGAAGCTGGCTGTTGACAAGGCCGAAGCGGTCGTGAAGGGCGTGGCCGAGGGGTGTCGGCAGGCCGGCTGCGCGCTGATCGGCGGGGAGACGGCGGAGATGCCTTCCTTCTATCCGGAAGGGGAATATGACCTGGCGGGCTTTGCCGTCGGTGTGGTGGATCGGCCCAGGATCATCGACGGGCGTGCCATCAAGCAAGGCGATGCGGTGATCGGCCTGGCCTCGACCGGCCTGCACAGCAACGGCTATTCGCTGGCGCGACGCGTGTTGCTGGACGAGGGCAAGCTGTCCCTTACGAGCAAGCCGGCCGATTTGGACCGGACATTGGGAGAAGCCTTGCTGGCGCCGACCAGAATCTATGCTAAACAGATCCTGACTTTGGCCGCTGAGTGTCACATCAAAGGCATCGCCCATATCACCGGGGGCGGATTGACCGAGAATCTGCCGCGCGTGCTGCCCGACGGCTCTGTCGCGCAATTGAAGCGTGCCGCCTGGCCCGTGCCGCCCCTGTTTGCCATGCTCGCCAAGATGGGCAAGGTGGAGCAGGAGGAAATGTACCGGGTGTTCAACATGGGCATCGGCCTGGTGCTGGTCGTGCCGGCTGAACAGGCCGATCGAGTCATCAGCCGCGCGGGTGAACTGGGAGACCGGGGCTATAAGATCGGCGAGATCGTGGCGGGACCGGCAGGGGAAAAGAGCGTCGCCTATGTCTAAGCTGCGGATCGGGGTTCTCGCATCCGGGCGTGGCTCCAACCTCCAGGCCATCATTGACGCGATCGAAGCTGGGACGCTCCAGGCCGAGATCGCCCTCGTCCTGTCCAATAAGCAGGATGCAGTCGCCCTGAACAGGGCCCGCAAGCACAAGATCGAAACCCATTTCCTCGACCCCAAACCCTTCAAGGACCGTCCGGATGCGCGCGAGGCCTACGACCGGGCCATCTTGGAGGTGTTGGGGAAGCACAGGGTCGAGTTGGTCGTTCTGGCCGGCTATATGAAGATCGTGACGTCGGTCCTGATCGACGCCTATGCGAACCGGATGATGAACATCCATCCGTCGCTGCTCCCGTCCTTTCCTGGTCTGGAAGTCCAGAAGAAGGCCTTGGACTGGGGTGTGAAGATCGCCGGCTGCACCGTGCACTTCGTCACGGAAGGAGTGGACGAGGGACCGATCATCATCCAGGCTGCCGTGCCGATCCTGGAGGGAGACACGCCGGAGGCCCTGGCGGCCCGCATCCTGGTGCAGGAACACCAGCTCTATCCTCAGGCCATCCAGCTCTATGCGGAAGGGAAGCTGAAAGTGGACGGCCGGAGAGTGTTGGTCGCGGGGGGCTCGACCCAGGGCACGGCGGCGCTGATCAGCCCGGCCTGAGGGCGCAAGTTCCCGTGGAGAGACGGTTCGGACTCATGTATAATGGCGGGTATTCGGGTGGGGGGCTAGCTCAGTTGGGAGAGCACGACGTTCGCAACGTCGGGGTCGGGGGTTCAAATCCCCTGCCCTCCACCATACCAAGCTTCGCTTGAGCCGGCCCCTTCGATCAATTGGGGCCGGAGAGGTTTTGGGCCTCCAGTAATCAAATTCTTCGCTTGCGTGTACCGACGCGCTTTTGATTTGCGCGGCGGAGAACCCCTCCAGCAATCTTGGGGTTCTTTTCTTCGTGTGACCCGCCGCGTTCAATCAACTCGCGGCGGATAGTTACTTTGCCACTGGTAATCAAATTCTTTGTAGACGCGTAAGGAGTTGTCATAGTCGCCTAAAGGGTGAGCGTGGGAATAGCAGCTTAGCTTGAGGGACCAGTTCTCGAAAGGGGACTGGCCCTTTTATTTTAGAGGTGATCGCAGATTAGGAGGGCGGAGGGCAGCGATCAGGTCCTGAGGCTGCCGAGGAAAAAGGAGAAAAAATGGCACTCGTCAAATGCCCTGAATGCGGCAAGGAGGTTTCATTATTAGCTCGGGCCTACCCGTCATGTGCTTATCCCATACTCCAGGCAAGCACGGTCATTCTTTCAAAAGAGCCCTCCAGCAGTCTGCCGGAATAATCCAAAGTGACAGGCGAAACAGCCATGCGATTTCGCAACCCAGCAACCGGCCAGATCGTCGAGATCACCAATCCATTTTTATGGGCACTTCTCTTTGGTCGCTTTTATTGGGCGAAACATGAAGCATGGATCGGTGTCATATTAGGTGTCCTGGCGGCCTTCATGACATTCGGACTTTCTTGGTTCATTGCCCCTATCTTCGCTCAACTCGTGCTGCGCCATCGGTATCTCCACAATGGCTGGCAAGAAGCCTAAATAGGCCCCTCATTCCTCTCCCCCTTCATCCCCCGCTCCCTCACCGGCGACCGGTAGGCCTTGAGGTTGGCGAATAACTGCCTCGGCTTGGCGGCATCGATCACCTGCGCCTGACTGCGGCGAAGTTCTGCGGGTCGGTCGGAAATCCGTGCGGCACGGTCATGAGGCGGATTGTTCTGGTTCAGTCAGCGGACGGCTTGGCTGGGCCGGGCATGACGGCTCGAATCAGGCCTGGAAGACTCGAAATCATGATCGTGAGGTCGTCGGTTCGGCGCGTGTAGGTCCGCTCCACGTCGTGGGCGACGATGCGAAGGTCGGCCTTCGGATATTGATGCGCGAAGGCTTTGAGGTTGGTCGCGTCCACATCTGCAGCGGACCACTTGCACTCCACCGCGATCGGCGGCTTGCCCCGTCGCGAGAGAATCAGGTCGACCTCATGCCCTCGCTTGTCTCGCCAGTAGCCGATGCGACGGGTTTGGAGGTGCGCGTGCAGTTCGTTGAGGACGAGGTGCTCCCACAACAGACCCAAGTCTTCCGAGCGGAGAGCCTCCCATCCTCGGTACGCACAGACGAATCCCGTGTCGAACGCATAGACTTTGGGGGCGGCCACGATTTCTGTCGGGCGATGGGTTGAAAACGGGCGCAGCACATGGACGAGATAGGTGGATTCGAGGACGGCGAGGTAGTTCACGATCGTTTGGCGGCTGACTTCACAGGCGCGGGTAAAGCGCGTGGCCTCGAACAACCCTCCGCTCTGGGCAAACAGGAGCTCGGCGAATCGTTCGAAGGAATGCCGACGCTCCAAACGGAAGAGCGTCTGCACATCTTTCGCCCAATACGAATCCATCCATTCTTGGAACGCCTGCTCGGGAAGAGGCGACGACATGAAGAACGGCGGGAGCCCGCCGTGCAGCAGACGGTGGCGAATGTCGTCATGGCCGAATGGCGCCAAGTCCGCCAAGATCATGGGCGTGAGCCAGACGTCGGCTTTCCGGCCCGTCAAGGTGTCGCGAAATTTGGCCGAGGCGCCCAGCACCGATGAGCCGGTCGCGATCACTTTGGTCGTCGGGTAGTGGTCTGCGGCGATCTTGAGCAACTCGGACGGATTGGCCAGACGGTGGACTTCATCCAGGATGACCCGTCGTCCCCGATGTTGATCAAGAAAGGCCTGCGGATCGTCCAGCATGCGCCGGATGCGCGGCAGTTCACAGTCAAGGTACTCGCTGTTGGGCAGGGATTGGCAGAGAGACGTTTTCCCCACCCGACGGACACCGGAGAGCCAGAGCAACGATCGCTTGCCCCAGGCCTGCTCGATTCGCGCTTGCCACCACGTTCGCTGCACCATCGGCGTCTAGCTTAGCGTAAAGTGATGCCAAACGCAAATTTGATGGCGTTTAGATTTTTTTCCAGCAGGTGACTTTCCTCTTTCGGCCAGGCCGGCGGTAGAGCGGGCGGAGAGGTTGTCGGATTCCAGCAGTCGCTTCCCTGCACTGTGTGCCGGTACTCAGCTCTCTCCCCTCTTCATCCATCTTTCCGTCACCGGCGACCGGTAAGCCTGAAGGCTGGCGAGTAACTGCTCTGGCTCCTTGGCTTCGATCACCAGGGTTCCCATGGTCTGACTCAGAAATCCCTCGGCCACTTGCCGGTCGAGTTGGGCGAGCAGGGGATCGTAGAACCCGGCGACGTTTAAGAGCCCGCAAGGCTTCCGGTGCAGGCCCAGTTGCGCCCAGGTGACCACTTCGCAGAATTCCTCCAAGGTGCCATATCCGCCGGGCAGGGCGATAAAGGCGTCGGACAGTTCCGCCATTAGGGCCTTGCGTTCGTGCATGGAGCGGACGACCCGGAGGTCGGTGACGCGGGGATGGGCGATTTCCTGGATGGTCAGGGCATGGGGAATGACGCCGGTCACTGTTCCTCCTGCGTCCAAGACCGCATCGGCCAGGAGTTTCATCAGCCCGATCCCGCCCCCTCCATAGATCAGCCCGATCCCTTCGCGGGCCAGCAAACCGCCCAAGGCCTTGGCTGCCTCTGCATAGGCGGGACTGGTGCCTTCCCTGGAGCCGCAAAAGACGCAGATCCGCTTCATGGATGTGCCGTAGAAACTGAAAAGAGGTTATGGAGAAGCACAGTCGGGGAGAGACTATGTGAGTTTGGCGCGGACCAGGTCGCTGATCTGTTTGCCGTCCACCGTCTGGCCGGCCAGCTTGGCCATGACGGCTTTCATGACGGTGCCCATGTCCTTGGGCGAGGTGGCGCCGGTCTCCTGGATCGCCGCCGAGACCGCCTGCGCGATTTCGTCCGCCGAGAGAGCCTTGGGCAGGTAGGCTTCGATGATGGCGATCTCTTTGAGCTCTTTGCCGGCCAGATCGTCCCGCTTGGCTTTCTGATACTGCTCAACCGACTCTTTGCGCTGCTTGATCAGCGTCGTCATGATGCGGCTGAGGTCCGCGTCGTCCAGGTCCTTCTTGAGTTCGATCTCCTTGTTCAGCGCCGCGGCCTTGATCATGCGGATCACGTCCATGCGGAGCTGGTCCTTGCTCTTCATGGCTTGCTTGAGGTCTTCCGAGAGGCGGTCGAACAGCGACATGGACGTCTCCTTCAGTGTGACGACGCCGACGTATCGCCCGGGCAGGTCCCTGGCGTCATGTAGAGCAGATAGTTGCCCATACCATGCCCCTCCTCCGGGTTGTGCAAGGGACGATGGTAGACCATGGTCATCTCATAGTCGTCCTTGGTGTTCACGGAAAAGCCGCGATCGTCTTTGAAGACTTGATGGGGTTGGAAGGCCCGGAAGTTGCCGTCCAGTTCGACGTCCGGCACGGTCCGGAGCAGCGTCTTCTTGGTGGTCTTGTTGTCCAGCGCGATCAGCAGCAATTGATCGTGGCCGTGGGGGTAGGCGAACTTCACGCAGCCGTCCATGTTGAACTTGAGCGGAGCCGACTGCACCTGCAAGCCTGGGTTGATGATGATCCCCTCGTCGGTCTGGTTGGGGCCCCGTTGATCGAACTTGCTGTAACAGACGACGTTGACGCCGACCTGATACACGTCCATGTCCTGCACGGGCGCCCCTTCCGGGGCCAGCTCGATCGTGAAGGTGGCCATGACGTCCTTGGTGGGCAGGGCCTTGTGGTAGAAGGCCACCACGACCATCAGCTTCTTGTCCTTTTCAAGCCTGACCCCGTAGCCGGCGGGAAACTTCGTTTCGGTCATTTCCATGCCGGCGCCGGCAAAGAACAGCGGCTCGCCCGGACAGGACACGCTGTCCTTGTCGAGGTTCATCAGCAGGACGTGGTGGAGCCACTGGCGCGGCAGGGGCTTCCCGTCCTTCGTGAAGATGGCCGACTTGTAGCCGATCATATGGCGATCCTTGACGACCTGAAAGATATGTTTGGGGATGCTGGCGGCCAGGTCGCCGTCGTGGCCGGTCGGCAGGTCCATCGGCCCGAAGGTGAGGGTCAGAGTATTGCCCTCCAGGGTGACCGTAGTTTTTTCTTCCAGAGAGGGGGCGTGTCCACCGTGCTGGTGGTTGCCGTCTGCCAGCGCGGGGCCGGCCACAATCAGGCTGAGCATTAGTGTTAGGGTAACCAGCTTCATAGGTTAGGAACTCCTCGTGTGAGACCGTTCGCTTACTTGGCGTTGGCTCCGACAGATTCTCCCGGCTTCAACGTGGCCAGGAGTTTTTCCGCTTCTGGACGGTACCGGCGGGCCCAGGCATAGGCGTCGCTCGGATGGTCCATCGCGATGATCGCTTGAAGTTCGCGTTTCGCCGAATCCGGGTCGCGGCGTTTGACGTACATCTTGGCCAAGTCCAGCCGGGCATGGGAATAGCTGGGGTCGATGGACACGGCTTTCTTCAGGTAGTCGAGGGCGACGGCTTGGTTGCCGCCCAGGAACTGGGGCAATTCTTCCAGCATCATGCCGGCCATGTGGAGCGCGGCCACGTGATCCTTTTGCAGCTCCAGCGCTCGCTTTGCATGGGTCTTGATGTCGTCCAGCGCCATGAGTGAGGCGGCGATGCCCTTCGTATCCGCGGCGCTGCCCATGTTGGCGGCGTAAAGGTAGTGCGCCTCCGCATTTTTGTCATCCAGTTCTATGGCGCGCTTGGCGAGGCGCGCGCCTTCCTCGAAAGCCGCCAACTTCCGCGGCTTCTCGGTGTAGAGCTCTTCGCCGATGTCGAGGTAGAGGCCGGCCAATTGGATGAGCAGCTTGGGGTCTGAGGACTCCTGGGCCTTGGCGTCCAGGAGTAGTTTCAGGTCCTTCTCCAACGACTGGGGATAATCGGGCGGCGGCGCCGGCGGTTGAGCGGCCGACGGGAGCGCCAGCCACACAAGCAGCGTGCAGACGAGGAGCAACCTCAGCGAACAAGGTCCGGGACTGGTGGGGGCTGGTTTTATATTGCGCTCCGGCTGCCGAGTGTCAACGAGACGGTCGGTTCCTTACTTCAAAGACGGAAACGCCTGGTTGCTGCTCGATGTGCCCGGTGTGATGGACACCTCGCTGCGGAAGGACTCATGGAACGTCACCAGCATCCACTGTCCGTTGCGCCGCTCCATGATGCCGGTCTCGCGCAGGGGGAGGAGCATCCGCACTTCCTCTTTGCCGCTGCCGAGGTAGCGAATGTAGTCCAGCTCCATCGAAAACCAGGCGGTCTCGCCGCGCGTCCAGACCTTCAGCTCGGTGATCGGAATCTCGATGCGCATGGCGTCCTTGAACTCGGTCTCCATGTCGCGGGAAAAGTCCGCCCACCCGACGTATTTTCGCCCTTCGATTGTGTAACTCACGATATCGTCGTCATGAGCCATGAACTTGGCAATCGTGGCCATATCCTTGTTCTCGTTCGCCCGCACCAGCGCCCGCAGGACGCCTTCCGGAGTCGTGAAATCAGCCGTATAGCCGGTCGTTGCACAGAGCAGGATGAGAACAGAGAGGGCAATTAAGGTTCGGGTTCGGCAGGTCGGGAACATCAAGAGCCTCCGTCGGCGGGCTCAAGGAGGCCCTCAAGATGGCTTCACGTTACACGCGGGCGCGGTCCCTTGTCAATGGGTTGCAGCTGTTCGGGACTGGATGGTGAGGAGCGGACGGGGCGCTGGCAAGTCCGAGGCAGGTGTTGCATAATAGTCCCGCTGGGCTTGGGTATCGCATTGCGCATGGCAATTGAAGGAGGAAGCGTCATGGACAGAGCGGAGCGTCTGATCGGACTGTTGGCCACGGCGGTGATGCTTGGAAGTCTGTCGCTCGTCGGTTGCGCAGCGCCTCCCCCGCCGATCCCCCAGAAGGACATACGGAACCATGCCGATCAATTCAACGAGAAGATGAAGCAGGAGGAAGGGGAGAAGGGGCAGCCGCCCCACGGCATGATGCACTAACCCGGTCTGAATCGCCCAGGGTTATGCTTCCCCGCCGCGCTCACGTTTGGCGAGCGCTTCGCTGAGCGGTTTGACGAAGGGCAATTTCGTGAGGAGTTGCCGGTGCGAGATCGATTCGACCGCGCGCGCTTCGCCGAAGGTCCCCAGTAACGTGAGGGACACGATCAGCCGGAGGAGACCGGAGAGGAAAAAGACCATCGGTAAATTCGAGGCCAGATGCACGTTCACGCCGGCCCAATGAATTTCCGCAGGCGTCACGGTTGCCAACCAGCCACCTATCATGGCGCCGACGAACCAGCCGATAGCGTTGATCGTATGCCAGACCGCGACGCCTTTCGCCCGGTCTTCCGCGCGCACGGCGTCGAAGACGTAATTCTGAAGACCGAGCGCGAGACCCGCCCAGACGATGCCTCCCAATAAATTTACGAGGACGAGGAACGCCAGGTTGGTGGAGAGCAGGTAGAGCATGGGCAACACCGGCACCGCGAGCCCGGTCACCACCATGAGCTTTTTGTTCCCATACCGATCGCTGATCGCGCCCCAGGGTTTGAGCGTGAGGAACTGTCCCAGGACGCCGGCCGCCAGCCAGGTTCCATATTCCAGATAGGTGAAGTGCAGGTCCCGGATCATATAAATCACAAAATAGGGACCGGCGATCAGAACGCAGACGTGCATGAGACCGGAAAACAGCAGAAACCGCTTGAAGTTCACGCTGCGCTCGTGGCGTAAAAAGTCCAGGACGTGCACCTCCGCTTCGCGCGTGGAGGCCGCTGTGGCCTCGTCGATGCGGGCCAGGGCGGAGGTGGAGCCGGCCCTGGCTGCGGCAGCCAGGAGGAAAATGACGGCGAATCCGGCCCAGGGCCAGGGATTGTCCTGGGTCTGGACCGATTGGAGAATCAGCCCGGCCAGGCAGAGGGCCGAGAAGTTGGTGACGGCCATGATTTTAGCCCGGCGGGCGAAATAGGCTCCGCGCTCGTTGGGTTCAAGCAAATCCGTGATAAGGCTGTGCCAGGCCGGCACGATGAAATGGCCCAAGGCGAAATAAACCACTGCGCAGGCAATCAGCAACCAGGCTCCGTATTCGGGAACCATGAGAGGCAGAGCCACGAGCGGCAACCAAAAGAACGTCTGACTGCCGGCGCCCGCCAGTATGATCGTCTTGCGGTGCCGGAGTCGGTTCAGCACTTTGACCGAGATCAACTGGGCCCAGGTTCCCACCAGCTGGGGAAGGGCCGACAGCAGCCCGATCTGCAAAGGGGTGGCATGGAGAAGCAGGGCGAAGGCGGAGAGATAGTTCTCCCCGCCGCCTTGCACGGCGGCGTAAAAGGCTCCGTCGCGAAGGCCGGCGCGCCGGCTTTGTTCTCGTATGTCGTATTGGTCGTCCGTCGTGTTACTCATCCGGTCTTCCACTGTGCCATGAGCCGTGAAGGAGGGCGCATTCGATGGTGCGCGGCCGACTCTGCGGAGGGCGAAGAACCGACTGGTATTATTATAGCAGAGGGTGTTCGCCGTCGGTGGCGACAGTTGCAATGCACACCCTCTTGCAGTAGGCTATTTTTATGAAGGGAATCGGGGTTGCGAGGCTTTGCATGCTCGGAAGAGGGGCGAATCGGCTGCCCGCGTTGGCGCTTGTGTGCGCCTTCATAGCAGGCGGGGCGGGGGCGGTCGAGTCGCGCGAGTTGCTGGCTCCAAAGGAACAAGCGGATACGTCCGTGGACGAGACCAAGATGCCATCCCTGGACCTGCAGAAGCGCAATGTGCCGCAATCGCTGTTCACCTGGATTGTCATGGCCAAGGGGTATGAAGTGGAGTGGGACACGTTCGGCCGCAAGGGCTGGTACACTCAGGACCCCCGCCTGAAGCCGGTCGAGCCGGGCACGTCCGTGTTTCCTCCGGATACCCCGTCTATCTATATCGTGTTTGAAGTGCCTCCGCTGGAAGATCCCGCGACATTCGGCGCGATATGGTTTTTGGAGGATGCCCAGGGTAAATTGTCGGAACAGCCGGTGGGGAAGGATTCCCTGTTCGTGCCCTGGCACGAGAAACAGGGATTTTTGGAATTGAAGAAGCCGGTCGATGGGTGGAAGCAGGGCTCCTATCTGGTGAAGATCTTCATCAGCCCGGAGGGGCAACAGTCGTTCCATGCGGTCAATCAGGTCGGGACCATGCGCTTCCAGATCAGCGACCAGCCCGCCAAGTCCGCCGCTCCTCCCAAGTAATCTTCATCTTGCAGCGGAAATAGCGAGGCGTTATGCCGATGTATGAATACATGGCGGAGCGGTGCCTGCGTCAGCCGCCTTGTGCGCGGCGCAAGGAATATCTGCAGCGCATGACCGAGGCGAGTTTGACCGCCTGTCGGGAATGCGGCGCGCCGATCACGAGGATCTTTTCTTCCTTTGCCGCCCGGTCGGGAGCCGTGGGGGGCTCGTCTCCGGATCCGACCCCCTTGAACATCACGGGCATGCCGGCTCCGTCGAATATGGGAGATGGCGCGGGCGGCGAGGGGCCCTGCGGGCACGAGCATTGAGCTGCGAAGAGCTGATGGCAAATAGCTGATGGCCGGCCGCTGGAGGATTAAATGAAAGTGACGGACCCGGAAAAGCTGGCGCTGCTGTATGAGCGGTTTAAGGATGTGTGTCTGGTCGAAAAGGAAGTGTGGAAGGAAATATTTCTGCCGCGCGACGCGGGGAAAGGAATGATCCTGACCAACGTTCAGGATCGCTACGACGTCGTTATCGACGATCCGGCCATCGAGGATACGCTGGACGCCAATATCCCCCTCGGCGGAAAATCCCTCGCGGCCGCCATCCAACAGTACCGAGAGCACATCGGCTTCATCAAGAAAAGCTAGCCATCAGCCGTCAGCTACCCGCTCTTAGGGAGAAGCTGAAGGCTGACCGCTGAGAGCTATTGTTTCACCAGTTCCCGTTCCACGTCGCGCACGATCTCGTCGGCCAGGGGCTTCGTCCGGTGCTGGTAGCGGGCCACGACGTTGCCTTTCCGGTCCACGAGATACTTCTGGAAGTTCCACTCCACTTCGCCGGGAAACGGACTCTGTTCGGTGAGGTAGCGGTAGAGGGGGTGTTTGTCGCCGCCCTTCACGCTGATCTTCGTGAACAGTGGAAAGGTCAGGCTGTACTTGGTGTAGCAGAAGTTCTTGATTTCCTGGTTGGTGCCCGGCTCCTGCTGGCCGAAATTGTTGGCGGGAAAGGCCAGAATTTCAAGCCCCTTCGCCTGGTAGCGCTCGTACATCTCCTGCATGTCCCCGTACTGAGGGGTGTTCCCGCAGAAACTGGCGGTGTTGACCAGCAACAGAACCTTGCCCTTGAACTGGCCGAGCGAGACGGGTTTGCCGTCGATGTCGTTCAACGTGAAGTCGTACACAGACCCGGTTTGTGAGGCCATCAGGATCGGTCCTTTCCCGCCCGGCGGTTCCTCCGCCAGAGAATAACTTGGACTGCAACTCAGCACGAACCCCATCAACAACCACAAGTGTCTGGCGCTGACATTGGTGCTGTGCATGGAAGCCCCCTCTGCTTATGACAGGCGCTGGAGCGCCGCAATCCGCTCTTCGATCGGCGGATGGGTGGCGAACAGGTGCATGAACCCGTTCGACTTGCCGGAAATCTTCATCGTGGCCAGGGCGTCCTGGGTGGTGTATTCCACCTGGGCCCGGTTGACCCACCGGTCGATGGCCCGCAGCGCCGAAATCATTCCGTCGCGCCCGTAGGCCTTGGCGGAAAACGCGTCGGCTCCGAACTCCCGCCGGCGCGAGAACCAGCTGATCGGGATCATGGCCAGGAAGGACAGGACGATCTGCAGGAACATGTAGACGCCGAAGGCCAGCATCTCGTTGCGCTCGGCGAGGTTCCGATAGACCCAGCGGCTGATGAAGTACACGAACGTATTCATCAGGCCGGCGAGAACCGTCGTGGTGAACATGTCGCCGTTGTAGACATGGCCCATTTCGTGGGCCAGGACCGCCCGCACTTCCTGCTCGTTGAGGTTGCTCAACAACCCGGTGGACACGGCCACCATCGAATTGTTCTTCGTAGGACCCGTGGCGAACGCGTTCGGGTCTTCTCCTTCATAGACCCAGACTTCCGGCATCTTAATGCCGACCCGCTGGGCGATGTCCTGCACCGTCGAATAGATCACGTGCTCGGCCTGAGACTTGGGCTGGGTGATCTGATAGCACTCCAGCATGGAACGAGCCATTTGCTTGGAGAACGCCAGACTGAGGAACGCGCCCCCGAATCCGATAACCATGGCCCAGACCAGATCCTGCTGGTTGACCGCTCCGCGGACATCGATGCCGAAGGCCGGCAGGATAAAATTGACCAGCACATGGAACGAGATCGACAACGTCACGAAAATCAATACGTTGGCGATCAGTAACAGCGCCATGCCCTTCAACCACTTCATGTCATCCCTCCATAACAAACATGCTTGGGTCCTGCATTCTGCCTCTTGCCTATGCCAGTATTTACGGTGCGATATCAGACTTGCCGAGTTCTATTATACAAGCCCCAGGGCGAAAAAACATCTGCGGGCCTATCCTTGGTGGCCATGTTGGAGATGTAGATAACGCCGTTCCTCGGTTCGTCAAGACTCCACCTGAGCTTTCAGATGGGCCAAGTTGCTGATTCCTTGGGTCGAATCGGTTGACGTCCCCGACTGCTTCTGTTACTAGAGAGGGCTATGAACGATCCTCGTGTCTCCCGCGCTCTTTGGGCCAGAACGATCCTATTGATAGTGCTTGTCGCCTGGGTCAATGCCGTTTCCGTGGCTTGGGCCGGAGAGCCGACGACCCTGGAGCCGGGCACCGATGGGGTCCAACGGGCCACCATCATCCTGGACAGTTATTCATACAGTCCCGACCGTCTGATCGTTCTGGCAGGCAAGCCGGTGGAGTTGACGCTGACCAGCGTCACGACGATCACGCCGCATAACTTTATCATCAAAGAACTGGCCGTTGAGCAGGACGTCGGCGCGGGAAAGACCGTGACCGTCCGCTTCACGCCCATGCAGCCAGGCGTCTACCTGTTCTATTGCGACAAGAAGCTGCTGTTCCTGCCTAGCCATCGTGAAAAAGGCATGGAAGGTCGGCTGGAAGTCCGTTAGGAAGCGACCAGCGTGGCTGCTGCCGTCCATACCGCTGCGCACAGGCATCTGCTGCTGATCGATCTCCTCAAGCGGGTCTCCCGGTCTTTTTTCCTCACCTTGAACGTGCTCCCCCGTTGCGTGCGGGACCAGATTGGGCTGGCCTATCTCTTTGCCAGGGCGGCCGATACGATCGCCGATACGGACCTCATCGATCGGGAACGGCGCTTGCTGTTCTTGGAGCAGTTCAGGCACCAGTTCGAGACGGATGAGGTTTCATGGAGCGAGGTGCACGCGATCCAGGCTGCTGTAGCGCCTCATCAGGTTGAGTCTGCCGAACGCCGGCTATTGGAGCAGCTGGAAGACTGCTTCCGCCTGTATCTGGAGCTTGAGGACGACGACCAGGCCCGCATCCGCACGTTGATGGGCACCTTGACCAATGGGATGGTCATGGACCTGCAATCCTTCCCGGGCGACAACCAGAGCCGGCTGACGGCGCTTCCGGCACTCGAGAACCTGGATCGCTACACCTATTATGTGGCCGGCTGCGTGGGTGAGTTCTGGACCGGGATGATGTGCGCCCACCTGCCGGCGCTCGCCGCCTGGGACGAGAAGCGCATGGCCGCCGTTGGGGTTCGATTCGGCAAAGGCCTCCAACTCACCAACATCCTCAAAGACCTGCCCCGCGATTTGCAGCGGGGGCGCTGTTATATGCCTGCCTCATTGCTCCAGGAAGCAGGGCTGACGCCGAGCGACCTGCTGCGCAATGACAATTTACCCAAGGCTAAGCCGGTTCTAGACAAGCTCGTACGTCTGGCCTTGGAGCATTTGGATCAGGGCTGGCTCTATACGCTGGCGATCCCGAGGCGGGAAGTCCGGCTGCGGCTGGCCTGCATGTGGCCGATCCTCTTTGCCGGGGCGACCTTGCAGAGAATCGCTGCCTCGCCCGATTGGCTGGATGCGACGGCCAATCTCAAGATGCCGAAGGGGCAGGTCTACCGGATCATGGCGCTGACGACACTCACGGGCGGCTGCGGCTATGTCGGGACGGCAATGTGGGGCCGGTTGCGGAAGCAGGTCGGCTGATGGGATCGCGCCGGTCGGCTTTGGCCATTGACATATACCCGTCCCTACTGTATGGTTTTCCATATGAAGACAACCTTAGTCATTGACGATCGAGTCATGGCCAGGCTTCGGGAGGAGGCGGCTCGGCAGGGGAAGACGATTTCGGAGCTTGTGGAAGCAGCTTTGCGCCTCATGCTTCAGGCGCAGAAGCCCAAGCCGGTCATCCCACCGCTTCCGTCGTTCCATGGCGGCGGATATCTGGTGGACATCGCCGATCGAGACGCCTTGTATCAGGCGATGGAAGGGCGCTAGTGTTCGTCGTGGATACGAACGTGCTGGTCTATGCGGCTGACGCGGACGCCCCGGCCTCCGATCGTTGCCGAACGTTGCTCGAAGAGTGGCGTCGTCAGCGATCCGCCTGGTATACGACGTGGAGTGTGTTCTATGAGTTTCTTCGAATCGTGACCCACCCCCGTGTCTTGCGAACCCCCTGGACTGCTGGCCAGGCGTGGAGCTTCGTGGACGCGATGCTGGCCTCGCCGGCACTGGGTATCCTCATCGAAACCGATCGCCACGCTGCGGTGGTCGATCAGGTTCTCCAAGAAATACCACACCTGAGCGGGAACGTGCTGCACGATGCGCACACAGCCGCCCTCATGCGCGAGCACGGCATCCGACGTATCTACACGCGTGACACCGACTTCCATCGCTTTCCCTTCCTCGAAGTCGTCGATCCATTAGCCACATAACCTCGCCGCCGAGGCGGACCGCGACGCTCAAGATGCCGAAGGGGCAGGTCTACCGGATCATGGCGCTGACGACACTCACGGGCGGCTGCGGCTACGTGGGGACGGCGCTGTGGGGCCGGCTCAGAAAACAAGTCGGCTGCTGAATATGGTCTCCAACTTGGTGCTCAGTTGTTCGACCCCATAGGGACGGGGACCTCGAAGAACCAGCCGGTGCACCGTCTCGTCGCGGCTGCAAGCTTGATGCTCGTTCTTCCTCGCCTTGTATGATCCTGCGATCACGCCCGTGGACAAAGCGCATCTTGATGTGTGGGATAGGCGGGTGAAAACAATGGCGTGTTGAGCAGCCGATTGAGAACGCCAAGGGCTACTTCTTCTGCGGCACCAGCATCTTCTCGCCTTTTCTGAAGACCGCATAGATCGCCTGCGACGGGCAGGCGTCCAGGCAGAGGCGGCAGCCTTCCAAGCAGCGGGAGGAATCGAATTTGAACGGCGGGGTGGAGAGCCAGGCGCCGGTCGGGCAGACCGGCATGCAGATGGACTGGTGCGTACAACGGTCGGGGTGACGGACGAGGTGATCGCGGATGACCATCATGGGCGTGACTCCTTCAAACAGGGCTTTGGAGAACAGCTCCAGCATGTTCATGGCCGGGCGATCCTCATTTCCATTCTTTCACCAACTGGCGTAGCCGATCTTTGAGCTCGGGGATCTGTTCCAGATTGTTCTGGATAGCGCCGACGATTTTTTCCAGCCGGGCCGCCTTCAGCGCGTCCCGGTCCTTCTTCACCAGTCGATCGTACTCCCGATAGGCGTCCTGGTGCTTGGGTTCCAGCGCGGCCCGCGCGGTGCGCAGGCTCTCGCCGAGTTCATGAGGCTGCGCATCGAGCGGCGGGGCCACCACGAAGGATCCGTCGGTGAAGACCAGCGTCGCCGCCCCTGGCTTCGAAGGGAGGGGTGAAACGGCCTCGACGGTCTTGCCTTGAAGCGTCTCCCAGGAGCCGGTCAATCCGGGGAACTGCTTCATGAAGGAGACCTTTTCCATGTTGGCTTTCCATTTTTCCTCCGCCATGCCGACCTCCAACCGGAACGAATCGCACTACGATTTTGGCGGTGCTAATTTCTTCGGCGCGGGATGGTCCGGCATCAACAGGCGTTCGACGATCTCGCCTTTGACGACATGGCGTTCCATGATCTCGGTCACGTCCGCTTCCGACCCGACCCAATACCAGACCCCCTCCGGATAGATCACGACACTGGGTCCGTACTCGCAATGGTCGAGGCAGCCGGCTTTATTGGCCCGGACGGTTCCTTTCAAGCCGAGGCGGTCCACTTCCTTTTTGAAAAAAGCGTGCAGCTTTTCCGATCCTTGATTGGCGCAGCAACCGCGAGGATCGTCTTTGGGCCGTTGGTTGATGCAAACGAAAATATGACGCGTGAAGGTGGACACGGGCCAGCGTTGCTATCGTGGCCCGGCGGCAGGTGAAGTGTCCGCACGGGCTTGGACCCGCTCGACCAAGGTGCGGACATCGGAGGGATCGAGCAGGCGCGATCCCTGTGCATGTCCGGCTAAAATGGCGGTGATTTCCCTGAGGCGCAACTGGGCCCGCTGGAACGGCTCCGCGCCGGTGAGTTCGGAGGGCTGTCCCTGGCTCAACTTGTCGAATTCGGCGCGGATATCGCGGAAGTCCCGTTGGAGGTTCTTGTGCATCGAGCAGGCCTCGCAGTACCACTTGGGGCTTTGATCGGCAGACGGGGAGAGCCGGTCGTAGGTGCGGCCGAAAAAGTCCTTGCCCAGAGAGAGTTTCTGCAAGGGCCCTTGCTGGGACCCGCAGGCATCGCATTGTCCCGCCGAGAAACTTGTCTGCCCGTCTGCCACAGGTGAGCCCTCCGGAAAACGGGCGGATCATACTATAGGTGCTCACGGCCTGTCCAGCCTCGGGGAGGAGAGAGGCTGGCACCAGATTGGGTCGCTTACGGAGTATAATATCTCGTTCTCATACGGTCGATCGAGCTGATCGGGAGGAGTGACATGATCATCGGCGTGCCGCGAGAAATCAAAGACCATGAGTTTCGGGTGAGCCTGACCCCGGAAGGCGTCAGGACCCTGTGCGCCGCCGGCCATACGGTCTGGGTCGAGCCGACGGCCGGGGATGGCAGCGGGTTCTCCGACGAACAGTATCGTCAAGCCGGCGCCCGCCTGGCCGGGTCGAAGGACCAGCTCTTCAAAGAGGCGGAGCTGATCGTAAAGGTGAAGGAGCCCCTGGCGTCGGAATATGCCCTGTTCCGTTCCGGCCAGCTCCTGTTTACGTACCTGCACCTGGCCGCGTCGGTGGAACTGACGAAGGCGTTGATGGAGGCGCAGGTCACGGCCATCGCCTATGAGACGACCGAGAGCCAGGACGGAAGCCTGCCGATGCTGAAGCCCATGAGCGAGATCGCCGGCCGACTGGCGGTGCAGGTCGGCGCCGGATATTTGGAGCGGCTGCAGGGAGGATCCGGCGTGTTGCTGGGCGGAGTCCCCGGCGTTGCGCCAGGCACAGTCGTGGTGCTGGGAGCCGGGGTGGTCGGAAGCGCCGCGACCGAGATTGCCGTAGGGATGGGGGCCCAGGTCACGGTGATCAACCAGGATCTGGAGCGTCTGCGGGAACTGGACACGCTCTACCGGGGACGGATCGTGACGCTGGCCTCCCATCAGTCCTGGATCGACCGGGCGGTCGAAGAGGCGGACTTGGTCATCGGCGCCGTGATGGTGCGGGGGGCCAAGGCGCCCAAGCTGGTGTCCCGCTCGGTCGTGGCCCGTATGCGTTCCGGCTCCGTGATCGTGGACGTGGCGGTGGATCAAGGGGGGTGCATTGAAACGACTCGCCCGACCAGCCATTCCGATCCCGTGTACCGCGTGGAGGGGGTCTTGCACTATTGTGTGCCGAACATGCCGGGCATTGTGCCGCGGACCTCGACTTTGGCCTTGACCAACGCGACACTTCCCTTTATAGTTCGCCTGGCCTCGGCGGGACTCGAGCCGGCCATGCGCGCCGATCCCGGCTTTGCACGCGGGATCAATGTCGCGAAGGGCAAGGTGATGTGTCGTGCCGTGGCCGAAGCCCATGGAATGCCGTGGACGTCGCCAGCCTGACGTGAGCGGAATGGAAATCTGGATCGGGGCGTAGCGCAGCCCGGTAGCGCACCGCGTTCGGGACGCGGGAGTCGCAGGTTCAAATCCTGTCGCCCCGACCACACCAACCTTCGGTTGCACCGCCCGCTTCGATCATATGCGGGTGGATTGGTACGTTGCCTCAAGTAGGCTTAAATTCTTTCGCTTGCGTGGACCGCTCGCCTATTTTCTTATTGAGGCGAGCGGAGAAACACCTCAAATATCCGGAGCGTTTTTGTTCTTCTTCGTGCAACGCGCACTTGCCGCTCAATCGATTTCCACCCCAACCATCCTATCTTCATGTCTTCAGCCCAGACAGTTCGTGCCGTCATTCTGGTGAGCGGCTTGGTGCAAGGCGTCGGCTTTCGCGCCTTTGTCGAAGGAGAGGCCTGCCGGCTTGGGCTCACCGGGGGTGTGTGCAACCGCGAGGACGGTCGGGTTGAATCGGTTGTCGAAGGAGCGCGGACCGTGGTGGAGGCGTTCATCGAGCGGCTTCGCACCGGGCCGCGCCTGGCGCGGGTCGAGAGCCTCGAGGTCGAATGGGAGCCGCCCACCGGTCGGGACAGAGGATTCCAGATCTGGTATTGATGTCGAACAGGGTGACGAGACGAGAAAGGGGAACGTGCCGATGGACTACAAGAAACTGATTCGCGAAGTGCCCGACTTCCCCAAGCCGGGAATCCTTTTTTATGACATCACGACGCTGCTGAAGGATGCCCAGGCATTTCGGACGGTGCAGGATGAGTTGGTAGCCCGGTATCGCGATCAGGGCATCTCGAAGATCGTCGGGATCGAATCCCGAGGCTTCATCCTCGGGAGTCCGCTGGCCTATCAGATCGGCGCAGGGTTCGTCCCGGTTCGCAAGCCGGGCAAGCTGCCGGCCGACACCTATGAGGTCAAGTACAAACTGGAATATGGGTCCAACTCGCTCGCGATCCATCGCGACGCGATCGCGATGGGCGAACGGGTGCTGGTGGTCGACGATCTGCTCGCGACCGGCGGAACGGCAGCGGCCACGATCAGCCTGATCCGTCAGCTCGGCGGTGAGATTGCGGGCATGGTGGTGCTGGTGGAATTGACCGATCTCAAAGGTCGAGACAAGTTGGATGGCTGCCCCTTGCACGCGCTGATCACCTATCCATAAGCAAGCCGTTTCGATGTGGGGCCCATGGCGTCGGCCGTGCATGTGTGCCGGAGCGCTTGTCAAACCAACAGTGCCGTGTTAAGAATACGCCGCCTTTTTCAGGCCGATGGCCCAAGGGAGGGATGCGTAAACGATGTCCACGAAGGGAAAGGTCAAAAAGAAACCCGTGAATAAATCGTCTAAATCCGTTAAGCCGTCCGCGAAGCGATCCGTGGCCAAAGTGAAGGGAAAGGGAGCGTCGGAGGTTGCTGTGTCCGACGGGAAGCGGACGATCGCGACGACCCATGACGCGCCGAAAGCCAAGTCGAAATACGCCGGCCGCCGGGACGCGTTGCACCGCATGTTGATGGCGAAGCGGCAGGAGATCATGAAGGAGATCGGCGCCTCGCTGGGGCAGTCCTTGACGGAAGATCAGCAGCGCCGCCTAGAGTCGGCGATGGACGTCGGAGACCAGGCGTTGATGGATCTCGAGCGGGAGATGGGGATCTCGCTCATGGAAATGCGGAATCGGAAGCGGCAGTTAATCGACGAGGCTCTCGTCAGTTTGGATGAGGGCACCTATGGAATCTGCGCCGAATGCGGCGTGGACATCAGCGAGAAGCGGCTGGCCGCCGTGCCCTTTGCGAAGCTATGCGTCGAGTGTCAGTCCCAGCAAGAATTGATGGAGAAGATCGAAAAGGGCGAGGAGCGAGACTGAGGCGGCCGGACCGCCCGCCCGTGGATGAATGTATGAAGGCCGTGGTGTTGGCCAGCGGGGGACTCGACTCCACGGTGACGGCGGCGGTGGCCAAGCGGGACGGTTACGACCTCTATCTGCTCACGGTCGGGTATGGGCAGCGGCATCGCATCGAAGTCGAACGGGCGCGGCAAATCGGTGTCGCGCTGGGGGCTGCCGGCCATTTGGTGTTGGACCTGGACCTCCGATTGATCGGCGGCTCGGCGTTGATCTCCGAGCAGGCCGTCCCCAAGGATCGATCCAGGGCCGAGCGAGCGGAAGGCATCCCCGTCACCTATGTGCCGGCGCGCAACACGATCTTTCTGTCGCTGGCCTTGGCGCATGCCGAAACCTTGGGAGCGGCCTGGATCTACTTCGGCGCCAACGTCGTGGACTATTCCGGATATCCGGATTGCCGGCCGGAGTACCTCCGGGCCTTCGAACAGGTGGCGCGTCTGGGGACCAAGGCCGGGATGGGCGGGGCCGGAATCGGAATCAGGGCGCCGTTGCTCCAGATGACGAAGGCCGAGATCATCCGCCAGGGGCTGACGTTGGGGGCGCCGTTGCACCTGACGCATAGCTGTTACGATCCTGCGCCGGGGGGGGCTGCCTGCGGCCGATGCGACAGTTGTCGTATTCGGCTGGAAGGTTTCAAAGCGGCCGGGATGGCCGACCCGATTGCCTATGTCGGCGCGCTGAGCTGAACGGAGCCCCATGTCGCCTGAAGAATTCTTCATGTATCTCACGATCGGACTGATCGTACTGGTGCCGATTTCCGCCAGACTCTACCGGTATTTCACCGCCGGCCAAGTTAAGCGAATGCTGCGGGAAGAGTTCGGCAAGGGGTCCAAGGCCGGCGAGCCGTCTCAGCCGGGGACTGGACCGAAAGGATCATGAGCATGGCCAATTGGATCGGCGCGGCGGTGAGACGGGGCCTCGTAACCGGCGCGAGCATGATCGTGTTGGCAACAATCGTCCCGGTGGCGTCGGCGAAGCCGGACGCGCCGCCGGTTCCGGCGGAGTTCGGCAAGGGCGAGGCCAAGTTCAAGGCCAACTGCGCCCGCTGCCATGGGGAGCGGGGCGTGGGGACCAATCAAGGGCCGCCGCTGGTGCACAAGATTTATGAGCCCAACCATCATGGAGATCCGACCTTCCAGCGGGCGGCCGCCAATGGGGTCCGCGCGCACCATTGGCAGTTCGGCGACATGCCACGGATCGACGGGGTGACGCCCGACGACGTGGAACAGATCGTCAAATATGTCCGCTGGCTCCAGCGCCAGGCGGGGATCATGTAGGTCGATATTCAGCGCGCGCGTTCGGCCATCCGTCCGAGACCCTCCTCCGCACCTGCATTTGACTTCCAGTGACGGTTCTTCATAAGCTGAATCGAGATTCGTGCGCATTGTCCGGAGGGCGAAGTGTGTTCGACACCAACCTGGGACGGCCGGCTCTTCGCTGCGTTCGGCCCATAGCGGAGGAGGGGGTCATGAACATCTCACGGGGACGATGGGTAACAGTGCTGGGGGTGGGCGTCGTGTTGCTGATGACGTCGGGGTGCATTATGCCGGCCATCGACGCAGGACATGAAGGTGTGTTGGTGCAGAAGCCGATTTTCTTCGGTCACGGCGGTGTGGACCCGGTCCCTATCCCCACCGGGCGCATTCTTGCGGCCTTGACGACCGAAGTGATCGACGTCGATATCCGGCCGACCCAGTACTCGGAACACTTCGATATTATCTCCTCGGAAAACGCCCCCGTGTCGTTTGATGCCTTCTTCATCGCCAATGTGGTGGAGGGGCGGTCGCCCGAGTTGATCGCGCGGTTTGGCCCCAACTGGTACACCAACAACATCAAGGAGGCGTTCCGGACCATCGTCAGGGAAGAAGTGCAGAAGTATGCGCTCTTCGAGCTGACCACCAAGTCCGCCACGCGGGTCAAGCTACAGGATGCGATCGACCACGAGGTACGGACCAGGATCATCGAAAAACAGAGCGTTCCTATTCGCTTGAATCGGGTGGTCGTGGGAGGGATCCTGCCGCCAAAAGGCGTCCTCGACCAGACGGCGCAGACGATTATTCAGGAACAGCGCCGCATCACGATGGTGGAGTTCCAGAAAGCCGAGGAGATGCGGGAGAAAGCGGAACGGCAGCGGGGGATCGCGGACCGAGCCTACCGGGAAAGCCTCGGGCTGACCGCGCCGGAGTTTGTCGACCTGCGCCGGATCGAAGTCCAGAAAGAGATCGTCTCCCATGCCCCCAACTCGAACCTGACGATCATCATGGGCATGGAGAAGATGGGGATCAACCTGCCGCCTATCAGTGCTGACAAATAGAAGGATGTTAATAAAGGCTTCCGGCTTTGTTCTCGCTTGGTTTCCGGCCTCGACGTACGTGGCAACGCGAGAGGCAAGGCAACTATCCGCTCGCAGTTGTCGAAGCGACCGGTTCAAGCGAAGCTTGGTATGTACCTCCTCGGCTTTTTCCCTCGATGCGACCTTGAAATGGGAACTACGCGCGTCATGGCGCGCGTAGGGTGGGTGGGTGAGAAGGTGCCTTTTGGAGCATCCTGAACCGATGGGCAAGATTGGATCGGGCCAGGTTATTTCACCAGCCAAGCCCGGTAGGAGCGGGTACGGGGCGGTTTGACGAACTTCTGCACCCCAATTTGCCCGGGATTCAAGACTTCCCCCGGCGCGGTCTTGCGGGCCGGAGACCGGTCGCTCCCGATGGGGACCCCCTGGGCGTCGTAAAAATCGATCATGACATCCGCATGTTCTCGCAGACCGCCAGCATAGGCGGTGTTGAGCCAGTCCAGCCGTTGCAAAGCTTTGAACACGACGACGACGGTCCCGTCCTCCTCCTCGCGCACGCTTAAAATCTTCAAGGCGCGGTTCTGGTCCAGGCCGGGCGATTCCTTGCCCTGTCCGCGATTGATCTCCCGCTCGATCACCGCCTTGACCTCCTGCGGATTGATTGTGGCGCGCACCTTGGCGTAGACCGTCCGATCTTTGTCCGCCTGCTCCAACAGCTGCACATCTTTCAGGTAGCCGGAGGCGATGACCTGGCGCACCTGATTGAGCAGCGCCTGGTCGGTTACGGAGGCGGTGGCTTCGAGGAAGGGGCGAGATCGGTCGACGGCCATGCGGACGGCTTCCGTGTACGCGATGTTCTTCGCCTCGGCCAGGCTCACCGGATCGTGGTAGGTGTAGCGATAGTCCCCCACGATCTCGACCCGCTCGTTCTGAGCCGGCGGGGCCGGCTGCGCCAGGGCTGCCCAGGGCAGGCCTAGGGCGAGCCCCACCGTCACGGCCAGCGCGAACCTCAATCGTCCGACTCGTTCTCTCTGTAGCAGCATGAGGATGCACCTCCTCTCTGAACGCTAACGCAAGGTCTGGAGAAAATTGTCCGCGACGTCGGCGACGAGGGCTTCCCGGACAGCCGGTTCCTGTGGCACGGCGATCCCTTCATGGATAATGGCGGTGGCCTCCTGGTACCAGATCGTCTGGCCGGAATGGGCTTCGAGGAGCGTGAGGGTTAACGATCGACGATATTCCGGTCTGCCGAACGAGACCGTGCCGAGGTTGGCGGCACTTTCCCAGGATCCCTCGACCAGTAAGACCCCGTCCGCCTTGACGAGTCGGGCGGCATTCAAGATCGCCTCCGTTCTCTCGCGGTCGGACATCGGGATGCCGGCTTGAGATCCAGCCAGGCGTCGCTGAGTCTTGAGCGCCGCTTGATATTGCGTGTGGGACACGACGGTGAACCGGCCGCTCTTCTGGAGCCGCTCGCCCATGTCCAAGCCGACCCGATCGAGTTTTCCACGGCTGGCGTCGGGGAGACCGAACTGCTCCTCTAAGCTGGACGGCAGGACGATCCCAATGGTTCGGATGTCGGTGGCCGATCCGCGTAGCGGAGCTTGAACGGCCAAATCCGTGTCAATGCTGGTGGGAAGGTACATGCCCAGGAAGCATCCGCCTACGGTGAGCAAGATCCCACCCAGTCCGCAGAATCGGAGGGCGTGCGTGAGGGGTCGTATTGGCGAGGACATGGGCTAGAGGCTCCTCAAGATACAACCGGCCCTTTATGGTAACGGCCGCTAGGAGCCCTGTCAAACCAGCGGCGGGCAGCCATTCTAAACCCGCAAGGGGTGGGTGCGGAACTGGTCCGCCATGGACGGTCGGTTTATTAGTTCAGCAAGAGTCCCGCCATGGCCGCCAGGCCGCCGGCTAGGGACAGGAGAAAGCCGATACCTCCCAGGGCGAACCAGGGCTTGATCTGCGCCAGCTCGTCATGCGTGAGGTGCGGATGCAGGTCTGCGGGAGCCCACCACCATTTGGCCGGCAGCACGTTTTTTTTCGACAGGACGCGGTAGAGAACCACGTGGTACCACAGACCGGTCGGAACTCCGACGACGAGGCCGAGCAGGAGGGTCAAGAGTCCCACCGCCGTCATGAGCTGAGGCGTCAAGAGAGTGGTTGCCAGGCCGAGCAGACCGATCGCCAGCAAGGAGAGGAAAACCAGGGCGATCTCAGGCATGGGGGAAATTGTACAAGATTGCCGCGGCCAGAGCTATGCACGATGCGTCGCAAAGCGCGGGGTCGCCTTGACTTGCCTTCCACATGTTCCTAGACTCCAGTTCGTGAGCACTCAAGAGGGGCAAGATTGGTTGGATGGGCTTGCGGTCCGGTGCGGGATCGCGGCGGAGTATTACGACAATTGGGGGCGTCTGCACCGGACATCCGAGCAAACCAAACGGGCCGTGCTGGCGTCCATGGGCTATGAGTCGGAGCAGCCGGAGGCCCTCCGAGAGGCGGTGATCGCATGGGACGAGGCGTCCTGGCGGCAGCCTTGCGCGCCCGTGTTGGTTCGCCGAATCGATCAGCCATTGGGCTCCTGGTCCTTCTCCGTTCCGGTGGAGGAAGGTGCGGCCCATGCTCTGCGCATCGAATGGGAGATTCTGGATGAGTCCGGCCGTCTCCAAGAAAAGGGCGAGGCAGGGCCAGGATTGGCTCCGGCTGACACCACAATGCTCGGTGGTCGATTCCATGCCCGCTATGCGGTGCCCCTCCCGCCCGGCTTGGACTGCGGGTACTACGATGTGATGGCCCATGCCGCGACCAGCTGGGGAGAGGTGCGCGGCACCCTGCGCCTCATCGTGACGCCATCCCGATGTTATCTTCCGCCATCCCTGCAAGAGGGGGCGCGAATCTGGGGCTTGAGTCTGCAGCTGTATGCGATTCGGTCGTCCCGGAACTGGGGGGTCGGGGATTTCGGGGATCTGGCCGAGATCGTCGAGCGGACCGCCACGGACCTTGGCGCGGGTGTCATAGGCCTCAATCCGTTGCATGCGCTGAAGAACGCCAAGCCCTACCATATCAGTCCTTACTCGCCGGACAGCAGGCTCTTCCTCAACGTCTTGTATGTGGCGGTCGAGCAAGTGCCGGAGCTGGCTGAGTCGGAGCCGGCGCAGCGCCTGCTCAAGGACAAGGATTTTCAAACCTCCCTGGATTCCCTCCGGGCGAGCGAGTTGGTGGATTATGACCGGGTCTGCGCCGCCAAAATGACCGTGCTGGAAGCGCTCTTTCAGACCTTTCAGGAACGACATCTGTGCGACCTTGGCGCAGGGGCGGTCACGCAACGGGGGCAGGCCTTTCTGGACTACGTACGGAAGGAAGGAGAGCGGCTCGAGCGATTCGCCCTCTTCCAGGCGATCTCCGAAGAGTTGCGGCAGCGGCATCCGGAGGTCTGGGAGTGGAAGGACTGGCCGGCGCCATACCGCAACCCGGGTTCGCCGGAAGTCGCGGCGTTCCGGAAAGAACAGGCGGGGCGGGTGCGTTTTCACCAGTACGTGCAATGGATTGCCGACGAACAGGTGACGGCCATTGCACAGCGGGCCCGCGCGTTAGGCATGCCGGTGGGGCTCTATCACGATCTGGCGCTCGGCGGCAGCCGGTCGGGCAGCGATGCCTGGGTCTTTCAAGATGTTTTGGCTTTGACAGTGGACAGCGGGTGCCCCCCCGATGCCTTTGCCTTGGAGGGGCAGAACTGGGGTTTTCCACCGATGGATCCGCACCGGCTGCGAGCGAGCCGGTACCGTCTGTTCATCGAGCTTTTGCGCAAGAACCTCACTTACGGGGGCGCTCTCAGGTTGGACCATGTCATGGGTCTCTTCCGTCTGTTCTGGATTCCCCACGGGCTTCCGGCTTCCGCCGGAACCTATGTCGCATACCCGTTTGAGGATCTGCTGGGCATTCTGGCGCTCGAGAGCGTGCGACATAAGACGATGATCATCGGGGAAGACCTGGGCACGGTGCCCGATGAAGTCCGGGCGAGCTTGTCGGCAGCCGGGGTCCTGTCCTATCGCGTGCTCTATTTCGAACGACAGGGCATTGGCCGCTGGAAAGAGCCGGGCGGGTATCCGAGCCAGGCTGTGGCGGTGGTGACGACCCACGATCTGCCGACCCTGGCCGGGTATTGGAGTGGGAAGGATCTGAAGCTCCGGTGGAGCCTGGGGCTCCTGCCCGACGATGAGGCCCTGCGGAACGCTCAGGCCGAGCGGGCCCAGGATTGTCGGCGCTTGCTGGAAGCCCTGCAGGCAGAGGGCCTCTGGTCGAAGGTGGACGATGCCGGGTCGCTTCCGGCCCTGACGCTTGAGTTGGTTCAGGCGATGCATTTGTACCTGGCCCGCACGCCTTGCTGGGTGGTCTTGACCGCGTTGGACGATGTGACCGGGGAGCTGATGCAGACAAACGTGCCGGGCACGCTGGATAGTTATCCCAACTGGTCCCGGAAGCTGACATTGCCGCTCGAAGCCTGGTGGACGGCGCCGGCCCTGGTGCAGATGGCCGCCGAGTTCAAAAAGGCCGGCCGGGCATAGGTGGAAGGATGACGATCGTCGGCAAGCAGCCCTTCGTCCTGGGCGTCTCACTGGCCCTGTTCGTCGCGATCGTGAGCGCCGAAACGGTCGCGCCGGCCAATGTGGTGATCGCCTACGGATTCGTGCTCCCGATCCTGCTGATCGCGGCGGCTCGCAGCCGGCGGCTCATGTACGTCACGGTTGTCCTCTGCATCCTGGCGACCTATATCGGACTGCTCAGACCGACGAAGCCGGGCCGGTTCGTGTCTGCCCTCATCAACCGCTCGATGGTGGCAGGTGTGCTGGTCGGAGTGGCCTACTTGGCGATGACGAGGGAAGAGCGGAAAGCCCGGGAGGAAGCGGCGCGCGCGGAACTCCTGCAGGCCCATGCGCAATTGGACGAAATCAAGGATGCCCTCAATCGCGCCGAGCGGCTGGCTGCCGTGGGGCAACTGGTGGCGTCCGTGGCCCATGAAGTGGGGACCCCGCTCCATTCCATCGCCTGGCACGTGCAGGCGCTGGGGGAGGATCCGGCCCTTACGCCGGAGATGCGCAAGCGGGTGGAGATCGTGGACGCGCAGATCAACCGAGTGGTGCGGATCATCGAAGAACTGCTCTCCTCCACCCGGCAGCGAAAGCCCCGGCTGACACCGTTGCCGGTGGATCAACTCGTGTTGCCCGTCGTAGCGCTGATGGCGCCCTCCTTTGCCGCCAAAGGCGTGACCCTGACGGCCGAGCCCTGGGCGGGTGATCCCTTGCTCTGGGGAGATGTGGAACAGCTCCAGCAAGTGCTGGTCAATCTGATCGCCAATGCGCTGGCGGCGACGAAGCCGGGAGGCCAGGTGACGATCACGGTGGGGCAGCGGACGGTGACGTTGGAGGAAGCCGAGGCGCGCCGCCGCACGGGGGAGTCTCCGGCCGCAGCCATGGTAACGTTGACCGTACTCGATACCGGCTGCGGGATGCCGGAGGAACATGTGAGCCAAGCCTTCGAGCCGTTCTTCACCACCAAGGCCATCGGGGACGGCAGCGGTCTGGGGCTGTTCCTGAGCCGGCAAATCGTCGATGCCCACAATGGTGTCTTGTCGATCGAGAGCCGGGTGGACAAGGGTACTACCGTCGTGATCGCGCTTCCCGCTTGTGCCCTGCCGCAGGGCGCAGCTGCGGGGTCGGTTCCGGAAGAAGGAGCGAGTCGTGTCGGCTGACGCCAGGATTCTTGTGGCGGAAGATGATGCGGCGGCGCGCGAGCTGCTGGTCGAAGCCCTGAAGATGGAGGGCTATGAAGTCGAGGCCGTCGCCGGCGGGCGGGAGGCGATTGAGCGGGGACGGCAGGCCCAGTTCGATCTGGTCCTCGCGGACATTCGCATGGGGGACGTCAGTGGGTTCGAAGTGCTGGAGGCCTTCAAGGCCGCCAGTCCGGATACGCCGATCGTGCTGCTGACGGCGTTCGGGTCCATGGAGGGGGCGATCGAAGCGATGAAGCAGGGCGCTTACGATTATCTGGCCAAGCCGTTCCGGCGGGAGGAAATTAAGTTGGTCGTGCGGCGGAGCCTGGACCACCGGCGGCTTATCCGCGAAAACGCAAAGTTCCGGGAAGAGCTCCGGGATCGCGACAGTCGATCCCCTCTGGTCGGCAGCAGTCCGCCGATGCTGGAGGTCTATAAACTGGTCGCCAAGGTGGCGGCCGGCAAGAGCACCGTGCTGTTGGAGGGGGAAAGCGGTACCGGCAAGGAATTGGTGGCTCGCGCGATCCATTCCAATAGCGCGCGGCGGGTCGGGCCGTTTGTGCCGCTCAACTGCGCTGCCTTGCCTGAAACCCTGCTTGAGTCCGAGCTGTTCGGCCATGAGCGGGGGGCCTTCACAGGCGCGGTCGGGGCCAAGCCGGGACTGTTCGAAACCGCCAAGGGAGGCACGCTATTTCTGGACGAGATCGGCGACATCAGCTCGGCCTTACAGGTCAAGCTGCTGAGGGTATTGCAGGAGCAGGAGATTCGGCGAGTCGGCGGCACAGCCGTGATCAGGCTGGATTGTCGTCTGATCGGGGCGACGAACCGGGACCTTGCGGTGTTGGTCAAGGAGGGGAAATTCCGCGAAGACCTCTATTATCGGCTGAACGTAGTGCGTATCGCTCTCCCGCCCTTACGCGAGCGCCGCGAGGACATTCCCATGCTGGCCCACCATTTTCTCCAGCAAGGCGCCGGCGGTCCGGTCCATCCGATTCGCGGGTTTTTGCCGGAGACGATGGCCTGCCTGCAGCAATATGCCTGGCCCGGCAATGTCCGTGAGCTAGAGAACGTGATCGAGCGGGTCGTTTCGTTGAGCCGTGGGCCGCTGGTGCTCCCCAGCGATCTGCCAGAAGCCGTTCGCCAGGCCAGCGGCGATGCGGCTCCCGCCTTGGTTGACCGGGCACTCGGCGGGGCCGGCGCGTTGCTCACCTTGGAGGCAATGGAAAAGCGGTATCTCCAACAGGTGTTGCAGGAGACCGGAGGAAACAAGGTACAAGCCGCCAAGATACTCGGCATCGATCGGCGGACTCTCTATCGCATGGCCGAGCGGTTTGGCCTGGACTTGGGCGAGGGAAGCGGGGACTAGAGCAGACCCAGGGCGTTTTTCACCAGCCGCAGTTGATTCGCCGCGCTCTGAGGCAGGGGCGCCGGATAGGCCTTCCAGGATTCGAACAGCCCATCCTTGCCTTCGTAGATCACTTGAATCGTCAGACGTGTGGCTGATTCGCCTTCCGGTGCGAGCGTCACGTTTACGCGGCTGCGGCCGGTGCCGAACCGCCTGCGGAGCATCCAGTCCGATGGACTGTCGATTTCCTGGCGATAGCCGGTCGTCAAAACCGCCCCGCCCTCTTCACCCTGGCTTACAAGATAGCCCTCCTCCTGCAGCACCTGAATGACCGCCGTGCGCACTTTTGTTTCGGGCATGGGCAAGACCGCTTGCGCCTGGTCGGCATCCGGCTTCGTGCCGAGCGAGGAACAGCCGGCGGCCACAGCACAGAGGGCGATGATTGGGAGCCAACCTAAAAGGCCAATAGACGGGTGCGGAGTGACCATGGCGAGAACCTCCTGGCGAGAGGCTATTTTTTCAGCCGATAGACCAGATGGGTGTCGGTCTGTGCGACCCCTTCGATGGCGTGGATTTTTGCCAGCACCAGCGTGGACAAGGCGTCTTGGTCGGACACCTCGACCACGGCAAAGATGTCAGGCTTGCCCCAACAGGCATCGATGGTTTTGATTTCCGGGATCGTCGACAAGGCTAGGACCACGTTGGTGGTCTGACCAGGCATCACGTTGATCAGCACATAGGCTCGTTCAGACATTGTGGTCTTTGGGTCCTCGCTTTGCGCCGTCGCGCAGGTGGTTGTGGGAAAATCCCTTGGTGCCGGCGGAGGAAAGTAACGAATGTGCGGCAGCAAGTCAATAAAAAAGGCGGTGTGAGAGGCTGTGTCCGCCGTCAGCCTGCCTCAGTTAATCATGGACTCAATGACCTCCGCAAGGGGCGGTTACGGATTGGCTTCAATTTCGCGAAGGCGCTTGTCCAGTTGCTGGTTGGACTGGTTGGCGGCGTTAACCGTCTGGTTGACTTCTCCCACCGTTGCCGCCTTGGTGCTCTCAAGCAAGCCGGTCACCGGGGCGGCCGCTTTGTCCAGGGCCGACTTCATCTGATCGGCCTTGCCTTTCATGTCGCCGAGGAGCTCATTCCCCGTGGTGGTCCGTTGGCCAGGCTGTCGGGTCGTCTCCGCCATCCGCTCGTTCATGCCGGAAAAGTACATGAGATAGACGGCACCTCCCAATAACAGCATGACCGAGCTCTTGAGCAACGTTTTCAAGACCAGGTTTTGAAGCATCCGCGAGATCATCATCGTACAGATGATCAGGACGAAAGCAGTTATCCCGACGCCGAGCCGGAATTGCGAGGGGAGCGGAATGGTCGTGCCGGCCATCCGGTCCAGCCAAGAGGGACCGGCCCGTGCGGCCTGGACCGGTTGAGGGGCGGTTTGCGGCGTGGCTTGGCCGGCCGGCTTGGCCAACCTGGACAGACCCGCCGGGGCTTGAAATTCAGGCTCAGACGGCGTACTTGGTGCGGGGATTGGTGCGGCTGGGTCTTGCACCGGCTGGAACGTGACGGCGTCGAGAGCCTGCGCTTGCTCCTGGTACTTGAGCGGAATCGCATCCCGCTGGCCGGTGAAGGTGACGACGCCCTGGTCGTCAATGTAGCGATAGATGACTTCCCCGGACCAGGCAGGGGACGCAAGGTTCATCAACGAAAGCAAGACGATGGAACGAAGGATCCGGAGGCAGACTGACGGGATGGCTACAAGAGGATGATCGGGCATCGACACCCCTTCCTCAAGGTTGGTGGAAGGTTACAGAAAGGCCGGGATGAGAGTCAAGGAGAATGACGCGCCGGCCACCGGAACTGTTGACTTTGGAGGACCGCTCCTCTACTCCTAGCGTCGCGGTTGGTTTGCTCGTGAGCGCTCGTCCCCAGCCTGGAGGAATGTGCGGTGCTGTCGATAGAAACGTTGAAAGAACTGTTGCATCTCAAGCCCCTGCCGGTGGAAGGAGGCTACTATGCCGAATCGTATCGGTCTGAGGAATCGCTTCCCGGGGAGGCGCTGCCAGGCCGCTATGCAGGGGCTCGGTCATTCGGGACGAGCATCTATTACCTGCTGACGCCGGATACCTGCTCGGTGCTCCATCGGCTCAAGAGCGACGAGGTCTACCATTTTTATTTGGGGGATCCGGTGGAACTGCTGCAACTCGGTCCCGGTGAGTCCGGAACGGTGATCACCATGGGTCCGGACCTCGAGCGAGGGATGAAGGTGCAGCATGTCGTGTCGCGGGGCTTGTGGCAGGGCTCGCGATTGCGTCAGGGAGGGCGGTGGGCCCTCTTGGGCACGACGATGGCCCCCGGGTTCGATTTTTTTGATTTTGAGGCAGGAGGCCGGGAGCCGTTGCTCCAAGCCTACCCGCAGTTTGAGGAACTGATCCTGGCCCTGACCAAGACCCCGTAGGCCGCTGCGAACGGCCAGTGGGGTTACTTTATCACGGCCGGCTTGTCGGCTGGTTTGCCGGCCGATTTTTCGACCGGTTTGGGCTCCTGCTTCTCGACATTCAGCACTTTCACATCGAAGACCAAATCCTTTCCGGCAAGCGGGTGGTTGAGGTCGAGCACCACGGTCTTTTCTCCCACCTTCTCCACCGTCACCGGCCGGCCGTCCGCCGATCGGAGAAGCTGACCCGCCTTGATGCCGGCTGGCACCTTCGTCTTGTCCACGGAGACCTTGGCCTTGGCGTCGTAGGTTCCGTAGCCCTGTGCCGCCGGGACGTCGATTCGCTTCTTATCGCCGGATTTCAGACCAATCATGGACTTTTCGAGCCCCGGCACGATCTCATGGGCGCCCTGAGTAAAAGAAAAGGGCGCCTGCCCGACGTTGGAATCCGCAATGGATTTATCGGGCAATGTGAGCGTGTACTCGATCGTGACTTTCATGCCATCCGCAACCGTCAAGCCGGTTTCGGTCTGAGCCGAAGGGGTCCAGAGCAACAAGCCGGCAAGGGCTAGTGCGGCACTCCTGAGCCAGATCACGGTCTGTGACATGGAGCATTCTCCTCTCATCCGGACGTTCAGCGGGTGGCCCTGGGTTTCGGCGCCGGGGTGTGAGACGTGGGGCCTTGCGTTCCCCAGGATCGCACTTCGTGCCGCCGGCGCGAGGGGTCCGCATACTGGGCCGGTCGTCTGGGTTGATAGCGACGCACCTCCTCTTCCGGCTCTTGGGCCGCTGGCGTCGGCAGGGGCTTCAGCTCAGGGGCCTGCAGCCGGCGGGTCTCGATACGGAGGCGGCGCACCATATAGAGGTACTCGCGCTCTTCCTGGGCGGTGAGAATCAGAACTGTCTCGCCTTCCTTCTCCGCGCGTCCAGTCCGTCCGGCCCGATGCACGTAGGAGTTGGGCGTCGAAGGCAACTCGTAATGGATGACGCTGGCCACGTCCGGGATATCCAGCCCGCGCGCGGCCACGTCGGTCGCGACAAGGGACTTGATGCGCCCGGCCCGGAAGGCCGAGAGGGTCCGCTCGCGCTGAGCCTGCGAATGGTTGCCCGTAATCGCCCCGACCGAGGCCGACTCGCCGCCGAGTCGGGCCGCCAGTTTGCGGACCTTGTACTTCTGCTCGCAGAAGACCATGGCCCGTCCTCCGGCCGGCAGGCTCCCCAGCAGGGTGTGCACCAGGCGAACCCGCATGTCTTCCCCCGGCACAACGTAGTAGCCGTGGGAAATCTTGACCGGCGAGCTTACTCCCATGTCCACCTTGGCTTGGACTGGATTGCGCATCATCGTTTCGGCCAGCGCCTGAATCTCCGGCGAGAAGGTGGCCGAGAAGAACAGGGTCTGCCGCTGTTTCGGAAGGAATTCCAGGATTTGACGGATATCCCGCAGGAACCCGCGATCCAGCATCTGGTCGGCTTCGTCCATGACCAGATATTGCACGTGGCTCAGGTTCAGGTGCTTGGTTCTGAGCAAGTCCAGCAGGCGTCCCGGTGTGCCCACGATCACGATGGGCGGACGTTGCAGCGCCCGATAGTGCCGCACCAGCGGAACGCCGCCGTATACGGACAGGGACGTCAGTGCCCGCGGCGCATACTTCCGGAACTCCGTTTCGATCTGTAGCGCCAGCTCGCGCGTCGGCGCCAGGATGAGCGCATTGGGGAGCTGGAGGTGACCGGTCGGCTGGCGACGCGGACCGGCCGCATGAGCCGGGTCCGGTGCCGTCGCAGGCGCCGGGCTCGGTCGCACGGCTTTTTCGATCAATGGAATTAAAAACGCCAAAGTCTTACCGCTGCCGGTCTTGGCCTGGGCTAGTACATCCCGCCCCTCGATCGCAGGCTGGATGGCGGCCTGCTGGATGGGGGTGGGGGTAGTGAGCCCCTGACTGGTCAGGCGCTCGGTGAGAAAAGCAGACAAGTGGAAATCAGCAAAGGTCGATGCCATCGCGTCGTAAAACTCCTCGGATTAGGGATATTGTCTTGGACGAGAGGCGGAACGTAAGAAAGGAAGAAGCGGCCGACGATCCAGAGGAGAAACGCCTTAGGGCTGGCTTCCGATCAGATTCCCGAGCAAAACAACATCAGTGTCGGGCCTTGTTAACGAGTCTCCACCCCTGGCCCATAGTCGTGGGACGTGACCCACGGTACCACAGGGTCGGCGGGAATGCAACTGCAGAGTTTGCCGAGGACGAGAATGGCCCCCTGAACAGGCCCAGATTAATTGCAGTCAGCCGAATCGTCGACCGTGCGGTGCTGGCGGACAAGACCGATTCACATGAGCCAGACCCAGGATCTGTATGGGTACTTCCGTTCTGCAAGGTCTGTCTCAACCCGCTATGCCGAGCCCTCCGCTTGCCCCGTCGGATCGATTTCTGTCCGTTCTGTTTGATTACTGGACTATCTGCCCCAGTGATTTCGCTTGCGTATCGATAGGGATGTCCTATGAGCCGCCGAGCCAACAACAGGCCGGCTGTGCGAGACATCAGGATGCCTGGCCGAACCGCGCAACTTCATGTGAGTTTTAGGCTATCCACCGCTCCAGCCTTCAGTTGTCGGTCCGGCCGGCCGATAGATCAACTGTTCGGGAGGCGGGGCATCGTCTGCGGCTGTCCTTGCTCGGGAGCAACTGCGCATGGAAGCCCATACTGAAGGGCTTTGGCAGACTCAGACATTTGCGTTCAGTGTTTACAGAGAGGAGGCGTCGATATGCGACGACATGGATTTTACATAAAACCTTGGTGCATCTGTCTCGGTATGGCGCTCATGATGGCCGGCTGCAGCAATAAGCAGGTGGCCACATCGGTCCAAGATCAGGCGTTCATGTCCGGTTCCGTCGGGAATTCGGACGAAATCCGTGTGACGGACCTCTCGGGTCCGGTGTCCCGAGGAACGGAAGGAGCGGGAGGAATGGATAGCTCCGCCGACGCGGCTGCTTCGGCCATGTCTGCGGCGCGAGCGGCCAGGCTGGCGGCGTTGACCGCCTCGTTGGCGGATGTGTACTTTGACTATGATCGGAGCACGCTTAACGAGGAAGGGCGGGCGAAACTTGAGGCCAATGCCCGGCTGCTCAGGGAAGAGCGGGACTGGCAGTTGGTCATTACAGGTCATTGCGACGAACGGGGCAGTCGCGACTACAACTTGGTGTTGGGGGAGCGGCGTGCCCAAGCCGTCAAGCGCTACTTAGACGACCTTGGGATTCCGACGTCCAAGGTTCAGCTTGCCAGCTATGGAAAAGAGAAGCCCTTCTGCAGTGAGTCCAACGAGGCTTGCTGGAAGCAGAACAGACGTGCGCACTTTGTGATGCGCTAATCCAGTCGATCTGAGTTACGGCGAGACGTGGGGCTGGAGCCTGGTATGAGAACGGGCTCCAGCCCCACGCTGTTTTATGCGACCGAGTTCTTGGCGGTGGCCGGTATTGCGGGAGTCGGTCCGAATCGGATCAAGAGATATGCGAGGGCCTAGCGTGGGGTAGAGAGGACCTCGCGGACTTTCTTAAGGAGATCGTCGGCGCTGAACGGCTTTTGAAGGAACGTAATCGTTTCGCCCGGTGCCACGCGGGTTAACAGATGGCTATCCTCATAGCCGGACATAAAGAGCACGCGCATATCGGGGCGCAATGCCCGGGCCTGGGTGGCAAGATCGTAGCCGTGCAGGTAAGGCATCAGAACGTCTGTGAGCAGGAGATGGATGGGCTCCGGATGCTGTTTGCAGAGCTGGATGGCATGTACGGCGTGGCGCGGGTCCAGGGTTCGATAGCCGTGCATGGTGAGGATCCGACAGGCGAGCTGTTGGATCGCCGGCTCGTCGTCTACGACTAGGATGGTGGCGGTTTGAGTCGCGGTCGGCGGTGCCATCGATCGTTTAAACCATTGGGGCGCGTGGCTGGCTGTGTCGCGTGCTTCCGGTTAGAGAGGCGCGTTGATCGCAGTGTAAAAGTTATGAGGAAGTTTGGTCAAGGGATTTGAGGATTCCACTCTTTGGCGAGAGGCGATATCGGAGCGTGGGTCTCTACGAAATCTCGAAGTGAAACTCTGAAGGTGTTCTCCGCCGGCGATAATTTCGTTACAGCGAAAAATAGCCGGCGGCTCAAGCAAGCTTGGTATGGTGCCCCCGACCCGAATTGAACGGGTGACCTGCGGTTTAGGAAACCGTCGCTCTATCCAACTGAGCTACGGGGGCGTGGAAGCTACGATATCGAATGAACTATGGAAAGTCCAGCCGGGCGGGGCGATTACTTGCGGCCTGGCTCGGGAGGCAGGCCGCTGACTTGCCGAGTCTTGGCCTTGAGGTCCGCTTTGGCGGGTATCTGCGCAAGTAGGTCGGCACGGGCCTGAAAAATGCCGGGGAGGCCTGGGTGCCCCATGGCGTAGACGAGGCCGCCTAAGCTGGCGCCGAGCACCAGCCGCCCCCGCTGTTTTCCATCTTTGGCGGTCGCCAGAAACTCCGCCGTCGGCGTGGCCAAGCCATAAGGGGCCAACGGTCCCGCCTGTTTGACGACACGGATTTCGGCCGGCAGGCTGACCACTCGACTGACGAAGAGGTCCGCCGCTTCCTGGTCAAGCTTCTCCGCCGGCTGATCTTCCAGCACCCAGTCGCCGTTCTGATGGATCAACGTGTACCGGTGGTCTCTGGTCTTCACGGCCAGCATCGCTAGTTCATCCATACTGACGCCCAGCAGGCGTTTGTCTTGGAGCGCAAACAGATCTTTGGTCAAGTCTTTGATCGCTAGCGGGCTGATACGATACAGTGGCGCATCTTGCGCGGTGACTGCGTAGGCCTCGCCGGTGGTCAGATCCAGTTGAAACAGTTTCACGGTCTGGTCCGTTCCATCCGCGTGCACCGTAATCTTCACGTCCGGCTTCGTCAGCTTCCGCAGCAACGCATCGTGCTCAGGACCCGGGTCCACGAAGCCCAACGCTTTCAGATTGTCCAGCTTGATCAGAAGGTTGTTGACTTCGGCCTGGTCCGCGTCGGCTTCGACCGGATAGCGCAGCTTCCAGGGTTTCTTCTCTTGTCCGGCCGCGGGGCCCGGTCGGTCGGTGTGCTCAACCCGGTACAAGACCAACTCATTGGCCGGATAGGCCAGGCGCAGGCGGTCCACTTTGGCCTGATCTGCGCGCAGCACTTCTTTTTTGCGGAGCGTCAACAGGGTCTTGTTGAGCACGTCCTTGGGCGCCAGGCTGGTCAGCAATACTTTTTTGTCCGAAGCCCGCATGGCGTAGAGGGAGGAGGAGATCGGTCCGCTGTCGCCGACCGACAAGGTCTCCCGGCGTGAACCGGCGGCGATGGTGAGGACCGTCGCGGGCTTCTCCAGGCCGAAGGGCCCCAGCGCCGCCGCCTGTTCTTCCACCACGCGGGAGATCCGTCCCAAGACCAAGGCTCGAAGGAGGGACTCGACCTCGCGGGAATCGGCGTCGGCGACCAGAGGGGCGGTGATCTTCCAGGCGCGTTTGTCGTCCGGCGTCAGCACGACTTCGCCGACCTCAGTCCGCACGATCAGTCCGGTGATGTCCTGTTCCTCGAACGGGATGAGTTTTTTGTCCTGGGTCTCGGTGGCGGTCTGGGTTCGCTCCGACGGGAGTTCGATGAAATAGACGTAGGCCCCCAGCCCGGCCAACAGCGCTGCCATTGCAATTGTGAGCCAGACGCTTTTCATGGCCGTTACAGTCGGCGCCGTTTTCTCCAGATGGTCATGCCCCAGAAGAACGTCAGGGCGGGCAAGAAGAACACCTGGATGTACAGCAGCAGGCGCTCCTGAGTCGGGTTGGGGATAAAGGGGCGGAAGGCCGGCTCTTTCGGAGCGATCGAGATCAACTCCCGCTCCTCGGCCAGCCAGCCGAGGGCATGGAGCAGGAAATCGGTGTTGCCGGGAAAGTTAATATAGGTGTTGCTGGCAAAGGAGGAGTTTCCCACGATCACGATGGCGGCGCGCGGCTTGCCTTCCTCCTGCGGCTTTTTGGGGGTCACGGCTGCGGCCAGCGGCAGGGGGCCGGGAATATCTTCCTTCTCGTTCAAGGTAAGCACGTTGCCCTTCAAATTCTTGACCGCCCAGCTGCGGGCCGACGTGCGCGCCAGCGGGACGAACTCCCAATCCTTTCCCGCTTCTTCATGGAAGACGAGATGTCGGGTGAGGGGGAAGAGGACGGCGAAATTGAAATCTTGTGTGATTTCATGTTCGGTGAAGGTGCGGACCATCAGGGACGTCAGGTCGCCCTGAGCCAGTCGGTCCTGCATGTCCACTAGGATGCCCTGCCCCGCTTCCACGCCCCACTGCCGCAGGAGATCATCCAGGTCCGCCTGACTTTCCGGATCCAGCAGAATCAAGAGGTGGCCGCCGGCTGCGACATAGTGGGTGATGCGGTCCTTTTCCTCTTTGGTCACGGGCCGCTGGGGACCGGCCAGCACGAGCACCGACGTCCCCTCCGCCACGGCCGATGTCTGGAGCAGGGAGACGGTGCTTACCTCATAGCCTTGTTTGGTCAAGGCTTCCTTGGCCAGGGCCATGCCATTTCGCTCCTGGTCGGCAATCCCGCGCTCACCGTGGCCCTCCAAGAACAAGATGCGTTTCTTCGAGTCCTTGGCCACGCGGATGAGGGCCCCGGTCAGCTCGGCTTCTGAAGGCGCAGTGACTCTGGTGGTCTGCGGGCCGCTCTCGACCACTGCCGTGTCCAGCCGCGTCACACCGTATTGTCGGGCGACGCCGGGCCGTCGCTCCGGATCCACAAATTCGACTTTCAGTTTGTCGCTGTCCTGTTTGTAACTGTCCAGCAGGTCCCGATAGGTGTTGAATGAGGCACTCCTCTCCTGCGTGAAGACGGTGACTTTGACCTCGCGTGTGAGCCCCCGAAGGACCTTGTGTGTCTGGGGCGCTAGCGTGAAGTGCTGGGTCTCGGACAGGTCCCACCGCATGGTATGGCGTGCGGCGAGGAAATTGATGATGACCAGAATGGCGGTGAACAGCAGTACCATGAGGATGCTGTTGGCGCCCAGGCGCGTGGAGCGGCGGGAAGAAAAGGCCTTGAGCGCTTCGAAACGCGCGACGAAGAAGACCACGAGGCAGACCAGGGCCAGCCCTTCGCAGAGGGTGACCAGCCAAAGTTTGTCGGGGGCCAAGGTGTAGGCGATAACGCCGCCCGCCGCCAATCCGGCTCCCACGACGCCCAATGATGAGGCCCATCGATTCATGCCGTGCCCGTCTTCTCTCTCATTTCCATCGCTGCGACTCCACGACGCGGTGGGCCAGGAACAGCATCAGAAGCATGCCGCTGGAATAGTAGACCAGGTCTTTGGTGTCCACCAGGCCGCGGACGAAACGGTCGTAATGTTCGATAAATGAGAGGTATGAGAGGATATTGCCCAATGGAGTGTCGCCCAGGACCGAGCCGACTCCACCCAAGAGCCAGACCAGAATCAGCAGGCCGAAGCTCAAAAAGGCGGCGACGATCTGGTTCTCGGTCAAGGCGGAGGCCAGGACGCCGGTGGCAAGAAACAGGGCGCCGAGCAAGGCCAGCCCGAGATATCCGGTCAGAACGGGGTTCCAGTCGAAGCTGCTGTAAAAGGACAGGATCACCGGGACGATCCCGCTCAAGCCCAGTAGGCCCAGGAAGATGGCGTAGGCGCCGAGAAATTTTCCCACGACCATTTCGTTGATCCCGATGGGGGAGGTCATCAGCAATTCGAAGGTCCGCAGCTTGCGCTCCTCGGCGAACAGCCGCATGGTCAAGAGCGGGAGGATCAGCAGAAGAATGATCGCGATACTGTAGAACGTCGGCCTGAAAACAAGATCGTTTAGGTTGAGCTGCGCCGCGGCGCCTTGGATTTGCATCAGCCGCACCGCCTGGGCTCCCGCGTTGACGACCGCCAGGTAGGACAGGACCCCGAAGATCAGCAGAAACACGGCGCCCACGACATACACAATCGGGGAGACGAAGTAGGATCGCAATTCCTTGGCGACAATGGCGCCGACCGGGGTCATGCGGTGGAGGCCTCCTGCCCACTGCCGGCTTCCACGGCGCCAGTGTCCGGCATGCCTTCCTCGTGCTGTGTGAGGCGCAGGAAGACGTCTTCCAGAGTCATGGACACGGCTTTGAGTTCCAGCAGTCCCCAGCCTTGCGTCACGATCAGGCGGGCGACGTCGTCCCGCAGGTCGCGGCCCAGTTCGCACTCCAACAGGAACGCGCCCGAGTCCGTCGGCTCGAAGACGCTCAACACGCCGGGGAGCGAGCGGAAGCGGTCGGCCAGGTCCGACGGGGGCGCTTTGACGGTCACGCTGATCTTCTCCGATTGACGCAGCCGCGCCGAGAGCCGTTCCGGCGTATCCACCGCCGCGATCCGCCCCCCGCTGATGATCACGACGCGCTGACAGACTGCGGTGGCCTCCAGCAGGATGTGTGTACTGAGAATCACCGTGTGTGATCCGGCCAAGCTCTTGATCAATTCGCGAATTTCTATGATCTGCTTCGGGTCCAACCCGACGGTCGGCTCGTCGAGGATCAAGACCGGCGGATCGTGCAGCAGCGCCTGGGCCAGGCCCACCCGTTGCTTGTAGCCCCGGGACAGGTTGGCGATAAGGCGGTGTCGCACGTCGCCCAGCGACAGCCGCTCGATCGTGCGGTCCATGGCGCGGGGCAAGTCCGCGCGGCCCATGCCTTTCAACCGCCCCGTGAACGTCAGATATTCGGCGACGGTCAATTCCTGATAGACCGGCGGGGTCTCGGGCAGGTAGCCGATGCGGCGCTTGACTTCGAGCGGCTGCTCGAAACAATCGTAGCCGGCCACGCGCGCCTGGCCCTCGGTGGCCGGCATGAAACAGGTGAGGATGCGCATGGTGGTCGTTTTGCCGGCGCCGTTCGGTCCGAGGAAGGCCAGGACTTCGCCTTTGTCTGCCTTGAAGGTTACCCGCTCGATGGCCGTGTGGTCGCCATACCGCTTCGTGATGTTTTGTGCGTCGATCATGCGTTCATGTGTTGATGAAGGAAGAAGGCCGACTGCGATACGTGGATGTTTCCGGCTCTGCTCTGTGCGGCAGGACCAGCGGCTTCCGAAACGAGGCTGCGCCGTCGCGGCGGTCCGTGCCGGATATTAGCCACTCAATGCGGGGCAGTCAAGAGCCGTCCGGCGCATGCGGGTGGACCTTCCCTCGTTTCGACCCGATCGAGCGCCATATTTCTGCAAACCTCTGTTGCCGATACGGAAAAATCTGCTATAGTGGACCCACCGTTTCTCAGGAGGTTCAGGGAGATTGGCTAGAGAGAGGGGTGAGTCATGACAAAGGCGACGGCGTATGTACGTTGGAGTTTGGTGTTCGTGATGGGATTGGCGGTCATGTGGGTCGCGGCTCCGTCGGTCCACGCGGAGTCCAAGGCGGCTGCCAGGGCGGTCCGTGGAGAAGTCGTGGCAGTCAACGTACAGGACAGTCCCAACGTCATTGTGGTCAAGGCCATGAAGGGGAGTAAGGACGAGTTGATCGTCGGCGCCACGGTGGGGGCCGATACGACGATCATGCGTGGCAAGCAGAAGGTCGGTTTGGATGCGCTCAAGGTGGGCGAATCGGTGGAGCTGACCTATGTCAAACAGGACGACGGGCTCGCGGCCCGCTCCATTCACGCCCGATAAGTTGAGGAGTGGACTGATGAATATTCGACCATACAACCGTGTCAGTTTTGTGGCCCTGGGCATTTGCCTCCTGGTGGCGATGGGCGGATGCAGCAAGAGTGTGCAGGTGGGGACGCAGGACCAGGCCATGGTGCCCGGCCCCAAGGTCGCCAAACAGGCCGAAGCTCCGACCGTGTCCGCCCCGAAGGAAGAGGTGCGTGTAACGGAGCAGCCGGTCGCCGAAGCGCCCGCTGCCCCCGTGCCGGCTCCTGCGCCGAGGGAACGGCCGGTCGAAAAGGTCGTCGAACAGCCAGCCGCCGCTGCTCCTGCAGCGGGTTCCAAGCTGAGCGAGCTGGCGGATGTCTTCTTCGACTATGACAAGTTTTCGATTCGCATGGACGCCAGCCCGGTCCTGGACGCCAACGCCCGTCTGCTCAAGGCGGAAAATGGCTGGAAGCTCGTGATTGCCGGCCATTGCGACGAGCGTGGGACGTCGGCGTACAACTTGGTGCTGGGGGAGCGACGGGCTCAGGCCGCCAAAAAATATCTGGCGGATCTCGGCGTGCCCGCGTCCCAGGTGCAAGTGACGAGCTACGGGAAAGAGAAACCGTTTTGCACCGAACATAACCAGGAATGCTGGCAAAAGAATCGGCGGGCGCATTTTTCAGCCCAGTGACGGGTACCGGTTCCCATAGTGTGCCGGGACGTGTCTGGCTGCTACTACTAGAGGAGGTCTGACGTGACAGGTCGCAACGTATTGCTGATGGGTTGTGCCGTGGGGCTGATGGCCATGGTGGGCTGCGCCACGAAAGAGACCGTGACGTTGAATGTCCAAGCCGGGTCCGGGGCCGCCAAGAGGGCGGACAGTTTGACCGTCAGCGTGCAGGACTTCGAGGATGCGCGCCCCGACAAGAGTCGGGTGGGCGTGCGCCATCACTTGTGGGGCGGCGAGACAACGTTCGTGGTACCGGGCGGAAAGCCGGAGGACGTCCTCGAAAAGATCATGAGCGAGTACTTCAAGCGCCGCGGTTGGACAGTCGGGGGCAGCAACCCGAACGTCACCTTCTCCGGTTCGCTCGCCAGCTTCCAGGGTGACGCCGAGAGCAAGGTATTCAACACCGAGATCACCGTCCATGCCAAGATGACGGTTCAGGGGCGCAACAACGCGGACGGCAGCCTGGTGCGCATGACGATCACCGGAGACGGAAGCCAGCGAGTGTTCTGGTTCAGTCCCGATGACGTGCAGGAACTGCTGGGCGAGGTGGTCACCGCGAGCTTGGATAAGTTCGTCGAGGTCACCAAGGTCGAGAACGGTCAGCTTCGGCTGAAGTAATCCCGTTTGCATAGGCCGGTCGGCTACGACGAGTGTTCCGTCGTAGCCGACCGAGCTTTCTTCAGTCGCCCCTTTCAGTAATCTTCCAGCATCGTCCCTCCAAGGCCGCTACCATCGCGATGGAGCTGGTCGAGGTCCCTCACCCGCATATGTGGTCGATGAAGGCCATGCATGCGCCTGCAGGACCAATTCCCGCCGATTTTACCGGGAGGCCCGGGAGGAACCGATCATGTGGCGGTATGGGGGGGGACTGACGGGAGGGGCTGCCGCGTCGGCCACCAGGTGCACGGTGCGGTGTGGAAACGGAATTTCGATGCACTCCTGCCGGAATCGTTTGAGGATGCGCTTGTGCAGTTCATGCTGGACCACCGCTTGGTCTTCGAACTCCCGTACGTGGCAGGTCAGAGTGAAATTGAGAGAAGAGTCCCCGAAGCCCGGGACGAACCGGACGACGGGAGCCGGGTCTGCCAGCAAGCCTGCAACCTGGCCGGTCGCGGCACGGACTTCCTCCAGGAGCACACGCTCGATCTGTTCCGGATCCGCATCGTAACTGACGCCGATCGGCATCGGCATGGCCAGGCGCTGTTCCGGCATCGAATAGTTAATCAGAATGGATTGGGCCATCTTGCTGTTCGGGACTACGACGATATTCTGCTGCAACGTGCGCAGCTTGGTCGAGCGCCAGCCGATGTCCACCACGTACCCTTCCTGAGCGGTTTCCAGTTTGACGAAATCGCCGACCCGGATCGGCCGCGACAGCAGTAAGTGGACGCCGGCGAAGAAATTCGACAGGGTTTCCTGGAGCGCCAAGGCGACAGCCAGTCCCCCCACACCCAGCGCCGTCAGAATCGGAGTGACGGAGACCCCCAAGCTGCCGAGCAGGACCAGCAGGCCCATGGTCCAGATCGCGACCTTGAAGACCGTGAAAGAGAGCCCGGTGGCCGGGATCGGGAGGTGACGTTCCTGCAGCGAGTGTTTGAGGGCCGTCCCCGACATGTTCGCCACAGCGGCGGTGACCGAGAGGACCAGCAACCCGTAGATGATCTTGAGGGCGAGGGCCACCGTCCGCGGCGGCAGGTGCGCTTGGTCCAGCGCGATGTACATGGCGATCAGCACGGACCAGGCGATGGACGGCCACCGTAGGTTTTGCGCGACGATGTCATCGGCCCTGGTTCCGGTAGCGCGCGCCCAGCGTACCAGGGCGCGGTACGACAGGGTGCGGATCGTCATGGCGACCGCCAGGGTCGCAATGAAGAGACCGATCGCGGCCAGAAACTTGATCAATTCCGTCGATCCACTCAAGGGCATGGCTCTCCGTGCATGCGTGCCGTCGCGCGGGGCCCGATCTGACGCGGATAGTATGGAAGCCGTGCGATGGTGTCAAGGATGAGCCATGCGTTGCTACGGCGGGTAAGATGCGCTAGAGTGAGCCATGGTGGACGATCTTCGTGAACAGATCGAACGGCTAGTGGGAGCGGAACATTGGGATCCGTTTGTCATTCTGGGGCCTCATCCGATCTTGCACAACGGGGCTTCCGCCACGGTCATTCGGGCTTTTTTGCCGGAAGCCCTGTCGGCCAGCCTTGTGCTGGAAGGGCCGGATAGCCAGCCCATTCCGATGACGTCCATCCACGAGGCCGGGCTCTTTGAGACAACGGTTCCGTTCAGCGCCGGGGCGTCCCGGTACAAGTTGAGGGTGGCGGAGCGCTGGGGGACGGTGACCGAGCGGCATGATCCCTATGCGTTCCCGCTCTTGCTCACGGACTTCGACTTGCACCTGCTTGCCGAAGGCCGCCATTACCGTGCTTATGAGGTGATGGGGGCCCACCCAACGGTCCTGGACGGCGTGCCCGGTGTCCGATTTGCGGTTTGGGCGCCCAATGCCAGCCGGGTCAGCGTGGTCGGGGACTTCAACGGATGGGACGGGCGCCGGCATGCCATGCGCAGTCGCGGCCAGACCGGGATTTGGGAACTATTTATTCCGGAGCTGGCCGAAGGCGCGACGTATAAATATGAGATTCGTTCACGCGAATATCCGGCTCCGTTTCTGAAAGCCGATCCCTACGCCTTTGCGGCGGAACTGCGTCCCAAGACCGCTTCCGTCGTCAGAAGCTTGGAGGGCTATGTCTGGAACGATGGGGAGTGGATGACCGCCCGCGCAGCGCGGGATACGCTGTCGGCGCCCATATCCATCTATGAAGTGCATATCGGGTCTTGGATGCGGGTGCCCGAAGAGGGAGACCGCTGGCTGAGCTACCGTGAGCTGACGGCCAAGCTTATTGCCTATGTAAAGGACATGGGCTATACCCACGTGGAACTGATGCCGGTTACCGAGCATCCGTTCGACGGATCCTGGGGCTATCAGACGACCGGGTACTTTGCCCCTACCAGCCGCTACGGATCGCTTCAGGACTTCATGGCTTTCGTGGATGCCTGTCATCAGGCCGGCATTGGGGTCTTGATAGACTGGGTGCCGGCCCATTTTCCAGATGATCCCCATGCCTTGGCCTGGTTCGATGGGACGCACCTCTACGACCATGCCGATCCCCGATCAGGCTACCATCCGGAGTGGCACAGCCGGATTTTCAACTTCGGGCGTGTGGAGGTGCGGAACTTCTTGATGAACAGCGCCCTATTCTGGTTGGACCGTTACCACATCGATGGGTTACGCATGGATGCGGTGGCATCGATGCTCTATCTGGATTATGCGCGCCAGCCGGGAGAGTGGATTCCCAACCGCTTCGGCGGCCATGAAAATTTGGAAGCGGTGGACTTTTTGAAAGAATTCAATCTGGTCGTTCATCGGGACTATCCCGGAGTTCTGACCATTGCGGAAGAGTCTACGGCCTGGCCCGGTGTTTCACGCCCGACCTACGTCGGCGGACTTGGTTTCGGCCTCAAGTGGAACATGGGCTGGATGCACGACATGCTGGACTATTTCAGTCTGGACCCAGTCCATCGCAAATATCACCAGGATAGGCTGACGTTTGGGCTGGTCTATGCCTTCAGCGAGAATTTTGTTTTGGTCCTATCTCATGACGAAGTGGTGCATGGGAAGGGGGCATTGCTGGCCAAGATGCCGGGAGATGATTGGCAAAAATTTGCCAACCTGCGGGCTTTCTATGGGTACATGTATGGGCATCCAGGGAAGAAGATGTTGTTCATGGGGGGGGAATTCGGCCAATGGGCCGAGTGGAACCACGATACCAGTCTCTCCTGGCATCTGCTCCAATACGATCCCCATGCGGGACTTCAACGATATGTTCGCGACCTCAATCGGTTGTATGTGGCCGAGCCGGCCCTACACCAGGTAGATTTCGACTGGGCTGGATTCCAATGGATTGACTTTAGCGACGCGGAACAGTCTGTGATTTCGTTTCTTCGTCGGTCAAGGGATCAGGCCGATTGCATCCTCTGCATCGGCAACTTGACGCCGGTTCCCAGACATGGCTACCGGATCGGGGTGCCGGTGCCTGGTTGGTACCGAGAACTTCTGAACAGCGATGCGGCTATCTATGGAGGAAGCAACCAGGGAAACGGGGGGGGGATAGAGGCTGAGGCGATCCCCTGCCATAGCCATTCTTATTCCATTTCTCTTACCCTTCCGCCGCTTAGTTTTTTGTTCATCAAGCCATCTTAATGACGTTGGCCCCGTTCTGAGACAGTTCTTAACCAGAGCAGAAGACCTCTTCGGCGGTCTGTTCAACCTGACGTTGCGCGACAAACTCGTTCGGGGTCAGGTGCCCGAGTGAGCTATGCGGACGGCG
>Ga0194120_10000352_pt1 | contig 85923 bp, 94 predicted proteins | sample TA2MahCa65mmetaG_FD_148642 | JGI IMG/M metagenome (GOLD analysis project Ga0194120, IMG submission 148642) | Freshwater microbial communities from Lake Tanganyika, Tanzania - TA2015019 Mahale Deep Cast 65m | ecosystem: Environmental > Aquatic > Freshwater > Lake | place: Tanzania: Lake...
CCGGGCCGTGACGTCCAGACCTTCTGGTCGCCGACCCACACGTCCAGACCGGCGACGCGAGCGCTGATCGCCAGCGTGCCGAACTCCTGCCGAATCTCCTCGCGGCCCTGCATCCGTGGTGCCTCGGCGGGAGGCGGAACCGCCGCGAGCGGGGCGCCCGGCCGCAGGAACACGAACTGGCCCTCGCCCGACAGGTTGCCGAACTGCGGGAGCTGCTGGCGGCCGGATTCCGCGTAGACACGCTGCCTCACCCAGATGCCCAGCTCTTCGAGCGCCAGCCAGTCCTTGCCCGCGAACGCGTCGCCCTGAATGCCGCGCAGCACCACCTGCGTGAACACTCCGTGCCCCCCACGCTCCTGCGCCTGGTCGCCCTGACGTCCCGCGGTCAGGATCTGGACCGCCGGCTTCTTCACCATCTCGTCGAGGAGATCGTCGCTGATCGCGCGGTTGTAGATCGCGTAGCCCGAGTAGCACGCGTCCACGACGTAGAGGATGTGCTTGGCGGGAATGCGGTCCGAGAGGCGGCGCAGCCCTTCCATGCTGATCGCGGTCGAGTAGAGCTTGCCCGGATCGCCGTCGACCGGAACGAGATAGCCCTCTTCGTCGCCGGAGCTCCGCCGGTCCGTCTTGCCGTGCCCCGCGAAGAAGACGAGGACGCGGTCGTTCTTGCCGACCCGCGTGCGCAGATCGTCGCCGAGCAATTCCTCGATGGCGCCGCGCGTGGCCTTGCGGTCGAGCAGCGTGATGATGCGGTCGCGCCTGAATCCCTGCGCGAGGAGTGCTCCTTCCACCGACCGCGCGTCGTTGACGGCGTAGCGGAGCTTGGGAACGCGCGGATGGGCGTAGTCGTTGATCCCGATGATCACCGCCCACGAGTCGCCATAGTGCCCGGCGGCGGCGGGCGCGCCGGGCGCGGGGGCGACGCCGATATTCCGCGGCTGGGCGAGCGAGCCCGTCGATCCCAGGCTCAGGACGAGCCCGGCGAGCAACGTCACGAAGCTCACGCGCCCTCGGCCGTGACCCATAGCGCGCCCCTCCCCGCGGCGCGATTCTAGCGTGCCGCCGCGCACGCCCACAATATGAGACGGGGCGCGCCGTCGCTCCTTACGGCGTACCGTCGGCGCGCGCTCAGGGGCGCGAGGAGGAGCGCGTCGGGATCGAAGCCCCGCGGCGCTCACGCCTGCCATGGTAGCCGCCCGCCCCGGCAGAAGCGCTGCGGCGGCGAGAAGGCCGGCGGTGGGCCTTGCGGCTTACTGGCCTAGCGCGTTCGCATAGAATCGCTCTGCGGGCCTAGGGTGGCTTCCGAACCGTCGCTTCCCTGGCGACCTGGCCCGCGATCTCCTCCAGGGCCTCAGAGGGAGGGGCGATGCCACCACGCGCGAAGCGCAGCACTGCATGGCGTCGGCGCAACGGCAGCGCGACGCCGCCCGAGTGGGTCCTGAGCGAGCTAGCCCGTCGGCGGCTCGATGATCTCAAAGCCTGCCGACGGGCTTGGGTTCACGCCGGAGATCCTTTCGCGCTCTGCGTTGCCGTCACGAAGGCCGATCTGCCGCAATGGTTGTCCGACGCGCTGTTGTTCCTTATCATGGGCGAAGGCATCTACCGCGATCTCTGGACCGCGAAGCGGCGCCATGTGAACGATGTTGTCCGCGCAGCCAAGGTCGCGCGAGCTCGGGTGCGCCCGGACGTGAAGTGGGAAGAGGCGTACTCGGCCGTCGTCGAGGAGTTCGCTGAGATGCCCGACGCCGACCGTGGCGAGCTCGGCGGCCACGTGGGCGCTCGAACGATGAAGGCAAGCTACTTCCGCGTCGCGCGCAGGCTCAGCGAGAATCCCGGGCTCTACTACAGGGCGCCCGGACTCGCGACCGCATACGCTCGCTCGCTCGCTCGTCTGGAATCGCGCACCCACAAGCGAAGAGCAGGGAAACCGACCCCCGCGCTCAAGTAACCAGTCTTTCGCCGCACGTTGGTCTTTACTCGTCACCACGATGACGACGGCCACGCGCCCCGGCACGCCGGCTGACTTCCGTGCTGTGATCGCGTTTCACCGTCTGCGCCTGTACCACCTCGCCTCGCTCATCGGCCTTCATCCGTCGCGGCTCTCGCTGGTGTTGAACGAACACGCGCCGCTGACGCCGGAGCTGGCCGAGCGGCTGTGGAAGGTGATCGAGCAGGAGCGCGGCGCATGACGACGGCCGCGCAGCTCGCGGCGCGGCGGCTGATCGCGCCCGCGCTGCGCGCGCGGCTCTACAAGCTGGCGCTCGAGAGCTGCATGACGTCGCGATACGATCGCGCGCTCTCGCTCGCGCTCGACGCTGCGCTGATCGAATGCGAGCGCAGCGCGTGAAGTACATCCGCCGCGACGACGGAGGCGAGGCAGTCGCGGACGACATGCGCCCGCACGTCCGCGCCTTCGCGTTCCTCGTCGAGCACGCGAACCAGCGTCGAGACGACCGGCTCCCGCTTCCGTGCCCCTGTCGCGCGTGCGACGTGCGCCGCGCCAGCGTCCGCATCGTCGCCGGCCCTGGGAATTCGCTTGTCGTGGGGCCCGCGTGACCGCGCACGAATTCGCGAAGCTCGTCAAGCGAGCGAAGCGCCGCGTCGACGGCACGTGGTGGGACGCGCAGTGTCCCGCCCACGACGACAGACGCGCGTCGCTCTCGTTCGCGGACGGTAACGTGTCGCTCGTGGTCGAGTGCCACGCCGGCTGCACGCGCGAGAGGGTCGCGCACGCGGTCGGGCGCACCGTCGACGACTTCAAGCGCAATACGACGACGCGCGAGCGCAGCGTCGCGACGTACACCTACACCGACGAGCGCAGCGCTGCGTTGTATGAGGTAGTGCGCCTCGAGCCGAAGGACTTCCGCTGCCGCCGGGCCGACGGGACGTGGAGCATGGCCGGCGTGCGGCGCGTGCCGTACCGCCTGCACGAGCTGGCGGAAGCGGCGCGCGTGTACATCACGGAAGGCGAGAAGGACGCCGATGCGTTGGTTGCTCTCGGGCTGATCGCGACGTGCAACGAAGGCGGGGCCGGCAAGTGGCGCGAGGAACACACGCGCGCGCTCGTCGCGGCGGCGGTACCGGAAGCCGTCGTGCTGCGCGACAACGACGTGGCGGGCGCGTCGCATCAGCGCGGCGTCGCGACGTCGTGCGCCGCTGCCGGTCTGCGCGTGAAGTGCCTCGACCTGCCCGGCCTTCCTGCGAAAGGCGACGTCTCTGACCACATCGCCGCCCAGCGCGCGGCCGGGCGCACCGACGACGAGATCCGCGCCGCGCTGATCGCGCTCGCGGATGAGGCACCGGCGTTCTCGCCAGAGACGACCGCCGCCAGCGCGGCGCCGACCACCGAGCCCGAGCTACGCCGCGAGGGCTTCGACCTGGTGCTCACGTTCCCGGCCGGCGTGCGATTCGATCTCCGAGCGATCCGCGACGGCCGCGAAGGCGTCCGGGGTGAGCTGACCGTCACGCACGACGGCCGGCGGCTGTCGTGGGGAGCCCTGCCGCTGTCGAGTACTTCCGCGCGCGAGACGCTGCGCAAGAAGCTCGAGGCCGTCGCACCCGGGCTGCCGTGGAGCGAGTCCCTCGACGACGCGGCGTTTCGTCTGACGCAGGCCGCGCGCGAAGGCGAGCCGCTGGTGACGCTCACAGGCATCGTGACGTCGCCGACGCGCGAGCTGCTCCCGCGGCTGCTCTACGAAGGCGAGCCGACGCTCATCTACGGAGACGGCGACACCGGAAAGTCGCTCGTCGCGCTGACGCTCGCCGTGGCCGTGCACGCCGACGTGGCCCTCCCGTTCGGGTTGAAGCCCACCCGCGCGGTCACGGCCGCCTACCTTGACTGGGAAACCAATCGCGACACGATCGAAGCGCGGCTGGCGCCCATCGCCGCCGGGCTCGGCATCGACCCGCCCGCGATCGTCTACAAGCGCATGACGCGCCCGCTCGTCGACGAAGCGCCCCAGCTCGCGGCCGAGTTCGCCCGCCGCGGCGTCGGCTTCGTCGCGGTCGACTCGAAGATGTTCGCCGTCGCCAGCGGTGACGGCGCCGCCTTCCACGAGCCGATCACCGCCTTCTACAATGCGCTCCGATTGTTCGCGCCCGCCGCGTCGCTCGTGCTGAACCACGTCACCAACGCGGACGCGCGCAACGGCGGACCGGCCCGCCCGTTCGGCGGCGCCTTCGCCTTCAACGGCCCGCGCCTCATCTGGGAGGCCAAGCGGGACAAGGACGTCACCGATGCGACGGCCATCGCCTTCACCTGCACCAAGGCGAACAACCTGCCCCGCAAACCCGAACCGTTCGGCCTCGTGTTCCGCCCCAGCGACGAGGCGACCAGCGTGGAGGCCTTCAACCTCGCGGACGCTGCGCCCACCGCCATCTCGAGCACGTCGCTCGCCTACCGGATCCGCCTCGCGCTGGCCAGCGCGTCGATGACCGTCGCTGAGCTCAGCGAGCACTTGGCGGTCAAGAAGGACACCGTCGACCGGACCGTCCGCCGCCTGTCCACCGCAGGCGCCATCGTGACGGACGGGGATATCGGCGAAGGCAAGGCCCGCGCGAGCCGCTGGAGGCTGGCCGGATGACCGGACATGTCCGGCGGACACACCGGACACCGTGTCCGGTGATGGATGGGGAGAGAAACTTTCTGTCTCTCCCCATCACCGGACGGACACTCCGTATATAGGGCTGTCCGGTTGTCCGGTGATGGCGAGAACCCCCTCCCCGGGAGGCGCCGTCCACCGGACACGTGTCCCCCGGCGATGGCTCCTCTCCCCGCTCTGCACACGCCTCCACCGGAGCCCGTCCCGCTTCGGAGGGAACGAAGGCGATTCGCCGAGCGCAGGGCCGCTCACCGCTCGTCTGAGGCCCCCAGACACCACCCCGTACCGGAGCCTCGGGCCAACGCGCCAGAAGGGTTGAGCGGGCGTGGCTCAGGGGACGGCTGCCGATCGCCCACCGGAGGCGCCCGTAAAAGGCGCGGGCCGGAGAACGACCCCGGCGACTGACCCGCCCCCGGCCGAGCTGCCGCTCGCTGCCGCGTCCCGCCGCCTGGCTCGAGCGGCCCGCGAGGCGCGCGCACGGCCCGCCATCGCGCCGGTGACCGGGCGGGGCAAGGGGCCGCGCCGGCTCCGGTGGAATATGAGGGAGGCCATCGCCCTCCGCCTCAAGGGCTACTCGTACGAGGACATCGCCCGCCGATACGGCGTGACCAAGGCCACGATCTACGAGCAGCTCTCCGGCGTCTTCGCGCTGTTGGACCCACAGCGTTTGGAAGCCTACGAGAGCCACCGGACCACGGTCCTGGCAGCCGTCGAGTTGGGGATGCTCGGTCTGCTCTCAGACCCGGCGAAGCAGGAAAAGGCCTCGCTCAATAACGCCGCGTTCGCCTTCGCGCAAATTCACCAGGCGCGCAGACTCGAGGCTGGCCAGAGCACCGCGAACCTGGCCCTCCACGAGCTGGTCGAGCGCGTCGAGCGGGAACGGGCGCGCACGCGGCGCTCTGGGAAGGCTGACGAGTTACCGAGTGCTCCCCGCCAGACCACGGACGCCGTCGAGCGGTGAAGCCGGCGGAGGACTCTCGGATGGCTCCCGGCGCGGCGGCCCGCGCCTCGCGCGTGAACGGGCAGCCCGTCGGCCTCGTGCGCGGCGTCCTGGCCGAGCGCGTCGTCATCAGCACGCCGGCCGACCCGTTCCTCGACCTGCGCGCGCTCGCCGACTACTCGAGCCTCAGCGTCAGGAAGCTGCGCGATCACCTGGCCGATCCGCTGCACCCCCTCCCCTCGTACCGGGTCGGCGGCAAGGTGCTCGTGCGCCGCAGCGACTTCGATGCGTGGATCGAACGCTACCGCGCGCGGCCGGGCGGTCCCGACGTCGGCGCGATCGTGGAAAACGTGCTGCGTGACCTCGGCCGCTGATCGGCACTTGCATCGCACCCTGAGGTATGGCATACTCCCCGTATGCAGAGTCTCCGGAGCCTTGGGACGCGGATCGCGCAGTTACGGACGGGGCGCGGCATGACGCAAGCCGCGCTCGGCGAGGCCGCCGGCCTCACGCGCATCTACGTCCAGAAGATCGAGGCGGGCGAGCGGATCCCGTCCCTCGACGCGCTGGCGCGCATCGCCAAGGCGCTCCGGGCTCGGCTCATCGTGAATCTCGAGCCTCGTGGGGAGGGCTAGGACATGGGCGTGCTCGTGCAATCGTGGAAGGGCGCGTGGTGGATCAAGGTCAATCACGACGGGAAGCGGAAGGCAAAGCGCGTCGGCGAGGGGCCGGGCGGCAAGAAAGCGGCCGAGGCCGCGGCCGTCCAGATCCGGGCCGCACTCGCGGCGGGCGGGAGCCTCGACGCGCTCGACGGCAAGCCGAAGGCGCCGACGTTCGCCGAGTACGGCCGGACCTGGCTCGACACGACGGCGGCCGTCCAGTGCCGGCCGAGCACCCTACTCCAGTACGAGACGGCGTTCCGCGTGCATCTGTCGCCGGCCTTCGGCGCCGTGGCGCTCGACGCAATCACGCCCGACAAGGTGCGCGCGTTCGTGGCGAAGGCGCACGCGGCGGGCCGGGCGCGCAACACGATCCGCCGGGACGTCGCGGTGCTCGCGGCCATCCTCAACACGGCCATCCGTGACCGCCTGCTCACGAGCAATCCCGCGGCGCGGCTCGGGAAGCTCGTCAGTGCCGGCGTCGAGGCGGAGGCCGTGGAGATCCTGACGCCCAACGAGCTCGTGACGCTGCTCGCGACCGTCGAGGCGCACGACTGCGCGGCGCTCTACCCGTTCGTGCTCACGCTGGCGCGGACCGGCCTCCGGCTCGGCGAGGCCGTGGCGCTCGAATGGCGGGACCTCGACCTTGGCCAGCGCACGCTCATGGTGCGGCGCACGGCCACGCGCGAAAAAGGCGTGACCAACGCCCCGAAAAACGGTAAGGCTCGGCGCGTGGACGTCTCCCGCCAACTCGCCGACGTGCTCGCGTCCTGGCGCACGCTCCAGGCCGCCGAGGCCGCCGTCGAGGGCAAGCCGGCCCCCGCGCTCGTCTTTCAGTCAATCAAGGGCGGGCCGGTGCACATGACCACGTTCCGCGAGAAAATCTGGACGCGGCTGCTCAAGGCCGCCGGGCTCCGGTACGTGAAGCCGCACGCGCTCCGGCACTCCTACGCGAGTCATCTGCTCGCGGCCGGCGTGCCGCCCCTCGATGTCGCCGCGCAGCTCGGCCACCATTCGGCCGGCTTCACGCTCAAGGTCTACGGGCACGTCATCCCGCGGAGCGATCGGCGCGTGGCCGACGTGCTCGACGCGGCCCCGGACGCGCCCAACCGCAACCCCCGCGCAACCGACCCGGTAGGCGCCTAGATGCTCGACACGCTCACGGTCCTGTTACAACGCGCACTTACGGCGCGTGGCGGGGCCGTAGCGTGTAAAACGGCATGATCAGCACGCTCGCGCCCAGCCGCACGCGCCGGGTCGCCGCCGCCACCCACGTCAGCGTGACGATCGGGTCCATCACGCGCTCGAACGCCTTCGGCCACGGCTGTCCCGGCAGCGGCGGATAGTCCCCCTTCGGCTTCAGCGCGTAGAGCAGGCGCTGGAAGACCCACAGCGAGTGATAGCCGAGGTCCTCCGCGGCGCGCGCCACGCGGAGCTGGTTCTGCGGAGTCGCCCACTCGCCCGCCATCGGCAGACCGAAGCCAAGCTTCATGGGCCACAGCTTACAATCCCTCGCATGCGCGTACGGCACGGCTTCATCGCGCTCGGCCTGGTGCTCGCGTGCGCGGTCGCGCTCGCGTTCGCCGCGGCGGCGCCCGAGCTCGCGCCCTCCGCGACGATCCTCGATCACGTCCGCACGCTGTCCGCCCCCGTGATGGAAGGTCGCGGCGCGGGCACGCCCGGCGCCGAGCGTGCGGCGGACCACATCGCTCGCGCGTTTCGCGACGCCGGCCTCTCGCCCGGGGGCGACGGCGCGACCTTTCTCCAGGCGTTCACGGTGCCGACGGGCGTGAGGCTCGGCGCGCCGACCCGGCTGGCGCTCGCCGCGACCGGCGCCCTGGCGCTCGGCACCGACTTCGTGCCGCTCGCGGTCTCGGAGAACGGGACGGGCGCCGCGGAGGTCGTCTTCGTCGGCTACGGGATCACCGCGCCCGATCTCGGCTACGACGACTACGCGGGCATCGACGTGCGCGACAAGGTCGTGCTGGCGCTGACGCGCGAGCCGCGCTGGCAGGACGCCGCGAGCCCGTTCCGCCGCCCCGACGCGTATCACTACGTCGACCGGAGCCACAAGATCATCAACGCCCGTCAGCACGGGGCGCGCGCGATCCTGGTCGTCACGCATCCGGCGATCCCGCAGGACGCGCTGCCGCCGCTGCGCGGCCTGAGCCAGCCGCTCGGGATCGTGGCCGCCGCCGTCACCCGCGCCGCCGCCGACACGATGCTGCGCGCGTCGGGGCACAGCCTCGCGGGCCTCGCCGCCGCCATCGACGGCGCGCTGGCGCCGCGCTCGCGCGCGCTCGGCGTCCATGCCCAGATCGAAGTCACCCTGACGCGCGGCCGCGGGACGACCGCGAACGTGGCCGGTGTCCTTCCGGGACGTGACGCGCAGCTTCGGAGCGAAGCGATCGTGATCGGTGCGCACTACGACCACCTCGGGCTCGGCGGCGAGGGCTCGCTCGCGCCCGACGCGGTCGGCGCCGTCCATCACGGCGCCGACGACAACGCCTCGGGCACCGCGGCGGTGATCGCCCTCGCCCAGGCCTTCGCCAAGGCCGGCGGCGCCCCGCGCACGCTGGTGTTCGTGGCGTTCGGCGGCGAGGAGATGGGACTCCTCGGCTCCGCCCACTACGTCAAGCAGCCGGCGTGGCCCCTCGACCGCACCGCGCTGATGATGAATCTCGACATGGTCGGCCGCCTGCGCGACGGCAAGCTCTACGTCGGCGGCGTCGACAGCGGCACGGGGCTGCGCACGCTCGTCGGCGACGCCGCGCGCGACGGCGGGCTCTCGGTCGAGATGCGCGGAGATCCGTTCGCGCCGTCCGATCACACGTCGTTCTACACGGCGGGCCGCCCGGTCCTCTTCTTCTTCACCGGCGCGCACTCCGACTACCATCGCCCGACCGACACGTGGGAGAAGATCAACGCCGACGGATTGCGCGCCGTCGCGACGCTCGCCGCGCGCGTGATCGCGGCCGTGGCCGAGGCGCCGACGGCACCGGCGTACGTGAAAGTGGCCACGGCCGCCGCGACGCGGACGCGCGGCGGCTACGGCGCGTACTTCGGCGTCATCCCGGAATTCGGCGAGCGCCCGCAGGCGGGCGTCGCGATCACGGGCGTGCGCGCCGCGAGCCCGGCGGAGCGCGCGGGCCTGAAGGCGGGCGACGTGATCGTACGCTTCGGCGACGTCGACGTGAGGAGCCTGGAAGACCTGACGTTCGCGCTGCGCGGCAAGCGCCCGGGCGATCGCGTGGCCGTGGTCGTCGTGCGCGATGGCCGGCGCCGCGAGCTCGAGGCCACGCTGGAGGAGCGCCGCTGATGGACCGCCGCTCGTTCCTGAAGCTCGGCGCCGTCGCGGCGCTCGGTCTCGGCGCCACGCCGGTCGCGCCCGATCCGCGCGAGCGGCGGCTCGCCAACCTCCGGCAGCTCACGGCGGGCGGCCAGAATGCCGAGGCGTACTTCGACACGACCGGCACGCGGCTCATCTTCCAGTCGACGCGCCCGCCCTACGGCTGCGACCAGATCTTCACGATGAAGGACGACGGCACCGACGTCCGCCTGGTCTCGACGGGCAAGGGCCGGACGACGTGCGGGTTCTTCTTCCCCGACGGCAAGCGGATCCTCTACGCCACCACGCACTTCGGTGGGGAGGCGTGCCCGCCGCCGCCGGAGCGTACCGGCGGCTACGTGTGGCCGATCTATCCGAGCTACGAGATCGTCTCGGCGGATGCCGATGGCGGCAACGTCACGCGGCTCACGAATCACGACGGCTATGACGCCGAAGGCGCGGTGTCGTCGGACGGGCGGCACATCGTCTTCACGTCGCTACGCGAGGGCGACCTCGACCTCTACGTGATGGATGCGGACGGAAAAAACGTGCGGAGGCTGACCGACGGACCGGGCTACGACGGCGGGCCGTTCTTCTCGTGGGACGGACGCTTCGTGGTCTTCCGCGCCTCACGCCCCGAAGGCGCCGCGCTCGACGACTATCGCGCGCTGCTGCGGCGCGGGCTCGTCCGCCCGGGCGTGCTCGAGATCTACCTCGTGCGCGCGGACGGCACGGGGCTCACGCAGGTGACGCGAAAGGGCGCGGCGAGCTTCGCGCCCTTCCTCCACCCGAACAACCAGCAGATCGTCTTCTCGTCCAACATCCACGACCCGAGCGGCCGGACGTTCGCGCTCTACCTCGTGAACGTCGACGGCTCGGGCCTCGAGCGCCTCACGTTCGCGGACTCGTTCGCGTCGTTCCCGATGTTCTCGCGCGACGGGAAGCGCCTCGTCTTCACGGCCAACCGCCACGCCTCCGCGCCGCGCGAGCAGAACGTCTTCATCGCCGACTGGGTCGCCTAGCTCTTCTTGTCCTGGTCCAGCACTTCCTTGATCGCCGACTCGGGGACCTTGATCTCCACGCCCGCGCGCTCCTCCTGGAGGAGCATCGCCACGCGCGAGTCGCGCTCGGCCCAGCCGCGATTGAGCGCTTCGGTCATCTCCTCGAGCGTGGCATTCGCCAGCCGCATCGGCACCTTCACTTCCTTGCCGAGCTGGGTCGCCAGCGTCACGTCCTTGTGCGCCAGGCGCAACGCGAACGCCGGCGGATCGAACTTGCCCGGCAGGAACTGATCGGCGAGCCCGTCGAACGTCCGGCGGCGGCCGCCGGCGCCCTGCCGCACGGCCTTCCAGATCACGAGCGGATCGACGCCCGCCTTCACGCCCATCGTGAAGACCTCGGCGAGCGCCGTCTGCATCATGTACCCGGCGCAGTTGTGGACGAGCTTCGCCACGGAGCCCGCGCCGATCGGCCCGACGTAGTACGCCTGGTCGCTGAAGCCGTCGAGGACGGACTTGCATTTCTGGAAGATCGGCTCGTCGCCGCCCACCCAGATCGCGAGCTTGCCGCTCTGCGCGCCGCGCGGCCCGCCGCTCACCGGCGCGTCCAGCATGTGGACGCCGCGCTCCTTGAAGACCGCGTGGATCTTGCGGACGACGGTCGGCGAGTTCGTGCTGAGGTCGAAGTACACCTTGCCCGGGCCGAAGCCGGCGAGGATGCCCTTCTCGCCGAGCGCGACCGCCTCGACCTCCACCGGCCCCGGCAGCGACGTGAACACCACGTCGCTCGCCTCCGCCACGGCTTTCGGCGAGTCCGCCCACGCGGCGCCGTCCTTCAGGTGCGAGGCGGCCGCGTCCTTTCGGACGTCGTTCACGACCAGCGCGAAGCCCGACTTCATGAGGTTGGCCGCCATGTGGCGGCCCATGGTCCCGACGCCGATGAATCCGACCTTCATGGCTTGGCCTCCTCGAAGACCTTCTGTGCGATCTGGCCGGCGGTCATCGCCGTCGGCCACCCGGAATAGAGCGCCATGTGCGTGATGATCTCGCCGATCTCGTCCTTCGTGACCCCGTTCGCGAGCGCGCGCTCCACGTGTCCCTTGAGCTGGTCGCTTCGGTTCATGGCGATGAGCGCGGCCACCGTGATGAGGCTGCGGTCGCGCTTCGAGAGCCCCGGCCGCTCCCACACGTCGCCGTACACGACTTTCTCGGTCATCTCGATGAGCTTGGGCGCGACTTTCCTGACGATGTCGCGCGCGGGGGACGGGCGAGGTGTGCTCACGCTTGGCTCCTTCTCAGCTGCGCTGGATGCGTTCGACCCAATAGTAGCGGGCTATCCGGCGCACGTCGCTCGCCGGCACCCGGTTCAACAGCACCGTCGTGCCCCGGACGCCGCTCACGATACCGTGCGTCTGGAAGACGCGGATGTGAAAGTCCTCCGGCGCGAAGCCGAGCGTGACGGCCACGTTCACGACCCCGCCGCGGTCGAGCTCGGCGGCCAGCGCGGCGTCGAGCCGCCGCGCGGCGCTCACGGCAAGATACACCTCCCACGCCACCCACAGCAACGCGACCACGACGAGGAAGCGCCCGGTGCGATGACGGAGCGCGCTCACGACGACACGAGCCCCCAGCGCTCGACGGTCCACCGCTCGAGCGGCTGCAGCAGGAGCCGGTCGGTGGCCAGCCACAGCACGCCGATCGTGATGATGCCGGCGAGGATCGTGTCGGTCTGGTGGAAGTTCTGCGCGTTGAAGATCAGGAAGCCGAGGCCGGTGCTCGTCGCGATCATCTCGGCGGCGATCAGCGCGCGCCAGCCGAAGCCGATGCTCATGCGGATGCCGGCCACGATGCTCGGCATCGCGCCGGGGATCAGCACCTGGACGATCAGGTGGCGGCGCGAGCCGCCGAGCGTGCGGAGGGCGTGCTCGAACACGCGCGGCACCGTGCGCACGCCGACCAGCGTGTTGAAGAACACCAGGAAGAAGACCGTGTTCAGCATGATGAACGTCACGCTGCCCCAGCCCAGCCCGAACCACGTCATCGCCAGCGGCAGCCACGCGATGCCGGACAGCGCGTTGAAGAAGCTCGCCACCGGCTCGAGCACCGTCGCGAGCCGCCGGCTGAGCCCGACGAGCACGCCGAAGCCGATCGCCAGCGGCACGCTGACGACGAGCCCGACGAGCACGCGCCCGAGGCTCGCGACGATGTTCGTCCAGAGCGAGCCGTCGCGCGCCATCTCCCAGCCCGTGCGCGCCACGGCCTCGGGCGGCGGGAGGAAGATCTCGGCCACGAGCCCGCTGCGCGTGAGGGCGGCCCAGGCGGCGACGAGCACCACGAACGGCGCCACGCCACGGACGAGCGATCCGAGGCGCCGTCTCATCGCTGGATCAGTCCCCAGCGCTCGATCGTCGCCTGCTCCAGCGGGCGGAGGACGAAGTAGTCGAGCACGAGCCACAGCGCGCCGATCACGACCATGCCGAGCATGATGCGCGCGGTGAGGTGGAAGTTCTGCGCGCTGAAGATCATGAAGCCGAGCCCGTGCGCGCCCACCAGCATCTCGGCGGCGATCAGCGCGCGCCACCCGTACGCGAGCCCGAGCCGCATCCCGGTGGCGATGTTCGGCAGGGCACCCGGGAGGATGACGTCGCGCGCGATCCGCCAGCGCGAGGCGCCGAGCGTGCGCAGGCCGTTGACGTAGATGCGCGGCACGCTGCGCACGCCGAGCAGCGCGCTGAGCGCGACGGGGAAGACGACGGTGTAGTTGACCGCCACGAGGATGGTCCGCTCGCCGAACCCGAACCACACGAGCATCAGCGGCAGCCACGCGATGCCGGACACCGACTGGAAGAAGTTCAGGATCGGGAACGCGAACTCCGCGAGTCTCCGGCTCATGCCGAGCGCCACTCCGACGGGCACGCCGATCGCGAACGCGACCAGCGCGGCCGTCACCATCCGTCGCACGCTCTCGGCGACGTAGGTCGGCAGGATGCCCTTCACGATCAGATCGCGCGAGGCGCTCAGCACCGCGCTCGGTGGCGGCAGCACGTACGACGGCACGGGCAGCGTGGCCGCCGCGAGGCTCCACGCGCCGAAGAACCCGGCGAGGAGGAGGATCCACGTGAGGACGGTCTCGCGCGCGGTCACTCTACGGCCCTCGTCAGGCGCTCGCGCAGCGGCTGGGAGCCCTGCGAGAGGAAGAACGCGCGTGGGCCGGCGTTGAAGTGATACACCTCCAGGTCAACGGCACTGACGCCGAGCTCGCGCGCGAGCGCGACGCCGGCCGCGAGCAACGCTTTCCCGCAGCCCTGGCCCTGCGCGCCCGTCTCCACCGCGATCTGGTCGATGACGACGACGCGGCGCGCATGGAGAGCTTCCACTTCAGGACGCTCCGCGATCGTGGCCACGAGATACCCGATCGGCTCGCCGGCGAGCGAAGCGAGCAAGACATGGATGTCGGCGCGGCTGAACCACGACTCGGCGAGGCGCGCCGCCACGTCACGGCTCAACGGCTTGAAGTAGTCAGGGTGCGCCTGCACGTGCCTGTCGTGCACGAACGGGCGCAGTGACGCGAGCGCCTCCACGTCGTCGCGCGCGGCCCGGCGGATCTCGAGCGCCGCCGCGTCAGGCACGAGCCTCGCTGGCGGGATCGACTTCCGCGCGCACCAGCTTCAGCACGTGCTCGCGGGTGGCGTCGAACGACGGCTCGGAGGCGAGCAGCTTCCACGTCCGCCGGTCGCGCGGGATGGGCACGGGGACGAGCGCCTTGATGCGGCCGGGGTGACGGGAGAGCACGCAGCACCGGTCGCCGAGGAACACCGCCTCCTCGACGTTGTGGGTGACGAAGAGGATCGTCTTCTTCGTCGCCTGCGCGATCGCGTTGAGCTCCTCGCCGAGCGTGATGCGCGTCTGCGCGTCGACGGCGGCGAACGGCTCGTCCATGAGCATGACCTCGGGGTTGGCGGCGAGCGTGCGCGCGACCGCCACGCGCTGCTTCATCCCGCCGGACAGCTCGTGGGGATACTTCTTCTCGAAGCCGACGAGCCCGACGAGCTCGACGAAGCGCCGCACGGTCTCGACGCGCTCGTCCCTCGCGACGCCCTGGATCTCGAGCCCGTGCGCGATGTTGCGCTCCACCGTGCGCCACGGGAGGATCGCGAACTCCTGGAAGACGACGCCGCGGTCCGGCCCGGGGCCGCGCACCGGCCGGGCGTCGAGCAGCACCTGACCGCGCGTGGGCACGACGAGGCCGGCGACGATCGAGAGCAGCGTGCTCTTCCCGCAGCCGCTCGGCCCCACGACGGAGAGCAACTCGCCCTCGGCGACGTCGAGGTCGATCCCGTCGAGCGCCACCACCCGCTCGCGCGTGAACGGGTTGACGTATTCGTGGCGAAGCCCCTTGACCGCGATCTTGGCCACTTTCACGGCACTCGGCGCCGGGCGGACCTCACGTCCGCCCGGAGCCGTGGGGGGGGCTTGGGGGCGCCCGGAGCCCCCCAACTCACTTGGGCAGATCGGCGAAGAACTGCGGATGCGACTTCATCACCTTCTCGATGAACCGGAGCTCGATCCCCTGCTGCCACGGCAGCGCCGCGCGCATCTTCTTCTGCTCGACGAGGATCCGGTTGTTGTCCTCCCACGCCGCGACCGTCTTCGGCGTGATGCGCGCGTCGAACACCATGTTCGCCAGCGCCTTCTTCGCGACGGCGGCGTCGAGGCCCGGCACCCAGCGCGTGGAGATCTCCGCCGCCTCGTCCCGGTTCTTGCGCGTGTACCACGTGGCCTCGGCCATCCCGACGACGTAGCGCTCGACCACGTCGGCGCGCTTGTCGATGACGTCCGCGCGCACCGACATGTTGATGTAGTAGCCGACGTGGCCACCGCCGCGGCTCACCACGACCGCGTCGGGCACCTTGCTCTCGACCAGCGAGCCGAACGGCTCCCACGTGACGACCGCGTCGACGCTGCCGCCCTGGAGCGCGGAGACGAGGTTGCCCGGCGGCACGTTGAGGAGCTGGATCTTGTCGCGTCCGATGCCCTTCTTCGCGAGCACCACGCCGAGGTACTCGTCGCCCGTGCCGCCGACGGGCGTGCCGATCTTCTTTCCCGCGAGGTCCTCGACCTTCGTGATCCCGCCGCCCTTGCGGGCGAGGATCGCGACGGGCTGGTCGGAGTACATCGAGCTGCGGTCGCCCGTGAGCCCGACGACGCCGCGCGCCTGCATGCCGCGCTCGACCGCGACGGGGAAGTTCGAGAAGGCGGCGCCGATGATCTCCACCTCGCCGGCCTGGAGCGCCTTCGACATCTCCTGCCCGGTGTTGAGGACCTTCAGCTTCACGTCGACGCCGTGCTTGAGGAAGATGCCCTTCTCCACGCCGACGAAGCTCGGGACGTGGTTCATGTTGCCGCCGACGGCGGCGTTGAGCACCGCGGGCGACTGGGCGCCCGCGCTCCACGCGAGCGCGACCGTGACGACGAGCGCGACCGCGACGCTGACGATTCGTTTCATGGGCTCCTCCCGGAGATGCGGTCCATAGAGTAGTACACTCCGCGCATGGCACTGACGAGAGTGCTGGTCACGGGCGCGGGCAGCGGCATCGGACGCGCGGTGTGTCTGCGCGTGGCGCGTGACGCTGCCGCGCGCGGCGAGGCCGCGAAGATCGCGGCCGTCGACCTGGCGTCGTCGCCCGGGCTCGCGGGCGTCGCCGAGGAGCTGAAGACGCTGGGCGCGCAGGTGGCGGCGATCCACGCTGACATGGGCACGGCGGACGGCCCCGGGCGCGCGGTCGCCGACGCCGTGCGAGCGCTCGGCGGCCTGGACGGCCTCGTGAGCAACGCCGGCGTCAATCGGCCCGGTGCCCTCAAGGACTACAAGGTCGAGGACTGGGACGCGCTGTTCGCCGTGAACGTGCGCGCGACGTGGTTGCTCGCGAAGGCGGCGCACGCCGCGCTCACCGCCTCGCAGGGAGCGATCGTCGTCACCGGGTCGATGTCGGGCAGCAACGCGCACGCGAACCTCGGCGCGTACGGCCCGAGCAAGGCCGCGGTCATCATGCTGATGCGGGTGCTCGCGCAGGAGTACGGCCGCGACGGGATCCGCGTGAACGCGGTCTCGCCGGGCATGGTGAGAACGGGGATGACCGAGCCCGTCTATCGCAACCCGGAGCTCGCGAAGCAGCGGGACGAGCTGGTGCCGATCGGCCGCGTCGCGACCCCCGAGGACATCGCCGACGCGATCGTGTTCCTCCTCGGTTCCGACGCGCGCTACGTCAACGGCCACGACCTCGTCGTGGACGGCGGCGTCGCGGGCAACTTCCTCGGCCGGCTGCCCGGTCTCTCCCAGATCCCGCGCGGCTGATTTCCTCGCCGACGCGCGCCGCGCTCCGCATCGCGGATCGGCGTCGGGCCGAGCCCGCGGCGATGGACGGTCTGCCGGCCGCCGCCTAGCGCTGCGCGCCCAGCAGCTTCTCCCGCAGCTTGCCCGCCTGCTGATCGAACGGCACGCCGCGGCGGTCCGTCATCGGGGTCTTGTCGGCGAGCGTCGTGATCAGCTCGGCGAAGATCGGCCCCTCCTCCGTCAGCATCTTCGGAAAGCGGCGCTTGAACTCCTCGAGGTCGCCGATCTGCAGCGTGGTCTTGTAGCCGGCGCCCTTCGCCATCGTCACGAAGTCGACGACGAGCCCGCCGGGAATCTCCTGCGAGCCGGACGTGTGATAGACGCCGTTCTTGAACAGCAGGTGAATGAGGTTGCGCGGGCGCGCGCCGGCGATCGTCGCCAGAGAGCCGAGCTGCATCAGGAGCGAGCCGTCGCCGTCGAAGACCACCACGCGCCGCTCGGGACGCGCCAGCGCGAGCCCGAGCCCGAGTGACGACGCGCCGCCCATGAAGCCGACGCAGCCGACGGAGAAATCCTCCGGCTGCATCTCGCGCCACGCCGGGCCCGTCGTCATCGTGGGAACGCAGATCGCCTCACCGCGGTGCGCGGCGATGACCTTCAGGACGTCCTCGGGCTTCATCGCCATCAGGTCGTCTCCAGGCCGACGAGCACGGCGGCGGGACCTTTCCGCTGCCGGCTGAGCCGGTAGTACTCGGGGATGAGGTGGACGTCGTTCGGGCCTTCGAGGCGCGCGTGCGGCACGCTGAACGTGTCGAGCAGCGGCTCGGCGAAGCGCACCATCGAGTGGCGCGACTCCTTCGGGTCCTTGTCCTTCTCGCGGCTCAGGAGCCCGATCATGTAGAAGACCGGGATCTTGCCGTCCATCGACACGCCGCGCAGCGTGTTCACCGACGCGTAGAGTCCCGCGTGCTGGATCATCAGCACCACCGGCTCGCCGCCCAGGTGCAGCCCCGCCGCGATCGTGCACGCCTCGTCCTCCGTCGCGCACGTCACGGTCTTGATGGTGTCTTCCTTGTCGAGCGCGGCGAGCACCGTCTTCTGGTGCGTGTCGGGCACGCTCAGGATCCAGCCGAGATACGGGCTGGTCGGATTGCGCCAGCCCTCCGCGGCGAGCGCGGCGCGCGCTTCCTTGAACGTGTCCTTGAGCGCGTCGATGACGAGCGGCGCGGGAATGGATTCTGGCATGGCACGGACTATACCAAGCGTTCCGCGGCGCGTGCTAGCCTCGACGCCCTATGTGGATGTGGGCGCTCAGAACGGTGCCATGGCGGATGCTGCTTCGCCACGCGCCGACGATCGTCGAGGCCGCGCACCGCTACTACACGGGAGCCCGCCGGACGGCGGACGACCACGCCCCGGCCTCGCCCTCGCGCGCGCGTGACGAGCTCGAGCGCGCCGTCGATCGGCTCGAGCAGCGCGAGGTCGAGCAGGCCAGGATCGTCGCCGATCTCGCCAAGCAAGTGGCGGAGATGACCACCGCGCTCGAGGTCATCCGCGCGCGCCTGACCATCGCGCTCTGGGGGGTGGCGATCAGCGGCGGCGTCGCGCTCCTGTTCCTCGTGCTCGCGCTCGCGCGCGGATGATCGTCTCCGTGCCGGCCGTCGAGTTGCCGAGCGCGGAGCGCCGGTAGTATCGTTCCCGGCCATGGACACACTGGAGCTCGGCCTCAAGGGCAAGGTCGCGATCATCACCGGCGGGAGCGAGGGGCTCGGCAAGGCGACGGCCGAGAAGTTCGCGAAGTGCGGCGCGAAGGTCGCCATCTGCGCGCGGCGGGCCGACGTGCTCGACGCCGCCGCCAAGCAGATCGAGAAGAGCGGCGCGGAAGTCCTCGCGATGCCCACCGACGTCACGAAGAGCGACCAGGTCGCGAAGTTCGTCGACGCGGTCATCGGCCGGTGGGGCGGCGTCGACGTGCTGCTCAACAACGCCGGCACCTCGCAGGCCGCGTCGTTCCTGGACGTGACCGACGAGACGTGGACGTACGACTGGGACCTGAAGGTCATGGGCGCGATCCGGTTCTGCAAGCTCGTCGTCCCGGCGATGAAGAAGCGCGGCGGCGGCGCGATCATCAACGTCACCACGATCGGCGGCAAGACGCCGCTCGCGAAGGCCCTGCCGACGTCGATGACCCGCGCGGCCGGCATCAACCTCACGAAGTCGCTCTCGAAGGAGTACGCCGCCGACCAGATCCGCGTGAACACGATCTGCCTCGGCGTGGTGAAGAGCGCGCAGTGGACGCGCCGCTTCAAGGGCGGCGACCTCGACGCGTACTACGCCGACATGGCGAAGCAGCGCGGCGTGCCGCTCGGACGGCTGGGCGAGGCCGAGGAGTTCGCGGACCTCGCGGCGTTCCTCGCGTCCGATCGCGCGAAGTGGATCACGGGCACGGCGATCAACTTCGACGGCGGCGCCGCCGCGGCCGTTTAGGAGAACGACGATGGCAGCCAAGATCGAGCCCTATTGCCCGTCGGGCGTTTACAAGGCGCCGGGATACAGCCAGGGCATCAAGGTCACCGGGGCGCAGACGATCCTCTTCCTCGCCGGGCAAGTGTCCTATGGCCCGGACGGCAAGCCGGCGCACAAGGGCGACTTCAAGGCGCAGGCGCGCGAGGCCTTCCTGTGCATCAAGCGCCTCGTCGAGGGCGCGGGCGGGACCATCAAGAACGTGGTGAAGCTCAACACGTACGTCCTCGACGTCGCGAACCGCCCGGCCTATCGCGAGGCGCGCAAGGAAGTGTTCGGCGACCACGAGCCGGCCTCGACGCTGGTGCAGATCGGCGCGCTGGCCGAGCCGGAGTACCTCATCGAGATCGAGGCGATCGCGGTCGTTTAGTTGGAGATGGGGGGCCGCCTCCAGCGGCCCCCCAAGCCCCCCACGCTACGGGCGCGGAGTGAATCCGCGCCCTCCGCGAGTGGCCAGCGTAAACAGGACCCAGCTGATCACGACGATCGCCGGCGCGGCGTGGAACGCGCCGGTATACGAGCCCATGGCGTCGTAGAGGAAGCCGGCGGCGGCCGGGCCCAGCGCGGCGCCGCAGCGCCAGCCGAGCGTCAGCATCCCCGTGATCGCGCCGATCGCGCGCAGGCCGAAGAGGTCGGGGATCGCGCGCACCAGCATGTTGTCGGTCGCCGCGGCGCCGACGCCGAACACGACCATCGCGATCAGCAGCATCGTCGGCGACGGCGCCGTCGCCAGCAGGATCAGCGCGGTGAGCTCGAGCACGTAGCACGCCGACGTCGTGAGGCGCAGGTCGAAGCGGTCCGAGACGACGCCCGCCGTCAGCCGGCCGATCACCGAGCCGATGCCGTACGCCGTCAGCGCGAGCGACGCGACCGCGAGCGTCACGCCGCGGTCGCGCGCGAACGGCACCGCGTGGACCGACAGCATGAAGATGATGCCGCCGAGCAGCAGCCAGGCGACGTTGAGGCACCAGTAGCGCGGATCGCGAAACGCCTCGCGCAGCGTGACGCCGCTGAGCGCGTGCGGTGTTCCCGTCGTGGTGGCGGCCTGCACCTCGAATGTGCGCGGCAGACGGACCGTCGACGCCGCGAGCAGCGTCACCATCGCGCAGCCGCCGCCGAGGAGCGCGTAGGCGGGACGCCAGCCGAGCCGCGCGATCAGCCACGCGGCGAGCGGGCCCGCCGACATGTAGCCGACGTTGAAGCCGATGAGCACGAGCGCGATCGCGAGCCCGCGGCGATCGCGAAACCAGTGCGCGACCGTCGACGTGCTGAGCAGGTAGAAGCTCGACATCCCGACCCCGCCCACGAGGCCGACGAGCACGTAGAGGTGCCAGAGCGCGCCGATCGTCGACACGAGCGCGAAGGCGGTGCCCGCGAGGCCGGTGGTGAGCAGCATCATCACGCGGGGGCCGTGGCGGTCGGCGAGCGTGCCCACGACGTACCCCGCGAGGCCGCCGACGACCAGGTTGAGCGACAGCGCGCTCGCGATCGCGCCGCGGCTCCAGCCGAACGTCTCGGCGATGACCGGCAGGAACACGCCGAAGGCGGCAAGCGGCGTCGAGATCCCGAGCGTCACGGTGAAGAGCGCGGCCACGATCAGCCAGCGCCGGGAGAGCGAAGGCACGTGACACGTTATACTCCAGCCCAATCGCCATGAGCCGTATCGAGACGCGGACGATCAGCGTCGCGGTGACGTTCTTCGCGGATCTGCGACGATTCCTGCCCCGCGGTGCCGACGGCCCGCAGCGCTACGCGCTTCCCGACGGGGCGACCGTCAGCGATCTGCTCGCGACGATCGGGATCGCGCCGGACACCGACCTCACGGCCGCGGTCGACGGCGAGCTCGCCGATCGCGAGACGCGCCTGCGCGACGGCGCCGACGTCATGCTGCTGAGCCCGATGGAAGGCGGGGCGGCGACGACCGTCGAGCGGCACTACGGGCGCGGGCCCGGGCTCGTCGACGCGATCCGGAGGGCGCTCGCGGGGATGGGGAAGGATCCCGCCCGGCTCGCGCCGGCCGACCTCGCCCCCATCGACGAGTTCCACCTCCGCGGCCGCGAGGCCACGATCGAGCTCGCGCAACGCGCGAAGCTGGCCCCCGGGCTCCGCGCGCTCGACGTGGGCTGCGGCCTCGGCGGCTCGGTGCGCTATCTCGCCGCGGAGCACGGCTGCCGCGCGACGGGCCTCGACCTCACGCCCGAGTACGTCGACGCCGCGCTGGAGCTCGCGCGCATGGTGAAGCTCGACGGCGCGGTGAGCTTTCGCCAGGGCAGCGCGCTCGCGCTGCCCTTCGACGCCGCGTCGTTCGACATCGTGTGGACCGAGCACGCGCAGATGAACATCGCCGACAAGCGGACGTTCTACGCCGAGATCGCGCGCGTGCTGCGCCCGGGAGGCCGCCTCGTCTTCCACGACATCTTCCAGGGCCCTGCCGGCCCGCCGCACTTTCCCGTGCCCTGGGCCGACGAGCCGTCGATCAGCCATCTCCAGACGCCGGACGAGGCACGGGCGCGGCTCGCGGACGTCGGACTCACCGTCCACGACTGGGTGGATGAAACGGTTCCGTCGCTCGCATGGTTCGCGGCGACGGTCGAGCGGCTCCGCGCGACAGGGTCGCCGCCGCTCGGCCTTCACCTGCTGATGGGATCGAACGCCAAGGACAAGTTCGCCAACATGCGCCGGAGTCTCGAAGAGCGGCGCATCGTCGTCGTCCAGGCCACCGCCGAGAAAACGTAAGGGGTGTGGGCTCCCTCAGTCGCGGGGCCCCATGGGAAAGGACATCGATGGACCGCTACGGCTACTGGAACAAGATCCTGCACGTGAACCTGACCGAGCGCCGCACGTGGATCGAGGAGCCGGGCGACGTGTTCTTCCGCAGGTACGGCGGCGGGCGCGGCATCATCGCGCACTACCTCCTCAAGTACGTCCCCAAGGGCGCCGATCCGCTCGGTCCCGACAACGTGCTGATCTTCGCCCCGGGCGTGCTCACGGGCGCGCCGGTGCCGGGCGCCGGCCGCCACAGCGTCGGCGCGAAGTCGCCGCTGACCGGCGGCTTCGGCGAATCGGAGTCCGGCGGCTTCTGGGGCGCCGAGCTCAAGCGTGCCGGGTGGGACGCCATCGTCGTCCACGGTGTCTCCCCCGCCCCGGTCTACGTCGGGATCAACGAGGGCCGGGTCGAGATCCGCGACGCCGCGCACCTCTGGGGCAAGATCACCGGGGACGTGCAGGACGCGGTGCTGGCGGAAGTCGGCGATCCGCGCGCGCGCGTGGCGACGATCGGTCCCGCCGGCGAGAACCTCGTGCGCTTCGCGTGCATCGCGAACGAGCTGAACGAGGTCGCCGGACGCACGGGCATGGGCGCGGTCATGGGCGCGAAGAAGCTCAAGGCGATCGCCGTGCGCGGCAAGACCGCGGTGAAGCTCGCCGACGCGAAGGGCCTCAACGCGGTCGCGAAGTGGGTCTCGTCGACGATGGACGAGAAGCACCGCGCGTTCCACGAGTTCGGCACGGGCGCCGCGATGCAGGGCAAGAGCCTCGAGGGCGGCATGCCGACGCTCAACTACCGCCTCGGCAGCTTCGAGCACACCGCGAAGGTCGACGCGATCGCGGTGCGCGACCAGATGCGCGTGAAGATGGAAGCCTGCTACGCCTGCTCCGTGCGCTGCAAGAAGGTCGTCCATATCGAGAAGAAGGAAGAGCTCGCGCGCGAGGCGCAGGAGAAGGTCCACGGGGGCAAGGGCACGGTCGGCTTCGATCCCTTCGGCCGCTACAGCGTCGATCCGAAGTACGGCGGGCCGGAGTACGAGTCGCTGGCGGCGATGGGCGTGAACCTCGGCCTCGACGACATCATCGCGATCGCGAAGTCGAACGAGATGTGCAACTACCTCGGCATGGACACGGTCTCGCTCGGCTCCACGCTCGCGTGGGCGATGGAAGCGTTCGAGAAGGGCGTGTTGACGCTCGCGGACACGGGCGGCGTGCCGATCAAGTTCCACGACGCCGACGGGGTGATCACGCTCGTCGAGATGATCGCGCACCGCCGGGGCGTGGGCGACCTGCTCGCGGAAGGCTCGCAGCGCGCGGCGAAGAAGCTCGGCCGCGGCTCGGAGGCGTTCCTCACCACCGTGAAGGGCATGGAGATGGCCATGCACGACCCGCGGCACATGCCGGTCATGCGCGCCTCGTACATGATGGCGCCGACGGGCGGCGACCACATGCGCCAGAGCGGCAACCGCAACGGCGTGCGCAACCAGATCGCGCTCTGCCACTTCCTCGCCTACGAGGACGACCAGACGCTCACGATCCTCAACGCCGTCACCGGGTGGAACGCGACGCAGGACGAGGTCGTCACGACCGCGCATCGCGGGCTCACGCTCGCGCGGCTCTTCAACCTGCGCGAGGGCTTCAGCCGGGCCGACGACCGGCTGCCCGCGCGGTTCAGCGAGCCGCTGCCGAAGCACCCGGGGCTCACGCGCGAGCAGCAGGACAAGATCGTCACCGACTACTACGTGGAGTACGGCTGGGACCCGGCGACGGGCGTGCCGACGCCGGAGACGATCCGGAAACTGGAGATCGAGCAGGACGCGGCGCTGGCAGTGTGAATCTGATTTTCGATCTCGGCGGCGTCCTGGTCACGTACGACCGGCCCGCGCTCCTCGCCGAGATCTTCAGCGATCCGGCCGCGCACGATCGTGTCCACGGCGCGCTCTACGCCGACTGGGTCGAGGTCGACCGTGGCACGCTCGCGCTCGATGACGCGATCACGCGTGCGGCGACGCGAGCCGGCATGTCCGAGCGCGACGTCGCGCACATCTTCCGCGGGATGTCACATCGCTGGGTCGGCATGCCGGAGTCGATCGATCTGCTGTACCGCTTGAAGGACAAGGGGCATCGGCTCTTCTGCCTGTCGAACATGGGCGTCGATTCGATCGAGTACCTGGACGTCACGCAGACCTTCTGGGACGCGTTCGACGGCATCGTGGTCTCGCGCCGCGTCGGCCTGTGCAAGCCGGAGCGCGAGATCTTCGCGCACGTGCTCGAGCGCTTCGGGCTGAACGCCGCCGGTGTTCATCGACGACGTGGACGTCAACGTCGAGGCCGCCGCGCGCCTCGGCATTCACACCATCCGCCTCGAGAGCGCCGCGCGCTGCGAGCGCGCGCTGCGCGCGCTGGAGTGCCTATGAGCACGTTCCTCTACGTCGGCAACACCGAGAGCAACGAGATCATCGTCCTGCGGCTCGACCGGCCGAACGGCGACCTGACGCCGGTGGAGAAGGTCGCCATTCCCGGCGTCACGACGCCGGGCGGCTCGACGCCGATGGCGGTGAGCCCGGACAAGACGCTCCTCTACGCGGGCACGCGCGACGAGCCGAAAATCGCGGCCGCGTTCGCCATCGACCCGGCGAAGGGCACGCTGAAGCACGTCGCCAGCGGTCCCCTCGCCGACAGCATGGCGTACATCGCGCTCGACCGGACGGGCCGCTACCTTCTCGGCGCGTCGTATCCGGGGAACAAGGTGACGGTGAGCCGCGTCGATCCGCCGGGCACGGTGCAGCCGGCGCACCAGGTCCTCGAAGGGCATCCGAAGGCGCACTCGATCCTCGCCGACCCCGCGAACCGGCACGTCCTCGTGCCGACGCTCGGCAACGATCAGATCACCGTGTTCCGGTTCGACGCGTCCGCAGGCACGCTGACCCCGATCGCGCCGGCGCGCGTGCAGGACAAGGCCGGGCCCCGGCACTTCCGGTTCCATCCGAACGGCCGGATCGTGTACTTGCTCGGCGAGACCGACGCCGCCGTCTACGTCTTCGATTACGACCCCGCGACGGCGGCGCTGAAGGAGAAGCAGCGGATCAGCGCGATCCCGCCCGGGTTCCAGGAGAAGACGGCGGCGGCGGACATCCACGTCACGCCCGACGGCAAGTTCCTCTACGCGTCGGAGCGCCGCTCGAGCACCCTCGCCGGCTTCCGGCTCGATCCCGCGAGCAGCACGCTGACGCCGGTCGGAAACTTCCCGACGGAAACGCAGCCGCGCGGCTTCGCGATCGAGTCCTCGAGCCGCTATCTCTTCGCCGTGGGCCAGCTCTCGCGCGCGATGTCGGCGTATCGGATCGATCCCGAGCGCGGCACGCTGACGAAGCTCCGCGAGTACCCGATGGGCAAGAACCCGAACTGGATCGAGATCGTGGACCTCCCGTGAGCCTCCGCGTGGTCCGGCTCGGCTCGCCGCGCGCGAAGGACGAAGGGCTGCGGCTCGGAACGGTCCGCCGGCCGCCGCGGGGCGTGAAGAAGACCGACTACGCGCGCCGCGACTTCTACGACGTCTGGCTTCCCGACCTCGCGCCCAGCGCCCCGCTCGTGAGCTGGGCCCTGTCGACGCCGTGGACCGATACGCGGTGGGCGAGCTACGCGAAGCGCTATCGCCGCGAGATGCGGACGCCCGGGCGACAGCGGCTCCTGGAGATGCTCGCGCGCCTCTCGCACCAGGCGAACCTGTCGGTCGGCTGCTACTGCGAGCGCGAGGATCGCTGCCACCGCTCGATCCTGCGCGACCTGCTCGCGGACCACGGCGCCACGCTCGCATGACGGAGCGGTGCGCGTGGGCGCGGAGCCCGCTCGACATCGCGTATCACGACGCCGAGTGGGGCGTGCCCGTCCACGATGACCGCGTGCTCTTCGAGTTCCTGATCCTCGAAGGCGCGCAGGCCGGGCTGAGCTGGTCCACCATCCTCAACAAGCGCGCGGCATACCGGCGGGCGTTCGCGGAGTTCGACCCGGCGAAGGTCGCGCGGTTCACCGCGGCGCGCAGGGACCGGCTCATGCAGGACGCCGGCATCGTGCGTCATCGTCAGAAGGTCGAAAGCGCGGTGAGCAACGCGCGTGCGTTCCTGAAGGCGCAGCAGGAGCACGGCTCGTTCGATCGCTACGTCTGGGGATTCGTCGGCGGCGCGCCGAAGCGGAACGCGTGGCGACGCCCGCGGCAGATCCCCGTGCGGACGGGCGAGTCCGACGCGCTCAGCAAGGACCTCAAGCGGCGCGGCTTCAGCTTCGTCGGCTCGACGATCTGCTACGCGTTCATGCAGGCGGTCGGCATGGTCAACGACCACCTGGTGACGTGTCCACAATACGCGACAGTGTACGGAGGCGAGACGGCGTCACGCGGCCGATGACCGTCTCGCTCGCACCGACGAACGCGGCCAGCGAGCGGCACGCGTCGGCGACACCGGCCAGCGCCGCGTCCTGATCGACCCGCTCGCCCGCCACCGGCGACGGCGCGCCGGCCGCGAACCACGGCTCGAAGTGCACGTGGCGGACTTCGAGGCGGCCCTCCGCGCGGTGCGTCTTCGCGTCAACCCGGCCGATGAGGTGGCCGTCGTGGAGGATCGGCAGCGTGTAGTAGCCGTGCACGCGCTTGTCGCCCGGCGTGTAGACCTCGATCCGGTAGTCGAAGCCGAAGAGCCGCGCCACGCGCTCGCGATACCAGAGGAGCGAATCGAACGGCGCGAGGAAGGTCGTCCCGCGTGACGGCGCCCGGATGCGCGCCTCGCGCGCGAGCGCGGGCACATCACGCGCGAGCGCGAACCACGGCGCCGACGACCCGTCCACCGCGACCTCGCGCACCACGCCCTCCGCGAGCAGCGCGCGCAGGGCCGCGCGGCGGGCGCCCGGCGCGAATCGGGGGAACGTCAGGTAGCACCGCAGATCGGCCCCGGTCGCGGCTCCCATCGCGTGCAGCGAGCGCTCGACGTGCCAGCGCACGAACGCGTCGCGCGTGGCCGGGACCACGCCGGCCACGCCGGGCAGCGCACGCTCGAGCAGGTCGAAGCGCTTGTGGAAGTGGCGGCGCGAGTGGACCGTGAACGCGCCCGTCATCCAGAGGTAATGGAGCGCGTGCCGGGTCGGGGTCCAGTCCCACCACCCGCTCCTGCCGCCGGCGGCGCGCCGGTGCTCGAAGTCGGCGTTGCCCATCGGGCCGTTCGCGGCGACGGCCGCCTTGACGCGCGCGACGGCGCGCGTGTTGCGCTGGAGCCAGTCCGACCAGCCGGTGTGGCGGATGCGGTAGTCGAGCATCGCGCGGCGCCACCACGGCAACGCCGACGTGGGGACGAGACACGCCGCGTGCGCCCAGTACTCGAACAAGAGCCGGCGGCCGTAGACGAGGCGATCGAGGCGCGCGCGATCGTACGGGCCGAAGCGCGCCCACAGCGTCAGGTAGTGCGCGCGCTCCAGCACGTTGATGGAATCGAGCTGGAGGCCGCCGGCGTCCTCGACGAAGCGGACGAGGCGGGGGGCCGTGAGCGCCGCCGCGCGCGGCGCCACGAGGTGCTGGCGCCGGAGGAAGAGCCCGCGAGCCGCGCGCACGGGAATCGGGCGGCGTGGCATCCGCCGGAGATTATCATTGGGCCATGCCATGTGATCCCAAGCTGTTCGCGGACATTCCGATCTTCTCGCTCCTCGACGCGGACGAGCGGGCGGTCCTCGCCGAGCAGGTCGAAATGCGGCGCTTCGCGGCCCGCCAGCGCATCTACCGCGCCGGCGACGTCGGGGAGAAGGCCTACGTCGTCGTCAGCGGCCGGGTGGAAGTCATCGTGATCGACGAGGACAACCAGGAGGTCGTGCTCGACCAGCCGCTGGCCGGGGAGATCTTCGGGATGTCGTCGATGCTCTCCGCCGCGACGCACCAGACGACGGCGACGGCGCTCGAGGAGACGACGGCCATCGAGATCGACCGCAACGACATCGCGGGGCTGCTGCAGCGCAAGCCGCTGGCGGGCCTCGACATGCTGACGATGTCGGCGCGGCAGTTCCGGGCGGCGCAGGACCTCGTGCGCGCGCGGGCGGCGCGCAACCCCAACGAGGTGATCGCCGAGACCTTCACGGTCGGCGACCGCCTCGCGGACGGGGTGGCGCGCTTCGGCGGCTCGTGGTCGTTCATCATCGCGTTCGCCGTGGTCCTCGTCGCCTGGGCGACGGCGAACGTGGCCCTCGCCGTGCGCGCGTGGGATCCCTACCCGTTCATCCTGCTGAACCTGTTCCTCTCGATGCTCGCCGCCGTGCAGGCACCGATCATCATGATGAGCCAGAACCGGCAGGACGCGAAGGACCGGCTGCGCAGCGAGCTCGACTTCGCGGTGAACCGCAAGGCCGAGTCCGAGATCACGCAGCTCGCCGCGAAGCTCAACCGCATCGAGGACCGGCTCGACGACATCCACCGGGACCTCGCGCGGCCGTGAGCGGCGCGCCGGACTGGCTGCGCGAGAAGCTGTTCGAGCGCCGGATCGTGATGCTCACCGGTCCGCTCGATCACGCGCTGGCCACGCAGGTCGAGGCGCAGCTCATCGCGCTGGACGGCGGCGGGGACGATCCCGTCACCCTGCACGTCGACAGCGCCGACGGCACCCTCTCCGCGGTGTTCGTCGTGATCGACGCGGTCGAGCGGCTGCGCGCGCCCGTGCACGCGCTCTGCCGCGGCCAGATCGGCGGCCCGGCGCTCGGGATCGTGGCGTCGGCCGATCGGCGGATCGCGACGCCGCACGCGCGGTTAAGTCTCGCCCAACCGCGAGGCGGGTTCTCGGGCACGCCTCACCACATCGCGTCGCAGAACCGCGAGCAGCAGGATCTCTTGTGGCAGCTCTACGCACGCCTGGCGCGCGCGACCGGCCGCCCCGCCGAAGAGATCGCGGAAGACGTTCGCCGGAGCCGGTATCTCGACGCCCAGGAAGCGCTGGCGTATGGGCTGATCGAGGAGATCACCCCGACGCGCTGACTACATCGTCGGCGAGCTGAACTCCCCGCCCATCGCGACGAGCGCCCACGGGCCGCCCTGCGCGTCGAAGCTGAAGCCGATGTGCGCGGCCAGCGCGTGCTGGTCGCGGAAGAGGCGCTGGATCGGATAGCTGTCGTAGATTCCGTTCGCGCCGGCGAGCGCGTGGAGCGCGTCGACGGCGTCGGTGCTCTGCTCCACCGCCCACGCGACGTTGCGGCGATAGCGCAGCTTCTCCTCGATCGACGGCACCCCGCCCGCCCCGGCGATGCGATCGCCTTCGAGACAATCGCCGCGGCACACGAGGCGGGCGGCGTCGATCGTCGCGCCGGCACGCGCCACGCGGAGCTGCACGGCCTGGAAGTCGCGCATGCGCATCGCCGTGTAGCTCGTGCTCCGCTCCTTGATCGCGGCGATCGTCTGCTCGAGCGCGCCCTGCGCGTTGCCGATCCCGGAGCCGGCGAGGCAATGCGAGCTCAGGCCCGAGATCGGCACGCGATAGATCGCGCCGGGGTTCGCCGACGCGCCGGGAAACTCGCTGCCGCCCCGCGCGAGGTACATGCAGAGCGCGCGATGCTCCGGCACGAAGAGCTCCTTCGCACGGACCGACTTCGAGCCGGTGCTCCGCATGCCGAGCACGTGCCAGTCGTCGACGATCTCGTAGTCGCCGCGGGGCACGAGGCACATGCGGTGATCGACCACGCGGTCGCCGTCGCGCACCATCACCGCGAGCATGTTCCACTCGCAGTGATCGACACCGCTCGAGAAGTTCCAGAAGCCGCTCACGACGAACCCGCCGTCGACGCGGCGCCCGCGGCCCTGCGGGTACGCGATGCCCGAAGCGATGAGCGCGTCGGGGTTCGCGCCCCACACCTCCTCCTGCGCGCGCGGGTCGTAGAGCGCCAGGAGCCAGTGGTGGATGGCGAGGTTGCCGACGTTCCACGCGGTCGACGCGCAGCCGCGCGCGACCTCGTCCGGGATGTCGAAGATGGCCACGAACGGCAGCTCCATCCCGCCCCAGCGCTTGGGCTGGTGGAACCGCAGCAGGCCGGTGCGATGCAGGTCGTCGAGCGTCTCCTTCTGCATCCGGCGCGCGCCTTCCGCGCCCGCCGCGCGCTCGCGGAGGACGGGCACGAGATCGCGCGCGCGGCGCATCGCCTCGTCGTACGTCACGTCCGCGAATCCTCGTGGCATCGGCGCGCCTCCGGGCGCGATGGTACAGTGAACGCCGCGAGCCGCACAATCCGGGAGCCCCACACCACTCTGGAGGACGCGATGGATCCCAACGTCAAGAAGACCGCGCTGCGGATGATCCCCTACGGTCTCTTCGTCCTGACCGCGGCCAAGCACGACGGCAGCGAGGTGTCCGCCGCCACCGTGAACTGGGTGACGCAGACCTCGTTCGAGCCGCCGCTGGTCGTGGTGGGCGTGAAGAAGGACTCGCACGCGCACCCGCTGATCAAGGAATCGAAGTCGTTCGCGCTCAACGTGCTGGGCAAGGGGCAGCAGGCGCTCGCCTTCACGTTCTTCAAGCCGGCGGAGCTGAAGGACGGCAAGATCTCCGGCGAGGCGTTCCGGCGCGGCACGACCGGTGCGCCGATCCTCGCGAGCACGCCGGCGTACGTCGAGTGCACGCTCGAGAGCACCGTCGAGCTCGGCGACCACTCGGTCTTCGTCGGCAAGGTCGTCGACGCCGGCGTGACCAAGCAGCCCGAGGGCCGCGCCGACGACGCGACGCTCTGGCTGAAGGAGCTCGGCGACAAGCTCTTCTACGGCGGCTAGTCGAACCCGTACCGCCGGCGGTTGAGATCGACGAAGTCCGCGTCCGTCATCTCGCCGCCGGTGGCGACGTACTCCTCGTCGCTGACGCGGGTGCGCCCGCTCAGCACCTTGCGCGCGTCCTCACCGACGACGTGGCGCAGCTTCGGCGCATCCCCGAGCGCCGCGTCGTGGATCACCCGCGCGGCGTCCTCGGGCTGGCTCGGCGTCTTCACGAGCTGATAGAGGAGCAGGAGCCTTCGGACGTGCACCGCGTAGGGTGACGCGGGGTCGGTGAAGCGCCGCGCCTTCTTGAAGATCGGCGTGATGACCACGCCCGGCTCGACGATCGCCACGCGGATCCCGAGCGCGAAGACTTCCTGCGCGAGCGCTTCGCTCGCCGCTTCGAGCGCGTGCTTCGCCGCGCAGTAGTGGCCGTGGCCCGCGACCGCCACGCGGCCCCACACCGAGCTCACGTTGACGATGGCGCCGCCGCGCTGCGCGCGCATCGCCGGCAGCACGGCCTGCGTCATCCGGATGGCCCCGAAGTAGTTCGCCTCGAACATGGCCTTCGCGAAGTCGACGGGCACGTCGGCGATCGGTCCGCCGCCGCCGATGCCCGCGTTGTTGACCAGCACGTCGATCCGGCCGCTGCCGTCGAGGACCGCGCGCGCGGCCCGCGCCACCGACGCGTCGTCGTCCACGTCGAGCGTGACGATCCGCACCCGCGGCTTCTCGGCGTCGACGGCCGCCGCGAGCTCGGTGGCGGCGCTCGGAGCGCGGACACCGGCGTAGACGTCATGGCCCGCGCGCGCGAAGTGCAGCGCGGTCGCGAGCCCGATGCCGCTGCTGCTCCCGGTGACGAGGACGACGGCCATGCAGGTGCCTCCTAGCCCGGCGCGAGCAGCCCCAGCTGTCGCGATTGCGCGACGAGCTTACCGTCGGCGTCCCAGATCTCGAAATCCTCCTCGTGGTAGCCGCCGATCACGTGCCGGGTCACGACGCGGCACGCGAGCCAGCCCGGCGCCGGCCGCGCGCGCACGTGCACGGTGAGCTCGATCGTGGACGACGTGGGCTCGCCGATCTCGAGGATCGCGGGATACGCGGCATCGACGATCGCGACGAGCGCGATCGGGTCCGGCGCGCGGCCGTCCTTGAAGCGGATCCAGAAGCTCATGGTCGGGTCCCCGCTCGGCCGGCCTCGCATCCATCCGGGCCGCTCGGCCATGCGGTACTGAGCAACACGGCCCCGCGAGGTAATGCGCTAGCGTACCGTATCCGATCTCGGACATTGACCGCTGTTCGCGCCGACCGTACGATCCCGCCGATGGCGACCCAACTCGCCTACCGGCACTGGACGCGCAAGGAATACGACCGGCTGATCGAGCTCGGCGTCATCAAGCCGGACGAGCGGATCGAGCTCATCGGCGGGCAGATGATCGTCGCGGAGCCAAAGGGCAGTCCGCACTCGACCGCTGTCGGCTTGACCGCGGAAGCGCTCCGTGCGGCGTTCGGGCCGGGATGGGTCATCCGGGTGCAAGACGCCGTCGCGATCGCCGTTACAAGGGGAGCCTTTATGCCCGAGCGGCGCTCGAGGATTGCTGGATCGTCAACCTGCAGCGACGCGTCCTCGAGGTGTACCGCGAGCCGGTCGCCTCGCCATCCGCGCGTTTCGGATGGAGCTACGCAAGCGTTCGCTCCCTGAGAGAAAGCGCGACGGCCTCGCCGCTCGCCGCGCCGGCGGCGGTCATCGCCGTCGCCGACCTGCTTCCCTAGACCATCCACCTGACCGGAGAGCGACATGCCCAAGATCTTTCGCGTGTACAGCGGAGCCGACGGGAAATCGCACATCGCCGAGGAGCCGATGGACCTGAAGCCGTTCAAGGACGTCGAGGGCTCGTACGGTGAAGGCACGCCGATGCAGAGCGCAACGGGCATCGCGTTCCGGGTGTTCCCGCCGGGCTACGTCCTCCACTGGCACTGCGCGCCGCGCCGGCAGTATTCGATCACGCTCTCGGGCGCCGCGGAGATCGAGGTGGGCGACGGCACGGTGGCGCGCGTCGGTCCCGGCGACATCGTGCTCGCGGAAGATCTCACCGGCCAGGGCCACGTCACGCGCGTGGTGGGCACCGAGCCCCGACTCTCCGCGATCGTCCCTTTAACTTGAGGCCTTCGGCACTCGCGGAGGGCTCGGATTCACTCCGAGCCCGCAGCGGAGGGGGCTTGGGGGATCCGTCTCGGATCCCCCATGTCAATCAGTCGAACGTCAGGACCGTGCGGGCGACCTCGCCGGCCTTCATCGCGCGGAAGGCGTCGTTGATGTCGTCGAGGCGGCCGCGGCGCGTCACCATCTCGTCGAGCAGCAGGCGGCCCTGCCGGTAGAAGTCGAGGTAGCGCGGGATGTCGGTGCGGAAGCGGTTCGAGCCCATGCGCGACGTCTGCACCTTGCACTCCGGCCGGATCGCCATCCACGGGAACTCGATCGTCGCGTCCGGCGGCAGGACGCCCACGATCGTCGCCGTGCCGCGGATCGCGAGGCTCTCGATCGCCTGGCGCACGAGCGTGGTGTTGCCGACCGCCTCGAACGCGTGATCGACGCCCGCGCCGCCGGTGAGCGCGCGGATCGCCGCGACCGGATCGTCCTTGACGCTGTTCACCACGTCCGTCGCGCCGACGCGCCTGGCCATCTCGAGCTTGCCGTCGAATTGATCGACGCCGATGATCCGCCGCGCGCCGCCGATGCGCGCGCCCTGGACGATCGAGAGCCCGACGCCGCCGCAGCCGAACACCGCGACGGTCTGTCCCGCCTCGAGCCCGGAGCTGCGCAGCGCCGCGCCGACGCCGGTGAGCACGCCGCACCCGACGAGCGCGGCACGGTCGAGCGGCAGGTCCTGGTCGATCTTCACCACGGAGTTCTCGTGCAGGAGCATCCGCTCGGCGTAGCTTCCGATGCCCGCGAACTGCCGGAACGGCTCGCCGCGCTGCGAGATCCGCGGGGCCTCGCGATCCGGACGCGTGACGACGCCGCCGACGCACAGGTTCGGATGGCCCGACAGACATTGCTCGCAGGTTCCGCAGAAGCCGGAGAGACACGCGACGACGTGATCACCGGGTCGCACCGTCGCGACGTCGGCGCCGACCGCTTCGACGACCCCCGCGCCTTCGTGACCGAGCACGAACGGCCGGTCGAGCGCGTACCTGCCAAGGCCATCGACGACGTGCAGGTCGCTGTGGCAGACACCTGTGGCCACCGTGCGCACGACGACTTCGCGTCGCCACGGCTTGTCGACGTCGACGTCCTCGATCGTCAGGGGCGCGTGCACCTTCCGGAAGACGGCGGCTTTCATCCCTTTAACCCGCGGGCTCGCCGGCGTTCACGGCGAGGACCTGGCCCGAGATGCTCTTCGCCATGTCGCTGCAGAAGAACACCGTCGCGTCGACGATGTCGTCGGCCGTGACGAAGCGCTTGAGCGGGTTGCGCTCGATCATCGCCGTGCGCATCTGCTCGGGCGAGATCCCGCGCACCTCGGCCTGGCCCGCGATCACGCGGTCGATGCGGTCGCCCTCGACCGCGCCGGGCGCGACGCAGTTGACGCGAATCGTGGGCGCGAGCTCCAGCGCCATGCCGTACGTCATCCCCACCTGCCCCGCCTTCGACGCGCAGTAGCCGATGCGATACGGCAGGCCGCGACGCCCGGCACCCGAGGAGATGTTCACGATCGATCCGCCGCCCGCCTTGCGCATCTCCGGCACGACGAAGCGCGTGCAGAGATACGAGCTGGTCAAGCACGAGTCGACGGTGTAGCGCCAGTCCTCCATCGTGTACTCCTCGACCTTCTTCGTCGGACCGCCGTCGCCCGCGTTGTTGACGAGCGTGGTGATCTTGCCGAACGCCTTCACGCCGTCGGCGACCATCCGGCGGACCTGGTCTTCCTCCGCGGCGTCGCAGACGAGCGCGATCGCCTTGCCGCCCGCCTTGGTGACCTGAGCCGCCGTCTCCTTCACGAGATCCGCCGAGCGCGCCGTGCAGACGACGGCCGCGCCCTCCTGGGCGAAGCGTACGCTGAGCGCGCGGCCGATGCCCTTCGATGCGCCGGTGATGATCGCGACCTTGCCGTCGAGCAAACCCATCGATCTCTCCCGTCGAGTGATGATTTCTTCAGCGTCACGTCTTCGTCATGACTCCCGGATCGGATACGAAGGTGGGACGACCTCGTCGACGCCCTTGCCGGTCCAGTGCCACTGCGGGACCGCGTGCCAGAGCCGCTCGGCTTCCGCCTGGACGTCGCGGAGCAGCGCGGCTTCGTCCACGCGCACGGCCGTGCCGCCCTCGATCAGCGGCTGGCCGTCGACGATCACGGTCTCGACGTCGCTGCCGCTCCCACACTCCACCAGCGCCTTGATCGGATCGTGGACGGCGCCGTAGTGCATCTTCAACAGATCCACGACGATGATGTCGGCCTTCGCGCCCGGGACCAGGCGCCCGATGTCGTCGCGGCCGAGGTGGCGCGCGCCGCCGAGCGTCGCCGCGTCGAAGACGTCGCGCGGCTTGCCGACCATGAAGCTCTCGTCGGCCATGCGGCACATCAGCGCCGCCCACCGCATCTCGTGAACGATGTCCTGGGGATACGTGTCGGTGCCGAGCGCGATGTTGATGCCGCGCGCGCGGTACCGCGCGAAGGACTCGAACGTGATGCCCATCTTCGCGTACTTGTACGGCGCGTGGACCACGGTGGCGCCGGTGTCGGCGAGGATCTGCAGATCGTCGCCATAGGGGTAATGGCACCACGAGTGCGCGTTGTGGAAAACGCAGTGACCGAGGCCCGTGCGCTCCTTGAGGAAGCCGATCGAGTGCAGGAGCTGGATCGGCGTCTTGCCGTGCTGCTCGAGGATCTTGTGGAACTCGCGCTGGTTCATGGCCGTGTGGAACTGCACGGGGACGCCCAGCTCGTCCGCGGCCCGCCGCGCCTCGCGAAGCAGGTCGACCGTGCACGTGTCCATCTGGCCGGGATAGATCATGGCGCGAATGCGGCCGTCGTAGGCGCCGTCGAACTTCCGGACGTAGTCGATCGCGCGCGCGAGCCCGGCCTTCCCCTGCGCCTCGTTCCACTCCCACACGACGCGGTCGCCGTCGAACACGTACTCCGCCGAGCGGAAGCCGGGTCCGAGGTACGCGCGCACGCCGAGATCGCCGACGAGCTTCGTGAACGCTTCGGGACCGCCGGGCATCGTCCCGACGTCGAGGATCGTCGTGGCCCCCGCGCGCACGGCGGACCACATGCCATACCGGCCACCGATCTCCGCGTTGGCCATGGTGCGCGGCGGCTGCGCGCCGCGGCGCGGCGCCACGTAGCCGATGAAGTTGCTGCCGAAGTAGTCCGCCTTGCCGTCCGCGATGAACACGGTCTGGCCGGCGTTGACCGCGGCATGGAGGTGACAGTTGATGAACCCGGGCGAGACCAGCTTGCCCGTGGCGTCGATCGTGCGATCGACCGCGCCGTCGAACGCGCGCCCGACGTGCACGATCCGATCGTCGTCGAAGACGACGCTGCCATTCGGGATCAGCTCGTGGCTACGCCCGTCGAACCCGACGACCCACCCGCCCCGAATCAGTGTGCGCATGGTCGGACCTCACTGGCCCTTCGGCAGGAACTCGTAGTGTCGATGCGAAGTCTCATCGCAGCCCGCGTATGCTAGCATCCGCCCCGCGCGTCCGTCAGCGCCGGGTGATGACGACGTCTCTGCCTCGCCTCGCTTGGACGTTCCTTCAGATCGGGACGCTTTCGTTCGGTGGGCTAGGGGTCGCGTTGACGCTGATCGAGAAGTTGCTCGTCACGCGGCTGGGAGTCGTCAGTGCCCGCGACGTCGCCGACGCATTGACCCATACCAAGCCGTTGCCCGGCTCGACGGTCGTGCAGGTCGTCGGCTATCTCGGCTGGCGGCTCCGCGGCTGGACCGGCTCGGCGACCGCGACGGCAAGCTTCGTCCTGCCGTCCGCGATCTCCATGGGCCTCCTCGCCTACGGCTACGCCGCGGCCTCGGACTTTCCGGGCTTCGAGTCGGTCCGCCGCGGCATCGTGGCCGTCGTGACCGCGCTGCTGCTCGGGACGATGGCGCGCCTCGCCCGCCAAGCCTTGAGCGGCCACGTCGCGCGCGCGGTCGCGCTGTGCGCGTTCGTCGTCGGCGTCGCATTCCCACGATCGTCGCCGTGGGTGGTCGCCACCGCCGGACTCATCGGGTTCCTGGTGGTACGGGACACCGGTCGTGGTCCACGCTGAGCTGTTTGCCCGCTTCGTGCTGGTCAGCCTCCTGGCCTTCGGCGGCGGTCAAGCTGCCCTGCCCCTGGTCGAGCGGATGGCCGTCGAGGACACGGGATGGCTCGCGCCGGCGACATTCGCCTCGGCCGTCGCGTGCAGCTACATCACGCCGGGTCCGATCCTGAGCGTGGCGACGTTCGTCGGTTACCACGTGAGCGGCATCAGGGGCGCCTTCGCCGCCACGCTGGGCGCGTTCCTGATGCCGTGGATGCTCGCGACGACGGTGGCACGGCAGATCGCGCGCTTTGTCGATCATCGCGGCTTGCGCTCGTTCGGCGCCGGCGCGACACCCGCCGTCATCGGCCTGCTCGGGGTGACGGCGCTCGATCTCGGTCGCGACGCCCTCGTGGGCTGGCCTCAGGTCGCGATCGCCACGGGCGCGCTCCTGTTCGGAGCGCTGACCCGGATTCATCCGGTCGCCCTGCTCGCCGCCGGCGGATTGGCGGGCTGGCTGATCGGCTGACCTCAGGCGGTGTGCTGCAGCTCAGCTTCCAGCTCGACCTGGACCTGCTGGAACTCCGCTTCGAGCGCGTCGATCTCTGCGATCGACTTGGGACAGTCGCCGGCGCGCGCCTGGGCCTCGAGCTCCTTGCAGAGGTCGGCCAGGCTCGTCGCGCCGAGATTGGCGCTCGCCGACTTCAGGCTGTGTGCCGCCTGGCGGATGGCCTCGGCGTCGCGCTGCTCCATTCCCGCGCGCATGGCGCTGAGGAGCTGCGGCGTCGTCGTCAGATAGACCTCGATCACCTTGCCGAGCATGCTGGGGCTGCCGGGCCGGTCGAGCGCGCGAATCTGCTCGAGCGCACGCGGATCGAGGCTTCGCGCGCCGGCGTCGTTCTTGGATTCGGACGCGGTCATGGCCACCTCCACAGTGTTGGGCTGCGCGACGGACGCCGCCGCCGCGGCTCTCGCCGGCTCCGCGGCCGCCGCGAGCGACACCCGACGGGACAACGCAGCGCGGAGCTTCTCGAGCGTGAACGGCTTCGCGATGTAGTCGTCCATCCCCGCAGCGAGACAGGCCTCGCGGTCCTGGACGAACGCGTTGGCCGTGAGCGCGATGATCGGCAGATGCTTCGCCTTCGAGCGCGTTTCGCGATCCCTGATGGTCGCGGTGGCGACGAGGCCGTCCATCTCCGGCATCTGCACGTCCATCAGCACCGCGTCGAACGCGGTCTGCTCCACCGCCCTGACGGCGGCGATGCCGTTGCCGACGACGGTCACGCGGCACCCGAGGTTCTCCAGCATGCTCTTCGCGAGCTCCTGGTTGACCGGGTTGTCCTCGGCCACGAGGACGTGCCCGGACAGCAGCGGCCCGACGCCGTTGCGCCGCGTCGTCTCCTGGAAGGGATCCTGGAGCGCCGCCCCGATGACCTGCACGAGCGTGCGCTGCAGCTCGCGGGCGCGCACGGGCTTCGTGAGCACGCACGTGATGCCCGGACGGTTCGCCCACTCGCTGTCGACCGACGTCAGCAGCACGACGCGCAGCGCGGCCAGCGACGGATCGAGGCTGATCGCCCGGGCCGCGCTGAGGCCGTCCATCTGCGGCATGTGCTGATCCATGATGACCACGTCGTATGCGGTGCCGTGGGCGGTCGCCGCGCGCAGCGTCGCGAGGGCTTCGCGGCCGTCGTGCGCCGTCGCGCACACCATGCCCCAGCGGCCGCACTGTTCCTGCAGGATCTCGCGGTTCGTCGCGTTGTCGTCGACGATCAGCACCCGGAGCCCCTGCAAGTCCGCGCTGGGGCTCGGCCGTCCGGGGACGGTGCCTGCGACGCGGCCGAACGAGGCGGTGAACGAGAACGTCGAGCCTTCACCGGGCGCGCTCGTGACACCGAGCCGACCGCCCATCAACTCGACGAGACGCTTCGCGATGGCCAGTCCGAGGCCCGTGCCGCCGAACTGGCGCGTCGTGGAGCCGTCCGCCTGCGCGAACGACTCGAAGACGTGGTCCTGGAGGTGCTCGGGGATGCCGATGCCCGTGTCGCTCACCTCGAACCGGACGAGCATGCTGTCGACCATGGACTCGACGAGCGTGACGCGGACGACGACCTCGCCCTCGGACGTGAACTTGATCGCGTTGCTGAGGAGGTTCGCGAAGATCTGACGGAGCCGGAGCGGGTCGCCCTGCACGGTCGCCGGCACGTCGTCCTCGAGCGCGCAGACGAGCTCGAGACCCTTGCGGTGGCTCCGCTCCGCGAAGAGGCTGACCGTCTCCTCGACGAGCGCGCGCAGATCGAACTGCGTGAGCTCGAGGTCGAGCTTGCCCGCCTCGATCTTCGAGATGTCGAGGATGTCGTTGATGATGCTGAGCAGGAGCTCGCCGGACTCCCGCGCCATCGTCGCGTAGTGCCGCTGACGCGCGTTGAGGTCGGTGAGCAGCAGCAGCTCCGTCATGCCGAGCACGCCGTTCATGGGCGTGCGCAGCTCGTGGCTCATCCTCGCGAGGAACTGGCTCTTGGCGCGGCTCGCGCTCTCCGCGAGCTCGCGCGCGCGCTCGAGCTCGGTCGCACGCGCGCTGAGCTCCTGCGCCTGCCCGTCCGAAAGGTTCTTTGCCTCGCGCAGCTCGTCGAACGTCGCCTGCTGCACCTGCTCGTAGGTCTGCAGGCGGGCGCCCATGTCGTCGATGCTGCGCGCGCGCTGGCCCATGGAGTCCTTGAACGGCGTGTGGATCCGGTAGCCGAAGTTGCCGCGGCCGAACTCCTGGGTCGCGGTGAGGATCGCCGTGAGGTGGCGCTTGAACGTCGAGCTCAGCAGGATGCTCATGAGCAGGCCGGTGAGGGCGGCGACGATCGCGCCGACGGTCAGGCCGATCGTCGTGTGCTTCGCCGAGCGCAGGATCCCCTGGTTCGCCGTCTCGATGAGCTCGGACGTGCGGTAGGCGTAGAAGATCGCGCGATCGACGGCGTCGTCGATGATGACCTCGATGTCCTTGAACGCCTTGGCCGCCGTCTCCTGGGCCGGGTCGTCGACGCCGGACTCGAGGAAGACGTAGAGCGCGGTCCGCAACCGCTTCTCCTCGGTGCGGAGCTTGGTCACGCCCTCGGCCTCGACGACCGTGAGCGGCAGCCGCTCGATCTGCGCGAGGAGGCTGCGGATGTTGTTGAGCTGCTGGATGAGGTGCCCCATGTCCTTGCGCAACGACTCCGAGTGCTTGGCACGGTAGAAGTCGGCGCCGACCATCGCGAAGCGCAAGGCCATCTGGTGAACTGCCGCTCCTTCGCTTCGGCCTGCTCGACCTTCTGGTGAACCTCCCGCACCACGCGCCGCAAGCTCGTGACGGCGAAGAACGCGCCCACGATCACGATCGCCAGCAGCGTCCAGATGCCGAGCCGGCGCGCGGTGCTGAAGGAGATGCTCATCGAGCCGTCCTCGCCCCGAAGCTGAGGGACAGCTTGTCGAACGCGTCGCCCGTGCGATACAGCGGGCGCGACCATTCCTGGTGCGGCGTGTCCATGGCCATCGCGTAGCAGCTCACCGCGAAGAGGTACACGTTGCCCGGCGTGAACGCGACGTCGTCATCGTGGCCGGTCTTGAGCTTGCGGCCGAACTCGATCGTCCACTGCCCCTTCGCCCACACGCCCTTCGCCCGGATGTCGCCGCGGCTGCCCGACGGCGGGCGGGGGGAGAACTGATCGACCTTCTCGCCCTTGTGCTCGAAGTACATGTGGTTGTTCCAGGGCGGCTTGCCTTCGTCGCCGTAGCGATCGAAGTAGAGCGTTCCGTGACGTGGCGTGGAGATCTTCCGCGCGCTGGGGCTCGGCTTCGTGGAGATGCTCTGGCCCTTGTCGTCCGCGTAGCCCGAGGGGTTCGACCGGTGCGCCTTCCAGAACCAGATGTCGGCCACGTGCGGCTCGGGCTCGCGGAGCCGGAGGTTCACGGTGTTGCCAGACATGCTGAACTTGAAGATGAAGACGTCCTCGCGGTCCATCCCCTCGCGATAGATCTCTTCCTTCTTGTCCCAGACCCACGTCTTGTGCGTCTCGTGCGGGATCTCCTCCGGGAACGTCACGAGGAAGAAGACCTCGTCCTTCGTGTGAACCGAGCGCAGCGTAATCGGGCGCTGTGACGAGAAGTCGAGCGTCGTGATCGGCGTCGCGCCGCCCCAGACACCCTCCTCCACCTTCCCGTCGATCACGGGCGCCGCGGTGACGGGCGCCGACACGAGGGTCATCTCGCGCGGCTCGCGCTTCGGCGCGACGTAGTTGCGATACTTGTCGGTCGTTTGCCCGGGAAGCGCCATCCCGCCGTCTTCGTTCTCGCCGGCCTTCCCGGCGGCCGGAGCGACCGCCACCGGAGTGGCCGCGACCGGAGCGCTCGTCGGCGGCTTCGACACTTTCGGCGCCTCGGGCTGCGCGTCGTTGCAGCCGCCGACGGCGACGAGACCGAGACACAGAGCGAGCACGGACGTGCGAAGCCTCATCGCTGGTCTCCTTTCGTCTGGTCTACCGGCGCTTGAGCCAGTCCATCCAGCCGGGCGAGGCCTGGCCGCTGCCCGACTTCTTCGCTTCCGCCGACCACACTTCCGGCTGCACGACGCCCACGTAGGTGAACGTCCCGTCGCCCTTCGGCTTGAAGACGTGCGCGACGCCCTCCGGCTTGGGCCACACGCCGACCGCTTCCTGGAGGTTCGCGGTGTGCGAGACGAGGCCGATGTTCGTGCCCTGCGCGGGCACGGTCGCGAGCAGATCGAGGAGCTGCGAGGTCACGTTGCCGCGGTCGGCCGTGCGAAGGTGAATGGCGAAGTGCAGGGCCTTCGACGGCGTGCCCTTGCCGAAGATGTGGCGCGCGGTGTCGAGGCAGCGGCAGTACGGGCTCGAGAACACGTCGCCGACGGGGATCCGCAGGGCCCTGAACGCCCCGCCGATCTCCTTCGTCTGGGCCACGCCCGCGTCCGAGAGATTGCGCTGGCGCACGCAGTCGCTGAGGTCGGCGTCCGAGACGTCCTTCTCGCCGCTCTCGCTGGTGATCCCGGGACGGAAGTAGATGACGTAGCCGCCCTTCTGAAGCTCGGAGATCAGCGCCGAGCCGCTCAGCTTCGGTGACGTGTCACCGACGAGCTGGCCCGCCGACAGCCCCGCCGGGGCGCCGGCCACGAGGAGCAGCGCGACGGCGCACGGCATGAGCGCGCGAATCGGTGACGGCGCATGTCGTTCCATGACGTTCTGACCCTTCCGGACCACGCAGTTTGGCTGCTGGTAGACGCGGTCCCTCGCCACGCGTATCGGCCGCGCCGCGCCCGGGCATGAGCGCCAGAGAAACTTTTTCCGTCTGCTCATGCTTCGAGCATTCGGGCCGATGATGCAAGGGACGGCAGCACGCCCGCGTGCCGCTATCTCAGCGTCGCGAAAGGAGTCGCCCGTGCGGGACGAAGAGCTCGACGTTCGACGCAGGTCGGGGCATTCCGAGGTCGACCGGACCCACAAGCATCGCCCGCGTCCGGAGACCGATCGCCACCACGGCCCACGGCGCCCCGCGAGCGACCTGCCGCACACGCTCGGCAAGGTCAGCCTGGACGAGATCCTCGAGCGCAATCCGAAGGCGGATCGGCGCCGTGCTTCGCGCAGCGCCAAGGCGCGGCTGTTCGTCACCGTCTGTCACTGGTCGATGACGCTGCTCCTCGCGCTGAACCTTTTGTCGGGTATGCGAATCGGGTGGGGCTACGAGGAAAGTCCGTTCGGCGGCCTTCACATGGGGATGTGGTCGAAGGTCCTCGCGACCGTCTCGCCCGCCGGGGCGATGTTCGGGATCAACCTGATCGTCCTGCACGTGTGGTCGGCGTTCCTGATGCTGCTCGTCGCGGGCGTCTACGTTGGCTACCTCTTCAAGTCGGGCACCGCCCGCAAGCTGCGCATCTCGCGCTCCGACCTCCGGAAGCTCGTCGACGGACTGCGCCACCGCCGCTTCTTCAAGAGCAAGCCCGCGCTGTGGTCGACGTCGCGGACGTCTCCGTCAAGGCCGTGCACGACGGCGCGCACGTCTACTTCCAGTTCCAGTGGACGGATCCGGACGTCAGCTACAAGCGCTACCCGCTGCTCAAGACCGAGCAGGGCTGGAAGGTGCTCCAGACCGCGCTCGAGAACGCGGACGAGAACCGCTACTACGAAGACAAGCTGTCGATGTACATCACCAAGGTCCGCAACGGCAGCTGTGCCTCGACGTGCCACCTCGGCGCCGGCCCGCTGAGCGCCACGGGTGACAAGCACGGTCTGCACTACACGACCGACGGCACCCCGGGCGACATCTGGCACTGGAAGTCCGTGCGCACGAATCCGGTCGGTGAGCTCACCGGCGAGCCGGGCTACGTGGACGACCAGCACATCGGCCCCGCGCAGCCGATCAAGGCCGGCGAGCGCTATACGGGCGGCTACTACGCCGATCCCGACCAGGGCGGCGGCTACGCGTACAACTTCATGAAGGTCGACGCGAAGAAGCCGCTGCGGGACACGTACGTCGTTCCGAAGTTCCTGCCGCCGCCGCTCGGCGCCGCCGTCCACGTGAACCCCGATGCGAGCACGTCGGAGTTACGGCCGGATCTGGTGGATCCACAAGGCGGAGGCGATTCCGTACACGAAGGAGGCGGACACGTTCCCGGTCGGCACGCTGATCCCGAACATCGTGATCGGCCCGCTGACCGGCGACCGCGGCCACGTCCGGGGCAAGGCGCAGTGGAAGGACGGACGCTGGACGCTCGAGACCCGTCGCGCGCTCGACACCGCCAGCAAGTACGACGTGCCGTTCGTGCCCGGCGAGCCGGTCTACATCACCGTCGCGCTCTACAACCGCGTGCAGACCCGGCACAGCGAGCACATCAAGCCGGTGCGCGTGGTCCTGCAGCCGTAGGCATCGCGAACAAAGGAGGAGAACGACATGCGGAAATACGTGATCGCCCTCGTCGCCGCCCTGGCCCTCGCGGCGCTGGCGCCCGCCCTGCAGGCGTCGAGCATGGAGCCCGTGACGCTGCCCGGCAGCGGCGACCTCACCGACCTGCTCCGCGAGCTGGTCGCGCACTACACCGCGCAGTATCCGGACCGCAAGGTCGTCGTGCCGAACTCGATCGGCTCGGACGGCGGCGTGCGCGTCGTCGGCACGGGCGAGTTCCCGATCGGGCGCGTGGCGCGCAAGCCGACGCCCGAGGAAGTCGCGAAGTACGGAGACTTCAAGTACCTCGAGTTCGCGCGCGTGCCCGTCGCGTTTGTGGTGGGCGCGAAGGCCGGCGTGCGTGACCTCTCGGAGGCGCAGATCTGCGATCTCTACAGCGGCAAGGTGACGAACTGGAAGCAGGTGGGCGGCAACGACCTGCCGGTCGAGGTGCAGGCGCGCCCCGAGGACGGGTCGAACATGAAGGCGATCCGCCAGCACATGGCGTGCTTCACCAAGCTCGAGATCACGGGGGCCGCGCACCCGAACCTCCGCAACCCCGATCTGGTCGAGTCGATGAAGAAGTTCCCCGGCGCGATCGGCTTCATGCCGCTCAGCGAGGCCGAGATGCACCGCTTCCAGACCGTGACGGTCGGTGGCGTCGCTCCGACGAAGAAGAGTACAAGCTCGGCATCGGGCTCGGCTTCGTCTACAAGACCGACTTCACGCCCGGCATGAAGGCGTTCCTCGACTTCCTCAAGACCGACATTGCGCGCACGATCATGCGCAAGACCAACCACGTTCCGGTCGAGGGCTAGAAGGAATGAGCGACGCGAAGCCCCTTGTCCTGGTGGTGGACGACGACGCGGCATTGCAGATGCTCGCGCGCGCCGCGCTGGAGCAGGACGGCTTCGCGGTGGAAGCGGCGACCGACGGGGCGGCGGGCGTGGAGGCGTTCTCCCGCTGCCGCCCCCGACATCGTCCTCCTGGACGTCAACATGCCGAAGGCCGACGGCTTCTCGGTCTGCGGCCAGATCCGGCAGATGCCCGAAGGCGCGAACACCCCCGTGATGATGATGACCGGCGCCGAGGACGTCGACGCGATCCACAAGGCCTACGAGGTCAGCGCCACCGACTTCATCACCAAGCCCCTGAACTGGGTGCTCCTCGGCTATCGCCTGCGGTACGTGCTGCGCGCCGCGCGCACGCGCGAGAACCTGGCGGTCAGCGAGGCGAACCTCCGCGAGCAGGCGGTCGTGCTGCAGGCGCGGAACGCCGAGCTCGACAGCTTCGCGTGGGCGCTCTCGCACGACCTCAAGACGCCGCTCGTGAGCCTGCAAGGGATGGCCGGCCTCCTCGTCGAGGAGTGCAGCGACGAGATCGGCGAGCAGGCGCAGCACTACGTCGGGCGCATCGCGGCCACGGTCGGCGAGATGGGCGCGCTCCTGAGCAACGTGCTCGCGCTGTCGCGGATCGGCCGCGAAGAAGGCGCGATCGAGAAGGTCTCGCTCGACGAGGTCGCGGACCTGTCGATCGAGCGTCACGCGGCGACGATCCGGAAGCGCGACGTGAAAGTCACGCGCGGCGAGCTCGGCGAGGTGCGCGGGCTCCGCGTGCAGCTCGAGCAGGTCTTCGGCCACCTCGTCGGCAACGCCGTGAAGTACCTGGGCCCGGTGGCGGAGGCGTCGATCGAGATCGGCCGGCGCGCGGACAGCGGTGTCGTCGAGTATTACGTGCGCGACAACGGCATCGGCATCGATCCCGCGTACCACGCCAAGATCTTCGAGCCATTCCAGCGCCTCAAGGAGCTGCCGGTGGACGGCACGGGCGTCGGCCTCACGATCGTCAAGAAGATCGTGGACGGCGTCGACGGACGGCTGCGCGTCGAATCGGCCCGGGGCAAGGGCGCGACGTTCTGCTTCACGTGGCCGCAGACGTCGTGACGACGCGAGGCAAGCTCGACATCCTCCTGGTCGAAGACAATTCCGACCACGCGCGTTTCGTCCTGCGCGCGCTCCAGGAAAACACCGGGGTTCGGACGTCGCGGGTGAAGGAGGGCGAGGCCGCGCTGGATTTCCTCCGTCGTTACGTCGAGGAACGGCACACGGCACCCGCACGGCCCCTCGTCGTGCGGAAAGAGGCGATCGCGGCCGCCTGTCGCGCGGGAGCGAACGGGTACGTCACCAAGCCGTTGAAGCTCGGCGAGTTCGTCGAGAAGCGGACGTCGCTGGTCCGGCACTGGACGTTCACGAGCGAGATTCCCGCCGCGTAGTCACACGAGCCCGAGCGCCGCGCCGCCGAGCGCGGCGATCACGACGACGAGCCACGCCGGGAGGTTCCAGAGCGCGAGCAGCGCGAACGTCACGAGCGCGAGCGCGACGTCCGCCGGCGCGGTGATCGCGCTGGTCCAGACGGGATGGTAGAGCGCCGCGAGCAGGAGCCCGACCACCCCGGCGTTGATGCCGCGAAGCGCCGCCTGGAACGCGGGACGCGTGCGGAGCGCGCTCAAGAACGGCAACGCGCCCACGACCATGAGGAATGTCGGAAGGAAGATGGCGCCGAGCGCGAGCGCGGCGCCCGCGATGCCGTTGGGCGGCCGATGCATCACCGCGCCGAGGTACGCTGCGAACGTGAACAATGGCCCCGGCACCGCCTGGGCGGCGCCGTAGCCCGCGACGAACTCTTCGTTGGTCACCCACCCTGAAGGAACGACTTCCGCCTGCAACAGCGGCAGCACGACGTGTCCACCGCCGAACACCAGCGATCCGACGCGGAAGAAGCTGTCGAAGACGTCGAGCGCCGGGCTCGGCGAGGCCTGGCGAATGACGGGCAACAGGAGGAGGAGCGCGAAAAAGATCGTGAGCGACGCGACGGCGGTCCCCCGGCCGACCGTCGTGGCAAGCGCGACGCGCTCGTCGTGGCGTGAACCGCCGAGCAGGCGCCAGCCCACGAGACCGGCGAGGGCGATCACGAGAACTTGCCCCGGCGCGCCCGGCCAGGAGAGGACGATGATCGCCGCGGCGAGCGCGAGTGTCGCGCGTTCCCGATCGGGAGCGAGCGAGCGCGCCATGCCCCAGACGGCATTCGCCACCACGGCGACGGCGGCGATTTTCAGCCCGTGCAGCCACCCCGCATCGCTGACACCCAGCCGCTGCAGCCCGAACGCGAAGACCACCAGCGCGATGGCGGAGGGCACGGTGAAGCCGAGCCACGCGGCGACGGCGCCCGGCAGTCCCGCGCGGAGAATCCCGATGGCGACGCCGACCTGGCTGCTGGTCGGTCCTGGCAGGAACTGACAGAGGGCGACGAGGTCGGCGTACGCGTCCTCCGTGAGCCATTTGCGCCGCCGCACGTATTCCTCGCGGAAGTATCCGAGGTGCGCGACGGGTCCACCGAACGAGGTGAGTCCGAGCCTCGTCGAGACCGCGAGAACTTCCAGAACGGACCCACGACCGCTCATCGTTCACCTCGCTCACGGCGAACCACGCGAGGACTATATCCGCTTCGCGCTCACGTTCCGATCGGCGCGGGCATCGCCGGCAAGGGAGCGGCGCCTGCGTCGGTGGGCAACGACCGGGGGCGAGGTCGCCGCCAACCAAGCCCGCGTGTCTTTCCGTGTGGTAGCATCCGGCCGCTCATTCGTGAGACGGGGGATCAGCCATGCGCACGCTTTCGGTGACGGTCATCGCCGCGGTCATCCTGCTGTCGTCGCCCCTTGCCGTCCACGCCCAGAGCGACAAAGCCGCGCTCGACGCCGTCGCCAACGCGCTCGGCGCCGACCGCGTGACGTCGATCGCCTACGAGGGATCCGGGGTGATCCACGCCGTCGGTCAGAGCGCGACACCGGGCGGGCCGTGGCCACGCTTCAACCTCAAGAGCTCCTCGCGCTCGCTCGACTATGACACCGGCGCGATGCGCGACGTCATCGTGACGACCCAGGCCGAGAATCCGCCGCGCGGTGGTGGCGTCCAGCCGGCGCGCGGTGAGCGCCGGCAGGAGTTCGTCCTGCGTGGCGATCATGCCTGGAACATGGTGGGCGACGCCGCCGTCCCCGCGCCGATCACCGTCGCCGACCGGCAGTTCCAGCTCTGGGCGACGCCCCACGGCATCGTGAAGGCCGCGCTCGCCGGCAAGGGCTCGATGCAAGGCCGCACGATCACCGTCGCCGTGCCGGAGCGCTTCAAGGCCGAGGCGCTCGTCAACGACCAGAACCTCATCGAGAAGGTGGTCGGGACGGTGCCGAACGCGGTGCTCGGCGACATCCGGACGGAGATCGTCTACGGCGACTACAAGGACTTCGGCGGCGGGAAGTTTCCGACGAAGATCCGCCAGTCCTCCGGCGGGCATCCGAGCGCCGACGTCGTCGTCACCGACGTGCAGCCGAACGTCGTCTTCGACGCCGCGGTCCCCGCCCCGGTGCGGCAGACGCCGCAGCCCTACGCGCGCGTCGCGAGCCAGATGGTGGCGGACGGTGTCTGGTACATCACGGGCGGCACGCATCACAGTGTGCTGATCGAGATGAAGGACTACGGCATCGTGGTGGAAGGACCGCTGAACGACGAGCGCGCGTTCGCGGTCATCGGCGAGGCGCGCGCGCTGCCGCCGTCGAAGCCGATCCGCTACGTGGTCGTGAGCCATCATCACTTCGATCACCTCGGTGGCATCCGCGGCTTCGCCGCGCGCAACGTCACCGTGATCACGCACGAGAGCGCCCGGGAGTTCGTCGGCCGAGCCCTCGCGGCGCGCGCCACGGTGAGGCCGGACGCGCTCGCGAAGGCGGGGCGCACGGGCTCGGTCGAAGGTGTGAGAAGCCGCCGGGTGCTCGACGACGGCACGCGGACGGTCGAGATCCACCACATCGCCGGCAATGGCCACGCCGACGATCTCCTGATGGTCTACCTGCCGAAGGAAAAGCTGCTCGTCGAGGCCGACGTCTTCACACCGCTCGCGCCGAACGTCGCGCCGCCGACGCCGCCGAGCCCCTATACCCTCGGCTTCGCCGATCATCTCCGTAAGCTCAAGCTGGACGTGGCGCAGATCCTGCCGCTCCACGGCCGGATCGTGCCGTACGGCGAGCTCGACCGGACGATCGGACGGTAACGCATGCAGCTCGATCCGCGGACGCTCGACCCCACGTCGGTCTACAAGCTGCTCATCAGCTCGGTCGTCCCCCGCCCGATCGCGTGGGTTTCGAGCGTCGACGCGGACGGGGTCAGGAACCTCGCGCCGTTCAGCTACTTCATGGCGATCACCGACACGCCGCCGACCATCGCGTTCTCGTGCTCGGCGCGCGAGACCGGAATGAAAGACACGTTGAGGAACGTCGAAGCCGTCGGCGAGTTCGTCGTCAACATCGTCGACGACGACTGTGCCGAGCGGATGAATCTCTCCTCGGGCGACTACCCGGCCGACGTCGACGAGTTCCTCGTCACAAAACTCACGCCCGTGCCGAGCGCGGTGGTGACGGCGCCGCGCGTGGCGGAGGCGCCGATCAACATGGAGTGCCGCGTGGTGCAGATCCTGCCCGTCGGCAAGAAGGCCCACCTCGTGCTGGGCGAGATCGTCCAGTGGCACGTGCGCGACGACGTCTACGATCCGAAGACCGGCCGCCTCGACATGCACGCGCTCCGTCCGCTCGGCCGGCTCTGCGGCAACCTCTACAGTCACATCCACCAGATCTTCGAGATGAAGCGCCCGAATCCCGACTACCGCGGATGACGATGCACGACCTCGTCGTCGAGAACGCCACGGTCGTCGACGGGCTCGGCGGCGCGGCGCGCGCGGGCGGCGTCGCCGTGCAGGACGGACGCATCGTCGCCGTCGGGACGGACCTGGGCGCCGCGCGCGAGCGCGTCGACGCGCGCGGCCTCGTGCTGGCGCCCGGCATCGTCGACATCCACACCCACTACGACGCGCAGCTCACGTGGGATCCCTTCGCCACGCCCTCGACCGCGCTCGGCGTCACCACGGTCGTGATCGGCAACTGCGGCTTCACGATCGCGCCGTGCCGCCCCGCGGACCGCGACCTGACCCTGCGCAACCTCACGCACGTCGAAGGCATGTCGCTCGACGCGCTCCGCGCCGGCGTGCGCTGGGACTTCGAGACCTATCCGCAGTTCCTGGACGCGATGGAGCGGCGCGGCGTCGTGCCGAACGTCGGCTCGTTCGTCGGCCACTCGTCGGTACGCACGTACGTGCTCGGTGAGGACGCGACGAAGCGTCCGGCGACCGAGGCCGAGATCGCCGAGATGCGCCGCCTGGTGGTCGAAGCGATGCATGCCGGCGCCATCGGCTTCGCCACCTCCACGCTCGAGCAGCACAACGGCGAGAACGGCATCCCGATGCCGTCGCGCCTCGCCGACGAGCGCGAGATGCTGGCGCTCACCGGCGCGCTCGGCGAGGCAGGCCGCGGCGTCTTCATGCTCACCAAGGGCATGACGTCGACGATCCCCTGGCTCGAGAAGATCGCGGCGAACAACGCGCGCCCGGTGATGATCGCGGCGATGTTCGTCGACCCGGGCGATCCCACGCGCGTCTTCCGCGAGCTCGCCGAGATCGACGCCGCGCGGAGCCGGGGGCGTGAGCTCTGGGCGCAGGTGGGCTGCTTCCCGCTCGGCATGGAGTTCGCGCTGCGGCACCCCTACCCGCTCGAGGCGTTCCTCGCGTGGCGGCCGGCCATCCAGGCGAAGGACGAAGCCGACTACCGCCGGGTGCTCGCCGACCCGTCGTTCCGCAAGCGTCTGAAGGACGAGGCCGCGACCACGGGCGTTCCCAACCGGTTCAGCAACAAGACGTGGCCGCACCTCACGATCATGGCGGTCACGCGGCCCGAGCATCGCCATCTCGTCGGCAAGACCATCGGCGAGCTCGCGCGCGAATCCGGCCGCGACCCCTTCGACGTCTTCCTCGATTTCGGCCTGGACGGCGAGCTGGACGCGATGTTCGACTGCCGGCTCTTCAACACCGACGAGGACGAGGTGAAGAAGCTCCTGCGTCACCCGCACGCGGCCGTCGCGCTCTCGGACGCCGGCGCGCACCTGTCGTTCCTCTGCGACGCCGGCTTTGGCCTCCACCTCTTCGGCCACTGGGTGCGCGAGCGCGGCGACCTGACGCTCGAGGAAGCGGTGAAGCGCGTCACGAGCGACGTCGCCTCGGCCTATCGCATCACGGACCGGGGCCGGCTGGTCCCCGGCGCGTGGGCCGACCTGCTGCTCTTCGATCCGAAGAGCGTCGCCCGTGGCCCGAAACGTCGCGTGCACGACCTGCCGACGGGCGCCGATCGTCTCGACACGCCCGGTCTCGGCGTCCACGGCGTGTGGGTCAACGGCACGCGAACCGTCGACGAGAAGGGCTTGATCGCGGAGTGCGGCCGTCCGGGCTTCGTCCTCCGCGACTGCGGCGACTGACGCCCTGGGGACGGAGCAACCTCACCGTAGGATATCTTCCTGGGACAGCGCGGCGCGTGGGAAGATGGTCGCGATGAGCTCGACCGAGCGCTCGCGATGGCCCATCGCGCGCTACCGCCTCGGCGAGGAGCCTTCCGACGACCTTTCGGAGCGCACGACGCCCGCCGAGCGCATCGCGATGATGTGGGCGCTCTCGGAAGCCGCCTGGAAGATCGCGGGGCGCCCCTTGCCGACGTACGAGCGTCGCAACATCCCGGGCGTGCTCTTCCGTCGGGGAACACCACGCCCATCCGACGATGACGCTTGAGGGCCTGAACGAGGATTTTCGCGACCTGCTCGTCCTTCTCGCTGATCTCGGTGTCGAGTTCCTCGTCGTCGGTGCCTACGCGCTCGCGTTCCATGGGGCTCCCCGGGCCAGCGGCGACATCGACGTCTTCGTCCGGCCTTCCGAGGACAATGCCCGACGCGTCTTCGAAGCCTTGCGACGCTTCGGCGCGCCGCTGCAAGCCGCGGGCGTCACCGCCGCGGAGTTCGAACAGGCGGGGATGGTCTCTCAGCTGGGACTTCCGCCGCGCCGCATCGATCTGCTCACGGAGTCTCTCGGGCGTCGGTTTCGACGAAGCGTGGGCCTCTCGGGTGGACGCCGAGGTCGACGGTCGCACGGTCTTCTTCATCGGACGCGACGCGCTCCTGAAGAACAAGGCGGCGACGGGCCGGCCGAAGGACATCGCCGACATCGCGCGATTGTCGAAGATGGGGGGCCCGAGACGACCTCCCCACGCCCCCGACGCTGCGGGCCCGGAATAATCCGGGCCCTCCGCGAGTGCCCTAGTCGAGCGGCCGGAACGGCGGAGGTGCGCCGTCCGTCCACCGGTCGGGCACGATGCCGACCGCCTCGATGAAGCGTTGCCAGCCGCTCGCGAACCCGATCGTCATTCCGAGGTCGAGGATCTCGTCCTCGGTGAAATATTGCTTGAGCTCCGCCTCCAGCGCGGGACCCAGCGTGGTCGGCGCGGGGCCCGTCATCCGGTCCGCGAAGCGCAGCGCGACCTTCGTGCGCTCCGGCAGGTCCGACTGCTCGTAGTCCGCGAGCTTCGCCACCAGGTCTTCCGTCGCGCCCCGGCTCACGGCCGAGGAGGAGCGCGCGAGGCTTCAGTGCACGCAGCGGTTGTTCCAGGCGAGCTTCACCCGCACCAGCTCGAAGAGCTCCGGCTCGACGCTCGAGCCCCCGCCGTAGATGTACTTGATGAAGCTCCACGTGGCGTCGAGAAGGCCCGGCCGGCGCGCCATCGTCAGGAAGAGGTTGTCGTCCTTGTACGCGTTCGCGTACCAGCGCTGGAGCTGGCGCTGCAGGTGGTCGTCGAGATCCTCGCGCCGCGCTTTCGGCAGGAGTCCCCGCTCGTTGGCCATGGCCCATGATAGCCTCGCCCCATGACGATCAAGCTCGGCATGTTCACGATGCCGTTCCACCACCCGGCGCGCGACTACACGACGATCCTCGAAGAGGACCAGGACGCGATCGTCCTCGCCGACCAGCTCGGCTTCAGCGAGGCGTTCGTCGGCGAGCACTTCAGCTCCTGGAGCGAGCGCATCACTTCGCCGCTGATGTTCCTCGCGAGCCTCGCGGCCCGCACGACGCAGATCACGTTCGGCACGGGCGTCATCAACCTGCCGCAGTTCCACCCGGCCACCGTCGCGGCGCACGCGGCGATGTTCGATCACCTCGTGCGCGGACGCTTCATCATGGGCATCGGGCCCGGCGGGCTCGCGAGCGATCTCGAGATGTTCGACCTCGGCCAGGCCGCGGATGCACGGCCGAAGATGGTGCTCGAGTCGATCGACACGATCCTGAAGCTGTGGCGTGAGGATCCGCCGTATCGTGTCGACGGCACGTTCTGGAAGTTCTCGCTCGAGAAGCACGTCTATCCCGAATTCAAGGTGGGCTGGGTGCCAAGACCGTATCAGCAGCCGCACCCGCCCATCGCGATCTCGCTGCTCACGCCGAATTCGCACAGCGCGAAGACGGCCGGCGAGCGCGGTTTCATTCCGGTGTCCGGCAACTTCTTCCACCGACGCTACCTGCGCGGGCACTGGGAGAAGTACGTCGAGGGCTGCGAAGCCGCGGGACGCCGCCCGGACCCGAGCATCTGGCGCGTGTCGCGCAGCGTGCTCGTGACCGAGAGCGACGCGGAGGCCGAAGACTATCTCGCCGATCCCGAGAATGGTCTGTCCTTCTACTACAAGTTCTTCCTGTTCAGCTTCAGCCAGCTCCGGAAGGCGCTGTTCATGGTGAAGCCCGATCTCGAGGCACCGGATGAGTCGATATCGGTGGACACGGTCAAGCGCGGCATGATCATCGCCGGCTCGCCCGCGCGCGTGCTCGAACAGCTCGTGGCGCTGCGCGAGGAGACGGGCCCCTTCGGCACGCTCTTGATGGCGGGCCACGACTGGGACCAGCCGAAGCTCTGGCGCCGGTCGATGGTGCTGCTCGCCCGCGACGTCATGCCGGCCTTCACGCGGGTCTACTCCTGATGCCGGTCAAAGGGATCGATCACTGGGTGATGGTGGTCGGCGACGTCGAGACGACGCTCGCGTTCTATCAGCGGCTCGGGTTCACGATCGCGTGGGAGCCACGCCCCGGGCGGGCCGACATGCCGACCATCCGCATCGGCGAGGCGCAGAAGATCAACGTGCACGCGCGCGACTGGCCGGACCGCCTCGGGTATCTGGGCGCGCGCCAGCCGTCGGTCGGCGGCGCGGACTTCTGCCTCGAATGGGACGGCACCGTGCAAGAAGTGCTCGACCTGCTCGCGCGCGTGGGCATCAAGCCCGAGGCGGGACCGGGCACGCGCTCGTGCGCGCGGGGCCCGTCGACCAGCGTCTACTTCCGTGATCCCGACGACAACCTCGTCGAGCTCACGGTCTACCCGCACGCGTAGCGTTCACGTTCGCTGGCACGATTGCTGCCCGCGGTCTCACGCCGATCGGCGGCGCCGGAGCCGGGCGGCGAGCAGGCGCCGTGCTTCGCGGAGCAGATCCTCGGGCAGGCACGGCTTCACCACGTAGGCGTCGCACCCGGCATCGAGCGCGCGCTCCGCCGAGCCCCCGAACGCGCGGCCCGTAACCGCGATGATGGGAATCCGCATGGTTCGCTGGTCGTCCTTCAACCGGCGCGCCATCTCCCACCCGTCGAGATGCGGCATCGAGAGGTCCGCCACGATCAGATCGGGGGCGTCGAGCCGAGCGTGGGCCAGGCCGCTGATCCCGTCGCTCGCGGTGTCGACCCGGAAACCGGCGGCGAGGAAGTACGTGGCGTAGAGATCGCGGAGGTCGCCGTTGTCGTCCACGACGAGGACCAGAGGCGACGGCTCTGGGCGCGGGTTCTGCATCCCGGGAAAAGGCTGCAGTCGCGCTGCCATCAACTTGCGCGAGGGACGCTGAAGTTTCTACACAGTGCGGCTGCGCGATCAGCCTTCCGCGAGGACGACGCACGCGGCGCGGGGGATCCGCAGGCCCACCAAACCGCCTGGACGGAGGCGCGCGACTGCCGGCGCGGCCACGCGCACGACGAGGTCGCTGTCCTTCACCGCGACCTGGTAGTCGACGGTCTCGCCGAGAAAGCTCGCGCGCTCGATCGAGCCCTGCAGGATATTGACGCCGTCTTCCTTCGGCGCGTTCGGCGCCACGAGCTCGATGTGGTGCGGACGGATCGACAGCGCGACGTGCGCGCCGGGTACGAGGGTGTCGCTGGCCACGCGGAACGTGAGCGGGCCATGGGCGATCGCGTCGGGCTTCACGGCCATCCCGTCGACGAGGTTCGTCTTGCCGATGAATTCCGCCACGAAGCGCGTGCGCGGCTGGTGGAAGAGCTCGTCCGCCGTGCCGATCTGCGCGACCCTCCCGCGCTCGAGCACCGCGATGCGGTCGGAGATCACCATCGCCTCGCCCTGATCGTGCGTCACGTAGAGCGTCGTGATCGCGAACTCCTCGTGCAGGCGCCGGATCTCGAAGCGCATCTCCTCGCGGAGGTTCGCGTCGAGGTTCGAGAGCGGCTCGTCGAGCAGCAGGATTTCCGGCTCGACGACCAGCGCGCGCGCGACGGCCACGCGCTGCTGCTGGCCGCCCGAGAGCTCGCCGGGATAGCGCGCTTCATAGCCGGCGAGCTGCACGACGCGCAGGATCTCGCCGACCTTCTTCTCCCGCTCCGCGCGCGGGAGGCCGCGCTTGAACCGCAGGCCGTACGCGACGTTCTGCGCCACCGTCATGTGCGGCCAGAGCGCGTAGCTCTGGAAGATCATCGCCATGCGCCGCCGCTCCGGCGGCACCACCGCGGACGGCGACGAGAGACAGCGGTCGCCGACCCAGATCTCGCCGGACTCCGGCTTGAGGAAGCCGGCGACGAGCCGCAGGGTGGTGGTCTTGCCGCATCCCGACGGCCCGAGCAGCGCCACGAGCTCGCCGGGCTTCACGTCGAGCGACAGGCCGTCCACCGCGGCCACGCCACCGTAGTGCCGCGCGAGGTCCTTGATCGCTACGCCCGGCACGCCGTCACTCCTTCACCCCGAGCACGTCGCGGCCGAGCGCCGCCTGCACCACCGACACGGTCGCGAACGTCATCGCGAGCATCGCCAGGCCGAGCACGGCGATGGCGCCGAACTGGCCCTCTTCCTTCAGGTCGAAGATCACGACCGACATCACCCTGGTGTTCGGCGTGAACAGGATGATGGAGGCGGAGAGCTCGCGGATCACGCCGATGAAGATGAAGCACCACGCGGCAATGATGCCGCTGCGCGCGAGCGGCGCGGTCACGTCGCGGAGGACGCGCAGGCGCCCCGCGCCGAGGATGCGGCCCGCTTCCTCGAGGTCGGGCGGGATGCTCCGGAAGGTCGCGTCGGACTGCGCGTAGCCGACCGGCATCTCCTTCGTGAGGTACGCGACGAACAGAATGGCGAGCGTGCCGTAGAGCACGAACGGCGGCCGCGTGTACGCGATGAAGAGCGCCACCGCGAGCACCACGCCGGGAATGACGACGGGCGCCAGCGCGAGGAACGCGACGAGCTGGTGACCGACCACGAGCCGCCGGTTCGTGACGTACGAGAGCAGCGCCGCCAGGCCCGCGCCCATGGTGGCCGTCGCCAGCCCGAGCTCGACCGTGTTGAGGATCGCGGCTTTGGTCGAGCTGTACTCGAACAGCGTGAACGTGAAGTTGGCGAGCGTGACGTTGCTCCACGTGAGCGGCTGCGCCCACGCCCTGGCGAACGCCGCCTTCGCGAGGACGGCATAGGGCAGGAAGATCGAGCCGGCCATCACGACGAAGACGGCCGCGAGCGCCGGATAGCGCCAGATCCCGAGCGCGATCGTCCGCCGCTGCCCGCCCTTGCCCCCGACCGTCGCGTACCCCCGGCGCCCGAGCAGCCGCTTCTGCATCAGCAGCAGGAGCGCGGTGGCGAGCAGCAGCGGAATGGAGACCGCGGCCGCCTGCTCGACCTTCGGCGGGAAGTGGAAGAAGGACCACACCTGGGTCGTGATCGTGTGAAAGCCGGCGGGCAGCGCGAGGATCGCGGGCGAGCCGAACAGCGCGAGCGCCTGCAACACGGCGAGGATGAACCCGCTCACGATCGCCGGCGCGACGAGCGGCAGCGTGATCGTGAGCGCCACGCCCAGCCGCCCGGCGCCGTGGATCGCGGCCGCGTCCTCGAGATCCGACGCGATCAGCGCCAGCGTGTTGGCGAGCATGATGTAGACGTACGGGAACGTGTACATCGTGACCACGAACACGAGTCCCGACATCGTGAAGATGTCGAGGAGCGGATCGGTGGCGCCGGTGAGGTCGCGCCACATCCGGTTCAGGAGGCCGGCGTTGGGCCCGGCCAGCATCACCCACGCGAAGGCGCCGAGGAACGGCGGCGTGACGAACGACGCCATCACCAGCGCCCGGATCAGCTTCTTGCCCGGCACGTTCGTGCGCGCGGTGAGCCACGCGAGCGGCGCCCCGAGCGCAACAGAAACGAGCCCGGTCCAGAACGCGAGCACGAGCGTGTGCCACAGCGCCTTGCGCAGGGCCTCGTCGCGAAAGACCTCGCGATAATGGCCGAACGTCGTTCCCTGCTCGGCGCCGACGCTCATGTAGCCGAGCCACGCGAGCGGCAGCGCCATGAGGGCGACGATCGCCAGCGCCGTCGCCACCCAGACCGGCAGCGAGCGGTCGACGCCCTCGAGGCGGCCGCGCAGCGTCGCGCCGGAGGCGCGCCTGTGTGTGGAGACGCTCACGCCCCGAAGAACTCCACGAAGCGCTTCTTGATCTCCTCGTTGCGCTTCTGCAGTTCCTCGGCGTCGGCGCTGAGGAGCTTCAGGTCACCGAGCTTCGGCTTGTCGGTCGGGTACTTCACGTCGGGATGCCCGGTGTAGAGGCCCTCGCTGTCCGCCATCACCTGCTGGATCTCGCGCGTGAACGTGAAGTCGGTGAAGAGCTTGGCGGCGTTCGGATGCGGCGCGAACGAGGTGATCGCCGTCGGCGAGACGATCAGCGGCACGCCTTCCTTCGGATAGATGATCTCGATCGGGTTGCCCTTCTTCTTGAGCTGGTAGGCGCTGTACTCGCCGCCGTTGACCGCGACGATGCGCTCGCCCGACACCACCGTGGTCGGCGTATCGGCCGCGGACTGCACGATCATCAGCTTGTTCTGCCCGAGCTGCTTGAAGTAGTCCCACCCGTACTGCTTTTCGAGCGCGAGGACGTGCGTGGCGACCACGCCGCTGTAGCTCGGATGCGCGGTGACCAGCTTGCCCTTCCACTTCGGGTCGAGAAGATCCTTCCACGTCTTCGGCGCCTCGGCCGCGGACATCAGCTTGGTGTTGTAGAAGATGGCGGTGACCGTGGCACGCAGCCCGAAGTAGTAGCCGTCCTTGTCCTTGAACCCCGGCGGGAACTTGTCGACACCCGCGGGCGTGTACGGCATCAGCAGCTTCTTGTCTTTCAGGAACACGAAGTGCCCGGCGTCCGAGGTGTGGACGACGTCGGCGTTCTTGATGTTGGCGGTCAGCTCCTGCATGACGCGCTGGAGGATGCGCTCGGAACCCGTGCGATGCACCTCGACCTTGACGCCGGGATACGCCGCCTCGAACAGCTTGGCGACCTTCTCGGCGCTCGGGAGCACGAGCGACGTGTACCAGACGACCTTGCCTTCCTTCTTCGCCGCCTCGACGCGCGCGTCCTGCGCGAGGACGGGCACGGCGACGGCGAGCATCAGCGCCACGAGCCCGGTGAGCGAGAGGATGCGACGGATCATGCGTGGGGGTCCTCCATCGTGAGCGCGGACACCAGCCCGGTCAGCGGCGGGTCGTTGCTCAGGTCGTCGACGTGTCGGATCACGCGCTCGACCTGCCGCTCGGGCAGGACGAGCGCGGCATTGCCACGGAACTTCGCCTCGAGCTCGGCGCGTGTGAGGGGCGCGTCGGGGCCGCCGCGCGGCCGGTCCTGGCGCGCGTGCAGCGTGCGGCCGTCGGCGAGCGCGATCGTGACGTCGCCGACGAACTGGCGCGGATAGTCGATCGTGGGGTCGAGCTCGTACGTGACGAGCTTCGCCACGCGCAGGACGTCGGGGTCGTGCACGGCGGGGTCCGCGAACTCCGCGAGACTCGCGCGGCCGCGCACGAGGATCGACGCGATCAGGTACGGCAGGCTGAACTTCGCGGCGTAGCCGTTCGGCGGCGCGTGCTTCGCGGCGAGCGGCTCCCAGAGGCGCGGCACCGGCCCGGGCGAGGTCTTGCACCGGATGCCCCTGATCGCGTCCGGGCGAATGCCGTGCTCGACGCGCAGGCGCGCGGCGCAGTCCATGTACGGCTGTGCGATCGATCCGCACGGATACGGCTTCAGCGTGAGCTGCGCGATCTCCCACTCGCGGCCGAAGCTCGCGAGCAGCGCGTCGAGCTTCGCGGCATCGTGGCCGCCGGCGAACGCCTGGTAGAGCCCGTGCGTGCCTTCGAACACCGTGGCCGGGCCCGTGAAGCCGGCGCGCGCGAGGTGCGTGGCGATCACGCCGGCGTGCGCGTTCCATCCCGGGTGCAGCCGCTTCGTCCACGAGCCGTCCGCGAGGTATTCGATGATCCCCGAGGCCTGGCTGCCGCAGATCCCGAACGCGTGCGTGAGCTCCGTTTCCGACAGTCGGTAGAGCTTCCCGGCCGCGGCGGCGGCGGCGAAGCTCGCGGTGATGGCCGTCGGATGGAAGTGACGCGCGTGCAGCGCGCCGGGCACGGCGAGGCCGACACGGCACATGACCTCGACGGCCGCGATCGCCGCCTCGAGCAAGCCGCGCCCCGTCGCGTGCGTCGCCTCGCCGACCGCGAGCGCGGTCGTCACGGCCACGCAGCTCGTGTGGACGATCGCGTCCTCGCGCGTGTCGTCGAAGTCGAGCCCGTGCGCGAGCGTCGCGTTGGCGAGCACCGCGTTGGCCGCGGCGGCGTGGTCGCGCGTGCCGAGCAGCGAGCTCTCGGGCCGGCCGCCGAGCGCGCGCGCGACGTCGAGGACCGCGACGCCGAAGTCGTCACGCGCGGCGGCGAGCGCGTTGCCCAGGGTGTCGAGGACGAGATCCGCGGCGGTGGCGACGGCGGGCGCCGGCACCGCGTCGAGCTTCAACCGGGCGACGAACCGCGCGAGTCGTTGCGCCGGCGTGCTCGCGGCTATCGGGAGTCCCGTTCCGGGGCCGTCAGGGACGTGCCGCCGTCGACCACGAGGACCTGGCCGGTGATGTAGCGCGCCTGCTCGGAGAGGAGGAACCGGACGGCGGCGCCGATGTCCCAGCCGGTGCCCTCCACCTTGAGCGTGGAGGCGTTCTTGCGTGTCTCGCGCGCCGCCGGGGACATGCCGCCGGCGTAGACCATCGGCGTGTAGACCGGGCCCGGGGCCACGCAGTTCACCCGGATGCCGTCCTTGCCGTGGTCGACCGCCATGGCCTTCGTGAGCCCGATCACCGCGCTCTTCGAGACCGTGTACGTCGTGAGCCCGCGCGGCCGGATGGCCGAGATCGAGGACACGTTGACGATGGCGCCGCCGCCGGCCTTCCGCATGGCCGGGATGGCGTGCTTGGACGAGAGGAACATGCTCTCCACGTTCACCTGCATGACGCGGCGCCACGCCTCCTCGCTCTCGTCAACCACCGAGCCGCGGCTGCCGATGCCGACGTTGTTGTCGAGGAGGTGGAGCGCGCCGAACCGCTGGACCGCGGCGGCGACCATGGCGGCGCAATCGGCACTCCTGGTGACGTCGGCCTCGAAGGCCATGCCCTCGCCGCCGGCCTCCTGGAGCATCTCGACGGTGCGCTTGGCGAGGCCGCCGTCACGATCGACGACGACCACCTTCACGCCCGCCCGCGCCAGCAGGATGGCGGCGGCACGGCCGTTGCCGATGCCGTCGCCGTGAGCACCGCCTCCGGTGACGATCGCGACCTTGCCCGAAAGCCCCCAGTCGTCCGGGATCGTCACTCTTGCCCCGCGACGACCCAGAGCGGCGCGCGGCCCGAGGCCACCCGCTGGATGTTGTCGAAGCCGTTGCGGAACCGCGCGATGTAGTTCTCCCACGTCGGGCCGGCGCTGTGCGGCGTGAAGATGACGTTCGGCAGCGAGAAGAGCTTGTGCTTGGGCGACGGCGGCTCCTCCACCATCACGTCGAGGCCGGCGCCGAAGATCTTGCCCGCCTTCAGCGTGTCGTGGAGGGCGTCCTCGTCGATGACGGGCCCGCGGCACGTGTTGATGATGATGGACTCGGGCTTCATCATGGCGAGCTCGCGCGGGCCGATCATCTTGCGCGTGGTGTCGTCGAGCGGCACGTGGAGGCTGACGACGTCGGACGTGCGCAGCAGCTCGTCGTAGAGCACGAAGCGGACGCCCAGCGCGTCCTCCTGGTCCTCGGTGAGCCGCTTGATGTCGTAGTACTGCACCTTCATGTCGAACGCCTTCGCGCGGCGCGCGACCTTCTTGCCGATGTTGCCGAGGCCCACGATGCCGAGCGTCGCGCCCGAGAGCTCGTGCACGCGGATGTCCGCCGGGTTGCCGACGCGCCAGTTGCCCGCGACGATGTGGTTGTGGAACTGCACCACGCGTTTGTAGACGGCGAGCATCAGCATCATCGCGTGCTCGGCCACGGCGATGGCGTTGGCGCCGCCGTTGTTCGAGACCGGCACCTTCGCCTTGTGCGCCGCCTCCGGATCGACCTGGTCGTAGCCCGCGCTGGTGAGCTGGACGAGCTTGAGATTCGGCGCGGCGCGGAAGAACTCGTTGCCCATCCGTCGCGCGAAGCCGAGATAGTACTCCGCCTGCGCGGCGGCCTCGTAGAACTCCGGCGTGTCGACGTCGGCCGGGATCAGCTCGAAGCCGGCCGGCGTGAGCTTGTGCACGAGCTCCATGATGACGGGCGGCTGCTTCGGGCAGAAGAGGATCTTGCTGGCCATCGGCGGCTCCTTATTGATTCGCGAGCGGGATGGTGGCGGTCACGCAGGGCTCGGGGCCGATCTGGCGCGTCGTGTGGCCCTGGCCGGTGGTGTCCTCGACGAGGCGCGCGTCGCCGGGGCCGAAGAGATGCTTGCTGCCGTCACCACAGCCGATCTCGAGCTGCCCGGAGAGGATGATCACGAACTGGCGCCGCGGCGCCGGATGCCAGTCGTAGAACCGGCCGACGTGCCACTCGCTGAACTTGATCTCGGTGACCGGGATCCCCTTCACCCAGTCCGAGTGATCCTTGTAGTCGATCTTCTCGACGTGCGACTGCCCGTCGCTTCCCGTGTAGAGCCGCCACGTTCCCATCCGCCGTCCTCCTGGAAACAGTCGACGGCCATGGGCCGTCAAGGTTCACGACCGGTTCGCAAAAGCGACCGGATCATACCACCCGCGGCGACGCGGCCGGTCGAGGTCGAGCGCCCGCGCCGGCTCTTCACCATCGAGGAATACGAGAAGATGGTGGAGACGGGGATTCTCACGAAGTACGACCGCGTCGAGCTCATCGAGGGCGAGATCGTCGAGATGAGCCCGATCGGTGACGCTCATGCGGCGTGCGTCGGCAGCTTGACCCATCTCCTCGTGACGCTCTTCGTGGGCCGCGCGTGGGCGTGGGTTCAAGGCCCGGTCAAGATTCCGCCGCTCTCCAAGCCGCAGCCCGATGCGGCACTCTTGCGCGTGCGCTCGTACAAGCGCCAGGGCGCCTCGACCGAAGACGCCCTGCTCTTCATCGAGGCCGCCGACACAACGCTTCGCTACGACCGGACGACGAAACTAGAAGTCATTTCAAAACTTGGAAAGGCGGGGGAGGCGTCGATAGCGTGAAGGCATGGCATGGCGAGCGCTCACCGACGCGCAGTGGGAGCGGATTCGACCGCATCTGCCTCGCGAGAAGCGTCTCTCCACCGGCGGCCGGCCCCGCGCTGACCCCCGCCGCTGTTTCGAGGGCATTCTGTGGATCCTGTGGACGGGCGCGCCATGGAGCGAACTGCCGCCGCGATACGGAAGCCCGACCACCTGTTGGCGCCGGCTGCGCCAGTGGGAAGAGAGCGGTGTCCTCCTGGCGCTCTGGCGGGCTTTTCTCAACGAGCTCAACGACCGGCAGAAAATTCGCTGGAATGAGTGCTTCGTGGACGGCAGCTTCGCCCCGGCGAAAAAGGGGGCGCCAAAATCGGCCCCACCAAGCGCGGCAAGGGAACGAAGTGGATGGTATTGGTCGATGGCGCGGGTACTCCGCTGGGAGCATACCTGGACGCGGCGTCCCCGGCGGAAGTCACGCTCCTCGAAAAGACCCTCGCGAGTCAGCCGATCCGCGGGAAGCCCGCCCGGCTGATCGCCGACCGTGGCTACGACAGCAACGCCGTCCGGCGCTTTCTCAAGCAGCGCGGCATTCAGCCCATCATCCCCGCCCGCTCGAACAACACCCAGGCCACCGATCAGGACGGGCGGTGCCTGCGTCGCTACCGTCGGCGCTGGATCGTCGAGCGCACGATCGGTTGGCTCGGCAACTTCCGGCGCCTGACGGTGCGCTATGACCGGCTGCTGGCGACCTACGGCGGCTTCTTTCATCTCGCCTGTGCCCTGCTCGTCCTCAGACGGGTTTTGAAATGACTTCTACGGATCTATGCGCGGGCGGGCGTGCCGGAATACTGGATCGTCGACACGAACGCGGAGGTCGTCGAGGTCTACCGCTCGCCGAACGGCGACCGATATGCCGAGACGGTGCGCTTCTCGCACGGTCAACGCGTCGCGCCGCTGGCTTTCCCCGACGTCGCCATCAGCATCGACGCGATCTTCGCGCGAGGGGGGCCCTCGCGGCCCCCCTCGACTAGATCAGCGCTTCTTGTCGGGCGTGCGCGGGCTCGCCGCCGGGCCGCGGTCCTCGCGATCCATCTTCGTCTGGTAGGCGTCGCGCAGCGCGCGCGGGTCCACGCTCACGTGCAGCTTCTGATCCTTCCAGTTGATCTTCAGGTCGTTCCAGGCGACGACCTTGTCCTTGCCGCCGACCACACCCATCGTGGCACCGATCGCCACGATCGCTTCCTTGATCTGGCCGGTCTTCGGGTCGATCCAGAACTCCTCGATCTTGCCGAGGTCCTTGCCGTCGGCGTCGTGGAGCTTCGCGCCGAGCAGCCACTTCGCCTCGACCAGCCCGCCCGGATGCGGCCGCATCTCGCGGCGATCGTCGCGCGCCGTGCTCTCCGTGCGCGTCTCCGCCGGCTTGTCGACGCTGGTCGCTCGCGACTTGTCCGCTGCCGTCGCCGTACCCCACGCGCCGGCCACGAGTCCGGCCAGCGCAAAGGTCGTGATTCGCTTCGTCATGGTCATGGCAGACCCTCCCGGCAACTGCTGAGGCAAGCGCTGTGCCTGCGAGGTATGCTTCGACCCCGGAGGGACGTCATGCAAGCGACGGTCGCGGGATTGCTCGGGAAAGACACGCTGCACGCGCGCATCGCGGACATCACGCAGGCGAAGGGCGCGCCGCCGTGGGTCGAGAAGCTCGTCGTCAACGATCAGATCGTCGGCACGCTGATCTGCCAGCCGGCTGGCCATAAGACCGACACGCACTATCACCTCACCGACGAGTGGTGGGTCGTGCTCGAAGGCGAGATCGACTGGGAGATCGAAGGCGCGGCACCGGTGCGCGCGCGCGCCGGCGATTTCGTCTTCGCACCCGCGCGCCATTACCACCACATCAAGCCGACGGGCTCCGGGCCGTCGATCCGCCTCGCGATCACGCCGCCCGGCGAGTTCCATCGCCTCGATCGCCCCGCGGGCGAGGAGCCGCGATGAGCGTCGCGACGATCGACCTCGCCGATCTCAAGCGCAGCGTCGGCCGCACGGAGACCGCCACCGACGTCGCCACCGCCGCGCAGGCGAATCTCATGCGGCTCGCCTTCGGGCGCCCCGAGCCCGAATTCAAGGACGCCGACGCGCTGCCGCCCGGGTGGCACGTCATCTACTTCACACCGCGCATCGCGCCGAGCGACCTCCGCCCCGACGGCACGCCCGCGCGCAGCGCGCTGATGCCGGACATGCCGCTGCCGCGACGGATGTTCGCCGGGCAGGCGTTCCGGTTCCATCGCCCGCTGCGCATCGGCCAGACGCTCAGACAGGAGAACGAGCTCGCCGACATCGCGCTGAAGAGCGGCAGCACCGGGACGATGGTCTTCACGACGGTCGTCAGCCGCATCTACGGACCAGAGGGACTCGCGGTCGAAGACGAGCGGCGCATCGTGTACCGCGAGGAAGTGAAGGCCGGCGAAAGGAACCGGGCGCCGAAGCGCGACCCTGCTCCTGCCGACACGCCCTGGCGGCGCACGGTGACGGTGGATCCGATCCTGTTGTTCCGCTTCTCCGCGCTCACGTTCAACAGCCACAAGATCCACTACGACCGCGACTGGGCGACGCGCACCGAAGGATACCCGGCCCTGGTCGTCCACGGTCCACTGACCCAGACGCTGTTGATCGACTTCGCGCGTGATCACGCCGCCGGGGGTGCGTTCAAGAGCTTCACCACGCACGCGCGCGCGCCGCTGTTCGAGGGCGCGCCGTTCGAGCTGCGCGGGCGGCCGACCGCGTCCGGCTGCGAGCTGTGGGCGGTCACTCCGGAAGGCACGGTCGCGATGAGCGCGGTCGCCGAGCTCGCATGAGCGGTCTCGCGGCGCCGATCGACTTCCACGCCTTCATGTACGTGACGATCGGCCGCCGGGCCGAGCTCGAGCGCGGCATGGCCGGCAAGGATCCCGTGCTGTACCAGCGCATGCTCGGAGAGATCGCAGACTACGCGCGGCTCTGCGACGCGAGCGGCTGGCAAGGCTACGGCATTCCCGAGCATCACCTGCAGATCGAAGGCTTCGAGCTCGGCCAGGACCCCGGACTGATGGCGATGTTCCTCGGCCAGCACGCGCCGCGGCTGCGCATCAACCAGTTCGGCTACGTGCTGCCGACGCACAATCCGCTGCGCGTCGCCGAGCACGCCGCGACGCTCGATCACTTGCTGGGCGGCCGGCTCAATGTCGCGTTCGTGCGGGGCTATCAGGCGCGCTGGTTCGAGAACTACGCCGCCGTCGCCGGGGCGAAGGCGACGGGCCCGTGGAACCGCAAGACCGACGAAGACGCGATGAATCGCGAGCTGTTCGAGGAGTGCGTCGCGATCATCAAGACCGCGTGGGCGCACGACACCTTCTCGTTCAGGGGCAAGTACTGGTCGTTCCCGCCCGAGGGTCAGAAGCAGCCGCATCTCCATCCGGTCTACCTGAAGTACGGGCGCGGCGTCGATCCGGACGGCACGATCCGCGAGGTCGGCATCGCGCCGCGGCCGCTGCAGAACCCGATCCCCATCTACTCCGGCTTCACGCACAGCCTCCAGACGTCGCTCTACTGGGCGCGCGAGGGCGGCAAGCCGATCGTGATGGCGAGCGAGATGGGATTCTGCGAGATGCTGTGGAGCAAGTATCGCGAGGTGGCCGAGCAGCACGGCCGCGACGTGCCGCGCGGCGAGGAAGCCGCGTGGGGCGGCTACCTCGTGCTCGCCGACACCAGGGCCGAGGCCGAAGCCTGGGCGGAAGACTGTCTGTGGATGTGGGACACGTGGTCGGTGCCGTTCGGCCAGGACCGCCCGCCGCTCTTGATCGGCGATCCGGACCACGTCACGCGGATGATCGAGAACGCGCTCAAGCACGTCCCGTTCCGCGAGGTCTTCTGTCTCTTCGGCCAGGGCATCCTCGAGCCCGACCGCTGCAAGAAGACGCTCGAGCTCTTCGCCGAGAAGGTCATCCCCCGCTTCCGCTGAACCGCCGCCCCGCCTCGTCGCGCAGCTTCACCTTCTGGATCTTGCCGGAGCCGGTCATCGGAAAGTCGTCGACGAACGCGACACGCCGCGGGATCTTGAAGCTCGCGATCTTGCCGCGGCAGTACTCGACCACGTCGGCCTCGGTGAGCGCGCGGCCCGGCTCCACGCGCACGAACGCGACCGCCACTTCCGACAGGCGCGCGTCCGACAGGCTCACCACGGCCGCGAGATTGATCGCCGGGTGCGTCATCAGGAACGCCTCGACCTCCATCGGGTCGACGTTCTCGCCGCCGATCTTCAGCATGTCCCTATAGCGGCCGAGGAAGCGCAGGTGGCCGTCGGGCCGCATGACGCCCATGTCACCCGTGTGCATGAAGCCGTCGGCGTCGATCGCGCGCGCCGTCTCCTCGGGCTTGTCGTAGTAGCCCCGCATGAGCATGTAGGAGCGCACGAGGATCTCGCCGGGCACGCCGATCGGCTGGCGCTTGCCGGTGTCGGGATCGAGGATCGCGATCTCGTAGCCCGGCGCCGGCTCGCCGGAGGCTTCGACACACTGCTCCTCCGTCGAATCGAGCGCGCCGATCGACGCGCCCGCGCCGAACTCGCTCATCCCGTAGCCGGACACGAGCGGCCCGAACGCGGCGCGCGCCTTGCGCGCAATGGTCGTCGAGCTCGACATCCCGGCCGCGCAGATCCCCGTGCGGATCCGCGGCAGCGCGCGCGGCGCGCGTTCGAGCGCCTCGATCAGCCCCTTGTAGTGCGTGTCGAAGCCGTGGAGGATCGTCGCCCGCTCGTCGGCGAGCAGTGCGAGGCTCTCGTCGGCGTCGAACGTCTCCGTGAGGACCTGCCGCGCGCCGGTCACCATCGACATCAGCATCCCTTCGGAGAACCCGAAGAGGTGGAAGAGCGGCAGGTACATCAGGATCGTGTCCGAGGCGGTGATCGCCATCCGGAACGCGCGGTCCACCACGTTGCGGACGATCCGGTGGCTGTGCATCACGCCTTTGGGGAAGCCGGTCGTCCCCGACGTGTACATGAGGAACGCTGTCGCCTCGGGATCGACGGCCTCCGCTCGCGCTTCGAGCGCGCGTTGGCCGGCGGCCGCCGCGCCTGCGAGCATCGCGTCCCACGACACCGCGCCTGCCGCGGCGACGTCGCCGAGCGCGATCGCGCGCCGGAGATGGGGGAACCGCGTCTCGCTCACACGTCCCGTGCCGACGGACGGCGCGAGCTCGCGGAGCATCGCGAAGTAATCGACCGGCCCCGAGCGCGCGCCGAGGATGAGCGTCGAGGCATCGGACTGCGCGAGCACGTACGCGGTGTCTTCGGAGCGGAAGCGCGTGTTGATCGGGACGAGCACCGCGCCGACCTTCATCACCGCGAACGCGGCGGTGATGAACTCCGGCCGGTTGACCATCCACAGCGCGACCTTCTCGCCCGGCGCGATGCCGAGCGCCATGAGACCGCGGGCGGCGGTGTCGATCTCGGACGCGAGGTCGGCGAACGACCATCGCTTGCCCTTGAACAGGAGCGCCTCGCGCGCGCCGTGCTCGCGCGCCGCATCGCGCGGCAGCAGCCCGAGCGTCCGCTTGGGGAACCAGTCGCTCGCGGGCATGCCGCAGTGTAGCCTGTCGGGCATGGTCAAAGTCCTCACGTTCGTCACGCGCAAGGCCGGCATGCCCGTCGACGAGTTCCAGACGTACTGGCGCACGCGCCACCCCGACGCCGTGACGAAGCTCCCGGGCATCCGGCGCTACGTGCAGTCGCACGTGCTGCCGGCGGCCTACGCCAAGGGCGAGCCGGTGCACGACGGCATCGCGGAAGTCTGGGCCGACGACACCAACCCGCTCCGCGCGATGTCCCAGGGCCCCGCGTATGCCGACGTCGTGGCCGACGAGGCGAAGTTCATCGACCGCTCGAAGATGGGCCTCATCATCACCGAGGAGCACGTCGCGAAGGACGAAGGCGCGGGCGCGTTGAAGGCGATCGAGTTCTTCTCGCGCCGGCCGGATCTCAGCGTCGAGGACTTCCAGCGCCGCTGGCGCGGCGAGCACGCCGCGCTCGTCACGCGCGTCCCCGGCGTGCGCCGCTACGTGATCAGCGCCACGCGGCCGTCGGCCTACACCGGCGGCCGGCAGCCGGCGTACGACGGCGCCGCGCTGATGTGGTTCGAGTCGGGCGACGCGCTCAAAGCGGCGGGCGGATCGGCGGAGTACAAGGCTCTCGTGGCCGACCGGGCGCACTTCCTGGCGCCCGGTCAGCCCCCGTTCCTGCTGACGACGGAATACGTCGTGGTCGGCTGAGCCCTACCGATCCAGCCAGGCGACCTGCAGCCGGCCGCCGACGTCGTGGCCGATGTTCGGGCCGTAGCCCTTCACGTACGGCTTCCAGGCGCTGACACAGCTGACCGACGCGTTGTAGGCGTAGTAGACCTGCTGCGAGATCAAGCGCTGGATGTCGAAGATGATCTCCCGGCGCTTCGCCACGTCGTGCGTGCGCTTGGAGAGCGCGATCATCTCCGTGAGCTTGGGATCGTTCACGCCCGCCGAGTTGAGCGGCTCGCCGGGCACGAAGGGACGCAGGTAGCTGTCGATGTCGGACTGGCCGCCGCGCAACGTATACATGACCTTGTCGAACTTGCCGAAGATCGTGCTCGAGATGAACGCGCCGAACTCCTTCAGCTTCAGGTCGCCCTCGATGCCGGCGTCCTTCCAGTTCTTGAGCGCCACCTGAACGGCGTCCATCCAGTCCGGACCGTAGCCCGGCGTCGTCTCGATCGGCACCTTGATCCCGCGCGGATGGCCGGCCTCGGCGAGGAGCTTCTTCGCGGCGACCGGGTCGAACTCGTACAGCATGCGGCCTTCCTGCGGCAGCTGGCCGATCGGGATCGACCATTCCTTGAGCGCCGCGGGAATGACGGGATTCGGCGAGCCGTGGCCCTGCGACCACGCGTTCGTCTCGAGCACTTCCTTCCAGTTCTGCGCCATGGCGACCGCGCGCCGCACGCGCACGTCCTTGAATGGGTCCTGGTCGAGCTTCATCGCGGTGAAGCCGCCGAACATGACGGTGTAGTCACGCGTCTGCAGTCCGGAGATCTTCTGCTTCGCGAGGTCGAGGTCGATGCGGCGCACGACGAAGCCGTACTCCGGCGCGAGGTCGTAGCCGCCGTTCACGATGAAGTTGGCGAAGGCGGACGCCGGGTCGGACTCGATCGTGACGTCGACGCCGTCCGCGTACGGCTGGCCGGGGAGGAAGTAGTTCGGGTTCCGGACGTACGTGAGCCGCGTGCCGGGATCGTAGCGCTCGAGCATCCAGGGCCCGGTACCGATGACGGCTTCCGGCTTCTTCATGTCGCCGTACTTCTCGATCGACTCCTTCGGCAGGATCCAGGTCGCGGTCGACGCGAGCTGATCGGCGAACCACGCGTTCGGCTGGCTGAGCTTGAAGACGACGGTGTGTTTGTCGGGCGTCTCGATCTTCTCGACGGCCTCGAGCAGGTAGCGGTTGGGATTGCCCTTGATGGTGAGGAAGCGGTCGTAGGAGTACTTGACGTCCTCGGCGGTCAGCTCGCGCCCGTTGACCGGCGGCTTGGTGTGCCATCGCACGCCCTTGCGGAGCTTGACGACGTACGTCCTGTCGTCCGTCCGCTGCCACGACTCCGCGAGATCGTTCTCGACGGGCTGCGTGCCGGGGACGACCGACGGACCGGCCTTCACCTTCACGAGCCGGCTCATGCAGTACGACAGCGCCATCATGGTGGAGAACGCGATGGTCTGCTGGGGGTCGAAATGGACCGGCTGCACGTGGTGCCGTACCTTGAACACGCCGCCGCGCTTCGGCGTCTGCGCGTCGGCGGGCTGGATGTCCAGCGCTCCCACCGCGGCCGCCGCCGCCCCGAGTGCGATGAGGTCACGACGACTGAGGTCCATGGGCAATCCTCCCTTGTGGCACAGTATGGTGCACATGCTCAGCGCGGAAGACAACGCCCTCCTCACGCGCACCGGCGCGGGCACCGCGATGGGCGACCTCTTCCGCCGGTTCTGGCAGCCCGTTCTCCTGTCGCAAGAGCTTCCCGAGCCCGACGGCCCGCCGCTCCGCGTGAAGATCTTCGGCGAGGACCTGATCGCGTTCCGCGACAGCGGTGGGCGCGTCGGGCTGCTCGATCCCGTCTGTCCGCACCGCGGCGCCAATCTCTTCTTCGGCCGCAACGAGCAGGGCGGCATCCGCTGCGCATACCACGGTTGGAAGTTCGACGTCGCCGGCCGCTGCCTCGACATGCCGACGATGCCGCCCGAGAGCCGCTTCCGCGACAAGGTACGGGCCGGCGCGTATCCGGCGCGCGAGTGGGGCGACTTCGTATGGGCGTACTTCGGCCCGCCGGAGCACGAGCCGCCGCTGCCCGAGCTGGAGTTCGCGCTGATGCCGCCGTCGCACCGCTTCGTCTCCAAGAAGCTCCAGCAGTGCAACTGGGCGCAGGCGTGCGAGGGCGCGATCGACACCGCCCACTTCTCGTTCCTCCACATGCCCGTGTGGACCGCGCAGGACGGGATCGACACGGCGGTGCGCCGCTCGTCGGTCGACGTCGAGCGCACGCGGTGGATGCGGGACGATCCGCGGCCGCAGTTCGAGGTGGTGGCGCACGACGTCGGCTTCGTCGCCGGCGCCGCGCGCAAGGCCGACGGCGACGACCTCTACTGGCGGATCGCGCAGTACATGCTGCCGAACCACGCGCTCACACCGAACGCGCTCCCGGGCGAGAACATCCACAGCCAGAGCTGGGTGCCGATCGCCGACGAGCTCTGCTGGGTGTTCTGCGCCACGTGGAATCCGGATCGCCCCCTCACCGAGGCCGAGCGCGCGGGATTCCGCGCGGGCCGCAGCGTCCACGCGCAGGTCGACGCGCGATGGGTGCCGCTGCGCAACCGCGACAACGACTACCTCGTCGACCGCGCCGATCAGAAGCTCCGGACGTTCACCGGCATCCAGGGCGTGTCCGAGCAGGACGCGATGATCCAGGACAGCCAGGGTTTCATCGCGGACCGTACGCGCGAGCACCTGGGCCCCACGGACATCGCGGTGATCGAGTTCCGCACGCTGATCCTGCGCGCGGCCCGCGAGCTGCGCGCGGGCGTGGAACCGCCCGCCGCGCGTAACGGCGCCGGCTACCGCGTACGTGGCGGCAGCATCGTTGCCGACCGTTCGCTCTCGTTCGCGGACACGATGATCAAGCGCTTCGGCGACCCACTCGGTCGGGTGAAGCCGTGATCGTCACGGCGGTCCACCGCAGCGCGACGCACACGATGAGCAAGCCGACGCAGGCGAGCATCCGCTTGCTCGAAGGTCTCGGCGTCGAAGGCGACGCGCATCACGGCGCGACCGTGAAGCACCGCTCCCGCGTGAAGCGCGATCCGACGGCGCCGAACCTCCGCCAGGTCCACCTGATCCATGCCGAGCTTCACGAGGAGCTCGCGCGCGCGGGTTTCAAGATCGTCGCCGGTCAGATGGGCGAGAACATCACCACGCGCGGCGTCGATCTCCTCGGGCTGCCGACGGGGACGCGTCTACATCTCGGCGACAGCGCGGTCGTCGAAGTCACCGGACTTCGCAATCCCTGCCACCAGCTCGACGGGATTCAGCCCGGGCTGATGGAAGCGACGCTGGAACGCCACGCGACCGGCGCGCTGGTGCGCAAGGCCGGGATCATGGCGATCGTGCTCGTCGGCGGAGAGGTCCACGCGGGCGATACGCTCCGCGTCGAGCTCCCCCCCGAGCCGCATCGGAGTCTGGAACCCGTCTAGTGGAGCGGTACGGCGGCGGCCGGATCGCGATCGTCGAGTACGATCCAGCCTGGCCCGCGATGTTCGAGGACGAGCGCGCGGTGATCCGCCGAACGCTCGGCGCGCTCGTCGTGAACATCGAGCCCATCGGAAGCACCGCCGTCGAGGGCCTCCCGTCCAAGCCGATCATCGACCTGCTCGTGACCGTCCGCAGCCTCGCGGAAGCACGGACGTTCTGCGTCGCGCCGCTCGAGGCGCTCGGCTACACGTACATGCCCGAATACGAGTCGTGGCTGCCGGAAGAGCTGTTCTTCCGCAAGCGCATGCCCGCCCCGTGGACGCATCACGTCCACGTCGTGGAGCCATCGCACGCGCGGCGACAGGAGTGGCTCCTGTTCCGCGACTATCTCCGCGCACACGCGGACGTCGCGCGCGCCTACGCCGAGCTGAAGAAGACCCTCGCGGAAACGTGCGGCGAGGACATCGCGTGCTATCGCACGGGCAAGAACGCCTTCGTCCAGTCGGTCGTGGCGAAGGCGCGCGCCGAGATCGCGCAGCGCTAGGCCCCTCCGGTCACGACCAGCGTCTGGCCGCTCACGAAGTCGCTGTCCGGACTGCAGAAGAGATAGATGGCGCCGGCGGCTTCCTCGGGGAACCCGCCGCGCCCGAGCGGGATCATCTGGTTCATCGCCGCGATGCGCGCGCCCTGCACGCCCACCTTCACCGTGCGCCCGGCGACGTCGATCGTGCCGGCCTCGCCCTCGGCGAGCGGCTTCGTCAGCCGCGTCTGGATGTAGCCGAACGCCACGCAGTTCACGGTGCACGCGTAGCGCCCCCACTCCTTCGCGAGCGTGCGCGTCATGCCCGTCACGGCCGCCTTCGCCGACGAGTAGTTCACCTGCCCCGCGTTGCCGCGCACACCGGACGTCGACGAGATCTGGACCACCTTGCGCACGACGCGCTGGCCGCCCCTCGATTCCGCCTCGAAGGCTTCCTTGAGGAAGGGCTGGAATGCGCGCAGGATCCGGAACGGCGCGGTGACGTGCACGTCCATGATCGCGTACCACTGCTCGTCGGTCATCTTCTGGATCACGTTGTCCCACGTGTAGCCGGCGTTGTTGACGACGATGTGCAGGCCGCCGAGCTGCTTCACCGCCGTCTGGACGATGCGCTCGCCGAAGTCCTTCGCGGTGACGTCGCCGTTGCAGGCGACGGCGCGGCCGCCGAGCTTCTCGATGAGCGCGATGGTCTCTTTCGCCGGCGCGTCGTCGAGGTCGTTCACGACCACCGCGGCGCCGTCGCGCGCCAGCCGCAGCGCCACCTGCTGTCCGATCCCGCGCCCCGAGCCTGTCACGATCGCGACCTTGCCCTCGAGCTGTCCCACGCTGTCCTCCGGCCGAATGGTGTGCGCCGAGCATAGCCCAGGTTTGTCGTATCATCCTGGCACCTTCGCAAGAGGAGAGTCACCGCATGAAGAAGACGTGGATGGCCGTGATCGGTCTCGTCGCGCTGGCGGTGGGTGTGAGCGCCGTGCAGGGTCAGCAGGCGCTCAGCGGGGAGTACAAGATCGGCGTGCTGGAGCCGCTCACCGGCAACCTCGCGGTACGGGGCAAGGGACACCTCGAGGGCTACGAGATCATGCGCGACCTCATCAACGAGAAGTTCGGCGGCGTGATGGGCAAGAAGCTGGTCTTCGCGGTCGGCGACGGCCCCGACCCGACGGCCGCGACCTCCGAGGCCACGCGGCTCGCGACGCGCGAAGGTGTCAAGATCATCACGGGCACGTTCTCGTCCACGCTCTGCGGCGCCGCGAGCGAAGCGGCGTCCCGCCAGAACGTCATCTACTGGGAGACCTCCTGCGTCGACCCGCGCTTCACGCGCCGTGGGCTGAAGAACGTGTTCCGCACGGAGATCGACGGCACGGGGTTCGGCTGGTACAACATCGAGTTCATCGCGAAGCACCTCTCGCACCGCCTCGGCAAGAAGCCGAACGAGCTGCGCATCGCCTACCTCTCCGAGGACTCGTCGTACGGCCAGAGCGTGACCGAGTCCGCGCGACAGCGCGCGAAGCAGGAATTCGGGATGCAGGAGGTGGCGGCGCCCGAGTACTACACGTTCACCACGAACGACCTCACGCCGATCATCCTCAAGCTGAAGAACGCGAACCCCGACATCCTCCACCACATCGCGCGCGACCAGGACGCCATCCTCTTCTGGCGGCAGGCGCGCGAGCAGAACTTCCAGGTGAAGGCCGTCGTGCACGCCGGCGCGACGGGCTACGGCAACCCGGGCTTCGGCAAGGCGTTCGGCAACGACGCCAACGGACCGTTCGCGCTGCTCGAGCCCGGCCCCGGCCTGATCCTCGAGAAGCTGCGCCCGGAAGGCCAGCGGATCGAGCGCGCGTTCCGGGACGCCGTGAAGGCGAAGACGGGCTCCGACATCACCGGCGACCATCAGCTGGCCGGCGGCGGGCTGTGGGTCCTGAAGCTCGTGCTCGACGCCGCGAAGACCGACGAGCTCGAGAAGTTCCGCTCAGCCGTCATGTCGCTCGACCTGCCCGTCGGCTCCGCCGTCAACGGCTGGGGTGTGAAGTTCGACGAGACCGGCCAGAACTCGAACGCCCGCGTGCAGCACTACATGCTGCAGTGGCAGAACGGCCAGCTCGTGACCGTGTGGCCGGAAGAGTTCACGACCCATCGCGCCAAGTGGATTCCGCTCGGCGCGTGGGACCAGAGGAAGTAGCGGGAAGAGCGGCCACTGCAGGCGCTCCCGCAGCTCGTCGTCTCGACGATCCTCCTCGCCGGGATCTACGCGCTCATCGCCGTGGGTCTCACGCTGATCTTCGGCGTGATGCGCGTGGTCAACTTCGCGCACGGCGAGTTCCTCATGCTCGGGATGTACGTCGCGTTCTGGGCGTTCGCGCTCCTCCACTTCGATCCGTACGTGACGCTGATCGTCTCGCTGCCGCTCTTCTTCGCCCTCGGGTGGGTCAGCTATCGCCTCATCATGCGTCCCGTCGTCCACGCCTCGCACAACGTCCAGGTCTTCACCACGGTCGGGCTCTCGATCGCCTTGCAGAACATCGCGCTCGTGCTGTGGACCGCGGACGCGCGCTTCGTCCGCACGAGCTACTACGCGGTGGTGGTGCGCGTCGCCGACGCCGCGTTCAACGTCGCGCAGTTCGTCGCGTTCGGCGTCGCCGTCGCCTGCACCGCCGCACTGTTCGCGTTCATGCGGTGGTCCTACACCGGGAAAGTGATGCGCGCGACCGCGCAGGACCGCCAGGCCTCCGCGCTCATGGGCATCGACACCGATCGCGTGTACGCGCTCACCTGGACGATCGGCATCGCCTGCGTCGGTGTTGCCGGCGTGCTGCTGGCCCCGGTCTATCCCGTATATCCGACGGCGGGGCTGCAGTTCGTGCTGATCGCCTACGTCGCGGTCGTCCTCGGCGGGCTGGGCGACATGGCGGGCGCGCTGCTCGCCAGCCTCATCGTCGCCGCCGTGGAGGTCGCGGGCTCGTACGTGATCGGCACGGCATGGAAAGAAGTGCTCTACCTCCTGCTCTTCATCGCCATCCTGATGGTGCGTCCCGCCGGACTCTTCGGTCAGCGCGGCGCCGAAGCGCTCGGCACGTGAGCGCCGCGCCGGCGGCGGTCTTCTTCGCGCTCGCGGCGCTCGCGTCGTTCGTCGTGCGCGACGCTTTTCTCCTCGACAGCCTGATCCTGATCCTCCTGTGGGGCTCCGCGGCCGCGGCGTGGAACGTGGCAGGGGGCTACGCCGGGCAGATCTCGCTCGGACACTCGGCGTTCTTCGGGCTCGGCGCGTACGGGGCGGCGGTGCTCGGCACGCGGTGGGATCTCTCGGCGTGGATCGGTCTCGCCGTCGGCGCCGTCGTCGCGACCGCGGCGGGCCTCGTGCTGGGGTTCCTCAGCAACCGGCTCCGTGGCCCGTACTTCGTGCTCGCGACCATCGCGTTCTCGCAGGTCCTGCTGATCGTCGCCAGCCGCCTGCGAGCATTCACCGCCGGGTCGGAAGGGATTCCGGTTCCGTTCCGTCCGGGATTCTGGACGCTGGGCCTCGCGGACAAGCGGGTATGGGTCTGGATCGTGCTGGTGGTCGCGGTCCTCGCGTATCTGTTGCAGCGCTACCTCGACGTCTCGCGACGTGGGTACCAGCTCGCGGCCGTACGCGAAGACGAGGACGCCGCGCTGTCGCTGGGTGTCGCGGCACGACGCCTGAAGGTCGCGGCGATCGCCGTGAGCGCGGCGCTCACCGCCGTGACGGGCGCACTGTGGGCGCAATACGTCGGCTTCGTGGACCCGTTCTACGTCTTCTCCGTCGATCTGTCCGTCCGCTTCGCGCTCGCGTCCATCATCGGCGGGCTCGGCACCGCGCTCGGGCCGTTCCTCGGCGCGGTGCTCGTCACGACCGTCGAGACGTACCTCCGCGCGCAGTTCGGCGGGATCGGCGCCGGCCTCGTCGGCATCTACCTCGTCGTCTACGGCACCGCGCTCATCGTGATGGTGCGGTTCGCGCCGCAGGGATTGGTCGGTTGGCTGCGCCGGTCGTGAGCCTCCTGTCCGTCGCCGGCGTCACCAAGCGGTTCGGCGGCATCACCGCCAACCGCGGCATCTCCTTCGACGTGGCGCCGGGCGAGCTCGTCGGCATCATCGGTCCCAACGGCGCCGGCAAGTCGACGCTGTTCGAGATCATCAGCGGCTTCTATCGGCCCGAAGAAGGCGACGTGCGGCTCGACGGCGTGCGGCTCACCGGCCTCTCGCCCGACCGCGTCTGCCGGCTCGGCGTCGCGCGGACGTTTCAGAAGCTCAGACCGTTCGCCGGCCTGACCGTGCTCGGCAATGTCATGGTCGGCGCGCTGACGCGCACGAAGGACGTGCGTCACGCGCGAGAGCAGGCGCGCGAGATCGTGGCGCGCGTGGGACTCGAGGACAAGGCCGATGCGCACGCGCGAACGCTCTCCACCGGCCAGCGCAAGCGGCTGGAGCTGGCGCGCGCGCTGGCCACCCGGCCGCGTCTCTTGCTCCTCGACGAAGTGACCGGCGGGGTCGACCAGCGGACGATCCCCGCGCTCGTCCAGCTCGTGCGCGAGCTGCACGCGAGCGGCCTCACGCTGCTCGTCATCGAGCACAACATGCGGGTGATCACCGCCGTGACGCAGCGGATCATCGCGCTCCACCTCGGCGAGGTCATCGCGGACGGCCCGCCGGACGTCGTCGCCCGCGACCGCGCGGTCGTCGAAGCCTATCTCGGGCAGGCGTACACGCGGTGAGCGGGATGCTGACGGTCGAGGGCCTCGACGTGGCGTACGGCGACTTCCAGGCGCTCTGGGAGGCGGCGATGCGCGTCGAGGCCGGGGAGATCGTCGCGGTGCTCGGCCCGAACGGTGCCGGAAAGTCCACGCTGATGAACACCATCTCCGGGCTCATCACGCCGCGGGCCGGCCGGATCACGTTCCTCGGCAAGCGCATCGACGGCGCCGCCGCGCACGTCACGGTCGGCGACGGCATCGCGCACGTGCTCGAGCGGCGCCGGCTCTTTCCGTTCCTCACCGTCCGCGACAACGTGCTCCTCGGCGCGCACAACCCGCACGCGCGGCCGCGCCGCGCCGAGACGCTCGCGCGCGTCGAGGCGCTGTTCCCCATCGTTCGCGCCCGGCGCAATCAGCTCGCGCACACGCTCTCCGGTGGCGAGCAGCAGATGGTCGCGATCGCGCGCGGGTACATGGCGCGTCCGAAGCTCCTCATGATCGACGAGCCGTTTCTCGGGCTCGCGCCGGCCATCGTGCACGAGATCGGCATCCTCATCCGCCGGCTGCGCGACGAGGAAGGCCTCAGCGTGCTCTTCATCGAGCAGAACGTGGAGCTGGCGCTCCGGCTCGCCGATCGCGGCTGCATCCTCGAGAGCGGCCGCACGATCCTCGACGGCGCGTCGGCCGAGCTGCTGCAGTCGGCCGAGGTGAAGCGGATCTTCCTCGGCGACCTCGCGCTGTGACCGCTCCCAGCCTTCGTTCTGGTCGGGAACGTCTCGCCGCACGAGCTCGATGTCGGCGCGATCCTGCAGCGCCCTGCTGCGTCGCCGCGCCGGGTCGGAGGCCGCACGCTCCTTCATCGCGATCCGCCGTCGTCACGACGCGAATGCGTGCGCCGGCGATCGCAGGGGACTCGGCGCGGTCGGGCATGGGATCGAACCCGGCCTCGAAGATGATCTGCACGGGCACTCCGGACCGACGGCGATGCGCCAAGAGCGTCGAGGGCCCGCGCGACATCGGCGAGGTCCGCGAGCTCGTCGGCGGATTCGTCCATGGGTGTTCCCCGCAGCGACGCGATCAGTCGTCGTTCACGAGTCGTGAGCCGCCTGATCGTTTCCAGCGTCCGCGCATCCATCACTGTCAGGATAGGGCAGCGTCGCTCGATCACCTGCGCGAGAGATCATCGGCTACCATCCGGGAACGTGAGCCCTGCCGTCCCGCATCGCTCGGCCCCATCCTCGCGGTGGCAGCGGATCTGGCCCGCGCCGGATCCCGCGCTCGCGGTGGCGAGCGCGCAGGGCGAGATCGCCGTGGCGCGCGGGCGGCTCTGGCTCACGCTGATGGTGCTCGCGATTCCCCTGGCCGCACTGGCGAGTGGCGTCACGCCGGAGGCGGCCGCGGGCACCGGCTTCGCGGCCTTCGCGGTGCTCCTCGCGATCGTCGTCGACCGCGTGGTGGCGCGGCGCCGGCGAATTCCCGGGCTCGTCGGCGATCTCCTCGTCGGCATGCCGACGGTCGCGGCGAATAGCCGCACGACGTACTCGGTGTATCTCCCGGCGAGCGCCGCCACGGCGATGCGATGGGACGTGCGCGTCTGCGTCGCCGCGGGGGCTGTCGCCACCATCCAGTACGCGGTGATCAGCGCCGTCGCCTGGGCGACGTGGGCGCCGCAGCCGACGCCAGACACGGCGATGTACGGCCGCATCGTCCCAGGCCACCAGGTCGCTCGCCTGGTCATCCTCGGCGCCGCGACGTGGCTGACGGCGGCGATCGTCAGGCACGCGGTGGACGCGGTATCATCGGCCGGCGTTAGACCGGCCGCGGCTGTCCGGCAACGGGAGGAATGACAGATGAGGCTCAGGAAGAGCATTGCGCTCATGGCGGTCGTCGCGCTCGCGCTGGCCTTCGGCCCCAGCGCGGCCGACGCCCAGAAGAAGCAGATCGTCGTCGGCCTCAACCAGGACCCGGACATCCTCGATCCGACGCTCGCGCGGACGTACGTCGGGCGCATCGTCTTCTCGCACATCTGCGAGAAGCTCTACGAGATCGACGAGAAGCTGCAGATCCACCCGCAGCTCGCCGCCGAGATGCCGCAGTACGCCGACGGCGGGCGCACGGTGACGATCAAGCTCCGTCCGAACGTGAAGTTCAACGACGGCACGCCGATGACGGCGCAGGCCGTGAAGTTCTCGCTCGACCGGCACCGGGAGCTGAAGGGCTCCAACCGGCGCAGCGAGCTCGGATCCGTCGAGAGCGTCGAGGCGCCGGATCCGGCCACCATCCGGCTCCGGCTGAAGGCGCCCGCCGCGCAGCTGCTCACCCAGCTCACCGACCGCGCCGGGATGCCCGTGTCCCCGGCCGCCGTCCAGAAGCTCGGCGACAACTTCGGGACGGCGCCCGTCTGCGTCGGCCCGTGGCACTTCGTCGAGCGCGTGGCCCAGGACCGCATCGTGCTCGAGAAGTCGAAGCACTACTTCGACCCCAACGCGGCGAAGTTCGAGCGCGTGGTGTTCAAGATCATCCCCGACGACAACGTGCGCCTGGCGAACCTCCGGTCGGGCGACGTCGACCTCACCCACCAGGTGACGCCCACCGACGCCGCCGCGCTCAAGCGCGAGGGACGGTTCGAGGTCGCGAGCGTGACGGGCCTCGGCTACAACTCGATCTCGGTCAACCTGCGGAACAAGACCGGCAAGACGAACCCGCCGGGCGATCTCGGCACGCCGCTCGCCAACGACCCGCGCGTGCGCGAGGCCTTCGAGCTCTCGCTCGACCGCGACGCGATCATGCAGGTGGTGTACGACGGGCAATACACCGCCGGCTGCACCCCCATCCCGCCGATCAGCCCGTTCTTCGACACGGCGCGCAAGTGCCCGGCGCGCGACGTCGCCCGCGCGAAGAAGCTGCTCGCGGAGGCGGGGCACGCCGGCGGCTACGGCTTCGAGCTCGTCGTCGTGAACAACCCGCAGCAGCGGCGCGTGGGCGAGGTCATCCAGCAGATGGCGAAGGAGGCAGGGTTCACCATCACGCTGAAGCCGCAGGAGTTCGCCTCCGCGCTCAACGACAACGACGCCGGGAAGTTCCAGGCGTTCCTGATCGGCTGGAGCGGACGCGTCGATCCGGACGGCAACATCCACCAGGGCCAGACGTGCAAGGGCCCGCTCAACGCCACCCTCGCCTGCGACGAGAAGGTCGACGCGCTCCTCGACAAGGCCCGCGAGGTGAGCGACGCCAATCAGCGCCGCGCGCTCTACCGCGAGGCGATCGACCTGATCGCGGCGCGGCGGAACATCATCTACCTCTATCATCCGCACTACATCGCGGCGCACGCGAAGAGCCTGAAGGGCTACAAGGCCGTGCCCGACGGGCTGATGCGGCTCCGAGGCACGAGCTGGCAGTAGGCGCGGGGAAGGCCCGGCATGGTGGAGTTCCTCATCCGCCGGGCCTTCATCTCCGCGATCACCCTCGCCATCATCAGCGTGATCGTCTTCGCCGGGGTGCGCGCGATCCCCGGCGATCCGGCGCGCGTCCTCGCGGGCGCGGAAGCGGACGAGGCCGGGCTCGAGGAGATCCGTGAGAAGTACGGGCTGAACGACAGCGTAGCCGTCCAGTACTTCCGCTGGATCGGCCACGCGCTCCGCGGGGACCTCGGTGTCTCCATCCGGACACGCCAGCCCGTGGCGGCCACCGTCGCGCTGAAGCTGCCGATCACCATCGAGCTCACGATCTTCTCCATCGCGATCGCGCTCGCCATCGCCATTCCCGCCGGCGTCATCGCGGCCGTGCGCCGCAACACCGCGTGGGACGTGCTGATGAGCGGGCTCTCGCTCGGCGGCGTGTCGATCCCGAACTTCTGGCTCGGCATCATGCTGATCCTGCTCGTCTCGGTGCGGCTCGGATGGCTCCCCGCGTCCGGCTACGTCCCGCCGTGGGAGGACCCGATCGACAACCTCCGCCGCATGATCATGCCGGCGCTCGTGCTCGGCACCGGCCTCGCGGCGGTGCTCATGCGCCAGACCCGCAACGCGATGATCGAGGTCCTGAGCGCGGACTACATCCGCACGGCGCGCGCGAAAGGGCTCGCGCAGAGCGCGGTGGTCGTGCGTCACGCGCTCCGCAACAGCCTCATCCCGGTCGTGACGATCCTCGGGCTGCAGATGGGGGCCCTGATGGGCGGCGCCGTCGTCACCGAGCAGATCTTCGTCGTGCCGGGCTTCGGCCGGCTGATCGTCGAAGCCGTCTTCACGCGCGACTACCCGGTCGTGCAGGGCGTGGTGCTGATCACCGCGAGCGCCTACGTGCTCATCAACCTGCTCGTAGACATCTCCTACTCGCTCCTCAACCCGCGCATCCGCATCGGCGGCGCGGCCGCGGGCGCGTGATGCGGCGCTCGGGGCGCTGACGTGGCGACCTATCCGCTGAACATGGGGGCCCCACAACTGTCGGACCCCCAAACCCCCTCCGCGCTCGAGCCCACCGCCGGCGCGCGCCCGGGGCTGCTCCGGCGCGGCTGGCTCGTCGGCCGGCGGCGCCCGGCGGCGCTGGTCGGCGGCCTGATCGTGGTCGTGTTCGCCGTCCTCGCGCTCGGCGCGCCGTGGATCATCGCGACCGATCCGGCGCAGGCGGACTGGAAGCAGGTCCGCAAGGCGCCGAGCCGGGCGCACCCGCTCGGCACCGACGACCTCGGGCGCGACGTGCTCTCGCGCGTGGTGTGGGGCACGCGGATCTCGATGCAGGCCGGCGTCTTCTCGATCCTGTTCGCGATCGCGCTCGGGGTGCCGCTCGGCCTCGTCGCCGGCTATTACCGCGGCCCGCTCGACCAGGCGCTGATGCGATTGACCGACGCCTGGCTCGCCTTCCCGTTCCTGATCCTCGCCATCGGGCTGGTGACGATCCTCGGCCCGTCCCTGACCAACGCGACGCTCGCGATCGGCTTCGGCGCCACGCCGACGTACATCCGGCTCACGCGCGGCCTGGTGCTCTCGGTGAAGGAAGAGGACTACGTGAGCGGCGCGCGGGCGCTCGGCGCCGGTGACCTCAGGCTCATGGGGCGACACATCCTGCCGAACATCGTGAGCGCGCTGCTCGTGCAGGCGACGGTGCAGATCCCGACGGCGATCATCGCGGAGGCGGTGCTGTCGTTCCTCGGCCTCGGCGTCCAGCCGCCCGCGCCGTCGTGGGGCACGATGCTGAACGCCGCGCAGCAGTTCCTCGAGTCGGCGTGGTGGATGGCGGTCTGGCCCGGTCTCGCGATCTTCGTCCTCGCGCTGTCGTTCAACCTCGCGGGCGACGGCCTGCGCGACGTGCTGGACCCGCGCGACTACTGAGTTACTTGGTAGGCTCCGGCCCCGCGCCTACCGCGGGCGCCGCAAGCTTTCCGCGAGCGCGAGAGGATCGACGGGCTTCACCAGATGTTCGTCGAAGCCGACCGCCGTCGAGCGCGCCCGGTCCGCCGGCTGCCCGTACCCGCTCAGGGCGACGATGGCGGGCGTGGGGCCGAGCGTCTCGCGAAGCCGGCGGCCGAGGTCGTAGCCGTTGACGTCGGGCAGCCCGATGTCGAGCAGGATCACGTCGGGCCGCACTCGTGCGGCGATCTCCATGCCCTCCGCCCCGGTGGCGGCCTCGAGCACGTCGTGCCCGCCGAGGCGCAGCAGCGTCACCAGCATCTCGCGCCCGTCGTCGTGATCCTCGACGACCAGGATCCGGCGGGGCGACGGGTCACCGGTCGTTGCGGGGGCTGCGGGCGCGGGAGCGGCCGGCGCGGCCAGCGGCAAGCGGACGACCAGCTTCGTGCCAAGGCCGACGCCATCGCTGTGCGCGACGACCATGCCCCCGTGCAGCTCCACGACACGCTTCACGAGCGTGAGCCCGATCCCCAGGCCGCCTTCCGTGCGGGCCAGCGACGGGTTGGCTTGCTCGAACAGGTCGAAAACCGCATCCAGCTTGTCGGGCGCGATGCCCGCGCCCGTGTCGGCCACCTCCAGGACGGCATCGGCGCCATCGTCGTCGAGCGTGATCCGGATCGTCCCGCGCGGCGGCGTGTGCTTCGAGGCGTTGTTCAGCAGGTTGCCGACGACCTGCTGAAGCCGCACGGCGTCGCCGAACACGGGGACGGCGCGAGCCGGCAGCGCCAACGTCAACCGCTGCTGCTTGCCGTCGATCCTGTGCCGTTGCGCCTCGACCGCCTGCTCGATCTCGTGGCGAAGGTCGAGATGCTCGTGCTCCAGCTCGATCCGGCCACTCGTGATACGCGCCACGTCGAGAAGGTCGTCGAGGAGGCGCGTCAGGTGCGCGGTCTGGCGCCTGATCGCCGCGGCGGGCTTCGAGGGGCGGCTCGCGCCGTCGGCGCTCTGCTCGAGCACCGTGACGGCGTTCGCGATGACGCTGAGAGGATTGCGCAGCTCGTGCGCGAGCATGGCGAGGAACTCGTCCTTCGCCCGGTTGGCCGCCTCGGCCTGCGTCCGCGCGCCGCGCTCGCGCGCCAGCAGCCCTTCGCGCTCCCGCTCGAGACGACGCACGTCGGTGACGTCCAGGGTGATGCAGCGCGTGTGGGACAGCTTCCCGTCCTCCCACCGGGCGTTCGAGCTGATCAGCACCTCGCGGATCGACCCGTCCTTGGCGCGGAGCCGGGCGGGCAGGTTGCGGATCGTCTCGCCGGCGCCGAGGCAGCGCAGGATCCCGTCGATGACCGGCGGATCGACGTGGAACTGCGCGATGTGGCGTCCGACGTACTCCTCGGCGGCGTACCCCAGCATGGCGAGCTCGGCCTTGTTCACGCGCAGGATCGTGCCGTCTGCGCCGACCCAGTGCAGCGGCACCACGGCGTTGTCGAAGAAGTCGCTCAGCTCCAGCTCGCTGCGGCGCAGGGCCTCCTTCGCGCGCTGCTGCTCGGTGACGTCACGGGCGATCTCCGAGGCGCCGATGATGCGGCCGTCGGCGGCCTTCACGGGCGAAAGGGTCAGCGAGATCGCCACCCGGCGGCCGTCCCGGGCGGCGCGCTCGGTCGCGAAGTGGTCGACGGTCTCGCCGCGCTGCCCGCGCGCGACGATCTTCCGCTGCTCGTGCCACCGCTCGGTCGGGATGATCGTCGTGATCGGCTGGCCCACGATCTCGGCTTCCGGGTACCCGAACATCCGCTCGGCGGCGCCGTTCCACGAGACCACGGTCCCGTCGAGCGTGATGCTGACGATGGCGTCGTCGGCGCTCGCCACGATGGCCGCGAGGCGGGCCGCGTCGTCCTCCGCGCGCTTGCGCTCGGTGACGTCGCGGCCGGCGGACTCGAACTCCACGAACCGGCCGCGGTCGTCGTAGATGCCTGGTTCGTCCACTCCGTCCAGCGGACGGCGCCGTCGCCGCGCGTCACGCGGTTCTCGATGACCGTCACGCGATTCGACGAGTCGAGGGTGGCCACGGCCGCCTGACCCCGCGTCCGGTCGTCGGGATGCACGAGCGGCGTGTAGCGCGTGCCGACGACGTCGGCGCGGCGCAAGCCGAAGTAGCGGCAGTACGCGTCGTTGACGAAGGTGAGCGTCCCGTCGGTCAGGAAGCGGCTGATGAGGTCGGGGTTGTCCTCGACGATGGCGCGATACCGGGCCTCCTCGCGACGGAGCGCCTCCTCGCGCCGCTGGCGCTCGGTGATGTCGTGGAAGATGTTGATCGCGCCCACGATCGCGCCAGAGGGATCGCGCAGCGGCGCGATGTTGACGCGGACCTGGACGCGCGAGCCGTCGGCGCGCTCGATCGTCACTTCCTCGTCGTACTCTCCGCCGTCGCGCAAGGCCTCGGCCATCGGCGTCTCGGCGTGCGGGAGGAATCGTCCGTCCGGGCGGAACAGGCGGAACGCGCCGCAGAACCGCTCGTCGGTGTCGCCGAGCTTCGGCTCGCGACCCCACAGCTCGGCGGCGCGCGCGTTGTAGAGGCGGATGACTCCGCCGGGCGCCTCGCACACGTACACCGCCGACGGCAGGTGGTGGATCACGGTGCTCAGGTGGCGGAGCAGGAACTGCAAGTGGTCGACGTTGGTGGCGCTCATCGAGCGCCATCATACGGGCGCTTGGCACGGCGCGCGCCGTGTGAAAAGTTTTTCCCTCAAGTGGTCGGTCCCGTCGT